>WNFH01000142.1_pt1 | contig 38689 bp, 33 predicted proteins | sample 5400411 | NCBI WGS metagenome assembly WNFH01 (sample SAMN13153347, study PRJNA577476) | soil metagenome | isolation source: 200 cm saprolite under Douglas fir tree site 2 hole 3 | place: USA:California | collected 2015-04-18 | reverse complement strand
CGTTGCGTGGGTCGGCGTTAATGGCCTCGAAGATGGGCGTGCTGTTGGCGAAGTTCCAGAGGCGCACGTTACTGTAGAGCGGGCGCGCACCGCCGAGGAGGTTATTGTTGTCCTGCTCCGCGCTCAGGTCAAAGCCTGCTTTCAGGGCGTGGGTGCGGATTACCTTGCTGACGCTGTCGCGGAAGTTGTAAGTGTTCTGCGTTAGAACGGCGGGGGTGGTTTCGGAGCGGTCCGCGCCGAAGCGGATGCGATCAAAGCTGTAACCTTCGATTTCGATGCGGGGAATGCCGAAATTGACATTGCTATTGGCAGTGACCTGGTTGAAGGCAAAGCGGGTGAAATTGAAGCGCGCCTCGTTGACGAGGGTCGGGGAGAGAACGCGAATCCAGGCCAGCGCTTCGGACTGATTCTGCGGTTTCTGCGCAATGTCGCCTTGTGGCCGACTGCGGCCTCCCGCGTCGCTGCTGGAACTATTCGCCCTGGTCAGATAGGTACTGAACGCAAATTGATCTTTCCCTCGATTGTAGTCCACGCGCCAGTTGTACTGATTCCCGTTGGTCGAGCTCGGGAGAGCAAGTTGAACAAACTGGATATCCGGGATGCCGTCGAGTCCGCCGCCGGCAAAATGGGCGCCGTCGAGCGGAACGTATTGACCGGTGGCGCCGGTTGGAGAACCGACGTCGAGCCCGCCGGTGACGGCCTGACACTGGGTGGGATCGGTGATACCAGCACCAGCACAGGTTGATGTGAGAACATTGGCGATTCTGGGCGTGATTCCTGGAGAAGCCAGGACTTTAGCGGTTACGCTTCCTGGCCGCGCACCAATCACCAGCTGGCGGAACTGAGGGGTCTCGACCCAAGTACCCGTGGAAATGTCCTGATTGTTGCTGCGAAGGCCTTCATAAGAGAAGAAGAAAAACAGCTTGTCCTTCCAAACTGGTCCGCCCAGGCTCCCGCCGAACTGCCGGAACTTAGTGTTTACGCGCGAGGGCAGCTCCAATTGTGCGCCGTGAAATTTGTTGAAGGCGTTCCAGTTGGGATCCTGGTATTGGAAAAAGCCAGTGCCGTGAAATTGATTCGTGCCGCTCTTGGAGACGACTTTGACCTGAGCTCCGGTTCCGCGGCCGTCCTCCGCGGAATAGGAGCTGGATAGAACGGTGATCTCCTGAATGGATTCCTGGTTGGGGGTGATGACCGCGGTCCCGCCGAATCCGAGGCTGTTGACGCTGACGCCGTCGATGGTGAAATTATTTGAGGCAGCACGCTGGCCATTCGCAGATACCTGGACAGTGTTTTCGATTTGGAAGATTGCTGAGTTCGACCCTCCTTTGCCGGAATCATTGGGCAAGTTTGAGGAGTTGCCATTGCCCTGGCGCGCGCCGTCACCGAAGATGCCGGGTGTCAAGCGAAGAAGGGAGTAAGGATCGCGTTCCACTTGGGGAAGCCGCTGAAGCTCCTGGGAAGAGATGGAAGTGCCGAGGTTGGCATTTTCGGTCGAGAGAGCCTCAGAGGTAGCAGTGACGGTGACAGATTCGGAGCTTGCACCGATTTGGAGAGTGACATCAAAGCCGCGAGGTTGCTCGGCTTGGACGGCGATGCTGTTGGATACGGACTTCTTGAAGCCGGCCGCCTCGACTGTGATCGTGTAGTTCCCGGGCGGAAGCTCTGTTACACGGTAGAAGCCTTCGTCCGAGGCGACGGTGTCCCTGGTGACGCCCGTCCCCTGGTTGGTCACGGTCACTTTGGCGCCGGCGACGGCGCCACCTTTGGAATCCATGATGGTGCCCTGGATGCTGGCCTTAAACTGTGCATACGCAGAAAGGGCGCAAAGTGAGAGAAGAAGAGAGAGCAACAAGCTGCGGCGCATGGTTGTTCACCTCGAAGCGATATTGGAAAAACGAATTGAGTAAATCGATTTATCCCCGGTGCTGCGGAAAATGAGACACCCGATGGAACAGGGTTGTCAAGCGGATTGTTAGAAAAGGAAAAGTGGAGGTACTAGGACTAGCCTTGGGTAAATCGATTTTTCTATTGATCGAGAGCGGCAGAAAACGTGCCCTTCCATTCCAATGCGTGCGGAAATTTTCGCTTCAACTCTTGCTCCGCCTGCCGGCTTGTGGGAGACTACGCGCACAGAACCCCCATGCCCCGGTCGAAAATGGCGGCATCTTCCCGACCGCGCGGAGGCGCATCCGCGCATTCCGTAAGCTTGAAGTCTCTTGCGGAGCACCTCGGGCTTTCGCCGGCGACGGTATCGCTGGTCATCAATCGATCTCCGGCAGCCAAATCAATCCCGCACCGCACGCAGGAGCGCGTCCGGCAGGCGGCGCGCGAACTGAATTACCGGCCGAACTTCATGGCGCGGTCGCTGCGCGCGCAGAGGAGCTTCACGATCGGAGTGGTGGTGCCAGAGATCAGCGAAGGGTATGCGGCGCTGGTGATGTCCGGGATCGAGGACCACTTGCTGGAGGAAGGCTATTTTTATTTTGTGGTGAGCCACCGGCACCGGGCGGATTTGATCGAGGAGTATCCGCGGCTCTTGCAGCAGCGCGCGGTGGAGGGATTGATCGCGGTGGACACCGCCTGCCAGAAGGGCGTGATGGTTCCGGTCGTGGCGGTCTCCGGGCATCGCGAAGTGGAAGGGGTGACGAACATCGTGCTGAACCACGGGCGGGCCGCGAGGCTGGCGCTGGAACACCTGGTCCAACTCGGTCACAAGAAAATCGCGTTTATCAAGGGTCAGGAGTTCAGCTCGGACACGGAAGTACGGTGGGAGGCGGTACGGGGAGCGGCGAAGGAGTTGGAGCTGGAGATCAACGGCCGACTGACCGAGCAGCTTGAAGGAGAATCGTCCTCGCCGGAGCTGGGCTATGAGGTGACTCGAAAGCTGCTGGCGACGGGAGAAAAGTTCACCGCATTGTTTGCGTTCAACGACATTTCGTCCATCGGAGCGATCCGCGCGCTGCGGGAAGCGGGGCGGCGCGTCCCGGAGGATGTTTCCGTGGTGGGCTTCGACGATATCCAGAGCGCGGCGTTTCAGAACCCGGGACTGACGACGGTGCGGCAACCGCTGCGGGAGATGGGCGTGCTCGCGGCGAAGACGCTGCTGCGGCGCATCAACGCACCCTCGAAGGCGCCATATCCGAAGACCATCACGGTCGAGCCTGAGTTGATCGTCCGAGAGAGCACCGCGCAAGCGCCACGCTGACGGCCTGCAAACCAATCCGTTTTGATTGACAGGCGAACGGCGGGTTGGGCAGCATGGCAAACCCAGTGGCCGACCCGCGCAATGATTCGCTTCTGAACGATGCCGTCGTATTTGTGAACCCCGCCGCGGGTGGAGGCCGGGCGGGCGGCGTTCTTCCTCGAGTCAAGAAGCTGATCCAAGCAAATTCCTTCCGTACCGAATTTGTCCTGACCAAGAATACAGAAGAATTGGAGCCACTGGTCCGCCAAGCCATTGAAAGCGGCAAACGTCTGCTGCTGGCGATGGGCGGCGACGGGACGTTCCAAGGGCTGGCGAATGCCGCCTTTGGCGCCGACGCCGTGCTGGGCGTCTTACCTGCGGGAGGCGGAAATGATTTTGCCGCGGGGCTGGGCTTTCCGGAAGACGCGATGGAGGCGGCGAAAATGTTGCTGCGAGCCCGGCCCAAGTGGGTGGATCTGGTGAGAGTCCGCACGGCGGACGGCCGCGAGAAATTGTTCGTGGGGGGAGGAGGTGTGGGCCTGGATGCAGAAGCGGCGCGTCATGCGAGCGGAGCGCTGCGCCGCGTGCCGGGCAGATTGCGCTACATCGCGGCGGCGCTGCGGGCGTTGTGCACTTACGAGGTGCTCGAAGTGCATGCAGAATTTCCGGGGAGCGAGTTGCCGGCGCTGGAAGCGAAAGCGCTTCTCGCATGTGTGTTGAATACGCCGACGTATGGGGCAGGTTTGCGCCTCGCGCCAGAAGCGCGCAGCGACGACGGGTGGCTGGACTTTGTCGTGATAGAGGATTTGAGCGCGGCGAAAGTGCTGGCGCTGCTGCCGAGGCTGATGTATAGCGGGGAACTGCGGACTCCGCAGGTGAAGCGGACGCGGGTGAAGCGCGTGCGGCTCACGACCGGACGGCCGTGTATGTTTCACGGGGATGGCGAGATATTAGGACCCGCGCCGGTGGAGATTGAAGTTGTTGCGCGCGCCGTGCGGGTGCTGGCGCCGGCGGAACACTGAATCCGTGCCGCGCCGTGGTCCTCAGGCCTTCTTCTTCTCGATTTTCAGGTTCAGAACGATGTCCTTGCGACTGTCGAAGCTGGAGACCGTGCGAGTGCTGGATTTGGCGCCGTCTTTTTCCGCGTGAACTTCATAGTCCACGTTAGGATCGAGACCACTGAAGCGATAGTTGCCGGTGGTGTCCGTGTAAGAGCTGCGCACGACGTTATTCCGCGTGTTCTTGAGGAATACAACGCTTTCCGCGATGGGGCTATCGGACTTATCCATCACCACGCCCCGCACGGTGCGGAGCGGAGATTCGTGCTTCGCATCCTGGGCCATCGACACCCCGGCGAGAAACGCCAGCGCCACCGAGACGCAAACAACGCGATTCCGCGTGTTCATTTTTTCTCTCCTGGCAGAGGCTCCATGCGAAACACTATACGGATTTCATTCGCGCCTGTCTTGGCATCAAGCTGGCGCGACTGCCCGGCAAAACCCTTGGCATGAACAACCATTTCGTAAGCCGTTCCCTGAGGCACGCGGACGGCAAATTCCCCCCTTGAATTTGTGTAACTTTCCCAGCGAAATTTTTTCTCCGCGCTGCGCCGGACGCGCAGTTTCACAGCGGGGAAGGCGAGGCCGGTGGGGCCGAAAATGGTTCCCAGGATCAGAAAATCATTGGCGTGGCTGTATTTTTGATTCTTTGGTTTTTCGGGCGTTGCCGTTGACGGCTGGGAAGGAGGCGCGGGGTCCTGCTTCCCCGCAAGGGCCGAGGCAAGCAGCGCGAGGAGCGCCACGAAAGCTGGAAGAAAGGGCCAACGAGGAACGCGCATAGGACTGCACCTATTTGCTTAGATGCGGCTTAAAAGAATGCAGGATGCCAAAGGGATAGAAGCTCGAGCGTTACTTCTCGTCTTCTTCCTCTTCATCGTCTTCTTCATCCTTTTTGGGGAGGTCGCCGTTCTCGCCGGTTTCGGCCTCGTCCTCTTCGTCTTCCTCTTCGTCGAGATCCTCGGAGATGAGGTTCAAGTGGACAGGATGCACCTGCGAAACCTCCAGCTCGGACTCGCACTCAGGGCAACTCAGGATTTCGCCTTCTTCGACTTCGTCTTCATCGACGTCGATTTCGGCGGAACATTCAGGGCAGCGGATCACGGCTTCTTCCTCCGAAGAGATGTTCACAGCGCGGGCGTCCCCAGCTTTGCGACCGCCACCGTGGGCGTATTATATACCGCGTCGCGTGAAGTCAACCCCCGCGCGGGGCGTGGCAGCTGTGAGGGTATACCCCGCAGGGCTGGGATTCAACGAATGGCTTCTTCCCGAGAGTACCCCGAACGGCCAGTGGTCGGTGTCGGCGGCGTGATTATCGACGAAGGACACGCGCTCCTGATTCGCCGCGGCAGCGAGCCGCTGCGCGGACGGTGGTCGATTCCGGGGGGGACGCTGGAACTTGGCGAGACGCTCAAAGAAGGCACGGCACGGGAGCTGCGCGAAGAAACGGGACTGGAAGTTCGCGTTCTGGAATTGATCGAAGTGTTCGAGAGGATCTACCCGGGAAATGGCCCGATTCCATCGGACAGAAAAGCCCCGCCAAGATTTCACTACGTCATCGTAGATTATCTGTGCGAACGCACGGGCGGCGAGGCGCGCGCAGGAAGCGATGTGACGGACGTGGCGTTCGCGAGAGAAGAAGAGTTGGCCCAATATCATTTGACGGAAACGGCGACGCGCGTTTTGAAAAAAGCCTTTGCGATGGATCGCGCAAGGCGCGCCGCGGGCTAAACCAGCAAGCGACTACTGTGCTTTGGCGATTTCGATGCTTCCATTGGAATCGGTGAGGCGGAGCTGGCAACCGCCCGAACCGATGGTGCCGTTCAACGTTTCACCGCCAATGCTGCCCGTTGAGGTGACCGGCAACTCACTGGAAATCCGGCCGAAAGAGGTGCGCCCGGTGAGGTTGTAGCCCACGCCGCCGGGGATGCGCACGCGGATGGATGAGAAAGAAGTTTTCAGGGAAATGTCGCGGCAGCCGCCGGCCGGGCGCGTTGCGGTCACGGAGATGGCACCGTTCTGGTTGTCGACGGAGATGCGCCCGCCGATGGATTCCAGCGTGACGCCGGCGAACGAAGTATTCACGATGGCGTCGCCCTTCACGTTGCGGGCTGTCACCGAGCCATTGGTGTTCTCCGCGGCCAGATTGCCGTTGATGCGTTCGGCCAGAATGCTGCCGAAACTCGTTTTGGCATAGGCGTCAGCGCCGATGTCCGTGAGCACGATGCCGCCGTTGCCCGTGATTGCGCGAATGCCCTTCGGGATGTTCGAGGCTTCGATGGCGCCGAAGGAGGATTTGAGCGCGACACTGCCGCGGGCGTCACGGAGGAAAATCTTGCCGTTGGAAGTTTCGGCGTCCAGGGCGCCGCTGATGTTGTCGAGATCCAGATTGCCGAAGGAATCGCGGATGGTGACGGAACTCCCGGTTAAGGAGCCGGCTTTGACGCGGCCATTGTTGGTCCTGCAATCGACGCGGCCCTTCACGTCGGAGAAAGTGACGTTGCCAAAACTATTTGTGATGTCGGCCGCGCCGGCGACGGTGGAGAAATCCACGTTGCCGTTGTTGTCGCGGATGGAAAGATCGCCGCGGATGTTGCGGGCGTCGACGCTGCCAAAAGAAGTGGTGATGTTCGCGGAGGCGGCATCGGACAGCGTGACGGCTCCGTTGCCGCCAACGATGGTTACTCCGCCCTGAATGTTGCGGGTCATGATGTTGCCGAAGCGATTGCGAACCTCGAGGGTGCCTTTCACGTCGAGGACTTGCACGGAGCCGTTGTTGTCGTTCACGAAGGTGTTCCCGGCAGCACCGGTGAGTTCGATGCTACCAAACGAGTTGCTGAGCCGTACCGCGCCGACATCGCGCACGTTGATACTGCCGTGGCTGTTCTCGATGTCGGAGGGGGCGTGAACGCGACTGATGTCGACGCTGCCGAAACTATTGCGGACGTTGAGTGGGGCGTCGGCCGGCATGGCGATGTCGTAGTTCACGGAATAGGACGACCGCTTGCTGAGGTGAAACCATCTCTTTTCTTCGTCGGGATAGATGGTGCGGACGCGCACGCCTTCACCGGTTTGTTGCACTTCGATCTGGATTTTTTGGGCGAAGGACTCGGCCTCTTCATGCGAGCTGGCCTGCGCTCGGATTGTGGCGGAAATCTTTACTTCGCGGCCGGACTCGCCGTGGACCCGCACTTCGCCGAATTTGTGCTCGATGCGCACGGACTGGCTGGCGCTCAAGGTTAGGGTCTTGTCAAAGTTGCGCGTCACTTCATCCTGCGGCCAGCGTTCACCTGCCAAAGCGGGAACTGCCACTAGGAGAAGGACGACTGCAAGCCAGGAGGGCAGTCGCAGACCGCGCACGCGCTCTCTGGCAAATTTTAACGAGACCAGGTTCATCGCTTTTCCTCCAAGATCTCTTCGAGGGTGCGCTGTTTTTCCTGATACACAGCCAGCAACTGGTAGCGGAGATGCGCGTTCGAGGGGTTCAGGCCGGCCTGGGCGCGGAGGTCGTCAATTGCGCTATCGAGGACAAGCAGTTTTTCGCGGTAGTTGGCCTGCAGCGACGTGGTGGGATTTTCAAGCTGCGGCTTGGCTTCCGCGGCAAGCTTATCTATGGCCTGAACGTAGGCGGTCTCGGCGCGTTCGACCTCGGCGAGGGCGCTGTTCTTCAAGAGAGATTGGTCGGCCGGGCCGCGTGTCTTAGGTGGATGCAGATAGAACCAGCCGGCGGAAACGGTCAACAGCAGAACGAAGGTTCCCGCCGCGGCGGCCTGCCAGGAAAGCGGCAAATTGCGCCAGAAGGAGAGCCGTCTCCAGCGTTCTGCGCGGCGCAATTTGGCTGATGCTTGTTCGGAAAGCGCGCGCTCGATGCGCGGCCAGAGCGAAGGGCTATCGGAGTAATCGCGCAATTCCATTGCGGCGGCGCTGAGTGCTTTCCACGCGCGAAGTTCTTCGGCGCAAGCAGCACAAGAGGTAGTGTGGGCTTCGAGAGCCGCCCATTCGGCGGATGTGCCGTCCTCGAAAATGCGGTCGCGATCGTTACAAGTCACATTCATCGTCTTTCACCGTGCTCCCGCGACCGTGCTGCTCCGCGGGGGCTCCAAAATCTCGCGAAGATTTTTCTTCGCCTGGAAAAGCGTGTTCTTCGAAGCAGTCTCGGTAATCTCCAGCATCGCGGCGATTTCCGCGTGACGGAAGCCTTCCACTTCGTAGAGCAGAAAAACGTCGCGCTGGTGTTTCGTCAGTCCGGCAAGGGCGCGTTCAAGCGCCAGCCGCAAGGAAGGATGCGCGCCGGGTGCGCGCGGCTCAGGCCGCGCAGAGTTCTCGGTGTCGTCGTTCGCTACTTCTTTCTTGCGCAGGCGGCCGCGGCGCGCATCGTAGCAGGTGTTGATCAGAATCCGGTACGTCCAGGTGGCAAAGCTGGATTGGCCGCGAAAGCTGGTGATGCTGCGCTGCACTTTCAGGAATGTTTCCTGCACGGCGTCTTCGGCGTCGATAGCGTTGCCGAGGAGATTACGCGCCATGTTTTTCATGCGTGTCCCATAGAGCGTGTAGAGACGCTCGTAGGCGCGCAGGTCGCCCGCCTGGCAACGCGCGGCCAGCTCTGCGTCTTCCGAGATGGCGATCGCCGGGTTGGCAGGCACAGCTGGTTGATTGCGCGCTCCTGCTGGGTTCTCGGAAGGTTCCACTCGCATCTCCCGTTCGCGTTGCACGGAAGAGATTCTAGTCTTCCAGGGCAGCGCAAGTCCCATCGTTCCCATTCTTTGCTCCTGAGGTGTAGACGATGGGGGAGGCCAAAATGTCAGGGGTGGGTAGCTCCGGGGCGGTCAGCTACTGGCCCTTAGGTGGCTGACGGTGCCGGTGATATCCGAGGCGGCTTCGAGCCCGAGGTAGATTTTCTTGTGAAAAAGGCTGTTTTCGTGGCCGATGATCAGGAGGGTCTCCGGATCGTCTTCGGTAATCAACAGACGCAGGCCTTGGGCCTCCCGCGGCACGTCGAAGATGAGATCTGTGATAAATGACTCACCCGGCCGGAGCGGCTGTGCCAAAGATAGAGCAGGACCATTGAGAAGCGCGAGAGCGGCTTGCCCTTTGACGGAGGGACCGAATTTACGGCCGGTATTGTCGACGAGCACGACGCGGCGGCGGTTCGGCGTCAGCGGACCATTGCCGCGATGTGCAGAAATCGTTTTTTCGTCGAACCAGACTTTCAAGCGGACAAGGGCGAATCGGCCTTGAGCAAACGTTTGTTGCGTTTCCGGGCCGAGAGCCGCAGCAGTGCGGAAGCCGGCGATGGAGTAGGCGAGATGGCAGTCGATTTCGCAAAAATACTTCCAGCCGCCGGGTGGAAGTATTTTCTCGCTGCTCGCGAGCGACGCAACACCGAGCACAAGACTATAGCCCGCTGCGACGACGAGCGCGGTGCCGGCGCCGATCCCCGCGAACAGCTTGGAGCGACGCGCGGCGCCGTAGAGCAAGACCAAGATGCTGAGCCCGGTAAGGAAAATAGCGCCGAGAAAAGACAAGACAACGATGGGTGCGAAATGCGGGGTGAATTCTGCCATTTCAATGCTCCTTCGTCAGAACGATGCCTAGCCGGCGATTGCGTCCGGTAGCGCACCACGCGTGCGCTCGCGCCTGCCGAATTCCTGAACCGCTGCTTCCAGATCGGCGACGGAAAAATCCGGCCAGCGTTTCGCCAGAAAGACAAATTCGGCGAAGGCGCACTCCCACAACAGAAAATCGGAGAGGCGCTGCTCGCCGCCGGTGCGGATGAGCAAATCGACTTCGGTTGAGCCGCCGCGGTGCACTTCTGCGAGAACATTGGAGAAGGACTCGGGCGAAAGCTCGGTGACTTTGTAGAAGCGGCTGGCAGCGTGGAAGATGGCTTCGCGTGCGGAGTAATCCACGGCCAAGCGAAGATGGAGCTGCTTGCCGTTGGCCGTGGCGGCTTCGGAATCCGTGATCGCCTGGCGCAGCGTGGCCGGGATGCGGTCGCGGCGGCCGATGATGCTGAGTCGCACGCCTTCCTGGATGCAGTGCGAGGTTTCAGTCAAAACGTATTCGTGCAGAAGGCGGAGGATGGCGTTGACCTCCCCGGCGGGGCGCTTCCAGTTGGCGGAAGAAAGCGCGAAAAGCGTGAGCGTGTGAATGCCGAGACGCGGGGCGGCCTCGATGACGCGCCGTGCGGTCTCCGCGCCGGCGCGATGGCCGGCGGAGCGGGGCAAACCACGAGAAGTAGCCCAACGGCCGTTGCCGTCGGAGATGATGGCCACGTGCAAGCCAGGCGCGAGGGCGAGCTGGGGCCGCGTGACAAGGGTGTGCTGCATGGTGAGGTGGTGCATGTTTCTGTTCTTTCTCCGCCGCAGGAGAACTGTCACAAACTACTCTATGATACAAAGTGAAAGGACCAAAAAAATTTTCAGGTTCAGCGCTCGCGCGTTGCGCGGATCAGTGCCTCCATGTGGTTCAGGTAGCGCTCGAGGGCGCGCCGTCCCGCCGCCGCCAGGCGGTATTCGGTCTTCGGCAGGCGGCCGTCAAAAGATTTCGTGCACACGATGTAGTCCGCTTCTTCAAGCTTGCGCGCGTGGACGCTCAGGTTGCCGTCGGTTGTTTTCAAAAGCGCTTTGAGTTCGTTGAAGGTGAGCGAGCGGTTTACGGCTAGCGCGCTGACGATGCCCAGCCGAATCCGCTCGTGAATGAGGCGGTCGAGATCCGCCGGCACGGCTTCGCGCGCGGGACTCCGGACGGCGGCCAGCGAGGCGTTACGCTCGCGCGTGCGTTGAAGGCGTTCCTGCTGTGCAGTGGACGATTTGGCCATGCGGAATCTTTCTATCCTCCGTGGTGCCGCGCGATCCAAAGCCCAAAACCGATCTGCAGAACTCCGAAGCCTGCGGCCATGAAGGCATCGCCCCACGCCGCGGGCACAAAGAGCGCGACTGCTCCGAGACACATGAGGCAGAGACCCATCACTGGAACAACGCGGACGGAAAACGCGCCGCCCGTAACGATGGCCGTGCCATAGAGAAGGAGCCAAGCGCCCGGGAGAGCCGCCACGGCGCCGGCGTTATAGAGCGCAAAGGTCAGAAGGCCACCGACAATGATCGGGGGCGCAAAGCTGAAAAGAAACTTGCGGCCCGGGCCCGAGAAAAGAGTGGAATTGGCGCGATGCGCTTTGGTGGCGGCAGCGGGAGCGGCGATGGCTACAGCGACGAAAGCCTCAATGAGCCAGACGGCGAGCCAGGCGCGCGGCGAGGGTTGGCGCGCGGCGAAAAAAGCCGCGGTGAGGGCGGTGATGCCCATGGCCACGCCACCCCAGCCGGGCACGGCGGTAAATTCGCCGGCGCGCTCCATGGTTTCGCGGATGTAGCGCAAATGATCGGCGGCGCGAGCGTCGATAGGGATGGGCTCGGGTTTGGGAGAGCGGAGCGGACCGGAAGCCATAGAGACAGGGTAACAGGAGGGACGAAGACTGTCAAGTACTTTGTGTCACAAAGTTAAGGCGCGCCACGCCCGCTATTTTGCGCGCGGATAGCGGCCCAGAAGCGCGTTCCATCGGATGGTGAACACGTCAAGAAACATCAGAATGCTGTCGCGAAGCATATTGATTTTGGTGGCGGGGGAATGCGACCAGCGCACGGGAATTTCCACGGCGCTCAGACCGTGATGGCGCGCCAGATAAAGCAACTCGGGGTCAAACCCGAAACGTTCAATGCGCTGCTGCTCGAAGATGACGCGGCAGGGCTCGCGGCGGAAGGCCTTGAAACCGCACTGGGTATCGACGAAAGGTAAACGAAGAACTACGCGGACGATTAGATTAAAGATGACGCCCGCAAATTCGCGGGCGCGTGACTCATGAACAGCAATCAAGGTGCGGTCGAGCGCGCGGGAGCCGATGGCCACGTCGTTGTTTTCCAGCGCGGAAATCAGTTTGCCGGCTTCTTCGATCGGCGCGGAAAGATCCGCGTCGGTGAAGAGAACGCTGCGGCCGTGCGCTTCGAGCATCCCGTGACGGACGCTGTAACCCTTGCCGCGATTCACGCCGTTTGAGAGTACGCGGAGGGAAGAAAACTTGCCGCGAAAAGATTCGGCGACAGCCGCAGTGCGATCTTTCGAGCCGTCATCCACAACTATGACTTCCGATTCACGGCCGAGAGCGGGCAGGTATGCTGCAAGGCGTTCAAGGGTGGCGGGGAGGCGGAGCTCTTCGTTGTAGGACGGAATGATGATGGAGAGGTCGGGAGCGGCCGAGCTCATTGCGCGGGAGGGTCCTTCCAACCGTAAAAGCCGACAAGAGGAACGAATCGGCAGGCTTCGAGAGTGCGGGTCTGAAAAGAGGTGCCGGAGCGTTCGACAAGCTGCAAGTCCTGATTGTCGGCATCGCCGACGGGGACGATGAGGCGGCCACCTTCCGCGAGCTGCGATCGAAGCGGCGAGGGCACGGCGGGTGCGGCAGCAGCGACGAGAATGGCGTCGAAGGGGGCACAGTCCGGCAGGCCGAGAGTCCCATCGCCGCAGTGGACATGGACATTCGCGTATCCCAGTCGCGCGAGGCGCGCTGCCGCGCCGGTGGCCAGTTGAGGGCGGCATTCGATGGTGAAGACATCTTTTGCCAGGTGTGAAAGCACTGCCGCTTGATAGCCGCAGCCGGCGCCAACTTCCAGAACACGCTCGCCTCCGGATAGGCCCAGCGCGGCGGTCATGGCCGCGACTATATAGGGCTGAGAAATGGTCTGCCCTTCACCAATGGGTAACGGCGAATCCTCGTACGCGCGCGGGCGAAGATCCGCGGGAATAAACTCCTCGCGCCGCACGGAATTCATGGCCGCGAGCACTTTGGGATCGGTCACCCCGCGGCGCCGTAGCTGGCTTTCGATCATTTCCGCGCGGCGGGCGGCGAATTCGTCTCCGCCGCTGCCCGAGCGAGCCGAAGCATCCGAGGCATTGAATCGAAATGATTTCATCGCGTGCCCGTCACGCGTGCGAAACTGCGACGCCGTGTTTTTCCCACGCGCGCGTTTTGAGAATTTCCGCGATTTGCGCGATGGCAAAATCGCACTCGTCTTCACGGTTGTAAAAATGCGGAGAAAGACGCACGCCAGCCTTGGGGCGAAAATCCACGAGGATGTCGCGCGCCAGCAATTCCCGGCAAACTTCCGCCGCGTGAGGGCAATCGACGGAAACGGTGCCTGCGCGTTCGGCAGGATTTTCCGGCGTATTGACGCGCCAACCATGCGATTTCGCGCCTTCGACCAGGCGCGCAGTCAGGCGCATGGATTTTTCGCGGATGGCGGCGATTCCGGCTTTGTTGAGGATGTCAAGGCCCGGCTGGCAAGCGTAGAGCGCGGGTATGTGTGGCGTCCCGTTGAGGTAGCGAAAGGAGTCCTCGCGCGCGTCGATGGCGCCCGTTTCGAAACCGAAAGGCCGGCGGTGCGCGATCCAGCCGGTAAGAGCGGGGCGCAATTTGGTCCGCAGATCTTCGCGAACGTAGAGATAGCCGACACCCGGACCGCCGCAGAGCCACTTCAGCACGCCGCCGACGGCAAAATCGGCGCCGAGGGCACGAACGTCAACCGGGATGGTGCCCGAAGCCTGAAAGAGATCGAGGATGACGTGCGCTCCGACGCGATGGGCCTTCTCGATGATGGCGCGCGCATCGACGATATAGGCACTGCGGAACAACACTTGCGAAATGGGAACAAGAAGAGTGGTTTCGTCGATGGCGGAGAGAAATTTATCCAGATCAAGGCGGACCGTGTCCGGGCCGGCTACAAGCTCCACGCGGGCGCCGAACCGGCGCTGCTCGTGATAGAAGTATTGAATGGAGGGAAATTCCAGGTCGGTCATCACCACTTTGTTGCGCGGGCCGCGGAAATCGAAACACGAGCTGATGACCGCCTGGATGAGCGTCACGTTTTGATGCAAAGAAATTTCGCCAGGAGCCGCGCCGATGAGCGGTGCGATCTGGTCGCCAACGCTGACGGCCATGTCCCACCAGCCCTCTTCCCAGGCGCGCACGCCGCGCTCCGCCCAGGAGTCCGCGTAAGCGCGCATTTCGTCGTATACGGCGCGAGGCATGGCCCCGAGGGAATTGCTGATCATGTAGGTCGTGCGGTCGAGAATCGGGAACTCGCTCCGCCACTTCAGAAGGCTATCCATCGCTGTTCCTTTCGTGCCCTAGGTATACCCCTATGCGCCCGCACAATGACTGTATAATGCCGCGAGAGGCCAGCTGTGGGCAAACGATATGTCTTGAGTGAGTACGTCGAGCGCGCAATGGACGAAGCGCTCTATGACAAGTTGGAAGACACCTCTTTTTCGGGGCGAATTCCCGCTTGCCAGGGTGTGCTTGCTTTCGCGCCCACACTCAAGGAATGCGAACAGGAGCTGCGCTCTACGCTCGAGGATTGGATTCTCGTAGGCCTTAAACTTCGCCATCATCTGCCGGTCATCGGGAACATCGACTTGAATAAGGAACCTGCGCGTGAGCCGGTGGACACCTTGTAAGCGGCGCGAATTCATCCGCCGGCTGCGTGTCCTCGGTTTCGACGGTCCATTCTCTGGCATCCGCCATCAGTTTCTTGTCCACGGAGAGAAGCGTTTAACAGTACCCTCCAATGAGGAATATCCCATCCCGCAGCTCAAGATGATGTTGCGTGAAGCCGGAGCGATCTTGGGCCGAGAAATCGCGCTGGAGGAATGGGGGCGGTTGTAAATCCTCAGCGTGTTTCCTTTGGATTCGTGCGGCCCAGTCGAGCCCAAACAAAGTAGCACAGGGAAATGAAAGCAAGCCAGGGGACGCCGGCAACTAGGGTGATGCGCAGCCCGGGAACCCACCATGTAGAAACGAGAACTGCAGTCAGCGCGACGAGTCCGAAAAGAGAACTCCACGGGCCGGCGGGAGCGAAACGCTGCGGTGGGTGTGGCAAGTTTGCAGTACGCCGTCGAAATACCAGATGTGTGACGAAGATCATCTGCCAGACAAAGAGCCCGCCGAGGAACGCCGAGCCAAGCATGTAGACATAAGCTGTTTCATGAAACCAGTGATCCAGAATCCCCGCACCGATCATCCCCGCGCTGGAGACTAGCAGGGCAGTTACGGGCGTGCCTTCTTTGCTCAACCGGCCGAGCGCGGCGGGGGCATATCCGCCCCTTGACAGCGAAAACAGCATTCGCGCCGTCAGGTACAGGTTGCAATTGATACTAGAGAGAGCCGCGGTAAGAACAACGAAATTCATGACGCCAGCCGCGCCGGGAATTCCTGCAGTTTCAAAGACTCGGACAAACGGGCTCTCACCCAACCCGACCTGGTTCCACGGGACCACGCCGACAACCACAGCGAGTCCTCCGATGTAGAAAAGGCAGAGCCGGCCAAGCGTCCAGCGCAAAGCCCGGGGAAGGGCGGTTGCGGGGTCTTTTGCTTCGCCGGAAGTGACGGCAACCACTTCGATACCTAGAAAACTGAAAATCGCCATGGCCACGCCGAGGCCCACTCCCCGCCAGCCGTTTGGAAGAAAGCCGCCCTGCGCTGTGTAGTTCGTTGTGCCGATGCGCGGGAAACCGATACCCATTAGCAAAGCCGCTCCGAGAATCAGGAACACTGTGATAGTCAGGACCTTAATCATGGCGAACCAATACTCAAACGTGCCGAAGCTCGCCACGCTCCGCGCATTCACATAAACCAGCGCGGCGGAAAAACCTGCAATCCACAACAACGGCGGCACATTCGGGAACCAGTATTTGCAATAAATCGAGGTGGCGACGACTTCGCTGCCGATGGCTATGACTTGCGCCAGCCAATATGAGTAGCGCATTGCAAAGCCGGCCCAGGGATGAACGTAAATCTCGGCGTGGACACCGAAAGAGCCCGCCACGGGATGAGCGACGGTCACTTCGCCGAGGGCCCACATCAGGCACAGTGCGACAACCGCGCCAGCGATGTAGCTAAAGATCACGCCAGGGCCGGCGAGCTTCACCGAAATGGCGCTGCCGAGAAAGAGGCCGGTGCCGATTGCGCCGCCGATGGCGATCATGGAGAGCTGTCGCGGCGTCAGGTTGCGGTGCAGCCCCGCCTCGCGCTCGAGAATCACCGCGCCCGGATCACTTTGCGGTTGCAGCGAGTGGTCGGCTTCTGTCTGGGCCATCTGGCGGCATAGTAACAGAAAGCCGCGCTGACAGCGGCTGGACCGCCTGAACAGACGGACAGTTATCCCGGAAGAACGCCTGTACTTCCGGAAAGCGCGAAGAAACGCGGTGTTTCTTACAATCAATGGGTGGCGGAAAAGCAGTCGGAAGCCGCTACGGAGGAAGTTATGAAGGCGGTCCTGGCACTTATTGTCATTTACGTGGGAACTTTTTTTCTGGCCATTCAAGGTGCGTCGCAAAATCCCGCGCAAGCCTCTTCGGAAAGCGCTTCGGCTCAAGGCCAGACGGCAGGCGCGAAACCGGCGGGGATTGATCCCGTCAAGGATGCCGATATCCGCTCGCTGATGGAGCTGGTGGGGGCCCGGGATCAGATGCAGGATGCCGTCAGCAATTCCACCGAGCAGTACAAGGAAAAACTGCTCGTGACGGTTCCCAACAATGACAAAGGCCAGGCGTTCGTGAGTGCTTTCGCCGACAGCTATCAGAAGAAATTCGACGTGAATGAGGTGACGGAACAGATTGTTGGAATTTACGACAAGCACTTCGCCGAAGACGAGATTAAAAGCTTGCTGCAATTCTACGGATCCCCGCTGGGGCAGAAGGTCGCCGCGGAAATGCCGAAGATGGGGCGCGAAATCCAGGCCGCGAGTCGCACCGAAGGGGCCAAGGCCGCAAAAGAAACGCTCCAGGCATTGAGGGCGCAGAATCCGGAGATCGGGCAATCCGCGCGCCTGGGTAATGGCAATACCAATGGAAATGGCAACGGCGCTCGCCGCTGGCAGCAGCGCCGGGCACGGCAGGAACAGTCCCAGCAGGCCGCGCAACAGTCTGATCCCCCGCAGCCCTGAAGCTCAGCGGGCGCGGGCTTTCCCTTCTACTCAAAGCGCTTCTTAATCTTGACGTCGATGCCAAACGTGCCGTTCTGATCGCGTAGCGCCACGATTGACACATTGCGGTCCACGTTGTACTCCACTTGAATCACCTGCTGCTGCGTCGAGCTCACATTGGACACGTAAGTGATCGTAAGATTGCGCGTGATCTGCTGCTCCACGGTCACGCGCGCCGCGGCGTTTTGCTCCGAGCCGGTTGAGCCCACGCCCGCGAGCCCCGGATCCACGCGAAAGCGCGTAATCCCAAACAACCGCTCGAGCCGCCCTCCCAGCTGGCTGGAAATAGCTTCCGAAAGAATCTGTGAGGCACCCGAGGTCGCGGTCTGTGCCGTACCAGTTCCGCCCCCACGCACGGAAGCTTCCGAGCTGGTTTGGCCGAGCGCCAGCAGCGTGACAATGTCATTCGCGGGGAGTGGCGGGTCCGAACGGTAGGCAAGCGTGAGCTTGCTGGCAGGTCCATTGAAATTCAGCGTTATCTCGTACTGCTGGATGGTGGTAGTCGCTTCGACGTTGAGCACCGGATCCAGCCGGAATGGATTGGCGAAGTTCAAGTCCCCGCGCGTTACGCGATAGCGGTCACCATGGAAGATCAGATCTCCGGAGAGAATGTGGATGTGGCCGAGGAGGATGGGATGCTCCCACGTGCCGCGGACGCGAAGGTTCGCCTCGGCCTCCAGTTCCGCGCCGGGCCATTCCATTCGCGCATCTGGCGCCGAAAGAGCCTCAATATCGAATTGCAGGTTGCGCAAGTAAGCGGAACTTGTCGAAGGGCCGGAGATGCCCTGCTTGGCAGAGACGAGCATTCCGGCGACTTCCAGGCTCTGCGTGAGTGTGACGCGCTCGATGGTCACGCGCCCGGAGAGAACGCCGCCGTCTGGTGTACCCGTGAGCCGCAGTGCACCGCCGGCGAGCCAGCTCATTCCTTCGGGATAGCGAATGCGCACTCGGTCGGTACGCAGGGTGATGTCGTAGCGCAAGGGGCTTTCCACATAGTTCACGCTGCCGGTGACGCGAAGCGTGCCACCCCCGGATTCGGCCGTCACGTTGTCAAAGAACAAGCGCGTGGCATCAAACACCAGGTCGCCATTGATGTTGCTCAGCCCGGCGGGAAATTCGGATGCACGTGCAGAAGCGTTGGCGATGTGCACCCGTCCGGTGATGCGCGGGTGATCGAGCGTGCCCTCGAAAGAAGCATTGATCTGAGCTGGACCCCGCGCATCGAGCTTCGGCACAAACCCGCTGAGGAGACGCAGATCCATTGCACCGTTCAGCCGCAAGCCCAGGGTGCGACGGCCGGCAAAGCGAACTGCGCCGGCAATCTGAATGTTGGTGTCCGTGCCGCGCAGCTCTGCCTGATCGATTTCCAAGCTTTCCCGCGAAGAACGGAAATGGATGGGCCCCGCGTTTTCCAACCGCACATTCGCATAATTCAGCACGAGGCGCGAGAGTCTTGCATCCGCGACGATGTTCTCCGGCTGTTTCAGGGTGCCGGCAATGGTAATGTCACCGTCGGCCACTCCGTGACCGCTGAGCGGCCGAAGATGGAGCGCGCTCTGCAGAAAGGGGTCCAGGTCGATGTTCTTGATCGAGACTTTACCGTTCAGAGGGAATGGATCGGCATAACCCAGCGTGACCTCACCGGAGATACCGCCCGTAGCCATCGAGGAACTGAGCTCGAGTTTTGCTTGCTGTCCATCCGAAGAAAGGCCCCCGTCGAAGCTGCCGATCACGTCTTGCCCCACGCGGAGGTCTACGACGCGGAAAGTTCCTTCGCCTTGAGGTGCCGATGCCGGTCCGCTAGCTCTGAGTCGGAAAGTGATCAACCCTCCAATGGGGAACCGCGGCGACTGCAACTTTTCAAAGTTCTCGAGCGGAAGCGACGCGCCGACCAGATCCGCAGATATCGTGCCATCCGTTAGGCGGTACCCGGCGGATCCGGTGATGATGCCGGCGCCGCGCCCGTTCTCTTTTCCGGTTGGGAATATGCGCAACTCGGCGTTGGCCACTCGGAATTCCTCTGGCGACGCGTTGAGCTGACCGCGCAGCCGGTCAAAGGAAAGACCATACGCTTTGCCGTCGGCCAGATCGAAAAGGCCCGTGACCGCGGGCTCGGCGCGCGTTCCATGACCGTGGAATTGGCCGCTCAGCACGCCTTGCACGGGATACGACCAGCCCAGGAGTTGCTTAATGTTGTCGACCGGCGCTTTTTCGAAATTCAATTCCGCCGTCCAGGAATTACTGCGCAAAAAATCCCAGTGCGTCAGGCTGAGCGTTCCGTCAATCTCCGTATCCATCGGACCGAACCGGGCCCGGCCGCGAGCGAGCGACAATTCTGAGGGTGAGTAGGTGAGGTCCCCCTCGAGAGAATCCAAAGCCAGCCCGTCATAGCGCACCCGCTCGCCGCGGACGTGGCCGATAAATGCCGGCCCTCCTGCAGGACCTTTGACCGTTCCCTCCCATCGCACGCTGCCGGTGATGGGCTTGGCGGCTTCCGCAGAGCTGGGTGGGACGTTGCGAATAGCGTTAATAAAATCTCTATACGCTTCTAACGCGCCCGTTTCGAAGCGCACCTCGAGCGCAGAACTCCGGGGCGCGAGAACTCCCGAGATTGTGCCGCTCGAGGTCGGCGTTTCGAATTCGCCGGCGCTGATGTTGAGCATCTGTGGATCTTGGCGGTAACGGAATTGCCAGTCGGCGGTCACGGGCACGTGATGCGGGGCAGGTGCATCAGGCGCGGACCAATGAGTCTTGCCGGAAACTTCAAAATGCTGGAAAGCTTCGGTCCAGGTTTCGACCGTGTCTCCGCTGATCAGCGCGTCCCAATGAAGCGCATCGGCCGGGAAGTTTTTATGCTCGACCGCCGGCAGCACCGGGGCCAGGTGGACGCCCTGCACGTGCGTCTCTGCGCGGAACTGCAGACCGTCAAAGCGCATTACGACGCGTCCATTGACGCTACCGTCCATGGCTTGCGCAGAAAAATCCGGCACGATTAGGCCCTGCTTATCGACCCGGTAGCTCCCACGGCTGCTCAGCCCGCCAGCATGAAAAATGTCATAGGTCAGATTGATATCGTGTGCGAAATAGCTCCCCGTGCCAGTGAGTTGTCCGGCGGTGAAGGAGCCTTCGCCGTGGACGTCGACTCTCCCCGCAGGCGTTAGCGGAGCGCGGAAAGTCTCGCGAACATCGAGGAGGTCGAGCCAGCCGCGGTAACGGAAGGTCCACTTGGGCTGCGTGAATCCGTCCATTTGCGCCTGTGCGTCTATATGCGAGTGGCTCGTGCTGAATACCCCCTGGTCCAGCGTGAAGCCTTCATGCCACAATGTGAATTTCGCGGAAATATTCAGAGGCGGGAGAAGATTTGGCGTCGCCGTGAACCGTACGGACTGCCAGTCGAGACTCCCGAGATAAAGTGGATGGCCGGGCGATCCGCCGGCGTCCAGCGCCAGCTGCAGATCGCTTCCCTCCGTCGCGAGCAGCGTCTGCAGATCGTTGTAAAGAATCCAGCCGTTCTGAAGCTTTACGCGGCGGATGCGCAGGCCGAAGAGCGTCTCGCGCAGCGGCTTGCTTGCGGAAGTGGAGCGCGGCGGTGCCGGCACGTTCGTCGAGCCGTTCTTGTCTACTCGGATGTGAATATGCGGCTGTTCCACGAGAAGTTCGTTGAGAGAGATTTTCCGGCCCCAAAACGAATCGATGCGCAGCGCCGCCCGTACTTCCTCTGCTGAAAAAAGCGGTTCCGTACCCGCTGGCTCGCGGCCGTGAATCGTCAGGCCTTTCAGAGTGAACTGCAGGGAAAGCCAACGAATGGAGAGGGCGTCCAACTGCGCGCGGCCGCCAGTCATGGCCTCGATGCGATGCACGATCAAGCGGCGGAGAAAGGGATTGCCTGCGCCGCTGCCAAAAAACGCGATCACAGAAAGCAACGCAATCACCGCGAGTACCCAAGGCGTGTGGATCACCCAACTCCAGATCGGGTGGCGGCTCTCGCGCTTCATTTCGCCCCTTCGCCGAGTAGTTTTTGCAGGTGCAACCGGGTGCGGCTCTCTTTCAGCCATCGATCGGCCTGTTCATTTATGCCACGCTGAATCAACGCTTCCTGAATGGTGTCATGGGCCGCCTCCAGAGTTGGCGGTTCCTGCCCGCGCGCCTTCGCCCGCGGCACCAAATCGTTCTGGTAAAAATCCGCGATCGACTTCTCATCCATCTGCACGGCTGGGCGAAACCTCGAATCCAGATAGCTGCTTAGATAAAGCTGTGCCGCCACGATTTTCCGGATTTCCGTGTCGCTCAAACCGCTCTGCCTCTTCCGCGCCTCATACTCGTCGGGTGAAGCGAACAATTTCTGCAAGCGCTCCACACCACTTTCCACTTCCTCTTCCGAAGCCTTCGGGAAATGGGCGAGATCCGCTTCGGTGCGGACGATCCATTGATCGATCAAGCGGTCCAGCCGTTGCGCATCGCTTTCTGACTTGCCATCGACGAGTTCCTGGTAGTGGCCAAGTTCCCGGAGCTCGCTCAGCAGGATAACGTCTCCTTCAATTCGCGCCACAATCCGGTCGATGACCTCTTGCGCACGAAGTGCCCGTGGGCCTGCAAGCACGAGGCATACCAGCAAAAAGCCGAGAATCGTCCAGTGGCGCATCAGAATGACGACCCCAGGTTGAAGAATATTTGCAGCTTCGGGAGCTGCGTGCCGCGCAGGCAGCTCGGGACGCCTGTCGCGCTGGTCGTACTATTGGGGCACGGGACGACAAAAAATGGACGATTAATCTGGTAGCCTAGGTCGACGCGAATTGGTCCCACCGGTGTCGCGTAGCGCAAGCCAAATCCGATCGTATTCGCAAAATAGTTCAGCTCGTTCGAGCAGTTGAAGATGCACTGCGTGGGGTTCGCGGGACCCGGCGGCTGCGTCGGATCCTGCAGCACAAACACCGGCTTCGGAGACGACAAGCGAAACGTCATCCGGTTCAGCCGGCTGTAAACGTTTCCTCCGTCATAGAACAGCGCGCCACCGAGCTGCGTCCCGAGATAGGGAAGGCGCATCGGGAAACGGAACTCCTGGTTGAACACCAGGAGCGCCTGGCCGCCCACGGGAAAGCCTGTCAGGGAATCGCGCGGCCCGGCCTGATTCAACGCGAATCCGCGCAGCGAGGTGCCGCCACCGGCGAAGAACCGTTCGGGCAGGGGGATCACGATGGGAAGAGGCTCGGTTGTGGGCGCGGGAAAACTGAGTGACACCGTATCGCCGTATGGTTCGAGAATGCCCAGGCGAATCGAGCGGGCAAAACTGAAGCGCCGTTTGATGCGGTGGTATGTGGTGTTCTGGAAAAACACGCGCAGGAAACTTGCGCTGGAGCCGATTCGCGTGTCGGCGACGCTCAAATCGGCGCTATTAAGGCTGCCTTTGGTGGCGTCCGCGGGACTGTCGCGCGCGTCGCGGAACCACGTCACCCCAAACTGCGAGATCAGCGTCGGCTGTTCGAAAAGCGGTATTTCCTCCGCCGAGATATGCGTGTTCAAATTCGAGATCAGTACCTTGCGGAAGGCATAGCGGTAGAGCAGCGTACTCAAAGGCGTGGCCTGCTCCGTCAATTGCACCGAACCCTCGTAGCGCGTCGCGGTGAACGTGTTAATGTCACGGGTTTTTTCCGCGGATGCGGTAGATTGAAAGCTGAGTTTCGGGTTGGCAAATGCATTCGGAGAGGCATAGCCCAGCAAGGCGCGGCCCTGCAGCGTGCTCCCGCGGAGCTTCAAGGAAAGCGAATCGGCGCGGCCGGTTAGATTGTTCTTGCTGACTTCGAAAATCCCGCGTGGCGCTGCCTGGATCTGGCCACCGGTCGGGTCCGTGGTGCTGGCAAGGCGTTGAACTTCAAATCCGCCCCCGTAGGCGATGGTGAAACGTTTGGCCTCCTCCACAAGAACCACAATGTTCTTGTCCGGATCTTTTCCGTTGGGGTTTTGCGGCTCGATCGTCACGCGGTTGAATACTCCCAGGTTGTACAATCGCCGCTGGGAATCCACCACTTCTCCCTGGCGCAACGGTCCATTCGGCTTCATGCGCACCTCGCGGCGGATTAGTCCCGGCCTCGTGTGATCGTAACCGCTGATCAGAATCCGCCGGACTCTGGTCTGCGGTCCTTCCGTGATGCGGTACACGAGGCGCACGGGTTCCGCCTGGGCGATCTTGAGAACAGGATCCTTCTCGCTGTCGTCTTTTTCCTTCTTTTGCCCGTTCTGGTTTGCAGCCGTCTTCGATTGCGTCTCACCCTTGTTCGCCGCCGCCGTTTCGACAGAGACGCGTTCTGCGCTGGCCGTGAAGCTTGCTTCCGGGAAGCCCTCGTTGAAGTACAGCGCCAGGATGTTGTCCCGGTCCGTGGTCACGTTGAAGTCGGAATAGGGCTGGCCGGGCGTCGAGCCGACCACACCCCGCAACTCTTCTTCAGTGAAAGCATGTATGCCTTCGATCGAGAGCGATGCCACCCGGGTTTGCGCGCCTTCCAGTATCGTGAATCGGATGAAGAGGTCTCCCTCTTTGCCCTTGTAATTATCCTCGACCTGCCCCGTCACTTTGGCATCCAGAAAACCGTTCGCCTGGTAAAGGTTTTGCATGGACTCCGCGTCGGAATCCACCAACCGCCGGCTGAAGCGCCCCCGCGAAGCAAAGGCCCCGCCAAAAATCTGCAGCCGGCTTCGCAAAAGCTCCGAGCCGAAGTAATGGTTGCCGCTGATCTCGATTCCTATCAGCTTGTGCCGGTCGCCTCGCTCGATCGTGTAGGTAATCACCTCCTCGGTCCCCTGGATACGGCGCTCCTTGCCCTGCACCTCGCGCGTCTTGGTTGTGTAATCGACTTCCGCGTCAAAATACCCGTCGCGCTCCAGCCACTCGCGAAGATTGCGCTTCCCTTCTTCGAGGAGATCCGCATCGACCGCTCCTTCCTGATAGATGGGGATAAGCCTTTTCAGGTTCCCTTTTGATAATTTTGCCCCGCTTACCTCCACGCGCACTTGCGGCCCTTCCGTCACTTCCAGTTCCAGCGGAATTGCGTTTTTTGCGGGATCGTATTGGCCGCGCCGTACCACCGCCCTGGCGCTCAGGTGCCCTTTCTTCACCAGGAATTTGCGTATGCGGTCCGTGCCGCGTTGCACGCGAGCCGTGGTGACCTCGCGGCCAGGATTCATCTTCAACCGGGATAGAATCTCGGTGTCGTGATATTCCGTGCCGTTCTTCAGTTGTACCGCACCGACCCGCGCCCGTGGGCCGGGCTTCACGTGGACCACCACATCCATCTGGTGCGTATCGGGATGCGGCACGGTTTCCGCGGAAACCTGCGCGGTATACAGGCCTTCTTCACGCAATGTTTCTCGCAGCCGATCCAGTGCTTCATTCAAATCCTCGCTATGGAAGGGCTGGCCGAGTGCGAGCTGCATCGCCGCGGCCGCAGAGCTGTCGCTGGGCGGCGCGGTCAGCCCCTCGATCAGGACCCGGTTGAAAAAGAAATTCTCGCGAACTACAAAGTCCAGGCGCACGCCGCCCGGCGCCGGTTCAGCGACGGCGCGCAGGTCCGCATAGTCGCCCGTCCCATAGAGTGCGCGCAGGCTCTCCGCCACCTGGTGGCGGTCCAGCGGTTTGCCGGTTTCGACGGCCAGCCCGGGCGGCGATTCCTGCAACACTCGGCCGTCTTCGGTCACGATTCGCACGGCCACGACAGGGGCTTGCGTGGCAGACGCGACTGCGGGCTCGGCATTTTGCGCTTGTGCGCGCAAACAGGTGGCTCCCAGCAGAAGTGTGAGCGCAACAAGCCTTCCTAACCCATTTTCCCAGCTCAATTTCATGTGTCCAATGGCTCAGACGAAGGGTAGCACAGGGGCGTTGCCTGTCTCCCTCTCGATGGCGCTATCATGAAAGAGTGCAGAAGGTCACTATCTGCAGGAGTGGAAGCCCGCGTGGACGATTCGCTCAAGGAAAAATACTCGCGCCAGATGCTCTTCGCCGGAATCGGCGAAGACGGGCAAGAAAAGCTAATCGCCTCGAGCGCCGTGATTGTCGGATGCGGCGCGATCGGCGCGGCCGCCGCCTCCCTGCTCGTGCGCGCTGGCGTGGGTCGCGTGCGGATCGTGGACCGCGATTTCGTCGAGCCGTCGAACTTGCAGCGGCAGACGCTATTCGATGAAGCCGATGCCCGCGCCTCGCTCCCCAAGGCCGTCGCCGCCGAGCGCAAGCTGCGTGCCATCAACTCAGGCGTGACCGTGGATGGAATTGTCGCAGACCTGACTCCGCAAAACGCGGCGGAGCTGCTCGCTCCCTTCGATCTGATTCTCGACGGCACAGACAATTTTGAGACCCGCTTTCTCCTCAACGACTTTGCTGTCCAATCCAGTTGTCCCTGGATCTACGCCGCCGCCGTCGCCAGCTACGGCCTCACCATGACCATTCGTCCTCGGGTGACGCCATGTCTTGCCTGCTTGCTCGAATCCAGCGGCAACGGGCAGGGCCTGGAAGAAACGTGTGACACCATCGGCGTGCTCGGGCCCATCGTGAATCTAATTTCTTCCCTTGAAGCCGCCGAAGCCCTGAAAATCCTTACAGGCCGCGAGGAAGCTCTGCACAGCCGGTTGATCTCCTGCGATGTCTGGACCGGCCATTTCCAATCCGTGCGCGTCGCGCGCAATCCGGACTGCCGCGCTTGTGTGCGCGGCGAGTTTTCCTGGCTGTACGGCGAAGCGCAGCCCCATGTCACCATGTGCGGAAGGGATTCCGTACAGATCCACGAACGCGGCCGCACGCTGGACCTCGGCGCTCTTCGGGGAAAACTCGCGCCCACCGTCTCCGATGTGCGCCACAACGAATTCCTTCTCCGTTTCCGGGTTCCGCCGTATGAAATGACCGTTTTTGCCGATGGCCGCGCCATTCTCAAAGGCACAAAGGACCCCGCCGTCGCACGTTCGCTCTATGCGCGCTACATCGGCTCCTGACTTTTTGCTTTTTGCAACCGGGTAGTGCGTGTTTCAGCGCGGATGGCCGCTTCGCCCGAACGAACTTCGCATATTGGCGCGGTCCAGGTTCTCGCGCAGGTTCATCAGTGTCAGGAAAGTGCTCAGAATGCGCGCCTTCAGGTCATCGGTGAGGTGCAATCCGCTGGTGGCCACGCGCGCCAGCCGCTCGCCGTTTTCCGTGATGAAGCGCATGATCTCCCGCTGCCGATCGTGCGGGGCGTTGCCCAGGGCGGTCTCGCGGCGCATCTCCGCGCAGCTTGCCTCAATGGAAAGAGTGAAGTGCAGCACGCAGAGCTGCTGCTCAGCAAGAGCAGCCGGCGAGTCGATCTTGCATCCCGTAACTTTGCAAACCGTGGCCATGGGGGCGCGCAACGCGCTTCCTGATAGGAGAGCATTCCTGGCCGCGAAAATCCAGTCTGCTTCCGCCAAGTGGTGCGAATCCTGCATGGCCGCCTCGGCCGGGCGCGTTTGCAGAAAATTATGAAAATACATTGACAGCGCGCCGGAAAGATTGTATAAAAATACAGGAGGCTGTATATTCTTGCAGGCCATGAGTACGGGAAAGACATTCCGCCACGGTCAAATCCTCCGGCTGGTTACCGGCGAGCAGATCAGCAACCAGGAGGATCTGCGCCGCCGCCTCGCTCAGCGCAAAATGCGCGTGACCCAGGCCACCCTGTCTCGCGACCTCCAGGAGCTGAAACTTATCAAGACTCCCGAGGGCTATCGGCCCGCCGCTGCGCTCCCCGAAGACGCCGCTGCGCTCCCGCTTCCTCCGCTGGCGCGCGCCCTCGGCGAATTCCTTCTCGACATCCGCCCCGCGGAGAATCTCCTGGTGTTGAAGACGCCTCCCAGCGGCGCGCAGCCTCTTGCCGCAGCGGTGGATGGCGCAAAATTCCCGGAAATCGCGGGCACTATCGCCGGTGACGACACTGTCTTGATCATCACCACGAATCGGAAGACACGAGAATCCCTGCAAAAAAAGATCGAAGCTCTCCTGAAATGAGAGATCCACGTCACATCGCTGTGGTTGGGGTCACCGGCTATACGGGCCTGGAGCTGGCGGAGATTCTTCTGCGTCACCCGGAGATCACTGCAAGCGCCTACTATCTGCGCGATACCCAGGGAAGCAAATGCATCGCCGAGCTTTTCCCCCAGTTTCGCGGACGCGGGGAAGCGCCGTTGCGCCCGCTCTCCCTCGAATCCATCGCCGCCAGCGCGGCCGGCACTGCCTTTCTCGCAACGCCGCATGATGTTTCGGCGGAGCTGGGCCCCGCGCTCTTGCAAGCCGGCTTGCGCGTAATCGACTTGAGCGGCGCATTCCGCTTCCGTGATGCCGAAACCTTCACCGCCTGGTACAAGCTCCCCGCGCCGCATGCCAATTGGCTCGGCGAAGCGGTTTACGGTTTGCCCGAGCTGTACGCTGACGAAATCGCGAGCGCGCGGCTTGTCGCCAATCCCGGCTGCTACGCCACCAGCGTTATCCTCGCGCTGCGGCCGCTCGTTGACGCCGGCTGGATCGCCGCGGAACATGGCGTCATTTGCGACTGCAAGTCCGGGGCGACGGGAGCGGGCAAGGAGCCTCGGCGCGATCTCCATTTCGCGGAACTCGATGAGAATTTCAAGGCCTACAATCTTTTTTCGCACCGCCATACGCCGGAAATCCTCGAGCATACCGGCCTGAGCGAATCGCAAGTTGTTTTTTCAACTCATCTGCTCCCGCTCGCTCGAGGAATCCTCTCCACGATTTACGTCACGCTCCGCGAGCCGCAATCGGCAAACGACATCGAAGCGCTCTATCGCAAGTCTTACGCTGGACGGCCGATGATTCGAATCTGGCCCGCGGGTACGCTGCCCGAGCTCCAACACGTCGCGCACACGAACTTCTGCGATATCGGCTTTGCGCTGGACAAATCCGGCCGGCGTATTGTGATCGTTTCCTGCCTCGACAATCTCGGAAAAGGCGCGGCGGGTCAGGCCGTGCAAAATTTCAATCATATGCTAGGGATCAAGGAGCAGACTGCACTTCAATGAGAATCGTGATCAAGTTCGCCGGAGCATTGCTGGAAGACGGCGCCACCATGCGTTCGCTGGCGCGGCAGGTCGCCGCGCTCGCGCAGCAGGGCCACGAGATCCTGGTGATCCATGGCGGCGGCCGCACCTTCACGGAAGCTCTTAAGCGCATGGGCATCGAGAGCAAGTTTGTTTCGGGCCTGCGCGTGACCGACCGCGAGACGCGTGACGCGGCCGTGATGGTCTTCGCCGGTCTGCTTAACAAGCGTCTTGCGGCAGCCATTTCCGCGGAGGGTTCTCCCGCGGTTGGAATTTCCGCCGCCGATGCGCAATGTTTTCGCGCCGAGCCCATGGTGCACAATGAAGTTGAAGGCGGCCTCGGCTTCGTCGGCTATCTCACTGGCTTGAACAGCGCTTTTCTCGAATCGCTCTGGCGCGAAGGCATGATTCCCGTCGCGCCATGCCTGGGCCTCGGCTCCGACAACGAGCTGTACAACATCAACGCCGATCACATGGCCGCCGCGTGCGCCGAATTTCTTGCCGCGGATCAATTGATCTATCTGACGGACGTGGCTGGCGTGCTGGACGGAGAAAAAGTGCTCTCCGTCATCACTTGGGAGGAAATCGAGCGGCTTGTGCAGTGCCGCGTCGTTTCCGGCGGCATGGTGCTCAAGCTCGAAGCTGCCAAGCGCGCGCTCGAAGGCGGCGTGCGCGAAATACGCATTGTTGGTGGCGCCGCACCTAATGCGCTTCTCCGCGCTTCACACCCGGCGGAGCTTGGCGCAGAAGAGAGCGCAACTCCCATCCCCGGCACGCGCGTCCTGCGCGAGCCTCTTTCCGCCGCGCAGGCGAGTTTGTCGGCGGCGTAATGAGCACATCGAAAACAAAGCGCGTCGCGAGTTCTGCTTCGCGAAAGGCCAGGAAAGCGCCTGCCCCGGCATCGAAAACAGAAGCGCGCCTGCACGATGCGGAGCGCTACCTTTTGCCGACTTACAAACGGCAGCCCGTGGTCTTCACCCACGGGCGCGGCTGTTACGTATTCGATTCCACTGGCAAAAAGTATCTCGATTTTCTCGGAGGCATCGCCGTCAACGCGCTCGGCCACGCGCATCCCCGGATTGTCAAAGTAATTCGGCGTGAAGCCGCGCGGGCCATCCATCTTTCCAATCTTTTTCACAACGCGTATCAGGGTCCGCTTGCGCATAAGCTCGCGGAGTGGTCCGGTCTTGATCGCGTCTTTTTCACAAATAGCGGCACCGAAGCAATCGACGGCGCGATGAAACTCGCGCGGCTCTGCGGCCGCAGTTCCGCGGATGCCCCTGCTGCCGCAGCTCCAAAACATCGTTTTCTGGCCCTGGAAAATTCCTTTCACGGGCGCACCTTTGGCGCGGTCAGCGTCACCGCGACGGAAAAATACCGCCTGCCCTTTGCGCCCCTGGTGCCCGGCGTCGAATTTGTGCGCTTCAACGATGTCGCCGATCTGGAAAAGAAATTTGACGGCACTGTCTGCGCCATTCTCCTGGAGACCATCCAAGGCGAAGGCGGGGTTCACCCCGTGAGCGAACCTTTCTGGAATCGCGCGCGCGAACTCGCCACGCAGCACGGCGCGCTCCTCATCGCCGATGAGATTCAATGCGGCCTCGGTCGCACGGGCCGTTATTTCGCTTATCAGAAATTTTCCTCGAAGCCGGATATCGCAGTGGTCGCAAAACCCCTTGCGGCGGGGCTTCCCCTCGGCGCCATTCTCACCACGGAAGCCGTGGCCTCGCGCGTTTCTCCCGGCGTGCACGGCACGACTTTCGGCGGCGGGCCGCTCGTCTGCGCCACCGCGCTAGAGTTTTTGAACACCGTCGAAAGCGAAAAGCTTCTCGAGAATATCAGCGTCCGCGGCGCGGAACTTCGCAAAGGCCTGGCGGCGCTGGCAGCCAGGTTCCGTTTCATCCGCGAGATTCGCGGCGAAGGATTGATGCTCGGCGTCGAGCTTTCGGTAGAAGGCAACCCGTTCGTAGCCGAAGCCATGCGCCGCGGCCTGCTCATCAATTGCACGCATGACTTTACGTTGCGCCTTCTTCCGCCGTTCATCCTTTCCCGGGCGCAGGTGCGCGAGTTTCTCCGTTTGTTCGAGCTGGTACTTTCCACAACTCCGCAGGTGATCTCCACGGCGGCCGGCAAGACTGGATTCGCTCCGCGCGTGGCGCTCGCCGCGGCAAGGTGAAAAATGACCACGACCACACTCGTTTCCCCCATTTCTTTGTCGAACGATCTGCTCACCGGAGCGGAGTGGAGCCCCTCGCACACGCGCGAGCTGCTCCAACTCTCGGCGGACATCAAAGCCCGGCCCGGCCGTTACGCCTCTACCCTGAGCGGAAAATTCATCGCGCTGATATTTGAGAAACCCTCGCTCCGCACCCGCGTCACGTTCGATGTCGGCATCCAGAGCATGGGCGGTTCGGTCGTCTTCCTCGACCACACGCAAGCTTCGGCGTCCCTCGGCGCGCGCGAGTCCATCGCGGATGTCGCCCGCAATCTCGAGCGCTGGGTGCATGGCATTGTCGCGCGCGTCTACAGCCAGCGCGTGCTCGAGGAAATGGCCGCGAATGCTGGCATCCCGGTCATCAATGCGCTCTCCGACAAATTTCATCCTTGCCAGGCGCTGGCGGATTTTTTCACGCTGGAGGAAAAATTCGGCACTCTGCGCGGCTTCAAGCTGGCCTACGTCGGCGACGGTAACAACGTCTGCCACTCGCTCATTTGTCTGGCCGCCCGGCTCGGCGTGCATTTGCGCATCGCCACGCCTCCGGACTACGCACCTGCTTCGGACGTTCTTGCCGATGCCAAGCGCGTGGCACGCGAAACCCGCGCCAAAATCGAGCTGTTCACCGATCCGCACGAAGCGGTGAAAAATGCCCAGGGCGTGTACACGGATGCGTGGACCAGCATGGGTTTTGAAGCCGAGGAACAAGTGCGGAAAGCCGTGTTCCAGCCGTACCAGGTGAACGCCGAGCTGATGGCCCTCGCCGCGCCGGACGCCGTGTTCCTCCACTGTCTTCCGGCGCACCGCGGCCTGGAAGTCACGCCCGAAGTTCTCGACGGCCCGCAGTCGGTCGTCCTCGATCAATCGGAAAACCGCATGTACGTGCAGAAGGCCATCCTGCATACTCTGTTTTGATCCATCGATGCCCGTTATCGCGTCGCTTCGAGCTGCATTTGTAGGGGCGCAGCACTGCTGCGTCCCAGCTTGGCAATCACTTAGCACTTGAGAGGCCTTGTGAACAAACAGGTGAACAAACCAAAAAAAGTCGTCCTCGCCTATTCCGGAGGTCTCGATACCTCCATTATCATTCCGTGGCTCAAGGAAAACTATGGCTGCGAAGTCATTGCCATGATCGGCGACGTCGGCCAGCAGGAAGACCTCGAAGCCGCGCGCAAGAAAGCGCTTGCGACCGGCGCATCCACAGCCTACGTCGAAGACCTGCGCGAAGAATTCGTCCGCGATTACGTCTGGCCGACGCTGCGCGCCGGAGCTGTCTACGAGCACACCTACCTGCTCGGCACTTCGATGGCCCGCCCCGTTCTGGCGAAGCGCCAGGCGGAGGTCGCGCTGAGGCTCGGCGCTGACGGTCTCGCACACGGCTGCACCGGCAAAGGCAACGACCAGGTGCGCTTCGAATTGGCGTACAAGGCGATCGCGCCGAACGTGCACATCATCGCTCCGTGGCGCGAGTGGGACATCGATTCACGCGAAGATGCCATCGCCTACGCGCAAGCGCGCAACGTCCCCGTCGAGCAAAGCAAAAAAAATATCTACAGCCGCGACCGCAACATCTGGCACTTGAGCCATGAAGGCGGCGAGCTCGAAGATCCCGCGAACGCTCCCAACGAAGCGATGTGGCAGTGGGTCGTTTCGCCGGACAAAGCGCCGGAGAAAGCAGAGGAAATCGAAATCGGATTCGAGGCCGGAGCGCCGGTTTCCGTCAATGGCGCGAAGCTTGCTCCCGTGGATCTACTGAACAAGCTGAATGAGGTCGCGGCAAGAAACGGCATTGGCCGCGCCGACCTCGTCGAAAACCGCCTCGTGGGCATGAAATCGCGCGGCACCTACGAAACGCCCGGCGGAACGCTGCTCGTCACCGCGCACCGCGAACTCGAAGCGCTCACGCTCGACCGCGAGACGGCACATTTCCAGCAAGCGCTCTCGCTGCGCTATGCCGAACTGGTCTATTACGGACTGTGGTTCTCCCCGCTGCGCGCCGCGCTTGATGGATTCTTCAACACCTCGCAACAGCGTGTCAGCGGCGCGATCGGCCTGAAGCTGTGGAAGGGCACGCTCACCGTGACGAAGCGCGTTTCGCCTTTCTCGCTCTATCGCACCGACCTGGCGAGCTTCACCATGGGCCGCTACAACCCCAAGGACGCCGAGGGCTTCATCAATCTTTTTGCATTGCCCGTCACCGTGCGCCCGAAAGCCAAAGCCGAAACAAACTCCTAGTCCGTCATTCCGAGCGTAGCGAGGAATCTCTCTTCGATGAAAGCGACGTTGCCCAAATGACCGAACGCAAAGACGACCGGCTGTGGGGCGGACGCTTCGAACGCGCTCCGAACCAGCGGTTCGACGCGTTCCAGAGGTCTTTTGCGTTCGATCGCCGGCTGCTGCCCTACGAATTGGCCGTCGACCGCGCCTGGGCCAAGGCGCTGCAAGGCGTGGGAATTTTCACTGCGGCGGAAGTGAAGTTAACACTCACGGCGCTCGGCAAAATCTCCGAGCGAGCGAAAACGGATGTGGCGTGGTTCGAGCTTGTCGGAGCAGACGCCGAAGACGTTCACCATTTCGTCGAGAAAGCTCTCGTCGAGGAACTCGGCCCGCTGGGATGGAAACTGCACACCGGGCGCAGCCGCAACGAACTCGTCGCCACGGATTTCCGCCTGTTCGTCATTGATGCTGCCGAATACAACCATCGCGCCGTGGTTGCGCTGATCGACGCGCTGTTGCTGCAGGCAAAAACAAATCTGAGTGTGCCTATGGCTGGCATGACGCACATGCAGCACGCGCAGCCGATTCTGCTTTCGCATTTTCTCCTGGCCCACGCCGAGGCCTTTACGCGAGACATCACCCGCCTGCAAAACGCCGCGGCTAGCGCGGATGCCTGTCCCATGGGCTCCGGCGCGCTGGCGGGCTGCTCGTTTGCCGTGGATCGCCAGGCCATCGCGCGTGAGCTCGGCTTCTCCCGCATCACGGCGAACAGTCTCGACGCCGTGAGCGACCGCGACTTCGCCCTCGACTATCTTTTCGCGCTCACCGGCATTGCCACGCATCTCTCGCGGCTGGCGGAAGACTTCGTGATCTTTGCGTCACAGGAATTCGCTTATGTGATTCTTCCCGACGAATATTCCACCGGCAGCAGTCTCATGCCGCAGAAAAAAAATCCCGACGTATGGGAATTGATCCGCGGCAAGACTGGGCGCATCATCGGCGCGCTGCTTGGCCTGCTCGCGACTTTGAAAGGCTTGCCGACCAGCTACCAGCGCGATTTGCAGGAAGACAAAGAAGCTCTGTTTGCTGCGAACGATCAGGTTTGCGACATGCTTGCGGTAGCGGCGGGCGCGCTGTCAGCAATGAAATTCAATGAAGAGCGTCTTCGCAAAGCGGCGTCGAATCCCGTTTTGTTTGCCACCGATGTCGCGGACTATCTGGTGCACAAAGGGGTGCCGTTCCGAGAGGCACACGACCTCGTTGGCAAAGTATTGCGCGAAGCGGAGTGCCAGGGCAGGCCGTGGACCGAACTGTCACTCGAAGACGTAAAAAGAATCTCGCCGCTCTTCGATGACGATTTCCTCGAAGCTCCCTCAGTGGAAAATTCCATCGCCGGGAAAAGTGTTTTGGGCGGGACCGCGCCGGAATCGGTCCGGGCCGCGATTACGAATTTGCAAAACCGTATCACCAAACTGGGGGCCAAAGCATGAATCGGAGCCGGGAAAAGAAGGTCGAAACAATCTTCGCGCACGCGACGGAGGATCGGAGGCCGCTTCCGTGAGCGCCGGGCCCACGCAACGCACCTCCCTCTTCTTATGAAGCATGCCCTGTCCGAGTCTGCTCTGCCGCGCGGATTTCGCTTTGCCGCCACAGCCTGCGGCTTGAAAAAAACGGGCGCGCTCGACCTCGCGCTGCTTTCGAGCGACGTTCCGGCTTCCGCCGCCGCCGTCTTCACCCAAAACCTCGTCGTTGCCGCTCCGGTGCTCATTTCCAAGAAACATCTGCGCGCCTCGAAGGGCCGCATGCGCGCCGCGGTGGTGAACGCGGGCAACGCAAACTGCGCCACTGGCGCGGCCGGTCACGCTGCGGCGGAGCGCACCGTTGCGGAAACCGCCAAGCGGCTTGGGTGTGCGCCAAGCGAAATCATGGTCTGCTCCACCGGCGTGATTGGCGTGCCGCTTGCCGTCGAGAAAATCCTCCGCGCCCTGCCAAAGCTTGCGCGGAATCGCCGGCCGTCTGCGCGGTCCTTCGCGGAGCTATCGCTCGCGATCTGCACGACCGACACGCGGCCAAAGACGGCATCCGCGTCCTTCAAAATGGCCGGCAAGCGGATTCATCTCGTCGGCTGCGCCAAAGGCGCAGGCATGATTCATCCCAATCTGGCGACGACGCTCGCATTTGTTGCGACGGATGCCGCCATCGCCCCGTCGTTGCTGCAGAAGACTCTTCGCGACGTCTGCTCGCGTACGTTCAATTGCATCAGTGTGGATGGAGACTCCTCAACGAACGATACGCTGCTCGTGCTCGCAAATGGCGCGGCTGGAGCACCTTCGATTCGCTCCGGCATCGCATCTCATCGCGCCTTCACCGGGGCGCTCGAAGACGTTTGCCGCTCCTTGGCGCTGCAGATTGTCGCGGATGGAGAAGGCGCGCAGCGGGTGATCGAAATCGAAGTCCGCGGCGCCAAGAAAGAGAACGACGCTCGCCGGATCGCCGAAACCATCGCCACCTCTCCGCTCGTCAAGACAGCTTTTGCCGGCGGCGATCCCAACTGGGGCCGCGTCTTTGCCGCCGCCGGCCGCTCTGGCGTGCGCTTCGATCCTGCCCTTGTTGATATCAAGATGGCCGGGATTGCTGTGCTCCGGCGCGGCCAGCCCCTGGACTTCAACGAGCGCGCCGCGAGTAACCGCCTGCTCGCCGAGCATGTGCCGATTGTCCTGCATTTGCATGCAGGTACAGCCAGCGCGCGCTACTGGACCTGCGACTTCACCGCGGAGTATGTGCGCATCAACGCATCCTATAGAACCTAGGAAAGACAGGAAGAAGACGGGGCATGTTGAGGCCCCTTCTGCAGGTCGGGCCGGCGGCCTGCGCCCCTACGACTCCCAGTTCCAATCTGCGAATTGTTCGCGCAGAGCGGTTTTCTTGAATTTGCCGACACTGGTGCGGGGGATGGCGTCGAGAAACACGAAGGCATCGGGTAGCTGCCACTTTGCAAACGTCTGCGCGAGGAACGCGCGCAATTCCTCTGCCGTAGCGCTCGCGCCGTCTTTCAGCACCACCGCCGCCAACGGGCGCTCCTGCCACTTCGGATGCGGGATGCCCACGACTGCGGCCTCTTTCACCGCGGGGTGGCCCATCAGCATGTTTTCAATGTCGACGGAGCTGATCCACTCGCCTCCGGACTTCACCATGTCTTTCGCGCGGTCCACAATCTTGATGATGCCTTCTTCATCCATGGTCGCCACGTCGCCGGTTTTGAACCATCCGTCCTCGCTCCAGCGATGGGCCTGGTCGGGAGATTCGTAATAGCTGCCGGCCACCCACGGACCGCGCACTTCTAGCTCACCGGGAGTATTGCCGTCGCGCGGGGCTTCAACGAGCCTCCCTTCGGAGCCTTCCGGGCGCATCACGCGCAGCTCGACGAAAGGCGCGGGCCAGCCCTGCTTGGCGCGGACTTCGTACTGCTGGTCCGGAGACCACTCGTGCATGTGGCGTTTGAGTTTGCCGGTGGTAGCGAGCGGCGTGGTTTCGGTCATGCCCCAGAGGTGCAGGATGTGCAGGCCGTGTTTATCGAGTGCCCGCATGAGCCGCTCCGGCGGTGCCGTACCCCCGCAAGCAATGCGCACGGGCCAGGAAAATTTCCAGCGGCCGGGTTCTTTTTCGAGGGCACACAGCACGCCGAGCCACACGGTGGGCACGCCGCAAGCCATAGTGACGCGCTCCTGCAGGATCAAATCGAGAACGCTTTCCGCGTCCACGTTCGGTCCGGGCAGGATCAGGCGGGCGCCGGTCATGACGCAGGTGTAAGGCAGGCCCCAGGCGTTGGCGTGAAACATGGGAGCCACAGGCAGCACGGTGTCGTGATGGCTGAGGGCAAAAGAGTCGACCGCGGTTTCCGCGAAGGAGTGCAGAACAAGAGCGCGGTGCGAGTAGACGACCCCTTTGGAATTGCCCGTGGTGCCGGACGTGTAGCACATGGCCGCGCCGTCGTTTTCGTCCATCTTCGGGTAGACGAAATCTTCGCTCGCGTCCGCCAGCAACTCTTCGTAGTTCAGGAAGCCTTCCGGGATACTGCCGCAACCGTAGGGCACGACGATCACGCGTTCGAACGACGTATCCTTGCGAAACTTCTCAAAGGTTGGCAGCAGCACATCATCGATGATCAGGAAGCGGTCGTCGGCGTGATTGGCGATGGCGGCGATCTCGTGGGGATGGAGGCGCAGGTTCAAGGTGTGGAGGATGCCGCCGGCGCAGGGGACGCCGAAGAACGCTTCGAGGTGGCCGGCGTGGTTCCACATCATGGATGCGACACGGTCGCCGGGCTTCAATCCCAGTTTTGTCAGCGCATCCGCGAGACATCTTGCCCGGCGGTAAAACTCCCCGTAACAGGTGCGGAAGGTAGAGCGGTCCGGACGGCGCGAGACGATTTCGACGCGCGAAAAAAGCTTGCTGGAGCGCTCCAGTAATGTGGGGAGCGTCAGGGGAAAATCCATCATCGTGCCGCGCATGGGATGGTCCTGTCCGCTGCCAATTGTCCGCATCCTATCACCAAACGGCGCTTTTCGATGTTCCGGCCGGCGCAGCCCGGGCACGCGCTGGGCACGGAGCGGAGAGCAGCTTTCCACCAACGGGCGCGGAGTGCTGGGCGGGTGCATTGCACTCTTTCCGGTTGCAAAAGGGGTTAATTTTCGAGACCATGCAACTGACCGCTGAAGTGCCGGTCTCGCTCCTCTGGTGGCTCGGCCCTCCGACTGCCCGTGAACGAAAGCTATCTCTTCAGCGCGCTCCGCGACTCGCAAGTGGGTTCCGGGCAGAAGGAGTGAGCAGGTGAAGAAGCTCTACATTGGGAATCTTCCGTTTTCCGCGACGGAAGAGCAGCTTCAGGAATGGTTTACGCAGGTCGGTGTTACTCCCTCGGGCGTTAATTTGATCCGTGACCGTTTTACGGGGCAATCGCGCGGGTTCGCCTTCGTCGAAGTCACCAATGACGAAGATGCCGACCGCGCCGTCAACTCCCTGAACGGGCAAAATTTCGGCGGGCGGAACCTGGTGGTCAACGAAGCGCGGCCCCAGGCAGAACGCGGTGGCGGTGGCGGCGGGCGCGGCGGTGGCGGATATGGCGGCGGACGCGGCGGCGGCGGCGGGCGCGGCGGCGGTGGTGGGCGCGGCGGAGATCGTGGCGACCGCGGCAACCGCTGGTAAGCAGTCCTTCGAAATTTGCAGGGCGGTGGCCCGAACCATTCGTTGCGCCGCTTCTCTCTTCTCAAGAAGTCCGATGGAACAAGTCTGTGCCGGACTTCAGCCTTCTCTCCTATAACCTTGCTAACTTCAATCCGTCCAAAAGAGTGGCTCGTTCTGGCCGTGAAGCGCGTTTGCGTGTAGTATCCCGGCGCGTTCAGGCCCTCAGCGCCCCGGCCAAATGTAGCGGCTTTGCGTGGTGGCTCTCCGCGCCACCAGAGCAACAAATCGCCCGGTAACGTGTTTGAAACAATAGACAAGGAATATGTTGCGCCGGGCCAATTGTGAAGTATGTTGTCGGCCTGGTGGTCGCGCTGCGATGAGAGCACCGGGCCTGACTGGCTTTCTTCCACGCAAGGAACGACACGTGCCGGAAGAAAGTGAACCTTCTGGACTGGTTGTGCATCCAAGAGGTTGTAGGGAACGTAGTACGAAATAGAAATGACGACTTGGCACAAACGCGATTGGCAACAGTTTTATGAGCTGGCGCGCCGCCCCTGGCAGCGTCGCCGCCCGCCACGCCCCGTCTATCCCACGGGACTCAATCGCGTGCTTCCTGCTGCCGGATTCAGTTTGTCCGAGCTCGATGATGCCGGTGTGGATCTGGACCTTGCCGAGAGTCTGGGCCTGCCGGTGGATGCCGGACGCATTGGTGCTTACGGCCCCAACGTCACCGTCCTGCGCGATTTTGTCCGCT
>WNFH01000168.1_pt1 | contig 38816 bp, 28 predicted proteins | sample 5400411 | NCBI WGS metagenome assembly WNFH01 (sample SAMN13153347, study PRJNA577476) | soil metagenome | isolation source: 200 cm saprolite under Douglas fir tree site 2 hole 3 | place: USA:California | collected 2015-04-18 | reverse complement strand
AATGAGCAATTGCTGTATTGACATAAGTGCCGGGAGTGTTTGGCATAACCAGTTGATAGGTGAGGTCTCTGGTTTGCCCGGCTGGAACAAGAAAACTGCCAGTCCATGTGCGCGTTGAGCCTGAAGTCACCGGGTTGGGAATTGAGACGCCGTTGAAAAACGAAGAGCCGGAGACGTAAGTCGGCGTGGCCGGGCTGGTGGGCGGCGTATCAACAAAATCTGTGAGCGTGTAATTGACTGGGCCAGTATTGGTGACGCGTAGAGTATATGTGACCGTCGCGCCTGCCGCTGCGGTTGTCGGATTGGCTATCTTGCTCAGAGTCAGCGGCGGCGGAAGCGCCGTGATGCTGATCACCTGGACTCCGTAATCGCTGTTGTAATGATAACTGCTGCCGGAGAAGTCCATGATTAGAGTGCTGGCAGTAGTATTGCCTGTCGATAGCACCTTCACTGTATAAGTAGTGACGACAGTGCCGCCGGCTTTGCCTCCCGGATAATTTGCCGGACCGATACAACTCCGGTAAGTCGCGCTTAGAGGATTGTTATCCCAGCCGCAGGCGTCGGCATAGAATTTATCATTGGTTCCCCCTGCGGGTGCGGTGTAAGTAGTCGAGATGGCTTGCACCTGAAAGATAATGTTCGACAGATCCAGAAATGCTTCGAGCTGCGCATATCCACCGGTCGCGGTACTGGCATTCACCGTATAGTTGTATGTCTGGCCTACATAGACTGTGGTTGGCCCGGTAATGGAATTCACGGAATTCCGGTTTTGCGAAATGATTTTTTCGACGTACAGTTCCCGCGGAGTCGGGGTGCTGACAGAAGCCACGCTGTCTCCGGTAACGGTGATGTGATAACCCCGAGTTGTGTTGTACGCGGAAGAGGTCCGGGTCACAACGGCGGAATAATAAAAATCAACGCAGCCGCCGGCAGCCAGCGACGGCACGTTTATGGTGCTCGGCCCACTCAGGTTGATAAAGGCATTGGAGCTGTCCCAGACGAAACTACTGCTAACGTTCGTCACTGGTGCGCCACCCGTATTGCAAACGCGGGCGCCTACTTGAAAACTATTAGGACCGGAATTCACGTTATTGCTATCAAGACCAATAACATTCCAGGTGGTCGGAGTAATGGTGAGACCGGCATACGCACTTTGGACTCCCAGCACGCCAAAGAAGAGCAGCAGCATACTGGTTCGGATAATGAAAGCGCTGGGGCCGCCGCAGAAGAGTTTGGAATTTCTGAGTCTCATCGCTAAGGTTCCATTGGAACATTCTCACTCAACTATTACTCAATTGAAACTCATTCCTTGTGCTTCTCTTTGCTGTTGGCCTGATCATCTCCGCTCGCTGCAAGCCCAGCTTTCGAAGTGCCGAACAAATCGAAGAGATTCGAGAGCTTCGAAGAGATTGTGAAGTAGAAGCCGCGGCGGGTCGGCAAGAGTTGCGAACCGGCCGGCTCTTTCGCCGCAGTAAAGTTATAACCGACGGCCAGACGCATATCAGGCAGCACCCAAAAGCCGGCTTCGGTGGCGTATGTTGAGCGCGTAGTGCGCGATGAAGGTTGAAACAACATGCGCGTCTCGACTGCCCAATCGAGACGACTGGTCACGAGGTATTGCGCGCGCGCCTGCGTCAGAAAAGTCAGTGTCGAAACAAACGGTAGTTGCGGCTGGCCGTTAGCGTTGAAGCGCAACGCGCCGCGTCCGTAGAGTTCCAGGCGCTTCGTCAATTGATAGTAGCCATCGGTGGAAAGCGAGTCCGAGCGATCGCGGGTTAGGGCCGCAGAAGAACCAGGCAGGATGCCTGCGCCCCCGGTTGCGCTCCCAGCGTTCTGCGTCAGCGAACGATGCGTGTAAGTGAAGAGCAGTCCGACGCGATCCGACTCGATTGGGCGAATCGCCAGCGCAGCCGTTCCTTCCAACGAAGAGTTCGTTCTGCCGCCAAAGCCGCTGCGCGAAAATTGGAAACGCGACAGCACCGTGATGCCTTCGCGCAGACGCCCGGCGGCGCCGACAGCAAACAGCTGGCCCAGCCCGCCTCGATCGCGATATTCGTACCGCGCCGATGCGCGAAAATCTGAATTCGGCTGCCAGCCAAGTCCGACCGTGCCGCTGTTGAAGCTCTGATTGGGACCAAGCAGATGGAAGCCACGCTCGAACCCCAGCTCGACTGAGAACTTCTTCGTTAGCGGCAGCCGATTCTGTAAACCGATGACGGCAAAACTGTCGGTGCCGTTGAGGGCATTCTCGAGTTGATAGCGGCCGGTCATCGAAGTGAATTTGCCGAAGCGGGTTTCCACGCCGATGGTAGTTTCGCGGCGCGCCGAAGACACGGCGAAACCGGCGGCGGAAAAATCGCCAATCGGCGTAATCGGCGCCGCGGAAAGGCGCTGCGTAAAGAATAGTTTCGTCAAAGCGCTCAACTGATAAGTCGCGCCGAGCGTCGTTTGCGTGGGGTAAGTCGGATCTGCGTTGCTCAGGTTCTGTTCGCGCTTGACCGAAAACTGGAGCTTGTCGGTGACTTGCACGTCGGCGCCGGCAGTGACCAGGTTTGAATCGGTCCGCTTGTCGTTGAGGTCGTCAGTAAAGGCACGATGATCGAAGCCGAGATGAAAACGAATGTGCTCGTTCAGAATCTGATCCCAGGCGGCCGAGAAAGTCAGGCGGCCGTTGTCGACGTTTGCGGTGCGGTTGCGCTCGCTGGCAAATGCGAAACGAAACGCGGTGTTCTTTCGCGGCTTCATTTCCACAGCCACTTCGCCACGGCTTGAACCGGGCGTGACCGTACCGCCAAAAGGATTGAAGAAGCCGGCGGACGCGTTCAGATATCGCGCGCGCACCGTCGCGCCGAAAAACGGCAGCGGCTGCGCCAGAGTAAGTTGATACGCAGTGCCGTCGTGCTGCGGGTTGTCGCTCGCGCCAAAAAAGTTGCCGCTTCCCAAAATCTCTCCCTGGCTCCCCGCCCATGCAGCTTGCAGCAGGCCGCCGTGCGGCAGAGTCTTTTCCGCGTCAAAGCCGCCGAGCACAAAACTTCCCACGGCTTCCTGCCGTTGCATCGCGCCTGAGAAACCAAGTTTCAAGCCGAGGTGTTTGAAATTCTTGCGCGCCCGCGCGGTATAAACCGCCGAACTCATTCCGGTCGAGCGATGTTCGTAACTCACGACGACTTGCGTCAGATTCAGGACAGAATCGAACGTCGAGATGTAGCGCATCAGGAAAAGCTGGCCCGTCGCCGGCTCGAGATTGTAGTCAACTGAGCGCGCCAGCGTTTCCCGCGAGATGATCACTTCGGGATTGCGCCGATCGCGCACTTCGAGCACGACGGTTTCCGAACCCGGCAGAATTTCGCCGCTGGAAAGCTGCATGATTCCGAGCGCGCCCGCGGCAAACACGTCGCGCGCAAATGCCGTGTCGGGACGCGCGCCGGTGACGGTTATGAAATCGCCATTCGAGTTTTCGAGGTGCGCCTTGACTCCGGTCAACTTGCGCGCATAGCCCATCAGCGGCGCGTCCATGTCCGTATCAAAGTCGCCGAACATCGCGTACGAGCGCTTGTGATCGACGCGCGCGTAAACTTTCGAGTTGGACGCAGCGGCTTCAAAGCGCGTCGAGGAATCACCGAACAACGGGTACACGCGATCGAGCGGATCGAGTTGGAAAAGTCGATCGCGGCCGGCGGTGCGATTGATCGGGCGCTGTGAATCATACGACAGCGTCAGCATATTATTGCCAAAGACTCGCCCGCTGTAGAAAAAGCTCACGCGGCTGCGGAAGTTGCCCTGCTCGCCGCGCAAGCCGACTTCGGGGATTCCCTTTCCAAAGCTCATCTCGGCAAAGCCAACCAAAATCGCCGGTCGCATTTCAGAGGTGATGCGCACTTGTCCTGCGGCTTCGAGCTGCCCGGTTTGCGCGCGCAACTTAGCTTCGCCGGGCGCGCCGGGACTGACGAGCTTGAGCACGGCTTCGCCGCCTTCAAGCTGCAGGACCAACTGTCCGTGATCCTGATTCGCTGGCTCGACCGGCTCAGCCACGGTCTTTGGCGGCAAGGCAGCTTGCGCTTCGCCGGTCTTTTCGTTCAATCGCAGCAGTTGTCCCAGAGACGTTTCGACGCCGACCTGGCCATCGAGCGCGGGGTTGCCCCACTGGTCGAAAGCCTTAACGCGCACCAACGTCGAATTGTTGCCACCCGATTGAATTTCGGATTTTTCCGTAACGATTTCGAGACGCCGCGCCGGGCCGCGACCCATCACGATCATTTCTTCCGTGTGCCCGGCTGATCCTTCGGGACTGATCGGCGTACAGCGAACTTTATTCGGCCCGGGCCGCAGGTTGATGCCGACGAATGTAAAACTCGACACCTCATACTTGTGATCCAGCCGACTGAGGCCGATGTTCTTGTCTGAGACGGCTTCGCCGTTGACTTCCAACTTAACCGTCCAGTTCAAAGCCACGCGCACTTCGAGCTGGAGCCCCGGCAACATCGATACGGAATTCGGCGCGGGCGAAATGATGCGGGCGTTGCCGGGCGCGACGGCTGCGACGACCTCGGTCGCTGCGACTTCGTATGTGCCTGGCGTAGTCGGCGCCACGTTCTTCGCTGGAGAAGTGGTTTCAGGTGCTTCAGTCTTCAGCGGCTGGCTAACCCGCGCGGCCACAGCCTGCACCGGACTGTCATCCTTCTGCGCCACTGGTTTGTTCGCCGCGGCTTCACCCTGAGTTCGCGACTTGTCGGTGGGGATCAGCGCAAAGTTTTGCCGCAGCAACGCGCCACCGCCGATCGGCGTGCGCAACAGACGCGCCCAGCTCTTGCCGGACAGCTTGCCGCCGTCAGCCAACGCATAGCCATGCGGCACGCTCACCGGATCGAGCGAAATTACCTGCGGACCATCGCCGAGCGACGGAAAGTTGTACAGACCGGCGGAATCCGTGATGACCGATTGTCCATTGCTCAGGTAAAGACGAACACCGGGCGCCGGCTTGTCTCCGTCGTCAAACTTTCCGTTGCCGTTCGTGTCGACGAACACCCGGCCGAGAATGACTTGGCGGGTCGAGAAGATACCAGCGGAAACGTAGACGATGGCGCGGGCGGGCGGGGTTTCAGTGCGTTCACCGGAGGGGAAAAGGCCGGCGCCAACCGCCAGATTTTCCTGTGCGCCTTCGCTGGCGTTCGCGCCCACACGCACGCGATAGATTAAATGCGCGGTCGCGCCATGCGGAATCTCGCTGATGCGAAACAGCAGGTCGTCGCCGGAAATCTCGGGTTCGATCGGTTGTTCCGGAGCGGAACCCACAGTGATTAAGGCAGAACCGGCGGCGTAATGGAATGAAGGCGGCAAATGATCCCTGATCGTTACGTCATTCACGGGCGCGGCGGTGGGATTGTGGATTTCGATTCGATAAGTGATCACGTCGCCGATTTCCGCGCGCGCGCGATCGGCAGTCTTAATGATCTGCAAGCCCGCGGTTTCGAACATCGGAATGTTCATCACCAGCGCCGCTAGATCGTTTATGCGCACGTCTTCGCGCACCAGATTGAATCCGCCGGCGGCTGCCAATGGCTGATTGTCCAACGCGTGCACGCTGAGCGCGAAAAGCCCGGCCTGCGTCGGATGCAGACTGAGCTGGAGCATGCGGGTTAGAAAACCGGCCGCGGTGATCTTCATGAAATAATTTGCCGGTGCACTTGCGGTTCCTATTTCGTCTGACGCCGGCGCAAAAGTGAAATGCCCCTGTCCGTCGGTAGCGAACGGATTGTCGTTGTTTGGGTTGGGCGAAAAGCCGGCACCCTCGGGCAGTTTCAGAAAGTTACCAGCCTGAGCGACCAGAACCTCAACGCGCGCCCCCGGAACCGGCGCAGAGCTGCCGGCCCGGCCGGCGAACACCAAACCGAACGGATTGATAACCACCGTCGCAGCGCTGCTCTTGACCGGCGGGGCGTTGTCAGCGGTTACATTAGCGTTGTTTACCAACCCGGTTCCCGCGGCAACGCTTCCGGAAAGTCGAGCCCTAAGAGTGATGCGATGGACTTCACCGGGATTCACGCGCGCCAGACGTACTGCGACGACGTTGTTTTGAACCGAACCTTCGTCGCCGTCTAGCGCATCAGACAAGCTGCGATCGTCTAACTGAAGTGAGCCCGCCATGAAGTCGATCCCTGCCGGCAGGGCATCGGTTACCAGGACGTTGCGCGCAGCGGTGTCACCGTTGTTGCGGAAAGCGATCGTGTAGGTGAACTGAGTTCCGGGGCTCGTAACCAACTGGCTCAAGCCGTTTACCAGCTTGCTGGGCGGCAGATTTGGATTGCCCGGATCGGTGAAGCGCGGACCTTGCCCCACGACGTTGATGATCGTACCGGTGTCCTCGCTGCGGCCGTTGACTGCGTTGGCCGCGTTCGAACGCGCAGTGATGTTGATAGTGATCGTGCTTTGCGCCGCGACATCGTTAGTGTCGATTACTGCCAGTACGCCAATGCAGCCCGCCGGCGCCAACTGCGGCGAAGAGGTTTCATTTAAGGTGATTTGCGCATCACCCGCGTTAAGAGTTCCGCTGCCATCGTTGTCAAAATAGAGCGCGTTGAGTGTTGCCGGCGCGGTGACGGCAGCGTGCGTGAGCGTGAACGTGTCGGGATTGTTGCCGGTGTTGCAGACACGAAAAAGCCGCGTGACTTGTTCGCGCGGCGAGACCGTATCCGAAGGCGCGGTTTCATCAGGAGTGACCACGATCGCGGCGACCGCCAGCACCGTGACTGTGACCGTCGGCGAGACGGTAGTGAAACTTTCGCCGGCATCGTCCTGGTAACTCGCTTCGGCACGGTTGGAGATGATCGTACCGCCGCCGGTTGGACCTTCGAACGCGCGCGCCCACGAATTGGCTGACGTTCCCAGCCAAATTACCAGCAAGGCCGCGACAGCTGTGATTCTGTTTGATCGAGCGCTGAGCATGAAAGTCGGTTCGGGCCTTTGGTTTCGCTTAGGTCGTTTCAGTTGCTAAAAGTGGCACAGACTTCAGTCTGAGGTTGAGCACCCAGACTGAAGCCTGCTGATGAGTCACAGACTAAAGTCTGTGCCACGTGAGTTCGAGCTAATTGATCGAACGTTTGAACGTGAACGCGGCTGAGGCTCCAGGAGCAAGAGAAGCGATCGTGTCGGTGTACTTCGTGGCACTTACCGTTACGACCGTGCCGGTTCCGGAATCGCTCGGCGACCCGCTGTTGGTGGTGTACGTTCCCCAGTTGTTTGGCGCCGAGAGCCCGTCCTCGGTGATCACCACGTTGCTGGCCGTCAACTTGACGCAGTTCGCGTCGCCATTCGACGTGGAGACGTTGGTGTAAGTTATCGTGTAGGTAATAACCGCACCGGGCACCGGATCGGTGGCAGCACCGACACCGGTCGAGTTGCTGACGCTGAATACCTTGTCCAACCGAACAAAGCCGGTATAGAGGCGGTCAATCGTCTTGTTTGAGGCTGCTGGGGTGGTATTTGAAGTTACGCGGATGATCGTGTCGTAACCGGTGAGAACGGTGTTGCCGGACGGCTCGGTAATACGAACGTTGATATTCGCTGAAGATGCGTGAGCAATCGCCAGCGAAACTGATCCGCCGCCTGACACGGTCGTGTAACTGCCGCCACCGTTGGTGGAGACTTCCACGGTGAAGCCGGCAGGCACTGTTGGCGCATCAATCGTGTAAGTGTCGCTGGTGTTGCCCGTGTTCTGAATCGTGTTGACGTACACGAGCTGGCCTGACGCGGTGGTCACGCCGCCCGGCGCTACGCCGGCGATACCAGTGTTGACGGCCTTGTTGCTGTAGTCGTCGTTATTGTCGGTGGGGCCCACCGCGGCTGGAGCACCGCTGGGACCGACCAGAACCGAGCCAATCTTCCGCAGCAGCGTTTGCTGAATGACACCGTGGCCTAATCCGGCGACATAGCCTTCGTTGAAGTCGGCGTTGCTGTCACCGTTGTTCGGCGTAGCGTCGCCCGACTGGTCGGTAATCGTCTGGGCCACGCTATTCTTGCCAAACACATCGCCGATTTCATCGATCGGCACTGAAGCATCGATGCCCGTGTTCACGGTCACGATCATGTTGATGGCCGAGCTTGACGCTCCGGCGGTCAACGTCGCACCGACCGGGAAGGCAATGCGCGTGGTGTTTGAAAGCGGCGATGGAGCAGTCGCACTCCAGGTCGCTGACAACGGGGCTGTCGAGAGCGAGTCGGTCGTATACAGTGTCCCCGCGGGGAATGACTGGCCGGACTTCAGCACGGTTCTCGCTGGAATCGGTGCGATGATGTAAACCTGCGTCGAGCCGTTAAGCGTCACGCCGGTCGCATCGCGCAGTCCGGTGTTCGCGACCTGCCAGGTATAGGTGATGTCGGTACCAAGATCCACGGGACCGGCGGGCGCGGTCAGTGTCAACTGGAGCAGCGTGTCGTTGACAACGCTTGCCGAGATGTCGCCGCGCGCTTCGCGCAAGCCGTTAACTGAAGAACCCGAAACGGTGCGAACTTCATTGGCCGAACTGTTCGCTGCCTGGTTATCGAATGACGGACCGCCGGTAGCGGCGTCGCCAAGCAGAATCTGCACGGACTGACCAGCAGTCGCGCCGGCGTTCACGCTGACCTCGACCAAAACATGAATCGTTCCGTTCTGCGCGATGTTCGCCGACAGTACGTCAGCGCCGTTCGCATTGATATCGGTATCGCCGGCGTTGATCGTGCCGCTGTTGTCCACGTCAATGACCGCACGGGTAACTGAACCGGGACCAACAAGGCGAACGCTGGCGCCACTCGCCAGAAACCGCACCTGGTCGGTGAAGTTTCCGGTGTTGGTCACCGTGAAGTTGAACAACACGGCGGTCTGTCCGGCTACGACTGTCGGATTGCTGCCGGCATCGGGCGTGATCGCCAGACCGGAAACGTTCGAGACAGTTACCGTGACGGTGTTCGAAACCGTGTTGTATGTGTTCGTGCCGTCCGAGTACGACGCGCTGGCCTGATTCGAGATCACAGTGCCGCCGGGCGTCTGAGCCACGGTGCTGGCGGAAAGCGCACAGGCAATCGCCAGGGCGACGAGCACGCGCACGATCGCGAGCGGGTTCACAAATGTTTTTCTGTTCTTCATTGCAGTCCTCATTGATTTGGGTAGGGGGCAGGTATTAATGGCGAGAGATTGCGCGCGGACGCTACAGTCTCAGACAGGAAGCAGGTAGCCTTACTTCACCCGCACTTTATAAGAAGCGGACAGCTTGCCGCCTTGCACGAGCGGATCGGCCCACTCGTAGCGGATTTCCGTGTACATCGAAGCGGGCGCAGGCACGCGCTTGACGGATCCGTCGGCCTGCTTCACTTCGATCATGGGCTGTGCCGAATACGACTTGCCGCCATCTATGCTATAGACGGTTTTGGCGCCGTCGGCTTTCGCGCTGTCGGCGACGAACGTGGTGCCGTGCGGTATGTGGCCGACTGTCTTGTATGCGATCGCGGCAGCGTTGCCGGCGTTTTCAGACGTGATAGTCCAATCCAGGATTTCGCCCGGATTCACGACCGTCGTCTTCTCCAGCATCACAGCGCTCGAATTTCGCTCGACCGCGCCGGCGAGTTGGATCTTTACTTCGGGCCGGGCCGCTGCGGCGAGCATAAAATGCTTCTGCGCAAAACCCGCGACGCCAAAGACCAGCAGGGTCAGCGCGGCGACAAATAGCACGCCAATTCTTTTTTTCGACTTCAACATGTTTTTCTCCTTAGAGATTATGGCCAAGGTGAAGCACTAAGACTTCCGCTTGCCTTGTTCGTAGGGATTCATCGACTGGTGGGATAAACAGCCGCGGCATTTCTCTACAAGCGCTGTGCCGCAAGGGGGCTATCCGCCCTGCGCGGTCACTAAATGCCAGTAAAGTCGCGGTTCTTTAGGGCGAATCGTTTCGGGGCGACTGCGGTAAAGCGCCCCGTGGGTGACAAACGTGCTGACGTTTTGTCAGACTGACTGACATTTTGTTATCAGACTGACTGACATTCTGTCAGGCTTCGGTGGCCAAACCGGCAGAGCGTGTCTGAGTTTCGTATTCGCGGAGTTTGCGATAGAGGGTGCGGGAAGAAATGCCGAGAATTGCCGCGGCGCGTTCGCGATTTCCTTCGCTCTCGCCCAACACGCGCAGGATGTGTTCGCGCTCCAGATCCTCCAGGGTAGCAACCGGAGACTGGTGGCCGGCGAGTGGACGGTCCTTGCTTTGCGTTTCTGACTCCAAACTCGTGAACCCTGGCCCCGGCATTTGATCTGCTTCGATCACCTCGCCGGTTGAGAGCGCCGCCGCGCGTTCCAGACAATTGCGCAGCTCGCGCACGTTGCCGGGCCAGGCGTACTCAGCCAGACGTTGTCGCGCCGCCGCGGAAAGATCCAAAGCGGGCCGATTGAACCGCTGGCGATATATTCCGAGGAAATAGTCGATTAGCCCCGGAAAGTCTTCGGGCCGCTCACGCAACGGCGGGACATGCAGGGCAACGACGTTCAGCCGATAGTAAAGGTCAGCGCGAAAGTGTTTCCGCTCGACTTCGTCTGCGAGGTTACGATTAGTCGCCGCGATTATGCGCACGTCGGCGCTCTGATCGCGCGTCGAGCCGACGCGACGAAAGCGGCCCTGCTCGAGAAAATGCAGGAGCTTGACCTGCATCGGTAACGGCAGGTCGCCAATCTCATCAAGGAAAAGCGTCGAGCCGTCGGCGGCTTCGAGCAAGCCACGCCGCAACGTGCTGGCGCCGGTGAAAGCGCCACGTTCGTGGCCAAAGAACTCCGATTCAAAAAGCGTCTCGGGAAACGCGCCGCAGTTCACCGTAATGATCGGCGTGAGGTGGCGCGCGCCCTTCGAATGAATCAATCGTGCCAGCACGTCTTTGCCGGTGCCCGATTCGCCGGTAATCAAAATCGTCGAATCGGTGCGCGCGGCATTCTCAGCCTGGACGACTAATGCGGCCATCGCGGCGTTCTCATGAAAAATGGGTAAGACCTCCTCAGCGCCCACCGCTGGTCGCGCGACTGAGCGCAGGGAGGCGTTCTGCTTAACCAGGCGGCGCTTTTCGTCGGCCTTGCGTATGACGGCCTCCATTTCATCGAGGGTGGCCGGTTTGGTCAGATAATCGTAAGCGCCGTGGCGCATGGCCTCGATGCCGGTGGAGAGCGAAGTGTCCGCGGTGAGCATTATCACTTCCGGCGGGTCTTCCAGCTTGCGGATTTCTCGCAGTGTTTCGAGGCCGGAAACACCGGGCATTGTGATGTCGAGCAACACGACGTCATAGTCGGTGTCTCGCAGGATGTCGAGGGCTTGCCGCCCACTCGTCGCCGGCGCAGTGTCAAAGTCTCCCTTCGCAAGCTGTTCCGTCACCAGCTTGCGCAAGAGATTGTCGTCGTCAACAACCAGAACTCGAATCTTGCGGTTCATGCAGGGTTCATCCTTGAGCTTCGGGCGCCTTGCGCGGAATCCACAGCCGAAAGCGACAGCCGGCTCCTTCCTTCGATTCGACGTTAAGCGCGCCACCCAACGATTCGGCCAGCGTCCAGGAGATGGCCAGACCGAGCCCGTAACCCTTCCCCGGACCTTTGGTGCTGAAGAACGGATCGAACACTTTTGCGACCAAATCCGCCGGGATCCCGTGTCCCGTGTCCGCCACTTCGACGGCCACGCGATCGCCGTCCCGGACAGTGGAAACGCTGATCGTGCCGCCACTCTCGCCCAGCGCGTCGATGGCGTTGCTCAAAAGATTATCGAGTATCTGGCGCACCATCGCCGCATCGGTCGCGACTTCACTGGCTCTTTCGTCGAGGTTGATTTCGAATTCTATCAGCGACGTGCCGGCTCGTTGCAGCGCGACCTTCGCGCAATCCGCGGCGATCGCGTTGAGGTCGCACATTACTCTATTGGCTTGCCGCTGGCGAGTCAGATCCAGAAGGCCCCGAGTGATCTCTTTGCAACGCAGCGCCTGGCGCACAATCTCTTCCAGGTAATACGACCATTGATGGCTTTCGGCCAGGGCCAGGGTCTCGTCACTTTGGCGAATGTCACGCATCGTCGCTTCGGCGCAGGTGGTGATCGCCGCCAGCGGATTATTGATCTCGTGTGCGACCCCGGCGGCCAGTTTGCCCACGCTCGCCAGACGTCGTGATCGCGAGAGTTGCTCCTTTATCTCCAGGAATCGGGTTACATCAGTCCAGGTGACCACGCTCACAGAGTCGCCTTCGCGCAAGGGAAAGATCGATACCAGGTAACGACTTCCGCCTTCGGCTTCCACTTCAAAAACGGAAGTTGCGCCGCGGTCTTCGGCCAGGTAATAAGCCGCCGCGCTTTTTCCGAACAAGCGCGCGAAAACTTCGCTGAACGAAAGCCCGATCACCTCAGCCGGTTTCATCTCCAGCATTTCCGCGGCGCGCGCGTTACAGCGAACAATCTGCATCTGGTAGTCATGAACCAAAATGCCCTCGCCGATGGCGTCGAAAGTCTGCTCCCAAATCCTCTCGGCGGCGCTCACCTTTTCCAATAAACGCGCGTTGTCAAGGGCCAGCCCGGCCATCGCCGCCAGATCTTCGAGAAGTTGTTTATCTTCATCAGTGAAATGATGCGGCGAGCGATAGCCGGCGATCAGCGCGCCGAGGATTTTTCCTCGCGCCTTAAGCGGCGTAAACGCGAGATCGCAAACACCTTCGGCTGCATGGACGACAAAGTCCCGGGCCGGAAATTCATCTCGCACGCCGATACCTTCGACAACTGACGTCGCATTCGCCGCGACTAAGCGCCGGGCTATTTCGTTCGTAATTGGCTGGATTAGTGGATGCTCCTCGTCGATGACATGCGCTCTAAGTCCGCTGGCGACTTTCCAGGTTATCGTGTCTTCGGTAAGGGAGAATTGGACTAGACTGGTCATGTCGGCATGCATGATGCTCCGGACCAATTCGACAATCGTTTGCAGCGTGACGGCGTTTTCGGCGCGGGGTTTAGCAGGAGTTGCTTCAGCAGGTACGGCCATCAACTCGGATCTTCTTTGCGACGCAGATTGAAACCGCCCAGTTGTCGTCCTACGCATTCTTCTACGCGCAAATGGGTCTTGGGTCAAGGCGCGACGGGAGTACTTATGATAAGTTCAAACCCGCGATGGACCAGGCTCACCTGAAAATTACGACGCGCGGTGCAAAGCGGATTCGCAACGGTCACTTGTGGGTCTATCGCAGCGACGTGCGCGAAGCAAACGACGCAACAGCCGGACAGATTGTGCGTGTGGCGGACGAAGCGGGAAACGCTGTCGGCCAGGCTTTCTATAGCGATCGATCCGAAATCGCCTTGCGCTTTCTCACGACCGGCGAGGAAACAATCGATCGTGAATGGTGGCGCGCGCGTCTGCGCCAAAGCGCCGCCCGCCGCTCACAGGTCGCCCGGGAAACAAATGCTTACCGGTTGGTTTACTCCGAAGGCGATTTGCTGCCTTCGCTGATTGTTGACAGATACGACGACCTCTTTGTCATGCAGACGCTTTCACAAGGGACTGAGCAGTTGAAGAGTACGCTGGCCGAATTATTGGTCGAAGAGTTCAAGCCGCGGACCATCGTCGAACGCAACGATGCCCGCGTGCGCGAACTGGAAGGGCTCGACCGCCGCGCGGCCACGCTCTACGGCGAAGCGCCGGAAGAAATCGAAATCAATCAGCACGGCGTACGGTTCCTGGTATCTCCACTCGGCGGCCAAAAGACTGGAGCATTTCTGGATCAGCGCGAAAATTATCTGGCTGCGCGCCGAGTCGCGCGCGGTCGCGCGCTGGACTGTTTCACTTTCAACGGAGCCTTTGCGCTGCACGTCGCTTCGGCGTGTAAAAGCGTGCTCGGCATCGACATCTCTGCCGAGGCAATCGCTGCCGCCGAACGCAATGCGGTTAGAAATAGCGCCAGCAACGTCGAGTTTCGCGCCGCCAACGTGTTCGACGCCATGCGGGAATTCGAAGCCGGCGGCGAGCGATTCGACACGATTATTCTGGATCCTCCGGCGTTCGCAAAGAACCGTGCGAGTCTGGCTTCGGCCGCGCGCGGCTATAAAGAGATCAACCTGCGGGCCTTGAAGCTTTTGAATCCGGGCGGCGTGCTCGTCACCAGCACCTGTTCGTATCATGTAAGCGAAGAAATGTTTCTCGAGATCATTGCCGACGCCGCGCTGGACGCGCGTCGGCGCGTACAGCTTGTCGAGCGGCGCGGACAATCAAGCGACCATCCGGTCCTGCTCGGCGTGCCTGAGACACATTATTTAAAGTGCGTGATCGCGCGCGTGGTTGAGTGATTGAGCCAAACGAAAACCCAGGGTCGCCGCTGCGACGGCAACCCTGGGCTTAGTTATCCAACCGATTTCGCGGTTGCTTAGGGCAACATTCCCGGATCGGCTTCAACAATAACCTTGGTCGTGTAGTCCTTACCGTTCGCCGACAGTTTGACGGCGTAGGTTCCCGGTTCGATGACCGGGCCAAGGTTGAAGAAGCCACCGAAGCCACCGAAGCCACCGAAGCCGCCGCCTCCACCGCCTCCACCGCCGCCGCCACCACCGCCAAATCCGGGCGGCAGGTTGGCGGGACGAGCCGGCGGATCGCCGCGCAGGTTCCATTGCATGCGATTGAGGCCGGCTTCCTTCGTGCCCACGATAGTGCGGACCACCTTCCCGGTGTAATCAGAGATCGTGATCTTCACGTCGCCTGCGGGCGCAGCCTTCAAGTAGTAACTGATCGCGGTTCCCGGTTGCGGATTATTGCCACGATAGAGCTTTGCGCCGCCGCTGTAGCGGCCCAGGCGAACGTCATTGAACCACTGCGTGCCCGGGCGCACGTCGAACAGAAAAGCGTCCGCGTCCAGGATCTTGGTCGTGAGTTGTTGCAAGGCGGTTACGTCATCGAGAATGTAGATACCGCGACCGTGCGTGCCAATGATCAAATCGTTGTCACGGGGATGAACCAGAATATCGTCCACGCGAACTCTCGGCATGCCCGACATGAACTCCTTCCACTCTTTACCGCCATTAAGCGAAATGAAGAGTCCGAACTCGGTCCCGGCGTAGAGCAGGTCTTTGTTGCGTGGATCTTCGCGAATGACGTTGACGTTGCCGACTGCCGGAAGATTGCCAACGACTGAGGTCCAGGTTGCGCCATAGTCTCGGGTGACGTAGACATATGGCTTCAGATCGTCGAAGCGATGACCGTCAACCGACAGATAGCAAGTGCCGGCGTCATAGTGTGAAGGTTCGACGTGCGTGATGTGATAAAGCTCCCCGGCTTTGTCCGCCAGAGTAGCAACGTTCTTCGCAACGTTAGTCCACGTCGAGCCGCCGTCGCGACTGACCTGAACGTTGCCATCGTCGGTCCCGGCCCACAAGATGCCCGGCACGAGCGGCGACTCACCCACTGTCACCACATAGCCGTAGCTGGTGTAGCCGTCGTTCTTCGAAGCCATCGGATCTTTTCCCGATACGCCCATGATCGAGAGCGTGTTGCGATCGATGTGCTTCGTCAGATCGATTGTCGCCGTCCACGTATCGCCACGATCCAGCGATTTGAAAAGTCGGTTGCCGGCCGTATAAATCAGACGAGGATTATGCGGCGACAAGATAATCGGCGTGTTCCAGTAAAAGCGATATTGATCATTTTCCGCCGGCGCGGGCACGACGTTTGAAGTGGCAAAGGCTGCACCGCCGCCGCCGCCACCAAAGCCACCGGCCGCGATAATTGCCTGGATTGCAGCCTGCTGATCAGCCGCCGCGGCGTTTGCCGCCGGCGCGTCGCCTCCGCGGCCTGCTCCGCCGCCACCACCGCCTCCTCCTTGTCCGCGCCCGCCACCACCGCCGCGGCGCGCCGCTAAGCGTGGACGAATGCTTTGCGAGCGCCCGGTGCGTAGATCAATTCGGCTCATCGCGCCGTTCTGCGATTCAGAGTAAAGAATGTTTGGGTCAGTCGGATCGGCTTGAGAATAGAAACCGTCGCCGCCGCCAGTTCTGAACCAATCGGCGTTGGTAATTCCCGCCCCACTTCGCGTCTGGCTTGGCCCGCCCCACGAACCGTTATCCTGCAAGCCGCCATAGACGTAATAGGGCTTGCGCATGTCGGCTGCGACGGCATAGAACTGCGCCGCGGGAATCGTGTTGATAAATTCCCACGTGTCCCCCTGATCGTAACTCACGTCCAGTCCGCCATCGTTTCCGATCAAGATGTGCTTGCCGTTCTTCGGGTCGATCCAGCATGCGTGATGATCACTGTGCGCGATCCCCGGTTGCAATGATTTGAAAGTCTTACCGCCATCCGTGGACCTGCTGAAGTTAAGTCCGCCCACGAAAGCATTTTCCGAGTTGCTGGGGTCAACGCGAATCTGGCTGTAGTACATTGACCGATTGTTCTCGTTGCTGACAATGTGCCACGTTTTGCCTTTGTCGTCTGAGCGCCAGACGCCGGGCTTTTTTGGATCGAGAGGAATTGGAGTTGGCGAAGCCGCGGGACTCGCGGCCGGTGCCGCGCTGGCCGAAGGTGAAGGACTCGGCGTCGCTCCCGGCGGTCCACCGCCGCCCGGGTTCAGTTCGTCACCACCGGTGCCGACACTGGCGCCGACTTCCATCTGCGCATAAATCACGTTCGGATTCGATCGCGAAACATCGATGCCGATGCGGCCCAGCAATCCTCCCGGCAGTCCGTTTCCCTGAAGCTTAGTCCAGGTCTTGCCCGCATCAGTAGTCTTCCACAGTCCCGAGCCGGGCCCGCCGCCATTGAATCCCCATGAAGTTCGGCGACGCTGATATGAAGCTGCGTACAGCGTCTTGCTGTCTGACGGATCCATCACCATGTCCGTAAAGCCAGTGTCTTCGTCGATGAATTTGACGTTGTTCCATGTCTTGCCGCCATCCGTCGTCTTGTACACGCCGCGCTCTTTGTTGGGACCAAATAGATGGCCGAGCACTGCGACATAGACTATGTTCGGATCTTTCGGATCGATGACGATGCGCGCGATGGTTTGCGAATCCTCGAGACCCATCCTGGTAAAGGTCTTGCCGGCATCGGTCGACTTGTAAATGCCGTCACCAAAGCTCGAACTCTGGCGATTATTCGCCTCGCCTGTTCCCACCCAGACAATATCCGGATTCGACGGCGCGATCGCTATATCGCCGACGGATCCTCTTGAGTAAGTGTCAAAAATCGGCTGGAAGGTCGTGCCATTGTTCGTGGTTTTCCAGACGCCACCGGTAGCAAAACCCACATAATAAATGTATGGATTGCTGTCGACGCCGGCGATATCGTCGATGCGCCCGCCCATGCTCGCCGGGCCAATGCCGCGGAAGACGAACCGCTTCAGCATCGGGTCTTCCGACCAATTAATGGGCGTTGGCGTTGGGCTCGGAGACGGCAAAGCTGCCTGCGCCGGCCGCTGAGCCGCTGGAGACGCCGCGGGTGTTTGCGAAGGGGTCGGATTCTGGGCGTGGGCCGCCAGCGTGCCGACGGCTAACGCGCAAACTCCAACCAGGAGCCACTTCAAATCACGAATAGCACGAAACGTTTCTGTCATGGGGAATTCCTTTCAGTTGAGTTATTGCAAATGAAACCGCCGATGCGTGGACGCACTTGATGTGAATGCTCAGAGTTAGAAAGACGTATGAGCGACTGAGTCGGTTACACCTGCTGTTTCGAAAATAACGTGGACGATGGCCAAAACTTTTAGCTCATTAGGGCGTGTTTAGTCAACCAGTTTACTACCAGGACATTTTATGAAAGCAATTCAACTAGCAATCTTGCAAGCGCAGTTGTCGATCCTCGGACGCAGCGGTCCCTGCGGCTATCCGCCAAACTATTTTTCGTTGATGCTGCGAATTGCTTGACGCGCAACTCCAGCGAGTTTAGAATGCGCTCGACGTTACCAGCCGGTGCTCGCAACGCACTATACATATGCTGCCGCGAACTCAACGCCAGAAAGAAGTCCTCGATTACATCACTCGCTTTCTTGCGAAGCATGGTTACGAGCCCTCGTATGCGCAGATTGCGCGCAACTTTGGAGTCAGTTCCAAGGCGACGATCGCGAAACACATTTCCGCGCTGGAGAAGCGCGGCCTGATCAAACGCGAACACGAGCCGGGTCGTTTCACGCTCGCTGTGAAAGTTGAAGACGCACCGGCGAACGCGATTTGCGAAATCGCCTTGCTTGGTCGGATCGCCGCCGGCGCACCCATCGACGCCGTCCGCGACGTCGAGATGATCTCGGTGCCACGTTTTCTCCTGGGACGCGTGCGGCCCGACCGAGTGTATGCGCTGCGCGTGAAAGGCGACTCGATGATCGACGAGCACATCTGCGACGGCGACATCGCGCTGATCGAGAACCGCACTGAGGCGCGCGAAGGCGAGATCGTCGTGGCTTTGATCGATCGCGCCCGGGCCACCCTCAAGCGGATGTTTCGTTTCGGAGACGAAGTGGAGCTGCGACCATCGAATGCGCAGTTAGAACCCATCCGGGTGCACGCTTCACGGGTCGAGATTCAGGGTATCTTTCGCGGTCTGCTGCGGCCCAGCGGCTGACTCGAAGGCGTCAAATAAGCCTGCAAATCTGAGATTTTCCGGAATTCTTGCGTGGACGAGCTGTGCCCCGACGGATCAGGACTTCTGCCTGCCCTTCCCGACCACTTTCTCGGTAGCCTGTCGCGGCTCAAACCGGCACTGATCCGGGCGCTTGTCTTCACGCAAGCCGACGAAGACGGGATGACGCAGGTGTCCATCAGCCGTCCACTCTGAGAATTTCACTTCCGCAACCAGTTTTGGTTTCAACCACTGCACCGGCTCGTTGGTTTTCGGCGCCTCAACGAATGGGCTCTGCCTGGTCCGGAGCGGCTGCATCAATTTGTAAATCTTTTCCAGCGTCCTTTGGTTAAAGCCGCCGCCAACGTGAGCGACGTAATGAAGCTCTTTATCGTGGTAGAGTCCGACGACCAGGGCGCCGAAATGTGAACGCGATCCGCGCGGCGCCGTGTAACCAGCCACCACCACTTCGGAACGCTCGACGGTTTTGACCTTGAGCCAATCAGAGCTGCGCCTTTGCACGTAATTGCTGGCAGCGCGTTTAGCCATCATGCCTTCCAGACGAAACTTTTCAATCTGCGCAAAGAAAGCTTCGCCCTCGCCTACGACGTGTTCCGAGAATTTTATGAAGCTCGCCGGCCGCAGGATCCTTTCCAGCGTGGCTTTCCGCTCCACGACCGGGCACGACATCAGGTCGTACCCGTCCACGTAAAGCAGATCGAAAGCGAAGTAAACGATCTTTGCCTTGCCCAGCAGTGCTTCGATGTCGCTTTTCTTCTTGCGGCCAACGCGAGGCTGCAAGAGTTGGAAGCGCGGCATACCTTCACGATCGAGCGCGACGATCTCGCCGTCGAGAATCGCTTCCTTCGCGTCGACTTGCTTGCCAACGTCAACCAGCTCGGGATACTGATGCGTCATATCCAGCTGATTGCGCGAGACAAAGCGCGCGCCGCCATTTTGAATAAAGCACACGGCGCGAAAGCCGTCCCACTTCGTTTCAAAAATCCATTCAGGACTCGAAAATGGATCATCAACCAGCGTCGCCAGCATCGGATGGATAACGACAGGCGTGCGCGCGGCGCGCGCAGTGGAACAAAGACGGGCCGAGGCGGCGGTCGGATGCTTCGGTGGTTTCTTTGTCTTCGTTCGCGAGGCGGCGGGTCTTTTCTTAGTCATATCAATCTGGACGTCAGGTCGATGAGTACCGCGAGCGGCTCCCGGTACCCCAAATTACTGTGCTTTGCATTTAATCGCTTAGTCCTCTTAGTCTATGGGCGATTCATCATGGTCAGCAAGCCCACAGCCGCGGCCGAGCAGCCCTTCAAACCAACCAGGCAACAACTCATCGAGGCCGCCGGCAAAACCGTCCCCGACGTGATCGCGCCTGGTCTACGGGTGCTTTTTTGCGGGATCAATCCCGGGCTCTACACGGCGGCGGTAGGTCATCATTTCGCCCGGCCGGGCAATCGCTTCTGGCCGGCACTGCACGCCTCGGGATTCACCCATCGATTATTGTCTCCGTTTGAGGAGCAGGAACTCTTGCAACTCAGGCTCGGAGTTACGAACATCGTGGCGCGCGCCACCGCCGCCGCTTCTGAGTTGAGCGAGGATGACTTTGTTAAGGGCGGCCGCGTTCTGAGATCAAAAGTGCGACGATATCGTCCCCTAATCGTTGCCGTGCTTGGCGTCGGCGCGTACCGCGCGGCGTTTGCGCAACCGAAAGCCATCATCGGAGAACAAGAACAACGCATCGCTGGCGCTCGCGTTTGGGTCTTGCCGAATCCCAGCGGGTTGAATGCCAATTACCAGCTAAACGAGCTAAGCCGATTGTTTCGAGTATTGCGGCGGGCCGCGGAAGGTTAGCAGTATTTCAATTCGAGGTTTCATCAGAGGAGGAAGTGACATGATTAGAAAACTGAAGTCCGGACAGTACCGTTTATATTCTCGCAAAAAGAACCCGAAGACCGGCAGGAGAAGAAATCTAGGGACTTTCAAAACTCGCGCTGCGGCGCAAAAACACGAACAGGAAGTGCAGTTCTTCAAAAAGAAATAGTCACAGCAATATCTTGGGTGAGGGCATAGTTTGTGGTGTTGCGATGATATGCTTAAATGTTGATTGCATCTTTAATGATCGAACTCCTTTCCCAACTCAACGAACAGCAACGCGAAGCCGTCACCTCGGGCGACGGCCCGCTGCTGATTCTGGCGGGCGCAGGCTCGGGTAAGACGCGAGTCATTGCTTACCGCATTGCGTACCTGATTGCCGAGCGTGGAATCTGGCCGCGCAACATTGTGGCCGTCACTTTCACAAACAAAGCCGCCGAAGAGATGCGCAACCGCGTCAGCAAAATTCTCGAAGGGCTGGAGTTGGGCAGCGCGCCGTTGATTTCTACTTTTCACAGCCTTTGCGTACGCATTCTGCGGCGCGACATCGAAGCGTTGAAAGCCGGCTACACGCGCGCGTTTACGATTTATGACCAGGACGATTCAGTGCGGCTCGTCAAGAACTGCATTCGCGATCTTGGTTTGGATGAGCGTCAACTGACGCCGCGTTCAGTGCAGGCTGCTATCAGCTCAGCCAAAAACCGGGGCGACGACGCTGAAGTTTTTACCGCGCGGGCCCAGCATATCGACGAGCGCCGGGCTTCGATTGCGCGCGTGTTCCAGCAATACGAAGAACGTTTACAACGGAACAATGCGCTCGATTTCGACGACTTGCTGATTAAGACCGTGCGGCTGCTGCGCGATGTTCCGGAAGTGCGCGAGAGATACAACGATCGCTTTCGCTACATTCTGGTGGACGAGTATCAGGACACGAACTCGCTCCAGTTTGGTTTGATTCGCCTGCTGACTGAGCGGCAACAGAACATCTGTGTCGTCGGAGACCCCGATCAATCAATTTACCGCTGGCGTGGCGCGGACATCACGAACATTCTCAAGTTCGAAGAGCATTTTCCATCGGCAAAGGTTATTCGCCTCGAAGAAAACTATCGCTCAACGCAGAACATCCTCGATGTCGCCAGTGGCGTTATCAAGCACAACCTCGAGCGCAAAGAGAAAGCGTTGTGGACGCAGAATCCGGGTGGCGAGCTAATTCGTTACTACCAGGCGATTGACGCTGAATCTGAAGCGCGGTTTGTGGCGAGCAAAATCGAAAAGCATCTCGCCGCGGACCGGAACATTCGCGCGGCTGTCCTGTATCGCACCAACTCGCAATCGCGGGTGTTTGAAGAAGCCATGCGGCGCGCGAGTCTTTCATACAACATCGTCGGCGGCTTTTCGTTTTACGAGCGTATGGAAGTGCGTGACGTTATCGCTTACCTCAAACTGGCGCTGAACCCTAACGATTCGATCGCTCTGCAGCGAGTCATCAACACCCCACCGCGCGGTATTGGTAAGCAGACGCTCGACGAGATTGAAACCCGCGCGCGCGAACTAGGCAGTTCGCACTGGGAAGCGATCTCAGACCTGGTGCAAAACGAACAGCGGCTATCGCCGCGGGCGATCGCCGCGCTAACGAACTTCCAAAGAATCGTGGATGGACTGGCCGCGAAAGCTGCAAAGGTGAACGGCGAGCGGGGTGCCGACGGGGATATCGAATCGACTGCTCCGGTTTCCGACCTCGTCAAGGCCGCGATTATGGACAGTGGTTACGAAAACGCTCTGAAGGCTGAGAACAACGACGAAGCCGAAGCGCGCCTGGAAAACCTGCAGGAGTTAGTTAACGCCGCTGTTGACTATGACGAAGAGGGGCCGCAGGGCCTGCGTGATTTCATCGATCATTCAGCTCTGGTTTCAGACACTGATCAATACAAAGGCGACGTGCCGGTAACGTTGATGACCGCGCATTCGGCCAAGGGACTCGAGTTTCCGGTGGTCTTCATTGTTGGTCTCGAAGACGGCCTGTTTCCGCATTCGCGATCGTTGGCCGACGCGTCGGACATCGAAGAAGAGCGCCGCCTGTGCTACGTGGCGATGACGCGCGCCGAGAAGTACCTGTACGTCACTCATGCGGTAAAACGTCGCGTTTATGGCGAAGAGTTGGCCTCAGAGCCTTCGCAGTTTCTCAACGAAATGCCTCTGGAATTGATCGAGGACATCTCCCGTGGGAGGTCATGGCTGTCATTCGCACGGGGCTCGAAGGCGCGAGAACAGGCGGCGGGCTCCCTGGCTTACGAATACGATGAATCGTCGGAAGCTGAGTACGTCGAGGTTCCTTCCCATTCCGGGTCGACCGGTCGAGTAAGCGCGAAACGACCGGGCAAGACCTACCCCGGCAAGACCTACGACAGCGTCGAGTCCATTGAGGAGTTCTTTCGCAAGCGCGCGGCACGAATGGGTGGGGGCGGTAGCTCAACCCGCAGTGCCCAGTCAGGCAGCCCGACTGAGGTGGAGGCGGTGAGGAGGAGTCCGGAACCCGCAAACCAGAGTTCGCCCTCCTCCCTAAATCCGGAAAAGGACGTCCGCGCTCCCCTCGCCGAGGATTTCGTTCCCGGCTCCTACGTTCGACATGCCAAGTACGGCCGGGGACTGGTCCTCCGCCGTGAGGGGTCAGGGCCGGCCACCAAGCTCACCGTAAGCTTCCCCGGCTACGGCCAGAAGAAGCTGGTCGAGAAGTATGCCGGGCTGCAAAAAGACGGGTAGTCTGGCCTGATAGAGGTTTTTCCTAACAAATCTGCAAACAGCCTTCCAGATCCTCCGGCGAAAGGTCGCTTTGGGCGCTTGCCTCCGGCTGGACAGGTCCGACCTCGTGTGTTAGCCTCTTGGGCGTTAAGTTAGAGCGAACCTTTAGGGTTCGCTTTCCTTTTGGTCTTTTTCAGCAAGCGCCGCACTAAGGACTTACCCTAGCTTCGGCTGACCGCCTTCAGTCTCCTAGAGTCGAAGGTCGAGTCAAGGCAAGAACGACTCGCGCACAGCGCTGCTGAAAGGTTCGCGTAGACTATCGGACAGGAGAAACCGAATTTGACGAAATCCCCGTTTTTTGGAAGCGCTTTAGGTTTGCTTCTCGCTTTTTCCGTTATTTCCTACTCAAAGACATTTATCCAACAGCAAGCTCCCAAGCCGGCGAAGATTCAGCAGCAGCCGGTTTTGGACGTTGCCGGGCAAATGCCCGAAGCGATGGGAGCAACTCTTCCTGCCGAGGATCCAGTTGGGACGAGTCCTGCCTCTTCGGCGGGCAATTCGACAGCTTCTAATGCCAACCTGCCGGCTGCAACGTCAGACTTAGCCGTAGCGTCCCAGACCTACACCGCCACGGCTTACTGCCTGCGCGGGCGAACGGCCAGCGGAAAGCCCGTGAGCCGGGGCCTGATCGCTGCCGATCCATCCGTCTTACCCCTGGGAACCAGGGTGCGGGTCGAGGCGGGCTCATGGAGCGGAGAATATCTGGTCGCGGACACCGGCGGCGCCGTAAAGGGACGCCGGATTGATATCTGGACGCCGACGACTCGGGAAGCTCTCAAGTTCGGAAGACGACCGGTAAAGCTGACAGTACTCGAACTCCGGGGAAAGCGTAGAAAGGCTGGGTTGGCTCGTTCGCGACGAGTGAATGACCCGGCACCGGCGGCGGTACCAGCAGCTCAAGGCGCAGCTAAGCAAGACAAATAGTTCAAAAGACCAAAAGCTGGGGTTCAGATAAGCGCGGGAGATAGGTTTTACCTACTCCCGCTTTTCATTTTTTTTGGTGAAGCAGTTAAGATGCTTTCCAATGTCCAACGAGAGTGATTCTGCGCGGGGAACAGCGGCTTCCCTGGTTGAAGTCTGGCGCGGCCCGATCGTCGAATCGCGGCATCGGGGACATATTGCCGCAGTGACCGGAGAGGGGAAAACGGTTGGCGCACTGGGCGCGCCCGACTCCGTCACCTTCCTGCGATCGTCAGGCAAGCCTTTTCAGGCCCTTCCGCTGTTAGCTTCTGGCGCGGCGGATCGTTTCGGATTCACGGTTCAGGAAATAGCGATTGCCTGCGGGTCGCACAGCGGCGAGCCGATCCACGTCGAAACGGTTCGCTCGATGCTCCGGAAAATCGGGATCGACGAGCGCGCGCTGAAGTGTGGCGTTCACGAACCTTTCAGCGCCGAGGTCGCGCGCGAGCTGGCGCGAAATCAAAGGCCGCCCAGCGTGCTGCAGAATAATTGCTCCGGCAAGCATGCGGGCATGATCGGACTGGCGCGGCACATCGGCGCGCCAACAGAGACTTACGATCAGTGGACGAACCCAGTCCAGCAAACGATCGGTCGGACCGTCGCGCAATTCTCGGATGTGCCGCTCGACCAGATTGTCATCGGCACGGACGGCTGCGGTGTTCCGGTCTTCGGAATTTCAGTGCGCGCCATGGCGTTGATGTACGCCCGGCTGGTCTCGCCGCCCGCTGACTTTGAAGAGCACACGCGCGACGCCGCTAAGCGTATCGTCCGCGCGATGATTTCCTTTCCGGAGATGATCGGCGGCACAAAATCTCGTCTGGATACAGAGCTGATCAAGGCCGGCAACGGTCGCCTGATCTCAAAGATTGGCGCGGAAGGCGTCTACACAATTGGCGTCTTACCATGCGACGATTGGCCGAGCGGACTCGGCCTCGCGCTTAAAATTGAAGATGGCGACGATCGTCGGGCGCGACCGCCCGCGGTGATCGAAGCTTTGCGACAGCTGGGCGTGCTTACCAAACAGGAATTGATCGCCCTGGCCGATTACGCGCCCACCGCCATTACAAATCGTCGCGGTGAACGCGTTGGCGAAGCTCTGGCGGCCTTTACGCTGGAAGTAAATCGCGAGTGAAGCCGAACCTTATTCTGGGAATGTAGATTGGACGAAGCAAACTCTTCAACAAAAGAAGCGATGGCCGGCGAAGCGCCACGCGAACCCATTCTGCGCCGGGATGAATACGGCGCGGCGGATTACGATTCAGTGCCGGACGTAATCGAGTGGTTCCTCAATTACGACCAGCGCGTCGCCACAGTCAAACACCCGAAAGTCGAAGAGCTTTTCCAGTGGAAGCAGGAACAAAGCCGTCTGGCTGGCGAAAACGTTTTCATGTTCAATTGCGCCGAAGATCGGCTCGCCATTGGCATCGTCCAGGCACTGGCTCACAATCCGACTGAGCGCGAGCTGCACATGTGGATTGCTCAACTAATAAACGCGCTCGATACCGCCTCGAAAGCTACCGAAGACGTCACCTGCGCTTATCAACTGGAAATGAGTGCCGCAACCTCCGTCGTAGCGGAGTCCGCCAAAATACCTGCCGCAACTGCGCAAACCAATTTTCTCATTAACTGCTGGCTGGAAACGCTCTGCACCGCTGAGATTCGGGTGCTGGGCTGGTTGTATCAGGAGCTGTACCACCGGCCATTTCATCCTCAGAATTTCTAAGATCTGCTTTCGCTGGTCAGCTCTTAATCGCAGTTCGACGCAAGGGCTAATCGTCTTTATCACGACCTTGAAGCAAGCGGGCAGCATCGCCCTCGGCCACCTCGTCGAGATTAAGCCGGACCATGCCACCCGCGTCTGAATATGCTTCACCGTGCCGCAGGCGCGCGCGCCGACGCCGACGAAATAGCAACGCACCGGACAGCCCGCCAACGCCGAGACACAAGAGCACCGACAGGCCGGAGCTTTCGAGTACCGCGATCACTACTCCGCCGGTCTTTTGCAGGACGTATCTCTGGACTCGCTCGTACAGATGAGGATCGTCGCCCAGCCATTGCACTACCTGCTCGTACTTAACCTGGTCGATTAAGGCGTTCGCGGTTTTTTCATCCGGTGCGTTGAAAACGAAAACCGAATAGTTGCCCACACGGCGGTACGCCGTCGGAACTGCCTGGCCCTGACTCTTCAACTCCTGAATCTTCGCAGCGATGCGCCGATCGTTATCACTGGCGAACTGCGGCGTGGTGAATTCAACAATAACGAGTTGCGACTGGCCGTAGGTTGCAGTCACGGCCTCAGTACCGCCGTCGAAGTTGATCTCTCTTAGAATGGGCTGATTGGTCGCCAACTGCTCGAATGGCGCCGTGGAAACCGCGTAAATAGCAGTCGGTTCAGCGGATTCGGAGTTGGGAAGGTGTTTGACGAGCACCGGGACTTCGCCCTCGCCATTATCCAGAGACGCGGCGATCAACGTCGCCAGAGCAGTAGCCTGCGCTGCGTCTTGGCCGGTGAATGTGACGATTACGACGTTCGCTCCCTTGAAAAATATTACGCCGAAACCGTCGACAAGGGCACTGGCGGTTCCCACGCCGGCGCTGGGCCTAATCGAATTGGTGGAGACTCCCCGATTTTTCCGTAGATAGGTAAAATACGAGTACGCACTTGAGTCGTTTTCAAATTTGCCGAAACTTACGTGCAGCTTTTCTTTATTGGGTGCCGCGTATTCTGTCTCGGCATAGTAAATCTGGATGTTTTTTATGGGCTGATTCTCAATCGAACTCCTAATACGATCCAGTGCTTGCCAGTCGACTGTTTTTACGGGTGAGGTTTGATGGAAGCCGCCCAAGTTAGCCGTTAATGTTCTTGAAATTTCTGGAGCGAGAGCGGGAGGCTCGGCCTGCGTGACCACACAGAACAACGACAACATGATCACTCCGACCAACGCCGCGAGAAGTTTACTTGCCGTGAGCCCGGACAAACTCATTCCTTTGTTTAGAAACCGAACATTGAACAATTGTTTCCTGTTTTTGACCCGCAAGGAAGAGTCTAATGCCATTTCCTCAACTCGCGCAAAAGCAGGTCGGCGTAGTGGCGCGGATCGTTGATGTTGTGGATGACGGTGGTGCCGCCGACTTCGCTGGCGTTGTCGACTACTAGATCGCCGAGGCGCAGGATTCGCTGCGGAATCGACGCTGAAACGGTGACGTCCTGGATTTTGGCCAGGGGAATGTTGCGCGTGGTGCGCGCGATCAGGCCATAATCGATTTCGATCTTCGAATCGGTCAGCGTATAGCGAACCATGTTGCGCTTCAGATGATAGTAGGCCGGGATCAGCAACAGTCCGAGCGCGACCGGGAGAGAGAAGTACCACGGAATATTCACAAAGTTAATCATCGCCAGCAAAACTGTCAGCAGCACTGCGCCCAATACCGCCGCCGCATAACCAAGCTTGATGAACAGCAACGTCGGCCGCACGGTGAAGATCACGTGCTCCACATCATCGTCGTGATCGGAAGGCGCGGGCACGGATGCGTTAGGCCGCGCGATTCTGGTTTCTTCGGCATCGCGCGACGCACCGCACTGATCGCAGAAGCGGCTAGTCGGATTGAGTTGAGCGCCACAACTAGAACATTGCATGACTTGTTACCTCTCCTCGCTTATACGCTTCGGCTACGGTTCTCGATTCATCAATCTTTCCGGCCCATGATACATAAAGACTGCGCGCCTCCAAACAGAAAACGAGGCGAACCGTCGCTGGGACGCTTCGCCTCGTTTCGAAGGATTAGACCAAAGCCTCTACTGGCTCATTAACTGTAGCTTTCCATCAGGCAATCGCACAGTCGAAACGGTGCGCTCATAGACGGTCAAAGGCGCTGATGGTTTGTCTTGCATACGCGCAACGCGTGGCGCGTACAGCGCGGCATTCGGATCGCGCAGCACCGCGTAGCGCCGCGAAATACGACGAACGTATTCTTGAGTTTCAGAATACGGCGGGATCTGCCAACCGTATTTTTCGACTGCGCCTTCACCGGCATTGTATCCAGCCAGGACCAGGGTGATATCTCCATCAAAGCGATCAAGCAGGAATCTGACATAGCGCGCGCCGCCTTCGATGTTCTGTCTGGGATCGAAGATGTTGGTGACGCCATAACGCATCGCGGTGAAAGGCATCAACTGCATCAGCCCGCGCGCGCCCTTCGGCGAGACGGCGTGCGATTTGAAACTGGATTCCTGATGCATGATTGAATACAGCAAGAGCGGGTCGACACCGTTGTTGGTGGCAGAGTTGATCAGGTACTGGTCCACTTGCGTGTTCCCGGTCGTATAACCGCGCAGCGCCGAACTGCTATTGACGGAGGCGCCGGCCAACGAATCGTAAACTAAGACTGTCGGTGCGACTAGCGGCCTCGGATTGTCAGTTGGCGCTGAGAGAGCCTGGCCGGCCTTATTGGCGTCAACGTTCATGGTTGACAGGCTCGTCTTCGATGCCCGCCGAGTCGATGCTTTGCGAGCCTTGGCTGGTTCGACGCGTATCCGCACGCCGTTCGCGGTGTCAAAGTTGTCGAAAGAATAGCCGGAGCCCTGCGCAAAAACCGGCGCGCAACTAAAGAATATCAGGAGAGCAATACGGGGGAATCTTGTCATTATCAGTTCTCAGGATGGCAATGATCGGGTCGGTCAGGTGGGTTACTGGGCTGTCTTGTCGATGCGCTCCAAACGAGCCATCAACCATACTACCAAACGGTTTAAGAATTGCCAACCATTTTGGTACTCGATTCAAAAAGGCTGAATACTTGCAAGATCCTTCTCAAAACCCGCTTAACCTCGAGGGCTCTATCGGGTGCCCGGGCCAACATAAATGGTGCTTGACAGCGACAGTATCATGGCGGCGCGGATCGGAATTTATGCGGCTTTATTATCTCGCGTGGTCAGTCACGCCTCCCAGATCGTGAGGAGAATGAAATGAAGAAACTCCCGTTGACTGCACTCTCAGTGCTTTTGCTTCTTTCGCTCAACGCAGCGGCTCAGAACCAGAACGCTAACACCAGCTCGAATAGCGGAACTAACAGTAACAAGCCTACGAACGTCAATCGAGGTCCAATCTTTCGTGCCAGCGCCGATCAGATCAAACAAGCGCAAGTTATCCTCAAGCAACGCGGCTTCTATAGTAGCGAGCAGACAGGTAAGCTCGACGCGAACACACGTGCCGGCTTAAGGAAATATCAACAAGCTGAAAGCCTCAAGGTAACCGGCACGCTCAACAAGTCAACATTAGCAAGGATGGGAATCGCTCTAACAGAAAAGCAAAAGACCATGCCTTAAAGAGTCTGTGTCAAAACTGGCTGGTCAGAAGGGAGAAAGATTATCACAAGAGTGAAAGTGGAAGCGGTAGAATGGGGAGACTAGCGCAGTAAAGATCGGTTTGAGGGGAGAGCCGATGAGCTATATCAAGGGTACGGCACGAGGACAGAGCGTGTTGTTTCCGCGCACCTTGGATGAATACGTCGATGAGAATAATGCGGTGCGGGCCATCGACGCGTTCATAGAATATCTGCCCTTTGATGAGTTGGGGTTCGTGCGTGGGGAGCCGGCCGAGACGGGGCGGCCTGGATATGACCCGCGAGTGCTGTTAGGGGTCTTCATCTGGGGCCATCTGAACGGAGTGCGGTCGTCGCGGCGGTTGGAGCGGGAGTGCGGGCGCAACGTGGAGTTGATGTGGCTGAGCGGGCAATTGCAGCCGGACTTCAAGACGCTGTGCCGGTTTCGGCAGGACAACAGTGAAGCGATCAATGGAGTGCTGGTGCAGTTCCGGGTCTGGTGCAACGGAGCCGAGTTGTTCGGAAAAGAGTTGGTAGCCATCGATGGGAGCAAGTTCCCGGCGGTGAACAGCACGGGGCGCAACATTACGCAGGGCCGACTAGCTAAGCTGATCGAGCGCGAGAAACAATCAGTAGCGCAATATCTGGCGGAGTTGGCGGAGGCTGATGAGCAGGAAGGTGAAGAGCCGGAAGCGGAACTGACGGCTGCGGAGTTAAAACAGAAGATCGCCAGCATCGGTGAGTATCTGAAGCAGCATGAGGAGTTGCTGCAGGAGATGAAAGCCAGTGGTGAGAAGCAGCGCTCGCTGACTGATCCGGAGGCGCGGTTGATGAAAACGGCCAAAGGGATGGATGTTTGTTACAACGTGCAGTTGGCAGTGGATAGCAAACACAAGCTGATTGTGGCCGAAGAAGTGACCAATCACGGCGCTGATCAGGAATTGTTACCGCGGGTGGCCCAGGCGGCGAAAGCAGAACTGGGGGTGGAAGAATTAACGGTAGTGGCCGATGGTGGTTACTTTGGGAGTGAAGCAATCAAAGCTTGTGAAGACGAAAAGATCACCGCTTACGTGCCGGTACCGGAGTTGGGAGAGGCCCAGCGGCGGCGTGGATTGTTCCCGCGCGAAGAGTTCGCGTATGACCCCAGCCGAGACGTGTATGTGTGCCCGCAGGGAGCCGAGCTCACGGTGATGTCGCGGACGAGCCGGAAGGCCCGTTACCAAAAAGAGTTTCGCATCTATGCCACCAAGCAGTGTCAGGGTTGCCCGCTGCGAGCGCAATGCACCACCAGCAAATATGGCCGGACAATAAAACGTTGGGTGCATCATGAAGTGCTGGAACGACTGCAAGAACGCATGCGGGGGCATCCGGAGATGATGGCGCGTCGCAAGGCGCTCTCCGAACATCCCTTCGGGACCATCAAGGTGGCGATGGGTCATGAGCAATTACTTTTGAAGGGACTCAAGCATGTAGCCACCGAGATCAAGTTGACGGTCTTGAGTTACAACTTGAAAAGAGTGATCTCGATCCTGGGCGTTGCCACATTGATCGAAAAGCTGAAACTGCAAGCGGTTTGAAGTGAATCTCAGGGCCAAATCGTTTCTGACGCAGTTTTACAAACTTGAACCCACGGTCGCAGTTTGCGGGCCCAGCTCGGATCGTCTGAACCTAATAACAGCCCAAGTTTTGACACAGACTCTTAAAGCCTCAGGCATTTCTGAAGCACTAATCGGGATTACGTGTCGGAACTGAAGTTGCCTGCGTCAATCGCCTCTTTCGTAGAACTTCCGTATCCATCGTTCGGCCTACTCGGCGCGGACGTATTCGGCGCCGATGTCTTCGAACAGTGTCTCGAGCCTGTCTACATCATCGACCGACTTCGCCTGAGCTCCCAGCAGGATGCCGCCGCTACGCAGGCCGGTGTCGTAAACTTTGGCGCGATGCTCCGGAATTCCGGTACCGATCATTAAACCGATTAGTCCTCCGGTTACGCCGCCGGCGCCGGCGCCCGCCAGGGCCGCCGCGATCGGGCCGGCGACAAAAAGTCCCAAGCCGGGAATCGCGATCGATGTTCCCACGGCGACAATCGCCAACAACACGGCGCCAACGGTTCCCCCAATCGCCCCGCCAATGCCGAGACCGTCAGCCGCGTGCGACCTGGTCTGCACGGCAAACTCTTTGTCTCGGGTAGAATCCGACATCAAAACGCTAATGTCGTCGCGAGTGTAGCCTCGCTTGATAATCGCATCTACGGCCGCCTCCGCAGCGGCGCGCGTTTTGAAAAGGCCCGTCACAAAATTCTTAGACATGATATTCGCTCCTTAGTTGATCAATCTGAATGCAATCGAAACTAAATACAATCGAACGTTCCTGGAGAGAGACAAAAACACAATCCCGGTGAGACTCATCGAGAGAGCTCCGCATTTTGTTGGGGGAATCTAAACAGTTCGGGGTTGTAAGCGTATCTTGCCGCAGCGGCTCGCGCGTGTCAAATCATGCTAACGCTCGATTTGATCGACCAATAATTGCAGACCCTCTGGAAGAGGAGCGGCAAAGCGCAATTTCTTCGCCGTCCGTGGGTGTCGAAAGCCCAGTTGCTCCGCATGCAGAAACTGACGCCCTAACTTTGCAATCCGTGAGCGAATCACTGGATTGACTACGGTCTTGTCGCGGCCGGCGCCATAGACTTCATCGCCAACCACCGGATGTTTCAGCCAGGCCAGGTGCACACGAATTTGGTGAGTGCGTCCTGTCTTCAGCTCGACATCAAGCAGGGTGAACCGTTCAAGGCGTTGCCGAACCTTATAAATCGAGAGCGAGGGACGCCCGCCGCGCACCACGGCCATGCGCGTGCGATTGCGCGGGTCGCGCGCGATCGGTTGATCGATTTCGCCAACTTCCTTTTCAACCACACCGTGGACCAGTGCGACATACGACTTAAACACTTCGCGATCCCGAAACTGATCCGCGAGATGTTCGTGCGCTATTTCGGTTTTTGCTACGACAAGCAAGCCCGAGGTTCCTTTGTCCAGGCGATGCACAATTCCCGGCCGCACCGCTCCGCCGGTGGTCGACAGTTGCTGAAAATGGAATGCCAGAGCGTTGGCCAGCGTGCCTGAATCGACGCCGGCCGCCGGATGGACCACCATTCCCGCCGGTTTGTTGACCACGATCAAATCGTCGTCTTCGTAGACAACTTCGACCGGAATGTCTTCAGGTGCAAAGGAAGTCGACGGAGTCGGCGTTAACTCAATTTCTATATGGTCGTTCGCCCGCAGCTTATGGGAAGGCTTTGACACGCTGCCGTTAACCAGCACGTCGGCAGCTTCGATTAGACGATGCAGACGCGCGCGGCTCCAGCCTTCGATGTGCGCGGTCAGAAACACGTCCAGGCGCTCGCCCGCATCAGCCGCTGTAACAGAGAGCCTCAGCGGCGAATTGTGATTGGGTTCAGAGTTCAAGCTTCAGCTTGTATTACATCACGACAAACCAAAGTTTGAACTCTAAACTTCACTCACTGCTTGCATGGAGTGATCACGGCGTTGGCGGCGAGCCGATCGTGAATAAATTTATCGGCGTCGGCCTGGATTAGCTCACCGTTGACGATCCAGGCTTTTTCGGTGAGCACCTCGCCGCTGCTGCACTTCCCGGGCTCGAGAAAAATGTTCCACGGCGAACCCCATTTCCGGGTGTCGCCCGTCAATTGTCGATACCCAAAGTGCGCCGTCTTTTCGCGATCATCACGTGATTCTGATTCGCTAACCACGGGATACGGCGCGCCCGCCGGGCCAAAGAAAGCTTTCACGTCGTCGCGTGATCCATATTCGCTGACCCCGACAATCTCAAAGCCCTGCGACTTGTATTTCTCGTACAGACTCGCGGCCACCGGCGCTTCATTGCGCCAGTTCGGACACCACGGCGCGAAGTACAGCACCATGACCAGCTTCTTCCCCTGCATCAACGAACGCAACGCGACCGGCTTGTTGCTCGCGAGATCGTTAAGCGTCCAGGCCTTATAGTTGACGGTCTTCTCCAGCACCGGCGCGTATTCGTGGCCCTCCTGCGCGCCAGTCGCGGCGGAAGTGAGAATCAGCGTGAATAAAATCAGTATGAACTTTTTCATTTGTCTTACTCCAATCAAATCCCAAAGAATGGCTGAGTGTTCATTCGACCTTTTGCGCCGTCGCGGGTGTCTCGTCGAGCAACGGTTTGATTGCGGCTTCGAAATTCTCGCGCGACGTTTGCCCGATAAACTTCTGGCGAATCCGCCCGTCACGATCAAGCAAGTAGGTAACCGGCAGACCGGGACCGTTACCAAACTTTGCGCCGATCTCTTCGGCGCCGCGGATGACTGTATATTCCTGCTTCACGTCTTTCTGAAAACTGCGAATGGCATCCGCGGTGTCCACCGGAGAAACCGAGGCGCCCACCATGGTGAAGCCGCGCGCTTGAAAGTCCTTTTGCATGGCGTTGAATTCGGGAATCTCAGCGCGGCAAGGAATGCACCAGGTCGCCCAAAAGTTCAGCAGGACCACACGTCCGCGCAGCGACGCGAGATGAAAGGGTTGCGCGTCGAGTGTTTGAAACTCAACCTCAGGCGGAGATGGAAATGTCGAGGCCCCGGTCGGCGCGGCCGCAGGCTTGGGCTTAAACCACCGATCAAGGAAAGCTTCGGCGTTAGGCAGAATTCCAGCCAACCGGGAACTAGCCAGCACGCTCACGTAACCACTCGCAATCAAGAGGCCGACCGCGATCAGCACGATTCCCGAAAGGACTTCAACTTTGTGCAGATGTCGTCTAAATCGCGAATAGAAACTCAGGAACTTATTTATCCCGAGACCGGTTAAGAGGAATGGCACTGAAAGTCCGGCGGAATAAAAAATCGCGAGTATGAACCCTCCCTTCCATCCGCCACTGGTTGCCGCCAATCCGATGATGCCGCCGAGAATTGGACCGATGCAGGGTGTCCATCCGGCCGCAAACGCGATACCCAAAGTGAGCGATCCAAGCAGCCCGCGCGGCTTCTCGTTGGAAAACTGACGGGTATCTTTGTACAGCCACTTGATCTTCAGCAAACCAATCATGTGCAGACCGAATACGATAATTACCAGGCCGCCAATGATCCGCACCCACGGATTGCTGATAATCGCCGAACCAACAAGTCCTGCGGTTGCCCCCAATATCAGGAAAATCACCGAGAGGCCTGTATTAAACGCAAGCGAATTAAGAATGACAGCGCGTCTCGAACTGGCGCTATCACTCTTCATGTTGTCGATGCTGACGCCTGACATCAGAGAGATGTATCCGGGAACCAGCGGCAGCACACAGGGCGACAAGAATGAAAAAAGGCCGCCGAAGAAGGAAAGCAGAATGTAGCCGATTGATACTTGCATGACTTAATTTCGCCTGAACAGTTTCCCAAACCACAGCGTCAAGTTCAAATAGAGCCCCGACAGAGCCGAGATGCCGGCGAGCGCCGAAAACCCAATCAGCAGCGGAACCTGCCACGTTCCCGCAAAGAAATAAAAGTGCGCCTGTCTAAAATAACGCGTCAGACCTCCGGGCGGCGGCGTCTTGATCACCGTCCCGTTCTCAGCGTCAACCAATAGCGAATCAGCGCCCATGCCGCCGATCGCCTGATAGACCGGACGCCCGTCGCGCATCAAGAGCGTCAGGGCCGTCGTCGGTAATTTCTTCCCGGCAAACTCATTTGCTTTCAACATAGCTTCTGACGGCGAGACGCGCACGCGCGTTGCATCGATGCTTTCAATTTTGCCACCTTCGACAGCGTTGGGCCACGCGTACAAAAGGCCGCTGGTAGCCCACGCAAGAACGGGGATGGCGACGATCAATCCCAGCCAGAGATGTGTGCGGTAGATTAAGGAACGCATTCTTATCAAGAGTGGCTAAGGGTGCTTCACTGGATCTCCGTCTCGCCCCGTCTCCGTTTCGCTTGCCTGGGCCGGCTCCTCAATCAGCTTCTTGATCATCTTGTTCAGCATCGCGGCCTCCTCGTCGCTCGACCCGATGCTGATAAGGCGCACGACGCCACGCCGATCGATTAGAAAGCTGGTCGGGATCGAAGAAACCGCGTAGTTCCGATCGTTCTGGCCTGAGTCCGCTACCGCGAAACCGTACGGGATATGAAACCTCTTTTTGAAATCGCGCAAGTAAGCAACCTCCTGCGGTTGCGTTAACTGCTTGCCTTCGGCGTGTCCGAAAAAGTTTGTCACGCCGAGAATCACCAGGCCTTTGTCTTTATAGCTCTGGTGCCATTTTTGCAGCCGCGGAAACGTCACGCGACACGGGCCGCACCACGTGGCCCAAAAATCCAGCAGCACGACGCGCCCGCGCAGGTCCGCGAGTTTCACTGGCGCCTGATCGATCCATTCGTCGGCCACGATATCTCGCAGCGCCGGCGCCGAGCCCGCCACGTCGTTGAACGATTTGAAGAGATCGATGTCAGGTGCGATCGCCAGCAAGCGCCGCAAAGCCAGCTTGTACAAATTGCCAGACGGCAAAGTTAGCGCGAATTGGCGCAGCTCCTGCGCGGCCGCTACTGCTTCATCCTTTTTCTTCAGCTTCAGATCGGCTTCTGAGAGCAGCGTCACCGCCTCACTCAACATCTTGTCGCGCTCAAGCGGATCTTTTGTCTTCGCTACGAGTTTGGCGGTACTGAACATCTCCCGCGCATGCGGCTGCGCGCGTTCGTAGTCTTTCGCTTTGAAATAATCCGTCACCATCCAGCTCTCAAGGTTGTAACGATCCTCAGTGACTTGCGGTTGATTCTTCGCGTATTCAGCCAGGCGGCTTTCGGCCTCTGGCAACAAATCTTTCTTCGCGGCTTGAATGACGATGACCGCGCGCGCATTCTGCGCCGGCTCACCGGTCGCATTCGAACTCTCAGTTAGAAAACGCCGCATCATCTCATACGCCGCGTCGTAATTCCGCGCCAGGTTGTACAGCATGCCGAGATAGTAAACGTCTTTGCCCTGGGGCTTCCGCGCGGCCAACACCACGGCGTAGCGCCCGGCCAGATCGCGCTGTTCCTGCTTGATTTTGTCGGCCAGCCGCGCATCGAAAGGCATGTGCCGCTTCTCAAAATCGTCAAACTTTTTCTGCGCGTACGCGTCGGCCTCTTCGTAGAGTTGCGCAGCGTCTCTTGCTTCTGTGCGCTTCGCTTCCGCAGCCTTGCTGGCTTCGTCGCTGCTAGGGTTTGCGGTCGCGTCTTTCACCCGCCCGGATTGTGCCAACCCTGAACTTATCGACACCAGGCAGCAGAGCAACAACAGAAACAGAGTGGAAAAATGTTTCATGAGAACTTCAAACGCTAAGTTGATGAGCAAGCACAGGAGACTGGAGGATCGTAGGACACCGCGTCGGCTCTGTCAAAAGTGCACGGGAGTGGGTAGTGTCTGCGTGTCGTTTCGTGTGTTTCCGCGGATTACATAAGAACGATCCACGAAACCACACTAAATCCCACGAAAAAAGCTGCTTCGTGTGGCTTCGTGGATCCGTTTTCTATCGCAAGCCAATCTCTCAAAATCAGGAAACTAAGACACTACCCAAGAGTGCACAAGGCGCGACGTGAGTCGTAAAGCGCAAAGGATAACTTGAGACGGCGCCAGCAGAATTCCGTTACGATAGTGCCCGGTGGCATAGAACAGACCTTCGACTCCTTCACATGGACCGAGCACCGGAAGGCCGTCCGCGGCGCGCGGACGAAAGCCGGCCCACGAACTAACCAGGGGCAAACCAGCAACCGACGGCGCGATTTCCTTCGCCATCGACTTAATCGCGTTCATTCCTTCGTGGGTCACGCCCCTTTCAAAGCCAACGCGTTCGGCAGTTGAGCCGGCCAGCAACCGCCCGTCACGACGCGGCACCAGATAGCCACGCGAACTGTAAATCACGTGACGCGCGGCCGGCGGGCGCGCTGCAAAACAAAGCATCTGCCCGCGCACCGGCTCCATTTCAATCGCCGGTAGAGATGCGTCTGGAGAGTTGATGAGTGATGTCCACGCGCCGGCCGCGAGCACAACGACGGTAGTGCTGACCACGCCCCGCGATGTTTCAACGCCACAAACCTTTCCCCGCTCAGCGCGAACCGCCCGCACTTCACAATCAGTCACCGCTCTCACGCCAAGTTTCTCGTTCGCCATTGCCAGAGCGCCGACCAACTTGCGATTCTCAACAGAAAGGTCATTCGGAAAGCGCAGCGCGCAGCGAACCTTCTCAGAGACGCACGGTTCCAAAGCTCTCGCCTCCGCGGCGCTCAGCAATTCGACGGCAAGGCCGGCTTTCGTCTGCCACTCAAATCGGCGCCGAAGTTCGTTTTCGTCATCCGGAGTAAAGCCGAGACAGAGCGTACCCGTCAGGTCCAATTCAACCTCGACGCCGCTCTCTGCGCACAGCGCATTCGCAAACGCGCGATACCTGTCGCGGCTGGCGCAAGCGAGCCGGAAAAAGTCGTCCGCTTGATCGCTTTCGATCTGCGGCCCGAGAATTCCGCCCGCCGCCCACGAAGCTTCCGCGCCAAGCTGCCCGCGTTCAATCAACGCGACGTCGCGCACGCCGCGCTGCCGGAGCGCCCGCGCAATCGTCAGCCCAATAACGCCGCCGCCAACTATCACGACGTCGGCAGTTTCTTTTGGCGTGAACATTGAGTTGAGCGGCCGGTGATCAGAGAGAAGTTGTCAGTTACCAGTCGAAGTCTTATTCTGTTTCGGCACGAAGTATTGGGATGCGAGCTATTGGCGTTTACTGCTTACTGCCCCCTGCTTACTGCCTACTGATTTCATGCATCGTATCACACTGATTCCTGGCGATGGCATCGGCCCCGAAGTCGCTTCCGCCGTCGTGCGCATCATCGAAGCTTCCGGCGCGCAGATCGAATGGGAGACACATCTCGCCGGCCAGCAAGCGCTGGATAAATTCGGCACAACTTTGCCGGAAGAGTTGATCGAATCGATCAAGCACAACAAGGTCGGGCTCAAAGGCCCGATCACAACTCCGGTTGGCAAAGGCTTCACTTCCGTCAATGTCGGTTTGCGCAAGGCTTTGGATCTTTACGCCAATCTGCGGCCGATTCGAGCGCTGCCGAATATTCCCTGTCGTAATCCGGATCTCAATATTGTCGTCGTGCGCGAGAACACCGAGAGTCTCTATTCAGGCATTGAACACGAAGTTGTTCCCGGCGTCATTGAAAGCTTGAAGATCATTACTGAGAAGGCTTCGACGATGATTGCGCGCTTCGCGTTCGAGTTCGCGAAAAGCGAAGGGCGCAAGAAGATCACCTG
>WNFH01000469.1_pt1 | contig 38887 bp, 31 predicted proteins | sample 5400411 | NCBI WGS metagenome assembly WNFH01 (sample SAMN13153347, study PRJNA577476) | soil metagenome | isolation source: 200 cm saprolite under Douglas fir tree site 2 hole 3 | place: USA:California | collected 2015-04-18 | reverse complement strand
TCAGGTGTTCTATTACCTTTGTCGGCGCGGTTGACGGGGTGGTTTTGGTGGGTGTAGGATGGGCTTATCATAATTATAAAAGGGGCCGACATCATGTCGGCCCCTTCGAGAGGTGTATGTTAGAAGAACGCGAAGAAGAAGAAGCGCAAGAACTCCTAAGCCTTTATCGCTTTGTAGACGACTCCTTTGCAATGAATGAGTCACTTCTCTAGTGTGCTCTTGCTATTCCTCTCCCCATCATACGAAAGCAGAATACGCTTGCCCTCGTAGACCGTCTCTAAATGCACGGGACGGCCCCACAGTTGGTGCACGTATTGTAGCGTCTTCTCCGCGTAGATCAGGTCGAGTTCGTGGCCCTCGAAGAGATGCTTGATGTACAGCTCGCGATTGCCGCGATAGTCACCGTTATCGACCACCAGGTAGGGATAGCCGAAATTGGTTAGACTGGCAACAATACCGTCGCGCACCTTCTCCCAGTTTTTCTCGACGATCACCCACTCGTCTCCCTCTTTCCGGTAAAGATAGAGGTCGAGGTCTTTCACAAGGTCTTTGGTGAGGTAGTTGCGCAGGAAAGAGACATCGTTGTCTAATTCGCGCACATCGAAGATCTTCTGACGACCCATGCCTGGCTTGCGTCCAAATCGCTCCTGCTCCTCTGGGGTTGGGTTATCCCAGCGTTGCTCGATGTCTTCGAATATCTTGAAGCCCAGGTAGTAAGGATTGAGCGAGGTGCGTGATGTCGAGAGCACGCCGGAGTGCAACTGGGCGAATTCGATGATATCGGAATCTGAAATGACTCCTGTTTCCCCGAGCTTGCGCATGATGCGCGAGTGCCATATGCTGTTGTGATGCAGCATGCCGTTTGCGACGTAGCTATGTGAGTGATCTACCGTGATATCATACACATCGGCTACATCATGCTCGACACTGATTACCTGGTCTGTAGGGTCTTCTTTAAGGAACCAGCGGTGGTTTGCAATATATTGGTCCAGGTTTGATCGTTTACGAGCGAGGCCGAAGCCAATCTCCTGCGCGAAAATTTGTGCCGATTTGCCGCTAATCCACACGTTGACTCCACGATGGCGGCTAAGAATGCCATAGTTCAGCAGCACAATCTGCAATGCGTGAGCGATATCATCACTGAAGGTCGATAAAATCACGCCTTGTTTGACAGAAGCGCAACCGTCACAATCAAAGTACGCACGCAAGAATGCGCTGACTACAGGCTTAGGCGAGCGCAGGATGCAATCTGGTATGCGTTTCTGCCGTGCTTTCGCTCGCAGGTCAATATCTAACGACTGAAGGAGGTCAAGCACATTCGCAGAATAAAAGACGACACGCCAGCGGCCTCCTTTTCCATTGGCAGTCTTCTCGTCCCAGAACAGAGTCGGTTCAATCGCGAATAGTTCTGTGATGAGCGAGGCGTAGCGGTCCGCTAACTCGCGGTCACCGCTTGTAAAGCCGATGGCATTCTTTGAGACGTGGATATTGCCATCGCCAATCAGATAACCTAGAAACTCAGCGAATGACTCGGTGACATGTGTGGGTGCAACCAGTGGCAGGCGCAGGCTGTACAATGGTTTACCATTATTGCCAAACGTGTAACCTGTACTCTCGATAGCCGCAGCAATGCGGTCTTTGGCATAAATGGTCTTGCCACCAAGTGAGCGGTACACTGTATGCACGCCGACCTCTGCAGCCAATGCTACATCTTCCACAGTAGGTGCCACTATTTTCACAGGTGAGGATACTGGTACAAGTTGCTCAGGCCAGATATTGTCGCCAACGCTCAATGGGATACGCTGTCCGACCCTCACATCCTTTAGCGCAATCCACTTATCTGGTCCTATACTGAGTTTATGTTCTTCCGCCCCTTCTAGCACAAGCCCACGACGTGTGCGAAGGCGAATCGTGGGTGCATTGCGATGAATATGCCGATCAGTGATGGGGTCTCGCTCGCCATTGCCACTGTCCACTGTCATTGCTTCACCCTGTGCGAGCATCTCATGCAATGCATCATATCGTAGTAGTCCACGCTCAGTAAGCACTAAACTATCATTTCTGAGGCAGGCCCAGCCTTCATTCATCACCTTAGTCTGCATTTGTGGAACAAAGTAGAGCATCTCTGTACGCACGATCTCGATAATGTCGCGCTGCCAGGGTTGGAGGTGGGGAGCATAATTGATCAAGAATTGTAAAATGTCCTTTTCGGGTTTCTCTGGAAACTTGGCTGGTTTGCCTGGCAGCCTGTCGCGTTCCTCTTCTGCCCTTTTCGCTTTCTTTTCAAACCCCCACAGGTCATCGTACTCACTCGTTACCTCTGTAACAGTTTTCCCTTCTTTTTTATCATTTTTGCCGGGTTCATTCGCGCGAATGAACAGGTTGTAGTCTACATGCTCTTGAATCGAGAGCACAGCGTCGAGGAAGTGTTCAACCTCTGCCTTGCCATGATCGAATTCGTACTTGGCGATGCGCCCGGCGTGAATGCTGACCTTGTCGATCATGCGACGCGAGGTATGCTGGAAGTAGGCATTGTTCTTGAAGAAGTCAGTGTGGCCGAAGACATGCGCTACCACAAAGGTCTGTTGCAGCAGGTTATTCATTTCCATCAGGAAGGCATAGCTCGGATTGGTGTTGACCACCATCTCGTAGATTTTGCTTAATCCGAAGTCATATTGCATCTTTTGTCTGTAGTATGCTTTGCCATGCGTCCAATGGCTAAAGCGGCCTGGTAGACTATACGAGGCAAATTCATACATAATGCTTGCAGGCACTAGCTCGAAGTGTGTGGGGAATGGATCAAGCCCGAAGTTGCGCGCTTCTTCCCAGGCCTGATCTATTGCATCACGCAATTGCTCAATTTCGCTATCTGCCATGAGGAACTCCCTCTAGAAACACTTACCTCGTGGGAACGGGGTCGCGCTGCGCGAAGAATTTCCGTAGCGCCGGGTAGACCTCTTTCTTATCAGAAATGGTCACAGCAATAAATTTCTTGTCGGTGATTTTATTGTAGGCCGACATCAGGGTACTGGGCGAGCGATAATGGCCCTCGCGGATTTCGCCGTAGCCAAAGATGTTACAGAGTTCCATCAGCTTGGTGACCAGTTGTACGCAGCGGTCATTGTCCCAGGGGAGGTTATCGCCATCGGAGAAGTGGAAGGGATAGATGTTCCAGTCGTCCGGGTTATAGCGTTCTTTGATGATGTCTAAGGCAAGTTCGTATGCAGATGAAACCTGCGTGCCGCCGCTCTCGCCTTTATGGAAGAACTCTTCTTCGGTGACCTCTTTGGCCTCGGTATGGTGGCTGATGAAGACGATCTGCACGTTGTTGTACTTGGTGCGCAGGAAACGCACCATCCAGAAGTAGAAACTGCGTGCGATGTACTTTTCGAATTCACCCATGGATCCGGATACGTCCATCATGGCTATCACCACAGCATTGGACTGATAGCGAATCGTCGGCTCCCAGACCTTAAAGCGTAGATCCTCCGACTTGATATCTTTGAATTTCGCCTCGCCCTTGGCGGCGTTGCGCTTCATGTTTTCCAGGATAGTACGTTTCTTATCCAGGTTCGTCAGGGGACCTTTCTTGCGCACGTCGGTGAAACGCACAGCCTCGGTCTGGAGTTCCTGCTGGCGTTTCTGTTCGAGGTTGGGCAGTCCAAGGTCCTCAAAGATCATGGCCGCCAGTTCCTCCATAGTGATTTCGGCCTCGTAGTAGTCATAGCCGGCATCTTTGCCGGCATCGCCCTTTTTGCCTTTGCCGGGCTTGGGTTCCTGGGCGATGACATCGCCAACTTTGCTCTTGCCATTGCCCTCGCCTGCATGTTGCTGGCGGCCAGGGTCATAGCGAAAACGATATTCTTCCAGGGAGCGAATAGGTACTCGCACCATCTTCTTACCATCGGAGAGGATGATGCTTTCCTCGCTGACAATATCGCTCAGGTTTTTCTTGATTGCTTCGCGAATCTTCTCTTTGTGACGTTCCTGGTCGACCTGCCCTTTGCGGTGCAATGACCAGTCATGCTGGGAGACAGACATGGAGCGCGCTCCTTCCTGTCGCAAAACGTTTGCGTTAGCGGTTCAACAAACTACCCGTATACCGTAAGATCTCGTTCGCGCATACATGGCAGTATCCATGCTCTGTCATGAGGCGGTTAACAACCTCGTTAATCTTGCGCAACTGCTCTTTGTCAGGTGTGCGAGTCGATGTCGTGATCTTCACCACGTCGCGCAGGTCTGCGAAGAGCTTCTTCTCAATGGCTTCCTTCAATCGCTCGTGGCTGGTGTAGTCGAAGGTCATGCCCTTGCGAGCCAGCGAGGAAATGCGAATGAGAATTTCCTCGCGGAAGGCCTTCTTGGCGTTTTCCGTGACACCGATCTGCTCTTCGATTGAGCGCATCAACTGCTCATCAGGCTCCATCTCTTCGTCGGTGATGGGGTCGCGCAGCCTGGTTTTGTTACAGTAGGCCTCTACGTTATCCAGGTAGTTATTCAGCAGGGTCCGCGCGGATTCTTCATAGGAGTAAACGAAGGCTCGCTGGACCTCTTTCCTTGCCATATCATCATATTCTTTACGCGCTTCCTGGATGAAGTTCAGGTAGTGTTCACGCTCCTCGCGTGTAATGCTGGTGTGCTGGTCGAGGCCATCACGCAGGGCGCGTAGAGCATCGATAGGATTGATGCAGGTGGTGTTCTGTTTGACCAGTGCACTTGAGAGGCGGTTGATGACATAGCGTGGCGAAATGCCTTCCATGCCCTCGCGTACTGCTTCCTCCTGCAACTCTTTGATGTCTTTCTGCTTGAAGTCCTCAATATCCTCACCATCATACAGCTTCAGCTTCTTCATCACGCTCATACCGGCCTTCTTTGAAGGCTCAAGACGTGTAAGGACGGCGAACATGCTGGCAATGTGCAGTGTGTACGGGGCGATATGCACGTTTTGTAACGCGCTCTGCTTGAGTAGCTTCTCGTAGATTTTGATCTCGTCGGAGACACGCAGATTATATGGTACTTTGACAAGAATAATGCGGTCTTGCAAGGCTTCCGACTTCTTATTGCCTACGAACGCCTGGTACTCATGCTCATTGGTATGACTGACGACCACTTCATCGGCGTAGATCATGCTGAAACGCCCGGTTTTGATGTTCTGCTCCTGGCTGAGCGTGAGCAAGACATAGAGGAACTTCTCATCGGTTTTGAGCATTTCGACAAATTCCATGATACCACGGTTTGAGATATTGAGTTCGCCGTCGAAGCGATAGGCGCGCGGGTCGCTTTCGACACCCACTTCTCCAATCGTGGAGAGGTCGATGCCTCCGACAAGCTCGCTGATATCCTGGCTTTTGGGATCCGACGGCGTGAATGTACCGATGCCCAGGCGATACTTCTCACTAAAAGCCAGGCGCTTCACAGGTAAATCTTCAATGTGTCCCTTGTATTGTGTATCTACCATAAAGCGGCAATGTGGGCACAGGTCCCCCTCGATGTACAGGCCGAACTCTTTCTCCACGTCGGAGCGCAGGTCGTTCGGGATCAGGTGGAGTGGCTCCTCGTGCATAGGACAATCTTTGATCGCATAGACTGCTCCCGCCTCAATACGACTGTAGTCCTCTAACCCACGTTTGATCAGGTAAACGATGCTCGATTTACCACCACCGACAGGCCCCATAAGCAACAGTATACGTTTGCGCACTTCCAGGCGCTGAGCGGCAGAATGAAAATACTCTACAATCTGTAGCAGGGGCTTCTCGATACCGAAGATTTCCTGGCTGAAGAAATTATAGCGCGGTTCACCTGTCCGGGAGGTTTCCATGCCGGCATCCATAATCATATGATAAATGCGCTCATGAGCAAGGCGAACTGCTTCAGGCTTTTTGGTTACAATCTCAAAGTACTGGGCAAAGGTTCCTTCCCATTGTAAGCCACGTTCCCGATCTCTATATTCCTCTAACCGCTTAACCAGGTCCATTGGTCACCCTCTCTATTCTATGCTGTTAGACTGACTTGACTAACTGCTGAGAAAACGCACTAGAAAATTGGGTAAGTTAAGATAATGACGATGCGGGTACCCGCGCAAGCGAAGTTGTACTGATTTTAAAAGGGCCGGTTTCTTGCTCGACAGATCGAGGTGGAGAAACAGCCCTTTCCTTTGCAACGATTCCAACCGGGAGACGAACTGCTCGGCAAGTCGAGGCGGGGAACCAACCCTCTCCTTTTCGCTATATAGGAGGCGAACCTCCTCGCTCTCTATTATCAATTTCAATTTCGGTCCCATTTTTCATTCCAGAGGGGGAAACGAAACCTACAAGGATATGCTAAGAACATGCCGGTAATCGTAGCATACAGTACAGATAGACCTCTGTCAAGAGTAATAAGTGGTCGCACACCCGTTCAAGATTAATACGAATAAGAGCGCAAAGGAGTTGCAGCTTAAGCTGCTGCATGGTACAAAATAGAACGGATGTGCTGAAAATGAGGTATTTTTATCAATATTTTTCTATCACTGTGAGAGCAATGTTTGCGCCAACCCCTATACCGAGTGTTTGAGCGGCATTGCCATCACGTATGGCGATGCCTGCGTAACCAGAACTGTCGCCATACATAAATGGTCGTCCATCGTTGGGGCCATCGGCAAAGAAGCGCCTGCGCTGCTCTATCACGACACCATCTTTTGAGAGGACAAGCCGTATCTTTGTAGCAGTAAAAAGATCGGGCACCAGAGTGAGGGGTATACCGGTAATAAGATTGCCGAAGTTATCGATGTGGACGATATGCGCATCAACGTTCATTCCCTGGCGTGTAGCAAGCGTAACGTTGAGGCGTTGCAGCGAGGTAGGGTCTACCGGTGTTCCAAGTTCATGAAAGGTGCTGGTCAGCCCACGCGCCAGGTAAGCTCCTACTGGCGCAAAGATGTCACGGCCATGAAAGGTTGAACTGACATGGGGGAGATGGTATGCTGGGTTTGAAAGAAGCGCGGCTGCATGCACCGCCTGCTCCGAAAGAATATAGCTGAAAAGCCCATTGTCTGGTCCTACAAAGAACCAGTCACCAGCATGAACGGCGATTGCCCCGCGATTGCTGCCGACGCCAGGGTCAACAACACATACAAAGGCTGTGTTGTTGGGGAAGTAACGATAAGCCGCGGCCAGTATCCATGCGCCAGATGCGATGTTTTGAGGCGCGACATCGTGGGTGATATCGATGATGTGTACATCTGGCGTAATACCGGCAATAACGCCTTTCATTACACCTACATCGCCATCGCCCGTGCCGAAGTCGGTTAGAAGAGCGATAACTGGACGTGGATGAGGTTGAAGCATGGTATATTCGTACTGCCTTTCTTTAAGGTGGTTCCTGAGAAGTAAGCACTTCTTTGCGCGTACGTTCTTACACTGCAAAATAGTCTCATTAGCTATTCTCTGTTACATTTGTGTGCTATACTAGCGCAAATGTCAATTGCAGGTGCCCGGTGGCTCTCCGTCCTTGCGGGGGAATGTATCTGTAGAGTGCGGATTTATCCAGCACGTGGGCGAGGGCGGTGAGGAGTGGCAAATAATCAAGACACGCTCGCGAACTCAACCAGCATGCGAGCAGCAACTGGAGGGAGTGCTGGTATGAATGTTAATAGTGGCGGGCCTCATATTCTACTTTTTGAACGCGACCAGCAGCTTACGGCTTTGCTCACGAGCGAGTTTCAGCTTGCTGGCTACGAATGTCATCCGGCACGCACGGCCGTGGAGGTTTTTGATGCGATTGCACGTTATCCCGTACGGCTGGTGCTGGTTGACCTGGCACAGGCGGCGGCGGGCAGGCGCGAGTTCTGGGTGGCGCTGGATGCGCAACGGCGCGGACGTGGTATACAGGTATTTACCTACCGTTGTATGAATATTGCGGGGTATGGCCCGGATGATTCTGATGAAGCTTCTCGCGCTGTCCTCACCGATATGGAAGTAGATGGTATGCTGGGTGTAATGAACCTGGTCAATGCGGTACGCTCGCGCATTCCGGGTTCTGTTACAGGCTCGTTCTCGCGCATCTCAGCCAGTCCTCCTACGGCCAGTGCAGGTGTACTTAAGCGACAGGCAGAGGGGGGGGAGCCACCGGTGGCACCACAGGTTATATCGCAAGCCACTGTACCCCTTTCGACGCTGTCGCCCAATCCCGCGCCCGGGATGCCTGCTGCGAATCCTGTGCAACCGGGACCCACCGAATCCGAGAGAATGAATAGACCGGGGCATCCTCCTTCTGGATTTTCAGAAAAGATCCGGGCTGTAATTTATCCGAGCAGCCGCAGTTTCTCGCCATTACCGGAGACGAGTTGGGTTCCGCATAATCCACAGGGCCTGGCTTCAACTCAACGCGTTGTTGGCAGCGCTGAACAGAATCTTCCATCCTTGCCCGCGCCTACCCAAGAAGAATCTGGCCTGGCGCAACTCTCGAAGATGATACGCGAGAGGGGAGCCTCCGATCAGGGTGAAGCGGATGGAGTGAGTAGCCGCACGCGGGAAGAGCCTGCGACACCACTTGCTCAGCAACAAGACGCGCAGCAGGCTCGCATGGCTGATACTGCTACAAGCCGCTCCTTTCCCTTGCGTGCATCGCCTATACAGGATCTACCAATTGAACGTAAACAGGAATATCGAAGTGGAGGCAGGTCGCCAGGGATAGCAAGTGCCGCCCCGGCACCTCCTGCGCTTTCACCGTCTTCGAAAACGGAGTCGTCACCTGTATCATCCTCGCTGGCAGAAACAGATTTGAGGGATGTCGAGCAAGAGGTTACGACCGAGGGAGGGAGTGAAAATGATTTTGCTCGTGCTCTCGCTGAACAACCTCAGCAAAGTGTAAAGCAAGCCTTGAGCCGCTCTACATTAACAGATATTACCTCAGATGATACGCTTCTGAACATTGTCCAGAGCCTTCCTCCTATGTCCTCTCTGCCTGCGCCGGTGCAGGTACAACCACCTGTGCTCAGTGGGCGAGCAACACGTTCATTAGGTAGTGTACTACTCGAAGGCCATCTCGTCCCGCAGGAACGCCTGGAGGTCGCACATCAAATACAGCGTATGCTGCGTGGTGTAGACATGAATTACCAGCTTGGTGAGATCTTACTTATGTTCAAACTTCTGACACCCGATCAGTTATTGGCTGCGAGTCTTGTTAGTTATGGTTTGATTACAACAGCACAGATAAGTGCTCTCGGTCGAATCCGGCAGGAGTTACACTCCATCGGCCTGGAATATGATTTAGAGAGCCTGCTGGTGCTTTTCCGCATGCTTTCTCCCGAGCAGATGCGCGAGGTACGGGCGAGCTGGACGGGGTAAACAGCTCTGCTCAGGAATTTCCAGGGGCCTCCCACAGCCAGCGGAATGCATTGAGACGTGATGGTGGGGGGAGAACGTTGCGAGGGCCGCGCATACGGGATGGAAGGGCGGGACCAGTAGTATCGCTATCCCCTCTATTAGACACAATAGATTGTGGCCCTGCATCTTCTTCAGCCGTGTCAATCAGGTCAAGAAACTGGTTGACGCTCTGTGCAACACCCTCGACCATGAGATAGCCGGAGGGTTTCACTGCATCACCAACTAAATATAAGCCTTGTATAAAGGTATCAGGGGTAACATCTGCGCCCTGCGCGACGCGATTCACAGGCCATTCGCCGCGATAGACGCTCATAGTAAGGATGCGACAATGCTTCTCAAATGTTTCGCCGAACAGCACGCGTAGATCGGCGAGCGCCAATTGTTTCTCTTCTTCGATATTGTCGCTTTGGATGACCTGGTGGCTGATGAGCAGGTGCTTGCCTGCTGGAGCCAGTCGTGGATCACAATTGGTTGGCTGCACTATTCCCGCGATGCGTTGTGTATCAAGACAGTACATGATACCTTTGTGCGGTATCAGTGAAACGTCGCTCAAGATATGTACCTTGAGGCCAACGGCTTCTTGTGGATCGGGCGCGTTAAATCGGGCCTCTACCTTTTTTTTCAACACTTCATGCTGCGTGATCTGGCGGTTGTGGAGCAGCGCATCTGTGGCACGAGGCCCGATGTCGCTGACTACCAGCGGCGCGAGCAGTGCCAGCTCCTCACCACTGGCTTTATTGCGGGCACGCACGCCGGTTGCCTGCCCCTCTGTATGCAGGATTTGCAATACGTCATGTTGCAGGCGCAGATCAGCCCCTTGATCGAGAACCTGGCGCTCTAACTCTGCTGTTAATGCGCCGCATCCTCCCTCAACGATGCCGGGGGCGCCGAAACGCAGCATGTTTTTTGTGGTCTTGATGACCTCAGATGTACGCACTTGATGGAGTTCCAGGCTGAGGGCGAAACGAGAAATCCGCTCGAAGAAAGAAGTAAGTTCGCGGTTGCGCTTGACATCGATGTGACGTGCCAGCCATTGATCGAAAGGAAGGTCACGTTCATTGGAGGGGAGGGGGCGCAAGAACATTAAATAGCCGGCACGAGCGAACCAGAAGGACTGGCGAGGCCCTAGCATCCTCAAGACGCCCAGCAAACCGCGAGCGCGCATCTGTTTGCCATGTACGTGAAATGAGGCAAATACATCGGCATCGAAAATACGGTGGGGTGTGCGCAGGCGGCTTAACATACGCGCCAGCACGCCACTGCTGCCAAAGGGAATCATGTGTACAGCCCCTGTACTCACCTGTACGCCTTGAAATGTTTTTGCCGTGAATCGCCCGCCACAATGGGGCAGACGTTCCAAAATAGCTACGCTCTTGCCACGTTGAAGTAACTGCGCAGCACTAAGCAAGCCGCCTAAGCCTGCTCCAATGATGATCGCATCGTAATGTTGTTCGTGCATGGAATTGTCCGGTATAGCGCTCACCATCCGTAGGGGCGAGGGAGGTGAGGAGCGGCGGGGAGGGCCTTGATGGTCGCCCGCGTCCTGTTCCCTGTGCTCACCTGTGGGGGAATGCGCTCACACCCCCACCACCGGGCGACCATCAAGGCCTTGTAAAGATACCCCGTATCTTTCTTGCCCTTCCCCACATCATCCGCCCTCGCCCCTACAGATCTCATCCGGCCTCCTGTCTCTCTTCCAGGCTTAGCTTGATGCCTCTTGGGCGGCCACGAGAGCCACAGCCTATCTATCCTCTCCAACGAGGCTGCGCAGGAGGCTCGTGCATTCCGCCAGCGTGTTAAGAACACTCTGGTGCATCTGGAACACTTTGTTCAACTCACGTGCCTTGCGAGCAAGCTTGGTAACATACTCAATGTCACGAGGATTGTTCATTACGTCTTCCATTAATTGAACTAGCTCGGCCCAGGCCAATTGCTCGCGGCTGCGTGCCACTTCTGCGATAGTACTATCCATGCGTTCTGATACGCGCCGTACTCCTGCGCGAAGCTGGCTGGTGGTCTGCGCAATCTCCGTTTCGTGATTGCGCATGGCCTCCTGGGTCGCATTCAGTTGCTCTTGCAGAGATGAGACCTGCCCATCCAGCGTTGCAAGTGCAGCCATCAAAGGAGCTACGTCTGGAAGCGTGGGTTGCGGCAGCCCTGTGAGGCGGTTAAATGTCATACCCGTGCCAGGTGTCGCGGCGACCACTGCCTCGGATGTGGCCTTGGTAGCAGCGGGCTGAGCCGGTGCGGCCTCGACTTGAGGAGGTGCAGCTGCCGGGGCAGGTGCCTCTGATGCTGGAGAGTCGGCTCCGCCGTTCATCGAGCGGGTGCTGAAGTCGTCACTGGTCGCTGTTGTCAACAACTCATCTTCGCGAGTGCGGTAAGTCATATCAGCGAGGGAAGAGGAACCTACAGTGATCGTCGGCATACTTTCTATGTCTATGCCGGACATGGAAGATTTGTAAGCCTGGAAGATCAGTTCATGTTCTCCAATGCCGATATGATCGCCATCCTGCAGAGTACGCGGTGTCATCTCTTCGATCTGCTGCCCATTGACAAACGTACCATTGGCGCTGCGCTCGTCACGTAGCACATAGTTACCGTTCTCGTAATGAATAGTCGCATGACGACGCGAGGTAAGCTTGTCTTTGGAGAGCAAAACGTCGCTGGTGGGTGCACGACCGATAGTGATTTCAAACTTCTCCAGGAGATAGTCCTGGAGCACTTCACCATTATCTGAGCGAAGAATCAACTGGGCAGGATTTTCAATTTTGTCCAGAGTGGCCTGAGCCACGGGAGCTGCGGAGCTGTCAGCCTCCGGGGCATCAGGGTGAAGTGTTTCTGGCTCATTGCTTGTATTAGCTATGGTCAGTAAATTTGCATCTGACCAATTACTGCCCTGAGCAGGTGATGAGGAACTCACGTTGGATGGGGTCCATTCCTCTGAAGCCGGAATCGTGGCATCACCTATTACTGGTTGAGCCTGCTGTGGTGAGGGAGTTGATGCAAGCAGGCGGTTGCCACAGTTCAAGCAAAAATTGTCTCCAGACCGGGTTTCGGCGCCACAATAGGGGCATTTGTCCATAATCGATATACCTCCCTTTACTGGCATGCTTACTGAAATGCGCTCTCTGCGCAAAACTGATGCCATTATAGCAGAATTGGGTATTGAGCGTCGAGGGGGCGATTACAAGAACCCACCACAGACGCTCTACAGTACGACGAATGTGTCTACGCATATTGACATAAATGATCCAGAGGATCAAGACGATCATTAGCAGAAACAGGCAACAAAAACCAGGGATAAGAGCCGTCAAAAAGCCAAAAAGAATAAGAAGTACTAAAGTACCGAGGATGGTTGCGGCTGCGGCCGTTTTCAGCTAAAACAGCAGAACTGCGTGGATAGATTTTGCTCATATACACCTCCTCTGAAGACTCCTTCTCGTTTGCCTTTAGGAAGCAGGTATCCAGGCTATACCTGGCTGCAAGTTATTAAAGATCTGTTCTACATAATCCGCACTACCTCGTGCTGACAAGACAATATTTGTGGTGTTTTTTGCACCAGAACATAGAAAGGTTACTACCTGTGTATGGCCGGAAGATGGTGTAGCTGTCCCTACCTTTGGCTTGTTGTTAGCTTGAGTGGCACCGCCACTGGGCGAGTTACACTGGAAGCTGCTATTTTGTGTGATCAATGGCGCTTCCGATAGCGTGAGAGCGCTATGGTCGGGCAGCAGGTAGCCTATAGTAAAACTACCGCCGATAATGGGATCGTGGATTGTGGCTTGAGCATTTACCAGGCATGTAGTTCTTGGCAATAGCGGCGGCAAATACACGGCAAAGCCAAGGTTTGCTGCGACTTCTGACCACTCAGTGATTGTGCTGGGTGTTCCTGGACCAACCGTGGCTGTTGGAGTACTTTTCACTGCGGTAGTTCCCGTTGCACTAGCCGCGGCAGTAACAGTTGGCTTTGCGCCTGGAGTAGCGGTTGCGGTTGCAGCTGCGGTTGCGGTTGCGGGTGTGGTCGGAGTGGGTGATAGCGCTGCTCCTTCATCGCGAAAGGCCATCGATGGCTTACTGCACCAGTGAAGCTGTGCAAGCGCTAATTCTGATGGTGTCGGCCTTGCGGTTGGTGTTGGAGTCCCTCCTCCAAACAAACCTGTGCACGAAACCAGAAGTAAATTTGACAGGAGCAGACCCATAGCCAGGCAAAATCCCGCCAGTTTTTTCAATGCGCGAAAGCTGATACGATGATAGCCAGGTATACGCGCTACTATAGAAAAAAGCCGAACTACAATCATAAAATCTCCTATATTCCACCAGGTATCCTGAAGGGCTATCCAAAATATGAGACCCTGCAGATGGAGCGTTATCGATTTCCTCTTTTGGTCTAGTATATAGTAAAAGAAACGGATTGCCTATGAGATAGTTCTCACTTTTGACCAAAAAAGGGGCTTTACAGCGTTTTGATTTAGTGCTACCATTACCCTCTGCATCGCCGAACTTTAGACATCTGCCCTGTTTATCTGGCATAATATAAAGATTACATTACCTATCTTAATGGTATTACTTATCTAATGAAGGGATGCGGTGCATTGTAGCCCTCTATTTAAAACGCATGAACTTGCCAACAGGTACACAGTGCCGCCTGAAAGGTAGCAACTTTTGAATGCAAAACAGATCTGGCAGACAACAATAGAGCGACTGCAAACAAAGGTTTCACCGGCTGTCTTTACGACCTGGTTTCAAGGTACGGCAGCCCTCTCTTATCAAGATGGCGTCTTCATCGTGCGCGTGCCTACCACTTTCGCCAAGGCACACCTGGAAGGCCGTTTTATCGATTTGATACGTTCAATTCTATCAGAAGTCACCACCAGTCCGGTGGAGGTGCGCTTTGTCGTGGCCAGGGAAAATCCCGGTCAGGAGAATGATGAGGCGGGAGAGGTAACCCAACCTTCACACAAGCGGAGCTACTATCTGCCAAAAAATCGCCTGACTTCGCTGCAGCGCGAGAAATTCAGGTTAGATGCTTCACCTGAATCATCAACCTCAACTGCGCCCACTACAGCTTATTCTGCTGCCCATCGACGTACAGATAGCGGTGAGGCGGAGATAGACGGTAATTACCCTGATAAACGAACGCTGCAGGAATATGGCAAGAATGCACAACCCGGGCTATTGCCGCTTGGGGGAGAAGGGTTGTTGAATCCTCGTTATACCTTTAGCTCGTTTATTGTGGGTAAATCTAATCAGTTGGCCCATGCCGCCTCGCTGGCTGTAGCCGAAAATCCAGGTAGTGTCTATAATCCTCTCTTCTTCTATGGCGGCGTTGGCCTTGGCAAAACTCACCTGCTGCACGCCGTCGGGCATGTTGGTGAAGCTGCCGGGCTGAATGTCTTATATGTAACATCGGAAAAGTTTACTAACGAAATCATCAATGCCATTCGTTTCCAGCAGACCGAAGCGTTTCGCGCCAAATATCGCCAGATCGATATCCTGCTCGTCGATGATATCCAGTTTATCGCGGGCAAGGAATCTACTGAAGAGGAATTTTTTCACACCTTCAATTCGCTGCATGACGCCAACAAACAAATTGTGGTGTCGAGTGATCGTCCTCCCAAGGCTATTCATAGTCTCCAGGATCGCTTGCGTTCACGATTTGAGTGGGGACTCCTGGCCGATATCCAGCCTCCAGAGTATGAGCATCGCCTGGCCATTCTACGCTCCAAGGCCGAGTCGCTCCGCTTTGCCGTGCCCGCTTCGGTGGTTGAATTTATTGCGCGCCCCGAATGCAAAAGTGTACGCGAGCTTGAAGGTGCGCTTAATCGTGTGCTTGCCTATGCCACGCTGCATGATGCCGCGCTTTCGGTAAGCGTGGCAGCTCAAGCGCTCGAACACATCTATAGCGCGAGCAAACCTCCCACAAATTTGACGCCAACCGAGGTTCTGGAGGGTGTTTGTCGCTATTACAATGTTGATATCGAACGGATGCGCGGAAAGCAGAGGGAGCGTGAGATCGTCTGGCCACGCCAGGTTGCCATGTACCTGATGCGCCAGGAAACCAGTACCTCCCTGCTGCAAATTGGCACCGAACTGGGCGGGCGTGACCATACTACCATCATGCATGGATGGGAAAAAGTGCGGACCGAGGTCGCTACTAACGACCGTGTTCGTCGTGAAATCGCTGCTGTCCTGGAATCGTTACAACGGAAAGAATGACTGCATACCAGGTGCGGAATCTGGGCATAGTGGAGTGCTCTCATCGCTCGACCACGGGCCGTTGTGCCTCTTGAAAATGGTGCGCCATGCCCTGGTGGGGGTCTTCGCTTGCGCTGCTGGGATCGGTGTGTATAACAACCTCCGAGATGCCCTTGATTTCGTGGAAAAGGCGATGACGTACTTCTTCAGCAATGGCATGAGCCCTTGCCAGCGTCAGTTCCGCATCCACCTCGATGTTCATGACGACGTGCAGCGTGTGCCCAACCCAGCGAGCGCGTACATCTGTCACCGCTTCCACGCCCGGAACAGCGCGCGCAGTTGTAATGATAGAGGGCACAATGCGTGGATCGACTGCATCGAGTAGGCGTTGTAGAACACTGCGCGAGGCGGAGTAGACCACAGTGACGATTACGATGGTAATTACGATGCCCGCGACGGGGTCAGCAATAGGGAAGCCGAGCCTTACACCGATCAGACCGGCAAGTGCCGCCAGTGAAGTAAGCCCATCGATGCGCGAGTGTTGGCCATCAGCCACCAGCGGAACACTATTAATACGTTTGCCCACCGCGATTTTGTATTGTGCCAGGAGTTCGTTTCCCACGACTCCAACCAGCGCTGCCGCCATACTCAGGTAGATCTGGGTGGGAACATTGCCACTCCTTAGTTTTTGGATTGACTCTACTGCGCCGGCTACTCCACTGGCGATGATCACCAGTACGATAAAGATGCCCGCCAGGTCTTCGGCACGATAGTAGCCATAGGTATAGCGTTGATTTGCAGCACGGTTGGAGATCACGAAGGCGATCCAGAGCGCGACGGTGGTGAATACATCTCCAAAGTTGTGCAGCGCGTCGGCGAGGAGCCCGGCGCTGCCGCCGGTCAAGGCGATAGCGAATTGAATTGCTGAGACCAGGAGCATGCCAGCCGTCGATAGTTGTACCGCACGCAATCCTGCCCGGTTGCCATAGAGGTCCGCGTCTACCTTGCCATGCTCGTGTCCATGTCCATCATGGTCATCGTGCTTATGGTCATGGTCGTGCGTTGTCTGATTGTGCTCGGTCGCATCATGCTCATGGTCGTGCGCTTCGTGATCGTTTCCAGTTTGATGATCATGCACGGCTTTGCTCCTTATGACAAGCCTTATGATTTTTGTTATCGCTGCAACAAATCTCTTAGTCGTACGTCTTATAATTAATACGATAACTGTTCTCTTTAGGAATTACTAAGGGCCGCTTCGTCGGCCTTTAGTGGATGTTCCGCTATCCTGAGTAACAAGGTAAAAAGCATAATCACGCCCTCCTGGCTTGATTATAGCACCCTTTCATTTGCCGATGAATTCATTTATTGATTATTACGATCTGCTGGGCGTCGATCCACGCGCAGCTGCCAACACCATCAAAGCAGCCTTTAAGAAGCTCGCTCTGAAATATCACCCTGATGTTTACAAGGGGGAGGATGCGGAGGAGCGCATGCGTATCATACTGCACGCCTACCAGACATTGAGCGATCCTGCATCGCGCAGAACGTATGATTTAGAGCGTGCCGAGCATTTGCTCAATGCACGTGGGGCCACACAGGATGGATGGCAACGAATACGAGTTGCGGGAGAGCATCACTCTGCCTCTCCGCGTGAGGATGCGACCCGGCGAGATAATCAGCGCTCCTTCGCTTTTCCAGATTTGAATGTTAACCTCTCTGCGCCGCTCAGGTTGAGCCTCGGTGATGGTACCTACGAACTTGCACCAGATGATGCCTTTCTCTTGCGACACGATGGCTTGCTGCGAGGAGTTGAAAGCCAGGCAACGGGTGGGGTGGCACCCAGACCGCGTGAAAATTATTGTCATCGCTGTCATCATCGCTGGGCGCCTGCTGGCAGTGCGAGCCGCGCTACTGTGTGTCCTGTCTGCAAAGCAAGCGATTGGGCCGAATATCTGCTGCTGCGTTGTGTTCACTGTCACGCTGTCTTCGAGAGCGAGGAGCTTCACGATAAGATCATTGGTGGGGACCGGCTCTACTTTCCCTATGAGCTTTTCCCGCTCTGCCCAAATTGCCGGAGGTCGCAGTGGTGTCCTGCTGAAAACGTACGCATTGACGCTTTACGCGCCGCTGCTGCTCGCAGGAGGTTCATTTTGTGGATGAGCGTGCTTGTGGTGGCTGTGGTGGTGATAGGGGTTATGGCTGCTGTGGTGTTGAGGTGAGGAAGGGGTGTAATGTATGATTGCGCCTCTACATGTTGAGTTCATGGATGTGGATTGCCAACCCGGGTAACAGTTCCAGTAGTCCCACTGAACTCTACAGTCACCATCACAGTTACACCGTTCGCGATAGACTGAGCATTCCCGCCAAAATTTGACAGATCAGCTGTAGAGGCGATCGGGAAGCTGAAGCTCTTGTTGCCGACCGTGAAGTGGATCACGCGCTCAGAACCGACTGCCTGGGTCGTGACGCCCTGAATTTGTACCTGGTTCGGATCATCACTGCTAACGACATTCCCAATTTTTGTCGCCGTGAAGCTGCCATCGGGGTTGGCATTGGCCTTTACCTTGACCTGGGTGTTGACGCCCGGCAGGGAGCCATTGAAATCGCTCAGGTCGGTCTGCGCGTTGGTGCTCATAGAGAGGCTTGAGCCACCAGGCAAACTCACCACGACATTGCCGTTGCTACTGCTCGCGATTTTCCCGATGAACTGGATACTGCCTGGCTTGTTGGCGCTGGAGGTCTGATTCGCTTCTGGAGTTCCCTCCTGAACCTCAGGAGTACCATTGGCCCCGGTCTCAATGGTGTAGGAGCCGTCGCTATTCTGTGTAACCTGGAAGGAGTACACGTGCCCCACCTGGCCCTGCAAGAGGGTTATAACATTGTCAGGAACGTTTTTGATCGTCGTGTTCTGTCCGTTTACGCTAAGCGTCACGGTATGATTGGTGGGGTCGACCGAAACGATTGAGCCTGATAGAGTGAGGTTGGTGGGGCCACCTGGAAACAACCTGTTAATACCCCCTGTGAGCAACCACGTAATACCGCCTCCTGCTACAGCCAGTCCAGCTAACCCTGTCAGGACTATGCGACGTGAGACGCCTCGTTTTGTTGGTTGAAGGCTATCCGCTGGCATATATGGAATGGATGCTTGGGAAGCTATGCCTGGTGGAGTGTTTGGGTGGGACGACAAAGGGAGCTGTTTTGGAGAAGTCACCAGACTTAAAGGTTGGGCAGCTATATTTGGCGGGGTGTTTGGACTGTATGGCAGGGGAGGCTGACTCAAAGGAGCAGTCGTGTCAGTTGACAGGGAAGATTGGTTCAGCAAAGTAGTGGGACCTGCCGGAAGTGGGGACTGACTCGCTAGAGTGGCCGGTCTGGAAGTCAAAGAAGGCTGGCATGCCTGCTCAAAAGCAGAGGCAAACTCCTGCACGCTCGCGAAGCGCTGATGTGGGTCTTTGGCTAGCACTCTCAGCACCACTTGCTCAATAGCAGGCGAGACCCCTGGAAGGCTCTGATGCAGGGGAGGGGGAGGAGCTAACACCTGCTGGGTAGCTATTTCGGTGAAAGATCCTTGAAAAGGGCGGCTGCCACATAACCATTCGTATATAACGATGCCCAGCGCATACTGGTCGCTAGCTGGGCGTGGCCTGCCTTGTATTTGCTCGGGAGCCATGTAAGAAACAGTGCCAGCGACTTCTTGAAAGGACTGGTAGCGCGAACTTTGCATGATGAGAGCAAGACCAAAATCACTCAGCAATACCTCGTTGCGTCGGCCTACAAGCATATTCTCCGGCTTGACGTCCCGGTGGATCAACTTTTCCTCGTGCGCATACTGTAAGGCGTCGGCAATCTGCTTGACATATGGCAAAATACTTTCTGGTAGTAAGCGGGTGCCTTTGGGATGGCGTTGACGTAAGGAGCCTTCGGGCGCATAGCTCATGACGAGAAAAGGTACCCCTCCCGTCACATCAAAATCGAGAACTCGCACGATATGCGGATGTTCCAAGTGGGCAATGGTCTGCGCTTCTTTGAGAAAGGCATCCACATGCTTGTCTGCCAGTTGTGTATGCAGCACCTTGATGGCAGCTCGCGTTTTGAGATGTAGATGCTCGCCAAGATACACCTCGGCAAAGCCTCCCCGCCCTAGCAGGCGAATCAGGAGATAGTTACCAAGTTGTTGTCCCGCACGATCAGCCATCTTCGCCTATCTCCTTGAGAGGTAATGCATCGTTCTATTTCATCGAATTACAAGATATATTGGGTACCATTATGGGTACCCAACTCAGGTGCTTTCCTTGCTGTTAAATTGATGCGCAGTAGGGGCACAATGCCGATAAATTGTGCCCTTACCTTTTAGTTTAGACTACTGATTCGGGTTGCTAATCTTGGTAACAGATCCGGTTGTCCCGCTGAACTCCACAGTCACCTTCACCGAGGCGCCGCTCGCGATGGACTGAGCGTTCCCGTTGTAATCTGACAGATCAGCACCGGAGCCGATGGCGAAGCTGAAGCTCTTGTTGCCGACCGTGAAGCGGATTACACGATCAGAGCCAACTGCCTGGGCCGTGACGCCCTGAAATTGCACCTGATTAGGATCATCGCTGCTATCGACATTCCCGATTTTTGTGGCTGTGAAGCTGCCGTCAGGGTTGGCATTGGCCTCTACCTTGACCTGGGTGTTGACGCCCGGCAAGGAGCCGTTGACATCGCCGAGGTCGGTCTGCGCGTTGGTGCTCATAGAGAAGCTTGAGCCATCGGGCAAACTCACCACGACATTGCCGTTGCTACTGCTCGCGATTTTCCCGATAAACTGGATACTGCCTGGCTCGTTGGCGCTGGAGGTCTGATTCGCTTCTGGAGTTCCCTCGCTAGTCTCAGGTGTAACATTGGTCCCGCTCTCAATGTTATAGGAGCCGTCGCTGTTCTGTGTTACCTGGAAGGAGTACGGCTTCCCCACCTGGCCCTGCAAGAGGGTTATAACATTGTCAGGAACGTTTTTGATTGTCGTGTTCTGTCCGTTTACGCTAAGCGTCACGGTATGATTGGTGGAATCGACTGAAACCACCGAACCTGACAGGCTAACGCCGTTGGCGCCGACGCCAGCGCAGGCTGAGAACAAGACCATCACTACAAGGACTGCTATACCCACAATCATTCGTCTAACTACCAATAGATTCATTTTATCTCTCCTTCTTAACTTTGCTTTTCAGTGAAGTGCCGTTCATCATGTACCTCTTTACTATGTACGACTATACCCCATTTTTTTAGCAGTTACTATGCTTTATGGCACAGTAAAAATGTGAGATTATACGTACTTCGTGTGTTATAATCCCACTATGAGCGCGAGTCAAGACAAGGAGACCATAATGGCGCAATCCCAGATGCTGCGAGATGGTATCTATCCACCACTTCCCACGTTTTTTGACCAGCAGGATGAGCTAGACCTGGTTACGCTGCGACGACATATGCAGCGCTTGGCAGAGACCGGCATTGCCGGCTACGTCATCATGGGGACTAATGGCGAAGCTGTCCACCTGACAAAAGAGGAACGCACGCAAGTGGTTGAGACTGCCCGGGCCGCTGCAGGAGAGCACGCCCTGATTCTTGCGGGCTGTGGCGAGCAATCCACGCGGGCGACGATTGCCAATTGCCAGCAGGCAGCGCACGCTGGAGCGAGTGTCGCATTGGTCTTACCTCCATTCTATTTCAAAGGCCGTATGGACTCCCGCGCTCTGATTACGCACTATCGCATCGTTGCCGATAGCAGTCCCCTCCCAGTTGTGATCTATAATATGCCCGCAAGTACAGGGGGCCTGGACCTGGACGCCGCAACTATTTGTACGCTTGCAGAACATCCAAACATCATTGGCGTCAAGGATAGCGCAGGTAATATGGTGAAGCTTGCACAGATCTACTCAGCAACACCCTCGCGTTTCCGCGTCTTCGCGGGCAGCGCAGGCTATCTGCTGCCTGCTTTGACTGTTGGAGCAGTGGGGGCGGTTGCCGCGCTTGCCAACGTCTTCCCCCACGAGGTTTGCCGTGTACAAGAACTCTTCAATGCGGGGCAACTGCAGGAGGCGCGGCTTCTGCAGGCTCGCCTTGCTCCTGCCAACACTGCGGTGACGGTCACCTATAGCGTGCCAGGACTGAAAGCCGCGCTCGAACTCACGGTTGGCTATGGTGGTCGCCCGCGCCCGCCCCTGCTGCCATTAACTGGAGAGGAGCGCAATCACCTTGCGGAAATCCTGAAAGGGGTATAGGAACGCATGGCATTGGACATTGAACTCTACCGGCGGACTATTTATCTACCCGTTGGGCATCGCCAGCAAAATCTGCGCCGGATAAGTGTCGTCGATATACATCCTGATGATGCCACGCGTACACTCGTCCTGGTGCATGGATATGGAGGGAGTGCTACGCAATGGCTCTACCAGTTGCGCTTCTTTGGGCAGACGATGCGTGTGGTCGCGCCAGACATGCGTGGACACGGCCTGAGCGATGATCCTGAAGAACTGGCGTGTACGATGGACAGCCTGGTAGATGACCTGGAACTGGTGCTGGATCGCCTGGATGTCCAGCGGCCATTCTATCTGATCGCGCATTCTTTTGGTGGGGCTATTGCCACCGAGTATACGCTGCGCCATCCTGAAAGCGTGAGTGGGCTGGTGTTAGTTGGCGTCCCCACGCGTTTTATCTTACTCAAAATTGTACAACGTCTGATGGTGATCCCTGACCCGGTGTTTAGCTGGATAGCCAGGCAGATCAAAGTTGCTTTGTTTGCCCCACAGCGCACGCTTAAGCGTATGCTGCATAGTGTCCTGATCTCCTGGCGTGGCGATGAGCGCGTGCAACTGCTGCGTGTTCCTACGCTTGTAGTGCTTGGACAGCGTGACAACGTCTTTCAACGTGAGCGTTACGAAGATGTGCCGCGCAGCATCCCTGGAGCGCATAAGGTTGTCATCCCGGTCTCATCTCACCTGGTACAGCTTGAGCGTCCCGATGCTGTCAACCGTGCCATTCGCCGCTTCATGGAGCCTAAGAGACTGGATGGGAAAGGCGGCGCCCGCTCTGCCCCGTTAAGTGCGCCGGCCGCTCGCTATGCCGAGATGCCCTGGCTGCAATATTACGATAGCGAGGTGCCAGAGTCGTTGCCACTGCCGGGGCAACTGCTGCATGGTATGCTCAGCAATGCTGCCCGTGAATTTCCAGGCCGGCCTGCTGTGATCTTTTTTGGTCAGAAAATTGGGTATCGTGAACTGGACCATTTAAGCAACAGGTTCGCCCATGCTTTGCGTGGATTGGGTGTCAAATCAGGTGATCGTATCGCAATCCTTCTGCCCAACATTCCCCAATTTGTGATCGCTTTTTATGGCATACTCAAGGCTGGCGCCGTGGTTGTCCTGGGAAGCCCGCTTTCAAATGAAGAGGAGATTACCTACCAGCTTCAGCATTCCGGGGCCCAGGTTTTGCTCACATTAGCAACGTATCAGGCTATGGTTGGGCGTGTCTGTGCCGGCAGTAACATTAAACAGGTCATCTTTACCGATGTGCGTGAATACCTCCCGGTGCGCCAGCGTGTAATGCTCACAAACCTCGTCGGCGAATCGGGTAACACCAGCCGCCAGTCTTCAACCCAACCTGCCGGTGACGCTTCCCCGGATGGCGAGGAAGGCATGTATCCCGAGCCAGCAGGTAGCAAGCAACCCGTGCCGCCTGTCGCTCAAGATGCAGGCGAGATGCAAGCACAGGCAAGGCCGGTTACCCAGGGACCAGCGCGAGCCTCACTGCACTCGCAGACCTGGAAGCAACATGATTTCCAGCACTTGCTGCGAAGCCAGTCCACATCTGCCCTGGATAGTGGAACGCGTTCAGATGACCTCGCATTGCTACAATATACTTCTGGAACCACGGATACTCCTAAGGGCGTCATGCTTTCGCATGGCAACCTGGTCGTCAACGTCGCGCAAGTGCGCCACTGGATGTCGGACGCAAAGAGGGGGCGTGAAGTGACGCTATGCGCCTTGCCGCTCTCGCATTCATATGGTGTTACCGATTGTATGAACCTGTCCATAGCGCTTGCGGGTACCCTGGTACTCTTACCCACTACACGCACCAGCCAACTGCTGCACGCGATCAAAACGTATCATCCCACGCTCTTCCCCGGCATTCCTGCTTTCTATCTTGCCATCGCGAATTACCGGAGGGTGCGTTCTTATGGCGTGGCATCCATTCGGGTCTGTGTGAGTGGTTCGGCTCCTCTACCTGTAGAAGTGCAAGAGGCCTTTGAGAAACTGACTCGTGGCCGACTGGTCGAAGGCTATGGCTTAACCGAGGCTTCACCAGTCACACACTCGAACCCCTTGAAGGGAGAGCGGCGCGTCGGCAGTATCGGCATTCCGCTTCCTGGAACCAATGCCCGCATAGTTGATTTAAGGACTGGTGAGACGCTGCCTCCCAATGAGGTGGGTGAGTTGCTCATTCGGGGACCCCAGGTTATGCAGGGCTACTGGAATATGCCTGGTGAGACGCGCGAGACCCTCAAGAATGGCTGGCTGCGCACCGGTGACCTGGCAAGCATGGACGAAGACGGCTTTTTCACCATTATTGATCGCAAAAAAGATCTCATCCTGGCTGGTTCCTACAACGTGTACCCACGCGATGTTGAGGAAGTGCTCTATGAACACCCCAAGGTCCTGGAGGTGGCCGTCGTCAGTACACGATCTGCCGCGGAAAGCAATAGCGCTAACTCTCCGTTTATTAAGGCTGTCGTAGTGCTCAAACGGGGGGAGAAAGCCAGCGCTGATGAGCTGCTTGCCCTCTGCCGTGAGCGACTTGACGCTTACAAAGTACCGCGCCAGATCGAGTTTCGCTCGGAACTGCCTAAAAATTTTGTGGGCAAGGTGCTCAGGCGATTGCTTGTAGACGCCTGACCTCACCAGGCATTCCTAAGAGGCAGTAAATGTCACTACGTCTGCAAGCTTTGCATCGCTACAATTAGATTGTGTGCACCAGTACAATTCGGCTGTGCCCGTGGCAGCGGTGTACAATTGAACGGAGAAGTAGCCATGGTCGTAGCCTGGTTGCACTGTGAGTATTTTATTCCCGAAGTAGGTACTGTTGTTATAAAACTTCGCCTGTACATAACCCGCCTGGTTATTGGTATTGAGATGAAACGTCACATAAACGGTCTGACGTATGCGAAAGTTGCTTGTGACACTCGTTGGAAGGGCGTTGCTATCGACAGCACTGGCTGTTTGTGGATTGGTTATAATCGTTGCCGCTGTGGGATCCACCGGTGAGCCGGATGGTGATACTCCCTGCTGTGCTGTGGGTGTCACTGCCTGGGTTGTCGGCGTTATTGGCGATGATGTAGTCGTAGCAGTTGGCCTATTCGTATTGGTCTGAGGGTTATTTCTAGTTGCAAGTAGTGCAATAGTCCCACCTGCGACCAGAAGCACCACTAGAGCTACAATGCCAATGATCAGGCCAACATTGGGGCCCTGACGGCGAGGTGGTTGATCAGGTGGTGGTATAAATGAGCCAGGAGCGGGCGCGTATTGACCCCCATATGGAGTTGGCGGGGGTGGAGGGGCGGCGTATGCACCAGGGGATACTGGTGTGCCGTAAGGATTTGGTGGGGGAGTGCCATAGGCTTGCTCTTGTGGCATACCATAGGATGGTGCCCCATAAACGCCAGGTGCGATACCTGATTGTGGGGTAGCCTGTGCCTGAGGCGAGTTGTAAGAAGGTGACGACGGATCGATAGGTTGATACTGTGGTGGTCCGGCAGGTTGGGCTCCCGAGATATTATAGGGAGTAGCTGCACCACAATTGGTGCAAAATGCGCTCCCGCTTCGAAGTGGTGCGCCACATGATCTACACTGCATAATGACTCCTCCTGATAGAAATTAGTATGTCTTCCCGTCCTTTCCTTTATGAAGTTTACCGACCAAAGTCGGTACTGTCATGCTGAGCGCAGCGAAGCATCTCTTTGCCCATTGAGAGAGACCCTTCGCTCCGCTCAGGGTGACAAACCATTCCCGATCTTGGTTGTTAAAAAGCATCAAGGAAAGAAAAGCTTTTTATCAATTAAACTCTAAAAACAGACTAAAAACAGATTACTATCCGGAGGTGCGTGTGATCCCGACCTCATCCGGCGTGTAGCATACTATGGCAGCCTGCTTATGTCAAGATGTGCTTGACCGAATAGACAGATTATTGTGACAGTTTTCAAGTCGTTACTGTAAAATCAACGTGTTGGGCCAGTAGCTGGCCCGTACATTGTGTCGTGCTCGCCCAGTAAATCTCCACGTATGCTGCACCCGTCCCTCCATAGGTGGCGTAGGCATAACTGAGTTTGCTATTCGCGCTGATAGCAAAACTGTATTGAGTGATTTGCAGGCCGTTCAAATACCAGAGTAGGCAAACAGCGCCAGTATGCCCGGCGGGATGCAACTGGAAGGTGACATAAATCTTCTGATTGGTTTTGAAAGTGGTTGTAAGTTGAGCCGGTTGCAAGCTGCTTGAATTTATGGCGCTTGCCATCTGAGCGTTATTAATATACTGTTGACCAGGATAGATCGTTGCTGTTGGAGTAGGGGCAGTTGTGGCAGTGGGGGTGGGAGCCTTTGTGGGCAGAGACACCGGCGAGCCGGTGCCTGTAGTAGTTGTATTCCCCCCGGGTGAACCTATGGCACTAACGTAGACGAAGACCAGGATCAAAGCCCCTGCAAGAATACATAACCCGGCTACGCTAAACCACAGCCTGGAATTGCGAAAATTGCGCGGAGCCATGGCCTGCGGTGATTGCGGCGGATATCGCTGTAGTACGCCCCGCTGGTATTCGGGTATTTGTGCAACTGGTGGATGATAGGGAGGTTGCTCTGCCCATTGATCAGTCTGCGCAGGCGTACCTGCCTGGGCGGTGCCTGCATGTTCCCAGTAGGGCTGTTGGTATGGTTGCTCGGTGGCTTTAGGATCTGGGCCTACGGGTGTACTGCAACGAGGACAATTTGTTTGTGCGCGTGAAGGCGAAAGTGGCAATCCGCAGCTTGAGCATCTCATTGTCATAAACTCCCATTTCCTGTATTGGCCCAATGATCATCACTACTTTCAACGAATAACCTCTCAGCAAGTAAGTCTGGATTTACTGAATGGGCTATTGGATGCTTCCTTGACAGAAGCGATTGGCACAACTACAATGATAGTGCGTGATTCAAAGGATGAAAGCGCTGTGACACGCCTTGTAAGCAACAGGGTGCCTCTCTATCCATTATGAAGCTGCCAGGTAAGGTGAGCATAGGAAAAGTCGTGATAAACAAGCAGGTCGAGATAATTCTGGCGCAGAATGCCGCCAGGATGCGCGTGGCTTTACAACATGCTACAGGCGAGCGCTCTGGGCCAGAAGAAGGTAGTGATGCCTGGCTGCTTCTGAATGCCCTCATCAGTAGTGATGACCGCCCGGCTTTGATCGCACGTTTTGAGCAATCCGGTCGCGCCCTGGCTGAACAGGGAGGAAAGCTGGAGACTCGTATCCAGGGTCTGCAATCATACGTTGACACCCTTGCCCGTGAATGTAGCGAGCTATTCAATGATGCGCAAACAGGGCCATATCTCGTGATGGAAGCCACTTCACGCCTCTATCAACTGCAATCGCTCTGCCTGTCAGCACTCACCAGGGGGTACCAGGGAGTAATTGATCGTGCCTTGCTTGAACGACAACAGATGGAGCGGCATCTCCAACACCGTCTGCAAGCGTTGCAGCGTATTAACAGCGTGAGTAATTCTACAACGGACCTGGATCAGACCTTGGAGATTATTGCCGGGAAAGCTGCGGAAGAATTAGGAGCTGATTACTGCTCGATCTTTTTCTATGACGAATTGCAGCGTGCTCTTACACTACGCGCGACAAATGGCCCTCGCCCGCTGGGCGGAATGCACTATATGCTTCACCTGGACGAGGGTTACAGTGGATGGGTAGCCAACAAAGGGCGTCCTCTGCTTGTTCGTGATGCACTCGCGGAGGCGCAGTTTGCGCTAGAAGCGCGTGCCTGTGGTCCCGAGTATCGTGGGCTACTGGCCATGCCGATCATTTTCTTCGGTGATGTAGAACGCTTAATCGGCGTCATAAGTGTCCAATCGCTGGAGCAGCGTGATTTCACTGCTGAAGAGATGGAATTTCTCGAAGTGGTCGCTGGAATCATTGCCATCAACTGCGAAAACGGACGCCTCTACGAGCAGACCGACGAACAGTTGCGGCGCAAGGTCCATGAACTCGCTACTATCCACCGTGTCTCTGGAATTATTGCCTCGACTCTTGACCTGGATCGTGTGCTACAGATCATCGCTACCCAGGCCGTCCAGCTCAGTGGCGCTGAACGCTCTTGTATCTTCGAATTAGATAGCGAGAAGAAGCACCTGCGCATTGTGTCCCATTATGGACTGAATAGCGCAGAAGTCCGGGGTATCCAGGTACCTGTTGGCCAGTGCTGTGCCGGGCGCGCCGTGCTAACCGGGCAACCTGGCATGGCCATAGACTGTTTCCATACAGACGAAGAGTGTTTTCTTCATCAAGACCCAATAATCTCGTCCGAGATTCACTCTGTCTTGTGTGTGCCACTTGAGGTAAAAAGTAATATACTCGGGTGTATTTGCATCTACAGCAGTCATCGTCATCAATTAACTCAAGAACAGATGCAACTCGTCATCACATTCGCAAATGAAGCAGCGATTGCTATCGACAATGCCCGTTTATATGAGGAGACTCGTCGTGGGCTTGAACTCAAATCTATCTTACTACGAGAGTTGCACCATCGTGTGAAGAACAATCTTGCCACAGTCGCAGGTCTCCTATCGTTGCAGCGAAGGCGTACCAGGTCGCCTGAAGTCCGTCACATCCTGGCTGAGAGTGTAAATCGTGTCCAGGGGTTGGCGGCCACGCATGATTTGCTCTCGCACGAGGATGTAAGCGAAGCACGTGTTGACGATCTTGCGCGCAAAATTGTAGGGGTCGCGAACGCGAATCTACGACCGCCAGAGTCGTGTATTACTTTTGAAGTGGAACCTTGCCCCATCGTCATCCCTTCGCGGGCCGTAGCCATCCTTGGGTTAGTGCTCAATGAGATGATATCCAATGCCATAGAGCACGGTATAGCAGGCATGCCCGAGGGAAGCGTTACGATTTCTGGGCGAGAAGAGGGCGGAATAGTCATCGTCGAGGTGCTCGATACCGGTAAAGGTCCGCCTTTGCCTTTCGAGGAGGAAAGCGGTGAAGGCCTCGGCATCTCACTTATCCGCAATCTGATGGGTGACATTGGAGGTCAGTTCATGTTGCGACGTACGAGTGAGACTCCTTCTCGCACTTGTGCCGAAGTGCGTTTTCCTCTGATGACGCGGCGACCTCTACAACCGTGACACAGTTTCAATCACCACGGCTATTCAGACCCGGTTCAACGCGTATCCACATTTTGTGCAGAAGCGATCTTTGGCCTTATTCTGGCTGCGGCAGTTGGGACAGAAATTGAGCGGAGAGCCACAGCGTGTGCAATAATAGGTGTCTGGTTTATTGGGGCGTTCACACTTGGGACAGAGGTAGATGGGGGATGTGGGAGCGCGGTCGATGGTTGTTTGTCCAGGTGTTGCTAGCTGGTAGGTGCCTCCTTTACTGGCGACCTGAACCGCGTGTTCAAGCGCTTTGGCCATATCGCTTGCGCGTTGATAACGTTGCTCCGGTTTTTTCTGCAGTGCTGTCAGGATAACACCACTTACTGGCTGGGGAATCAAGCGATTAAATAGACGTGGATCCGGTGGTGTCTCGTAGAGGTGGCTATGGGCGATGGCGGGGTAGTTATCTCCGATGAACGGTGTACGCCCGGTTAGCGACTCATACAACATGACACCGAGAGCGTAGATATCTGCCCGGCCATCCACCTGTTCTCCTTTGCACTGTTCGGGTGACATATATTCAGGTGTGCCAACTCCAGCGCCTGGGCGGGTCAGCTCTTTGGTGCTGGCGAGCACTTTTGCAATGCCAAAATCAGAGAGAATAGGACGCTTTGTTCGATCCAGTAAGACATTGACAGGTTTAATGTCACGATGGATGATCCCTTGCTCATGTGCGTAAGCCAGCGCACTGGCGAGCTGCTGGAAAATACGGTTTGCTTCTGCAGCATCCATTGCCCCTATTACTTCCTGGCTGTGCTGATTTGCTGAGCTTGAGGGATCTCGTAATGTATCCAGGAGCTGTTTGAGCGTACCGCCATCGACCAGCTGCATCACAATGTAGAGGTGTCCATTTTGCTCGCTGAAATCGTGGATTGTGACGATGTTAGGGTGGGAAAGACGAGCAACCAGGCGAGCTTCAAGGTTAAAACGCTCGACAAAATTACGATCTGCCGCGTACCAGGGCGGAAGAACCTTGATCGCAACCTCGCGGTCAAGGTTCTCCTGGTGAGCCCGGTAGACATGAGCCATACCCCCGTGGCCGAGTGTGGCCAGGATTCTGTACTTACCGAGGGTTGTACCGATCAGGGGGTCTTGTTGCATAACCTGATTTGTGTACCCCTACAGTTAATTATTGCCTGGCAAAGACTAAAACGGTTTGGCCGAGCTGGATCTTATCGCCCTCCTGCAGCGGGTGAGGCTGGTATTTGGCTACCTGCAGGCCATTGACTTTAGTGCCGTTGGCGCTGCCCTCGTCCCTGAGCGCGTAATTGTTATTGCCCAGGCTGATGATTGATGCGTGGAGCCGCGATACCGCGAGATCTTCAAGGAAAATGTCGCTTTCCCGGCTGCGCCCGATGCTGAGACTGTCCTTGTGCATCTGATACACACGCCCAGGCTCCTTGCCCTCCTCGATGCGCACCATACCTGTGCCTCCTGGGACTCCGGCACTGTTGCGCAGCATGGTCCTATCTGCCTCGGGGCTTTCATACGGTCTTGCACCAATCCCTTGCTGCCCCTGTCCAAAGCTTTGCCCTGGTTGCTGCCATGGCGCATTACTCCCTGGCGGGGTTGAAGGTGACGGCTGTGGGTAGGCCGAAGGCCAACCGCCTTGTTGTGCCGGTTGCTGAGCGGGCTGACCCCATTGATCGGCGGCTTGCGCTGGTGGTCCCCACGATTGACCTGAGCCACTGCTACCGTACGCCGTGGGAGCAGGTTGATTACTTTGCGGCCCTTGTTGCTGCCATGGCGCTGCGCCCTGCTGTTGTGCCCAGGGATCCACTGGTGACGGCGACGGGGCAGCATCCCAGGGCTGTTGTCCGCCCACGGCACCTTGACTGCCCCATGCTGCGGGCTGCTGCTGAGCGGGCCCTTGTGCCCCCCAGGCACCGGGCTGCTGTTGAGCGGGATTTGGCACATCCCAGGCGCCGGGCTGTTGAGGAGCGGACCCTTGTGCTCCCCATGCTGCGGGCTGCTGCTGGGCGGGCCCTTGTGCCCCCCAGGCGCCGGGCTGCTGTTGAGCGGGATTCTGCGCGCCCCAGGCGCCGGGCTGTTGTTGTGCGTCCCAGCCTCCGGGCTGCTGCTGGGCGGCCCAGGCATTAGGTTGTTGACCCCAGGGAGTATTAGCAGGCATTCCCGGTGGTTGGTTCCATCCCCCCTGCTGGCCCTGTCGTTGCCAATCCATTTGGCCGGCTGCACCCGCGGCGTTCGCTCGTTTCTTCTTTCCGCTATTGCGGAAGAGTAGTAGCGCTGAGACGAGAATAATAACTGCTACTACCAAAGCTGCGACGGCGATGATTACCGGATTGCCTAGGATACTACTAAGGAATGCAAGTCTGAGAATCTCTCTCATGTCGTTCACCTCTCTTCATTGTAGGAGCGCAAATGCTGGTGTAAGTTGCGCCCGGTCATACAATGGGCGCGAAATGCCGCACCCCTACAATCGCATCTATCGCAATTCAAAACGTACCTCAACACTGCCAAAACGAAGTATGTCGCCGTCTTTGAGAGTACGCTCTTCATGCGGCGTTAAGATTACTCCATTTAATCGCGTCCTGTTCAGGGCATTGAGATCTTCGACGGTATACTGTCCTTGCTGGTTACGCACATAGGCATGACGTCGCCCAACCGTCTTGTCCGGCAGATTGATCTCCGGGAAGATGCCGAGCACTGGGTCCTGACGCCCAACAACCATCAACTCCCCTGTCAATGGAATGGTTTGATTACTCGCTAGAACGTGTAGACGGGCCTGTTTTTGCGGAGCTGTTGGCGCTTTTACCACCCCTCCGTCGGCTTTTGCTTTCTGCTGTCCAGGCTGCTGCATACCATTTGCTCCTGCTGGCTTGGCCCCGCGCGCGCCTGGCTCCCGTTTCGGTTCATATCCAACTTCCGCCACCGGATTCTGTGCTACAAGCCCCTGGCGTTCGGGTTGTTTAGCCTGAATGCTCTGCTGCAATTGTTCGATTGCGGCAATAAACTCGCGCGGTGTGCTGTAGCGGTCCTCTGGAGATTTAGCCATAGCCTTTTGCATGAACTGGTCCATCTCGGGTGGCAACTCGGAGCGGATGCGACAGATGGAAGGTACTTTGTCATTCATATGTTTTACTACGATGTCTACGGCAGTTTCTCCCTCAAATGGCGGGTGACCTGTGAGCATCTCGAATAAGACGGTGGCGACTGAATAAAGGTCAGAGCGGATATCCGCTGAACGCCCACTTTCGGCTTGTTCAGGTGGGATATAGTAGGCTGTACCCATAAAGACATTGGATTGCGTGAGCGTCACGGTCTCCCGGCTACGCGCTAAACCAAAATCGGTGATCTTCACTACGTCTTTGCTATTGATAACGATATTCTGTGGCTTGATGTCACGGTGAACCACCCCTTGCTTAAAGGCCGCGTCCAGCCCCTCGGCAATCTGGTGGGCGTAATCCAGCGCCCGCACTACTTCCATTGGCCCGTGAGTCAGCGTGTGGTATTTCAGATTCTGGCCGTCAATGTAATCCATCACAATGTAGTTGATGTCATTCTCATCCCCATAATCAAAAATTCGTACAATATGGGGGTCGCTGAGATGCAGCAGGATGTGTGCCTCGCGTTGGAAGCGTGCCAGCAGCTCGCCATCGTCCGAGAATTCAATGTGCATGACTTTTACAGCGTAGATACGGTTGTTTTTCGTGTCACGCGCAATATAGACAGTTGCAAAGCTGCCTCGTCCCAGCTCATCAATGAGTTTGTACCGCCCCTTGATGACACGACCTATCATGTCGCCACTCATGCGATTGACTCCTACTGAAAGGCTACTCCTGGCGGCTATTATACATCATTCAGCAACGAATGTCATCGCTATCTTTCTTTTATCAGAGCTATTCAACCTCTTCCTTATTGATGTAGACAGCAAGGAGAAGATCAGCCTGGGAGCTTGTCCTTGCAAATCTCGCTGCTCCATCCTTATGAAGAAACGGATTGGATGGCGAAGGAGTCATGGCATGGCTATTGTCTCCTATGACCTCAACTATAATACCGATTTGCGACCCGTTCGATAAGCCCCGTAGGGGCGGGGGCGGTCGCGTAGGGGCGGGGGCGGTGTGGAGTGGAGTGGGGATGCGTCTCCTTGCGTCTCACCTGACCCGCAGGGTAGCTGCGCAGCAGCGTTGGTGAGACGGATTGGTGCCAGCATCGCCCCTTGCCGGTACCTGTTGTAGCTTTGACTGCAATTCGTATAAGGTGTGTAGTTCACATGATATACTGGCATTAGCATTTCGAACCCATCTAAAGGAACGCTCTCTATGTCTTCTTTTCGTGGCGTACTTCTCGACATCGATGGCGTATTGCATGTCAGTATGCAGCCAGTTGCTGGCGCAGCCGAGACCTTGCAATGGCTGGAGCGCCTGGGCTACCGGACTTGTTTCGTTACCAATACGACTACCAGTTCGCGTGCAACACTGGTGAGGAATCTCCAGGCTATTGGTTTGCCGCTTGCCGAGGAGCGAGTGGTGACCGCTCCGGTAGCAACCGCTGCCTATATTCGCCAGCACTATCCAGGAAAGCGCTGCTGGCTGCTGACTAAAGGCGATACTGCCAGGGATTTTGTGGGAATAGCATTGGTCGAATCTGGCGCCGACATCGTTGTGATTGGTGGAGCTGAAGAACTGCTCACCTACGAGGCGATGAACCATGCATTCAGAATGCTGATGGATGGAGCGGTGCTGCTTGCGACCCATACCAATCTCTACTGGCGCACAAGCGAGGGCTTACAGTTGGATAGCGGCCCCTACGTGCATGCCCTGGAACTGGCGACGGGCCAGCGTGCAACGGTTCTGGGCAAGCCAAATCGCACATTTTTCGAGCAGGCGTTGCTGACTATTGGCGTCCAGCCGCACGAGGCGGTCATGGTTGGGGACGATATCAAGAACGATATTGGTGGTGCGCAGCAGGCCGGTTTGCGCAGTGTACTGGTCTGCACGGGCAAACACCGGGCCGATTCACCGTTACTAGAACGGATTCATCCCGATGCTATTTTGCCATCTATTATGGACTTGCCAGGGTGGTTAGAAGAATTTAACCCGGGGTAGACTCTTGACAGATCAGAGAAAATAAAGACGACACAGCAGATGACATTATTTAACAATGTACAACAACTAGGCAAAATTATTAACGTTGCCCATGTACCCCAACTAAGCCCATTTCGTTATCCCGGCGGCAAAACGTGGCTGGTACCCTATCTTCGGCAATGGCTCTCAGCACACATTAGACAACAACTAGGTCTCATCCCTGCTCATCCTGTCGAATTCATCGAGCCATTTGCAGGTGGCGCTATTATGAGCCTGACGGTTGCTGCTGAAAATCTTGCCAACCATGTAACAATGGTGGAAATAGATGAGGATGTGGCTGCTGTCTGGCAAACTATCCTTAATGAGGAAGATTGGCCATGGTTTGTCCATCAGATTTCCTCCTTCGATCTAACAGATGAGAATATTGCGACTTTTTTAGCAAGAACAAACCTCACCCTGAGAGAACAGGCCTTTAGAACTATACTCAGGAATCGTATCAATCGCGGTGGCATTTTGGCTCAAGGCGCAGGCCGCGTCAAAAAAGGTGAAGCGGGAAAGGGTATTAGATCGCGCTGGTATCCGGCCACACTTGCCAGGCGAATACGAAACATTGCAGAGATACGGGAACGTATCACCTTTATTCCTGGTGATGGTATGAATATTCTCAGGGAGCATGTCGACCAGGCCGGTGTTGTATTCTTCATTGATCCTCCCTACACTGCGGCTGGCAAGAAAGCGGGTAGACGTCTCTACACACACTCAGATTTAAATCATGAGGCGCTCTTCGAGATTGCAAGTAAAATCCGAGGTGACTTTTTGATGACCTATGATGATGCTGACGACGTAAGATTCCTTGCACAACGGTATGGCTTTGATACAGAGACGGTGCCAATGAAGAATACACATCATGCCAGGATGCAGGAACTACTCATCGGCCCAAATTTGGCCTGGTTTCGACTAAACTCGTAAGACGAGAAAGCTATCCATGTACTCTTGGATGCTTTCTCAGACCCAAAGCAAGTGCTGTCTCTCAATACGATGAACACTGACAGGATAGGCTTATTATACTCAGCCTATTCCTCATACCTCCCACCCAGGTGTTTTGCCAGGAACTTCTCTGCAGTTGCATAAAATCTGAGGCGGTTTTCTGGTTTGGCGAAGCCGTGCCCTTCATCTGGGAAGAGCATGTATTCGAAATCAATGCCCTTGTTCTTCATCGCCTCGACAATCTGTTCGGATTCTGCCTGGTTCACGCGGGGATCGTTGGCTCCCTGGGCGATGAGCATGGGTATCTTGATCTGATCGACCTTGAAAAGGGGTGAACGAGCCTTCAAGAACTCTGCTTCGGTGTCCGGGTTGCCGACGCGTTGATGGAAGACTTGCACGAGTGGGGCCCAGTAGGGAGGTATGGTCCTGATAAAGAACAGGTTATAAAATTCCTACCTCACTCGATATTGACCGCGCTATCCTTGTTTTGCAGCGCATCCTTAATCGTAGGGCAGCAACCAACACACTACAAGAGGTATAGTGATAGCAAGCTTGTCTCTCTTCTAGGTTTTCATTTTTTCGCCCAGCAACGTTCGTGACTCCTCATCGGTAATTATCTGCCTTGACAACAGAGACACTTTTACAGTTCTATAAGGGGGCACTGTCTATTACTACATGAACAAGAGGAAGGAAAAATGACAACATCGGCAACGACTCAGCTTATACCACGTAACGTGCTTTTTGGCAATCCAGAGAAGGCGAGTCCGCAAGTTTCACCGGATGGTACAAAAATGGCCTATCTTGCTCCGGTCAACGATGTTCTGAACGTCTGGGTAGGAACCATCGGCAGCGACAATTACCAGCCTGTTACCAAAGACGAAGATAGAGGCGTGCGCTTCTACTTCTGGGCACAGGATAACAAGCACATCATGTACATCCAGGATGTTGGTGGCAACGAAAACTGGCGCTTGTATGCAACGAGCCTGGAAACGCGGGAGACGAGAGATCTGACGCCCTTTGAGAATGTACAGGTGCAGATCATCGACCGCGACAAGCACTTTCCTAACGAACTCTTGATCGGCATGAACAAAGAAAACCCACAGGTTCACGATGTCTATCACCTCGACCTGACTAGAGGCGAACTCACGCTAGTCGCCAAGAACCCAGGTAACATCATGAATTGGGTCGCGGATGCACATTTCAAGGTACGCGGTGCAGTCGCGGCATTGCCTGACGGCGGCACGGAACTTCTGGTTCGCGATGACGAGCACTCCGAATGGAGAAGGCTTGTCACCTGGGATGCAGACGATAGCCTCACCAGTGGGCCTATCGACTTCACATTGGATGGTCAAGCAATCTATCTCCAGGACTCGCGTAACGTCAACGCCGGTCGCTTCGTCAAGCTGAACATCGCCACGGGCAATATGACTGTCATCGCCGAAGACCCACAATATGATGTAGGCAATGTGATTGTCCACCCCGATACCCACGAGGTTCAGGCAGTCGCATTCAACAGAGACCGTAACGAATGGGTCGTATTAGATGAGTCCATCAAGATGGATTTTGACAACATTGGCGGCATCCACCGAGGAGACTTCTTCATCATTAGTCGTGATAACGCCGATACGACTTGGGTAGTAGCGTTCACGGTTGACAATGGGCCTGTGCCGTTTTACGCCTACAATAGGGAAAGCCAGAGAGCAACGTTTCTCTTCGACAACCAGCCAGAATTGAACAAGTATACGCTCGCAACCACGGAACCGATCTCCTTCACCAGCAGGGACGGGTTGACTATTCACGGCTACTTGACCTTGCCGCAGGGCGAGCAGAAGACCGACCTGCCGATGGTGCTCAATGTGCATGGTGGTCCCTGGGGACGCGATGTGTGGGGGTATCGTCCTGATGCGCAATGGTTTGCGAACCGTGGATACGCCTGCTTGCAGGTAAATTTTCGGGGTTCTACAGGTTATGGCAAGGATTTTGTCAACGCAGGCGATAGGGAGTGGGGGCGAAACATGCATAACGACTTGGTAGACGCCGTGCAGTGGGCAATAAATAAAGGCATCGCGGACTCCAAAAAGGTGGCGATCTTCGGTGGGTCCTATGGTGGCTACGCTGCACTAGTGGGGGCAACGTTCACGCCCGACCTTTTCTGCTGTGCCGTAGATATTGTAGGCCCTTCCAACCTAAACACATTAATAAGAACAATTCCTCCATATTGGTCAACCTTCCTGGCGACCTTCCACAAGCGGGTCGGCAATCCCGATACCGAAGAAGAGTTTCTGAATTCGCGTTCGCCATTGTTCAAGGTCGATCAAATCAAGATACCTATCCTGATCGGTCAGGGGGCAAATGACCCGCGAGTGAAGCAGGCGGAATCCGAACAGATTGTCGAGGCCATGAAGAGCAAGGGCATCGATTATGAGTACATGCTCTTCCCCGACGAGGGCCACGGCTTCGCCAGGCCGGAAAACCGCCTCAAGTTTTTCGCAGCCGCCGAAAAATTTCTCGCTAAGCATCTTGGCGGACGTTATGAAGCTTAACAGCGTCGTTTGGGGCGTCTAAGAGATGAGGAAGCATGGCTATGATAGAATAACCTCCCTGTTTGAGTACAACTATGAGCATTGAACGCGCCAGGCAAGAGAGAGCAGTTCGATACGCAATTGTACTCAAAGAGAGATTTGAAGCAAAGGGTATCTTGCGAGAGCTTGCAGGATACCCAAACTTTATTGTATGGCACTACAGTATCGTTGATGGACAAAGCAAGAAACCACTGCTTAGCCGAAGGTGGTCACGGTGCTGAGTAGAAAATTCCTACCTCATTCGATATTGACCGCGCTATCCGTGTTCTTCAACGTATCCTTAGCCGCCGTCAATCAAAGTAAGAAAGCAGCCAGGGTAAACAGAAAAAGGCACGAAGCAGAAAACAGGGTAGTCTCACCGCTCCCCTGTTTCTTTTTCCTCAGAACAGTGTACAATATGCCAACTTTTATCATTGTATGCTACCTGAATATGACCGTCACGCAGAAACAACACCAATCCCTCTTGTTCACTATGCGCTTTCTTACGCACAAAACGGCTGGCCTGTCTTCCCTTTGCATGGCAAAATACCTTTTGAGTTTTTAACACCTGGTCAAAAAAGTCATGGCTATAAAGACGCGACAACTGACGCAGAGCAAATACAAACATGGTGGACGCTTCACCCAACCGCTTCTATTGGCCTTGCCACAGGTGAAAGGTCAGGGATTATTGTTGTTGATATTGACCCGCCTCAAGGGTACTACAGTTTGAAAGAGTTACAGCAGAAACACGCACCGCTACCGGAAACCAGGAGAAGCAGCACAGCAAGCAGAGGACTTCACTATTTTTTCCAGTACCCACATGACGGAAATGTGTATCGAAATGCTGTCGGACTCAACAACTACGAAGGCGTGGACATTCGGGCAACTGGCGGCTATGTGGTTTTACCCCCGTCCCGTTTGTATGACAGACTTTCCTACAAATGGGCACACGAAGAAACACCAATAGCACCGTTACCTGACTGGCTTTCGGACTTGATGATAACCGAGCGGCAGCAAAGAGCATTAATCCCGCAAGGTTTGCGCTTCGCTCGTAGTCCTGGCGAGAAATGGTTATCCCAGGCGCTTCAGAAAGCCAGAGAGGGAAATCGAAACGATGTCGGTTTCTGGCTTGCGTGTCTACTGAGAGATGACAGAATACCAGAGGCAGAAGCGCGAAGGATTGTTTTAACCTATGCCAATCTTGCGCCACAGGGAAGCACCAAACCTCCTTACACCTCAAAAGAAGCCATAGCCAGCGTGAGAAGCGCATACAGCAGAGAACCGCGAGAAC
>WNFH01000138.1_pt1 | contig 38969 bp, 41 predicted proteins | sample 5400411 | NCBI WGS metagenome assembly WNFH01 (sample SAMN13153347, study PRJNA577476) | soil metagenome | isolation source: 200 cm saprolite under Douglas fir tree site 2 hole 3 | place: USA:California | collected 2015-04-18 | reverse complement strand
AAAAGAGTGGAGTTAAAGGTTCTATAGAAAATAGTCCCATAGAGGACCCATATAAGACTAATCTTCCGTTCGCGCTTCTTGGAGGGATCCGAGCAAGGAGGAGAAGATGAAGCGATACTATTTGGGAGTGGACTGGTCTAACAAGGTCCATGAGCTCTGCGTCATCGAGGAGGCACTGAAGCGAAGGGATAGGGGGTCCCGTGTGAAAGATGGTTTAACCCTTGCTGGATCTATCTCTTTGGGTTTATGCCACCACACTTTCCGCAACAGAGCCGAATAAAATGGCCCCCCATTCAACTTGACCTAATCTCTGATCTGTGCCATTTTGCCTCGTATCCAGCGCGCCGGGAATGGAGTTTTTTCTGTTTCAGGAAAGCAAAAATCGACCGACTAGTCCCGCCTTTTTGACGGACATCGTAAAAAAACTCCCTTCCCTCAAAGGGGCCATCGATCCTTTCACCTGCGTCGCCGAAGAATTGGAACTCGTCGAGCAGACTTTGACGCGTGCCATTCACTCCCAAGAGCGGGCACTGACAGAAATCTCATCCCATCTTATCCACGGCGGCGGCAAGCGCGTCCGCCCCATGGTGGCTCTTCTCGCTTTTAAGTTGTTCGGGGGGGGAAAGATCAACGATATAGTGGATATCGCTACCGCGCTTGAGCTGATCCACACGGCAACCTTACTTCACGACGACATTATCGACGGCGCCGAGACCCGACGGGGCAAGGAATCGGCTTATAGAAGGTTCGGTCTCAAGTCTACATTGGTGGCAGGAGACTTTCTCTTTATCAAGGCCTTTGAGTTCGCCGGAAAGTTTGACGAGACAGTCGTTCAGTGGACCGCGGATGCCTGCACCCACCTAACTGAAGGAGAGATGCTGCAAGGCTATTTCAACCGGAATCGCAACGTCACCGTTGAAGACTATCTCGAAATTGTAAGACGCAAGACCGCCTCCCTTTTTCAAACCGCAGCCAAGGTGGGCGCTTACTTGGCAGGCGCCAATCGTTCTTTGGTCGAAGAAATAGGCCGGTACGGTCTGAACCTCGGAATTGCCTTTCAAATCATTGACGATGTGTTGGATGTCGTTGGCCATAAGGAGCTTCTGGGTAAACCCACAGGAATCGACCTTCAGGACGGCAACCCTTCACTTCCCATTATTCTCGCTTTGAACGATGGACAAGCGGCCGTTTTACAGGCATTCGAATCGAACCTTCCAGGTGAAGATGAGATACAAAAGGCCATCGCAGCGATCCGCGAGGGAAAGGCTATTCAAGAGGCGAAAGCCCTCTGCAAAAACTACGCGGAACTAGCCTTTAAATCGATCAAGAAGTTCCCCCCTTCACCTTACCGCAACGGACTTAAGACTTTAGTTCAGCTCATCATTGAAAGAGATTTTTAGCTTTGCGCTGATCGCCTGAACGGATCCCCACTGCCGTGACGTCTCCATCCAACACGCAACGTCAGCAGCTCGTCCAAACCCTATTCAACCGCATCGCCCACCGCTATGACCTTCTCAACCGCGTCATCAGTTTCCATCTCGACACTCGCTGGAGAGAAAAAGCCGTTCAGGCCTTGGCTTTAAAAAATAGCGAGAGCCTTGTCCTGGATCTTGGGACTGGAACAGGTGATCTGGCTCTGACCGCGGCCAGGCAGCACCAGGGGACTGCTAAGATTTTCGGCCTCGATTTCTCTCTGGAGATGCTCCGACTGGCTCAGGCCAAGAAAAGGAAATTCGCGTACGGTGACAAGACAGTCTACATACTGGGAAGCGCGCTGGCCCCACCCTTCAAGGAACAAACCTTTGACGCAATCATGACAGCCTTTGTGTTGCGGAATATCCCAGACCTGGCGCTCTTTTTTCTTCAGGCCTATCGCTTGCTCAAGCCCGGCGGTAAGCTGGTTTCGTTAGACATGTTTCCGCCGTCTAAAAATCTTTTCTCTCTCTTCTATTCCTTCTATTTCTACCGTTTGGTCCCGTGGATCGGCGCGAGTCTGGCGCGTGATCGCAACGCCTATCAGTATCTTTCCAACTCCGTAAGGACATTCGCTCCGCCCGAGACCATAACCCAATTAATTCAACAAGCCGGCTTTGAAGGGGTAAGAATCGAGAGATTTCTCAAAGGGGCCGTCTGTCTCCATGTGGGGGAAAAGCCTCCTCCCTCCTAGTCACCAATAGAACCCGTGCAAACATTTCCGGAAAGTTTTTTGCTCCTCTTTTATCAGGTAGCCGTAGGAGGTCTGTTCGCTATGGCGGCGACGCCATTCAACGAACTCGAGCGAGGGTTCTACAAATCGACGGCAGGCGTTCTCTTTGTCTTGGGGCTGATTGGTTTCTTAGGGAAGGTTAATCTCTATGGAATTTCTCTCTTTGTTTCTAGAATCTTAGTGGCACAAATGGAAGTTGGTTTTTATTTTCTTTTCCTCACTTTCTTTGCTCTCTATCTTTATTCCCTATGGTCGGAACGAGTCGTTTTTAGAGCTCGGGTGTTTTCCTATTCCCTTTTGTTAGGTGTGGCTGGTCTTTGTATCTCCGCCCAAGCATTCCACCAATCGCCGTTCTGGTCAGTAGAGACCGTACTCTACCCGCTAAGCTTCATCCTCTCTTCCCTGATGCTGGGGGGAGTAACGGTCGGCATGTTGATCGGCCACTGGTATCTGATCGACACGGGACAGAGCATCGACCCTTTCGTTCGCCTTTTTAAGTTCTTTCTCTTTTCTCTAATCAGTCAGACGGGCTTCTTAGTCCTTATGCCTTTTTTGCTCTACCTAATGGGAAGTGCCACAACCGCATCTCATCTTCAGGGACTCTGGGAGAGCCACTTCCTGCTGCTTTCAGCCCGCCTGTTGACCGCTCAAGTCTTTCCCTTGGTTTTATCTTACATGATATGGGAAACCTTGAAGATTCCTCACACGATGGCCGCTACCGGCCTCTTTTACATTGCTCTTCTTGGGGTTTTTGTCGGAGAGATTTTAGGAAGGGAAATTTTGGCCTTGACCTCCCTCCCCTTCTGAAGAGGTCCCTGTTGGCTCGAGTAGTTTTTCCGGATAGGTCTTGATCTTTGTGATCCTGAGCCCCGAAGAGGTCCATCCTAGGTCATATCCTACTGCCTGCCCTTCTTTGAGTTCACTAGGCTTATTGACCTCACCCACAAGAATGACAAACTGGAAAGAGAAGGGCACCTCTCGGCCACTCTCGGTCCGAACCATCCCCATGTTATTGCTGGAGAAGAGCTTGCTGATAACTCCATGATGGAAGAGGTCCCCTTTTTCACCTCCTCTTTCAGGTTCATCTGACTGTGCCATGTTTTCCATTAAAGACCCCTTTAGTCACCGGGTCAAGCAAGATGCTCTTCAGCTATTATCTCTTTTTGTCGACTGTTGCTCCTAACGGCTTGAGACCACTCTCAGCCAGGACTTGATTTAAAGGAGTCAGATCGTAGATGCCGTCGAGATTCTTGTTTTGCAAAAATCCTAGAGCGTGGGCGTCATCCGCCACCTTCTGAAGAGATTCGGTCAGTGGATCATAGGTTACCAGCAGACGGCTAAACGCATCGTCCAGAACACCGGGGGCCAGAGCCGCGCTAGTAAGCTCCTTAATCTTTTCGTTCAATAACTTTTTTGCCTCGGCCAGGTTCGCGTTGATCCATCGTGTGGTTTGGACATGCGCATCCAACCATTTCCTAACCAGCTGAGGATGCTCTCTTAGAAAGGAGGTGCTCACGATAATGTGCGCCGTAACAAACTTGCCTTCGGGCCAGAGATCGCGCTCGTCGAGGAAAATCCGGCCGTTCGCTTCCCTGACCAAGCGGGCTCCCCAGGGCTCGGGGACCCAGGCCCCGTCGAGCTCCTTCTTTACAAAAAGAGTGAAGATATCGGGATTAGCAACGGGGATGACCTCAACATTTCCACCTTTTTCCTTTAGAACAAGACCTTTCTTCCTCAGATACGCACGCAACGCTACATCCTGCGTATTGCCGATCTGAGGAGAAGCCAATCTTTTTCCCGCTAAATCTTTGACATTGATGATCTCCGAGTCCTTGCGCACGACAAAAACGGCCCCACCGCTGGTCGCGCCGGCTATAATCCGCAATGCCTTTCCCTTGGACCGGACAAACCCATTAATTGCCGGATTCGGGCCGATGTACCCCAGGTCTATCTCTCCGGCAAAAAGGGCTTCGATCTCCGAAGGTCCGGCATTAAAGGTGCGTGTTTGGATCCTCACCTCTGATCCCAAGGCTTTTTGGAAAGACCCCTTGGCAAGACCGACAATCGACTGGGAATGGGTGATATTAGGGTAATAGCCGACGCGAACTACCTGCGCTGCGAACAAACTCTCGGCGAAGACGAGCAGAGAAACAAGGCCAATCAGAAATCTTTTTGAAATCGTTGCGAGTTCCTTCAACCCTTGCTCCTCTTAAGAAGCGCCGCTGAGTCCCCAGCGGCGCCGAATGAATTTTTCCATCTGTCCAAAGATCAATTTCTCAAACGTAAGACCGATGAAAACAATCACAATCATCACTGCAATGACGAGGCTGGAATCATTAAGATCCCGCCCGACGGTGAGAAGTTGTCCGACGCCTGCACTGACAAAGAGCAGCTCTCCCGCCATGAGAGAGCGCCAAGCAAAAGACCAACCCAACTTCATACCGGATACAATGGCCGGCAAGGCAGAAGGGAGAATGACCCAGAGATATAGCTTGATTCCCTTGATTCCCATTGTCCTTCCGGCGCGAATCAGCAGCGGAGAGGTGTTTTTCACTCCATCGTCGGTTGCGATGGCAATAGACAGCACAGCGCCCATGACAACGACGAAAAGGATGGCCGTCTCGCTCAATCCAAACCATAAGATGGCAAAGGGGAGCCAACAAATACTGGGAATAGTTTGGAGCCCGAAGATCAGCGACCCTAGAGTATCATCCAGGATTTGGAATCTTCCGATCAAGAAGCCGAGGGTAACTCCTACCAGAAGAGAGATGAGATAGCCGACTATGATTCTTTTAAGACTGACCAAAGTTCCTGCCAGAAAAGATCCATCGGCCAAACCCCGCCAAAAAGTGGCGGCCACGTCCGAAGGAGAAGGCATGAGAAACCCTTCGTACAGGCCAAAGCGAAAAACGGCGTCCCATGCCGCTACGATAAGCAGCAGGAAGATCCATCGACGCGCATACCCTTTAGACCACCACCTCTTATTTGTTTCCGTAGTTCTGTCCATCTCCAGCACCACACCTGTGAATCATAGAAATCCCAGTTCTTCCAGGCGGCTGCGGACAAGTTCCCACCTCTCTCCGTCCTGCTCATCCTCTCTTAGCCCAAGCTCTTCTCGCTCCGTCTGGCGTACCTCCTCGCGTAAATCCTTAACGATGCGCCGGGCTATCTCTATAAGAGCGGGATCTTCTTTGTGACGGGGACGGGACAGAGGAACCTTCACCTCCCTTTTGATATGGCCCGGGTGAGCGCTAAAGATGACGACCCGATCCCCCAAATAAACCGCCTCTTCGACATTATGCGTCACGAAAACGATTGTTTTGCCCGTCGCCCTCCATATGTTCTGCAAATCCTCGTGCAATCTATCGCGGGTTTGCGCGTCGAGGGAGGCAAAGGGTTCGTCCATGAGGAGAACCTTCGGCTTCATAGCCAAAGCGCGCGCGATGGCGACCCGCTGCTTCATACCGCCGGACAACTCATGGGGAAGGGAATTTTCAAAACGAGAAAGATTGACAATCCGGAGAAATTCACGCGCCAATCTTTTCCTCTCTCCCCGGCGCATTCCCCGAGCCCAGAGACCCATCTCGACATTCTGGATTGCCGTCAGCCAGGAGAAAAGGGCGGCCTCCTGAAAAACCAGCAGGCGATCCGGGCCGGGATCTGGGATAGTTTTTCCCTCTAGGAGAACTTGCCCTGCTGAGGGTGCTTCTAGACCGGCCACGATGTTAAGCAGCGTGCTTTTCCCGCAACCCGAGGGGCCGACCATGCAGATAAATTCCCCGCGTTGCACCCCCAGGTCGACCCTTGCTAGGGCCACGATATCGCCAACAACATTGTCGGCGCGGAAGCGCTTTTCGATTCCCTGTAAGGACAGGAAAGGGACAGACGATATCATGAAACTTATTTCCCTTTTGAGCTTTTCAGGAGGCTTGTGCGTGTTGCGGATGGTTATCCACGAAATGACTCGGCTTGAGAGGGTCGTCCCCGAGTTCCAGTTTAATGCCTATTGCTATGCCGCCTTGGTGCAAATCCAGAGAGCGGAATTCTTTGAAAAGCGCTGAATGGCTTAGGCAAGAGTTGTAATGCGGTCTTCCTTACCTTTGATGCGGCCGCAGGAATAACGCCACAAAGGCCGAACCTTCACCTAGCCAATCTTCCACAGCTCTCCATCCCGCGCCCGTATCTCCTGTGCAACCTGGGGAAGGAACAGTCCTGGACCCCAAAGCCCGATATCGACCGCCGAGCCGCGGCGCAACTCCCGCAGATAAACTTGGCGCGCCACTTCCTGCAAGACTCTGTCGAAGTCAACTTCTCCCTTTTCTCTCAGAAGCTTGACCGTTGAGTGCTCTATTTCGGTAGTCGGCACCGCGGAAGGTAGGCTTAGCAGGCGCATTCTAACTCCCTTCCCCTCTTCTCCCGCTTGACTAAGCCCCTCTGTTCGCCCTCGCTGTGACAAAGCGGCCGGTCTTTTCCGTTGCCAATATTTCATAAATGGGAAGTCAACCATGACCTGCTTCAGTCTCATAACCATCTCATTCACGAACGGGCCCGTCATCCCATTCGCCTCGCGACCACTCTCCCAATATCTCCCCTACTTCCGGCCGAGTGAACTCCGGTGGCAGCGCATTCCCTAACTGCAGCAACTCACGCACCCGCGTCCCGGACAGCGCCACATGGTGCCGGCTGTCATGAGGACAGGTCTTAGCCGAGCCGACCGCACCGCATTTCTGACAATAAAATGCCTCGGCAAAAAAGAGCGGCGTGATGCCTAGTTCATCGCGATCAAAATGATTGAATAAATCCCAGGCATCGTAAGGACCATAGTAACCCCCGACCCCAGCGGCATCCCGCCCCACGATGAAGTGCGTACAGCCATAGTTCTTCCGCACGATCGCATGAAACAGAGCCTCCCTTGGCCCGGCATAGCGCATCGCCCCGGGAAAGACGGAAAGGAGCACCCTCTGCGTGGGGAAATAGTGCTCGACCAACACTTCATAGCAGCGCAAGCGTATTTCGGACGGAATGTCATCGAGTTTGGTCTTTCCGACCAGGGGATGAATCAAGAGACCATCCATCAGCTCCAAGGCGCATTTCTGAATATACTCGTGTGAACGGTGTATAGGATTTCGGGTCTGAAAACCGACCACGGTACGCCAGTTCCGCTGCGCGAAGATGGCTCTGGTCTCCGCCGGATCCAGCTTGTAGTTCTCAAAGCGGGAAGGAAGAAGCGATCTTCGAGTGAGCCGGATCTTGCCTCCTAAGAGCGTGTCCCCCCGCTGGTGAAGATACCAGACGCCCGGATGCTTATCTTCATCAGTCTTGTAGACATTCCAGGCTTCCTCTTTCTTGTCATAATGGAACTTCTCTTCCAGAAGGAGAACGCCGACCACCTCTCCAGAAGAGTCCAGAAGGGCTATCTCTTCCCCCTCGCTCAGCTCTTTCGACTCATCTGAGGAAACAGCCAATGTGATCGGCAGAGTCCAGACAACACCGGATCTGAGACGCGTCTCGTGAATGACCCGCTCATAATCTTCTTTTCCCATAAAACCTTCTAAGGGACTGAATGCCCCAACAGCTAAAAGCTCAAGATCCGAAAGGGTCCTGGCATTTAAGGCGATCTTCTTCAGTTCTCCGGCTCTCGCTTCGGCCGCATCTCTTTCCTCCCCCGCAAGCACCGTATGCACCAACCGGCCGCCATGGGGTTTGATGAGCTCAGACATGTTGTCTCCTCCTTACAATTGCCATTTCAAAGCTCAGGCACTCTTGACATGAAGACCGCATTCCTTGCTTTCCGGATTCTCCCACCACCATCTTCCGGCGCGAATGTCCTCGCCCGGCTTAATGGCTCTGGTGCATGGGGCGCAGCCTATGCTGGGAAAGCCTTGGTCGTGGAGCCTGTTATACGGAATCTGACTTTCGCGGATGTAATCCCACACTTGCTTCTCCGTCCAATCGACTAACGGATTAATCTTGAAAATTCTCCCGTGATCCTCATCGACCTCAAGCTTCCCGACGCTATTCCTCGTGACCGCTTGTTCCCGGCGAAGGCCCGTCATCCAAGCCCCCAGGTCTTTCAATGCACGCTTGAGCGGCTCGACCTTTCGAACGCCACAACACAGTTTGCGGGAATCCACCGATTGATAGAAGAGGTTGAGGCCATGATCGCCCACCATCTTCTCAACCTTCGCCGCATCCGGAAAAAAGACCTCGATGCGAATGCCATAACGATCGCGCAGGGCATCCATGCAATCATACGTCTCTTGATGCAGCCGGCCGGTGTCTAAAGTAAAAACGCGAAAATCCGATCCTCGCAAACGATGCATCATATGGATCAGCACGGACTCTTCAGCTTGAAAGGAGCATGCCAGCGCGATGCCCGGATGAAACCTTTTAAGCGCCCACTCCAAGACCTCTTCTGTCGTTAAATGTTCGATCTCGTCTCGCTTCTTCTCCCAATCATCAAGCATGGACCCGACTGCCATCATTGACCTCCTTCGTTCCTGAAATCTGATATTACGAATTGAAATAGTTATTTCTTTTCCAAAAAATTTTCATACTTGGCTGCCACAGGAAGGATTGGTTCCTACGCCCTCGATGTTTCTCAGCAGTGCTTCTACTTCAAACTCGCCACCCGCTCGCAGGCGGACTGCAAAACGCTGTCGTGGATCCGTTTGATATTCGAGCGTAAAATCGACCCCGCCATACAATTCCCGCGCGAGTTTTTCGAGATCAGGTTTTACTACCTGAAAGGTTTCCGGCGTATTGGGCGCGAGCAGCCGATCGTTGATCATCAAAAGCGCTTCGCTGCCGCGGAACTTGAGCCTGCCTTTAAGCGATGACTCTTTCTCCAACCTCCGGCAGTTGTCCAGTGCACGCTCGACAACGAGAAGAAGTCTTTCCCTGTTGGTCCCCTCAAGGGGGGCCTTCCGATTATAAAGCAGCCCGCGACGGTTTCCGGTTTCATCGATGCTGGTATTGGCCTCATGCGCTATCAGAACAATTCCGGGACCCGCGGGAACATGACTGTAATCAGCGACGTCGTAATATTCCCCGTCAGAAGCCTGGATCCACGAATTGAAGACATGAATGAAAACGTCCAGCGGGACCCCGCTGCCATTCTCCACGAAGAATTTGACGTTGACCTTCTGCAGATCCATTCACCATTTACCCTTCGCCTGCACTGGCAGCCCCGGCGCTGCCAGCTTGAACCGCGCTTTTCATCTGGCTCAGCTTGTTGTAGCAACTGTGCGCCGCGTCGATAAAAAGCTGCGCCTCCTGGAGGCGCTGGAACGCCACTTCCCTTTCTATGCCGTTCTGTTTCTGCAAAGCATCCTTCGCCTTAAACAGATAGTCGGCGAACTTGCCGCCGGCGTACTTGTCGTAAAATAACTGAGTGTCGCAAAACCGCTGGCGGAACTCGGCCAGGACAACCTCCTGGTCGTTTGAAACATCGTAGCTCTGGGTCTTTACCAGCGCCTGCGCCGCCTGGACCATCGCCCCGTAAGCGGTCACAACCGCTTTCCGCAAATCCCCGGAGTCGAAGTATATCTGCGCCTCGAATAGCTCCCTCTCGCTCGCTGCGAGAGTAAACTGCGCCTGGGAAACGACTTCCCCCGCGCACTCCCCCACCCCCATACCCGTCAAGGTGAACTCGCGGGGATCGCCCCAGTCGCTGTAAAATGACGGGGCGACGTCGTGAGCGGGAACTTGAGTGAGATCGTCCAGCATCGCCTTGATCTCCTTTTTCCCTATCCTGCCGACGAAGTCCTGAAAGCTCTCCGTCTTCTGCCGTTCCCTGACGTAGCGGTCGGTGACACGCATAACCACCTCAGGAATGCGCTTTGACGGAACCGCCCCGATGGGAAGGCCGTACGCGCCCGCATTGTCTTTCAGCTTTCCCCCGAGCATGACCTGAAAGTGGGGCACGGTGTAGCCGTTGATGTTCCGGCTGATTCCGTAAAAACCTATGTCCGCGACGTGGTGCTGACCGCATGAATTGAAGCAGCCGCTCACTTTGATCCGAAGATCCTTGACCGCACTGTCCAACTCGAAGCTCTTCTCGCTTAACCGGGTGCGCAGCTCTTTCGCGAGTCCCCGGGACGAGGCGATGCCTAATTTACAAGTGTCGGTGCCAGGGCACGCGGTCACGTCCACGATGGTGCCGGCGTTCGGCTCGCCCAAACCGATCTCCCTTAACGTGCTGTAGAGTTTGGGAAGATCAGCCTCACTAACCCAGCGCAGCATGATGTTCTGTTCCACCGTGGTCCGGATCGTCTCTTTGACAAAGCGCCGGGCGATATTTGCCAGCCCGCGCAATTGTTCGGCGGTGACATCTCCGAGAGGAAGGGTGACCGTCGCCACGGCGTATCCCCGCTGCCTTTGATGGTACACGTTTGTGGCATACCACGCATCGAACCCCTCCGGGCGCTCGCCGCCATTTAAAGACGCGGCGGCTTTGAGTGGACTCTCGCACTGCTCATAAACGCCGGAAAGGTAGTCGCTCCACCGGGGATCAGGCATCAGCCGTTGCCGCTCTTCGAGGACAAGCCTGCGAAATTCCCCAATTCCAAGGTTGGCGACGAGGAATTTGATCCTGGCGCGCGCCCGATTGCGCTTCTCCCCCAAGCGAGCAAAAACCCGGGAGATCGCCTGAGCCACAGGCAACAGCTCTTCTTCAGGCAGAAAGTTATCGAACAACTGCGCCTTGTACGACACAGCTCCCAAGCCACCTCCGACGTAAAACTCAAAACCCCGACGCTCCTCACCGTTAACCACCTCTTGCTTAGCGATAGCGCCCATGTCATGCATGCTGACTAAGCCGCAGGGATGCGCCTTGCAGCCGGAAAAGGCTACTTTGAACTTCCGGCCAAAATCCTGAGTGTCCGGGTGGCCGAGCAAAAACCTGGAGCACGCTTTCGCGTAAGGGGTAACATCAAAAACCTCATCTCTGCAGACCCCTGCCAGCGGGCAGGCCGTCACATTGCGGACCACATTCCCGCAGGCCTCCCTTGTGGTTACTCCAACCGCTGCCAGACGGCGCATCAGCGACGGCGTGTCGTCGATGTGAACGAAGTGGTACTGGATGTCCTGACGCGTTGTGATGTGCGAGATGCCGTCAGCATATTCTTCGGAAAGATCGGCTAGGGCCTCCATCTGCTCAGGGTTTAGACCCCCGAAAGGGATCTTGATCCGCATCATGCCGGGTGCATCCCAAACCGTTTCCGGGCCTTTCGTGAGACCTGCGGAAGGAAGTTTCAGTTTCTGCACCTTTGTCCCATCGTGTCTTTGCCCATTATCATAACGCTGCCCATAAACACCTCTTCGCAATCGCGTCTCCGCGAACACCCTCTCATCGATTTTTCCTTGCTTGCGCAATTCGAGCTGGGTCTCAAATATATCAATCTCGCGCGCAAGATCAGGCGCCACACGATCTGCAAGTTTATCCTTCCATGTTTGACTTCCATCCATCGGAATCTCCCTTAGGGACTTCAAGGAAAATGACTCATGATAACTATCATTCTGTGTCTCTGCCATATTCTTACTATTTGATATCCCTATAGTCAAGATATATACAAAAAAAATACTACTTGAGCGAATGCTGCCGCTGGGCAACTCTACCCTGAAGTTCCATTAACCCATCTAGGACCGCTTCAGGCCGGGGAGGACAACCAGGAACGTAAACATCGACTGGAATGATCCGATCGATTCCTTGAACCGTCGCATAGTTATCGTAAAACCCCCCGCTAGCAGCGCAAGCCCCAAAGGCCATTACCCACTTCGGTTCACCCATTTGCTCGTAAACTCTCTTCAGTATCGGCGCCAGCTTATGATTGACTGTGCCTATGACCATAAGTAGATCGGCTTGGCGGGGGCTAAAACGAGGCAGAAGCGCTCCAAAGCGGTCAATATCATATGGCGACATGGATAGCGACATATATTCCATAGCACAACATGCCGTAGCAAAGGGATAAGGGAAAATAGAATATTTGCGCGCCCAACCAACCGCTTTATCAACTCTGGTAAGGACTACACTTTCCGCAAGCAATTTATCTTCGCCGCTTCCGATATTCATTTGAAACTATCTCAACGCGTATGTGCTTAATTCAAGTGCAAACTGAAAGCCTAAGAAGGACCCTCTCGGAATCGAATCCGAGTAGTTTATAGTCCTTTCTTTGCTACTTGACAAGAAGATATCATAGTTCTACTCTGACCGCCGGCGTCAAGCCACTAATTCAAAAGTATCAGATCCTGGAGTTCCGCTAATGGAGGGAAAGAAAATACTTGTCGTTGAGGATAATGAGGATACCCGCGAAATCCTTCTTCATCGTTTGAAGGGTATGGGTGATTACGAAGTCCAAATTGCTACCAACGGGAAGGAGGCGCTCGACAAAGCAAGCCAGTCAAGACCGGATCTCGTTATTATGGACCTCAAAATGCCTGTGATGGACGGGTGGGAAGCCACAAGGGCACTAAGACAAACAAGTTGGGGAAAGGATTTACCGATTATCGCCCTCACTGCGCAAGCCATGGAGAACGATGAAGAGAAGGCACTCAATGCTGGGTGCAACGACTATATAGCAAAACCTATCATGGACTATACTATCCTGAAGAAAAAAATCGAGAAACTGCTAAGATAGTTTGCCTGCAGTCGGAATAGCCTGGGGGTAACAATGCCGTCCATTTTTTGCCTGTAGCGACAGGATTAGAGCTTTACAACATTAATGGCCTGAGGTCCTTTTTGCCCCTGAGCGATATCAAATTGAACCGCCTCCCCTTCGTTTAGAGTTTTGAACCCGTCACCTTGAATAGCCGAATAGTGGACAAAGACATCCCCGCCCCCCTCTTTCTCAATGAAGCCATATCCCTTGGCGTTGTTAAACCATTTGACCTTTCCAGTTGCCATAATCCATACCTCCCTGCACCTGTTGACTCTAAGAACCAACGAGTGAGCACTTCATAACTATTTAACCGTACTTAACGGTACTGCACGCCCCTCTAAATCTCTCGCTAGGACCTCATCGCGCGATGGATGGAAAAAATTCAGCAGACATACCCGGTTTTTTTGTTGAAGGCGACATTAGATAAAGCCTACCTCTGTTGTCAAGAGAAAAATTTCGTTAGGCAGGTGACCAATGGTGTCAAAAAAAACCTCCCAAATCGCGGTCATCGGGAGCTCGGATCCGACTGCGGAGATCGTAGCCCTCGCTACCGCTGTAGGTAGAACTGTCGCTTCGATGGGAGCAATCTTAATCTGTGGCGGATTAGGCGGCGTTATGCAGGCTGCAGCCAGAGGGGCAAAACAGGCTGGCGGGCTGACTGTGGGAATTCTCCCGGATTATCACAAAGAGTCTGCCAACCCGTTCATTGATGTTGTTATCTCCAGCGGTCTGGGGCATGCACGAAACATAGTAGTAGCTGCTTCAGGAGATCTGATTATTGCTCTCCCGGGATCACACGGCACTAGGTCAGAAATATCTATTGCGCTCAAACTGTCCAAGCCGGTTATCGGCGTGACTACCTGGGGCGATACCTCAGGCGTGCGTCAAATTCAGGATATCGAAGAGCTTAAGAAAGTCCTCATGCCTTTTTTTTAGGCAATATTCACCATTTAGAATTCTATGGCAAGTCAATATCCTAGATTACTTTAATAACAGAACGGCGTTTTTATATTGACATAAATCCATTTTTCCATTACATTTAACTTCCATATCATTACAAGCATAACCTAGCAGCCAAAAGTACCGTAATTTATTAAACAGATCGAATGGCTATTTATACAACTCTAACCAAAAGGGAGGCCGCACGTGTCGCAGAGGAGTTCGCACTCGCAGACGTCCTATCCTACACGGGCATTCGAAATGGGTCGGTCAACACGCACTATCTACTTGAAACCAAAAAGGGACGTTTCTTCGTAAAAATCGACGAGATCAAAAGCGAAGTCGAGGTCAAACAGGAGCTGGAGCTACTCCTTTACATGAAACGGCAGGGTTGCCCCTGTCCCCAACCCCTGAAAAGCAAAAAAGGGAAGCACTATGAGGAATTTCATGGGAAATATCTTTCGGTTAGTCGGTACCTGGACGGAGCAGAGCTCTCCTTGGAGGCGTTAACTTCATCTCACCTGGAGGCAATAGGCCACAGCCTTGCGAATCTCCATCTTATCGGTAAGGGCTACAAGAAAGGGATTGATAATCGCTTTGGATTTACAAAGGTTGTAGCCATTTATCGAGAGGTTAGAAAGCAACTTCCCCCTCATCTCAAAAACATTATAAGAGTCCTAGATGATGAGGTTGTATACTTGGAAAACTACTTGGATAACAACCTCCCCAAGGGAATCATTCATGGAGACTTTTTCCCCGACAATATAAAGTTTAAGGGGTCCAGGCTAGCAGGGATTGTCGATTTCGAAGCCGCGTGTCGTGGAAAACTGATTTATGACCTAGCTACAGCAGTGAACGCTCTTTGTTACTTGGACGGCCGTTATCGAATCGATCGATTTGAGCCTCTGATCACGGGATACGAAAGTTTGCGGCCCCTCTCCCTTCCAGAATGGGATTCCTTTCCCAACGAGCTTCGTTTTTCGGCGCTGAGATTCACCGTAACCCGCATTAAGGATTTCTATCTCCGAAAAATCGATGAGGACCAGAGGAATTACAAAGACTTCAAGGAATTCTTCGACCGTCTTCTCATTCTGCGCCGCGAAAAGGACGGAGGGATGGAGGACATTTTACTGGCAATGGCAACAGGTTATGACTATCGAAAATACCAAAAGTCAAAACCATCCAAATAATGCTTCCGCGCGCGACCTCTACAATTCAATGGAATTCTGATTCTGCGCGGGCTTGCTAACCAATTTGCCCATCTTCAATGCCGCGTCCTGCCGAATTAGACGGATAAATGCAAAAAAAGTCAATAAAATGCCTAACAAAAAGAGGAGTCTACCTCCGCTCAGCACCACATAGTAGAAGTCAAGCTTGACCCGTGCCGCGTTGTACTTTTCCCGGTCCTGGTTGATCCTCCGAAGCACTTCCTCATTCTTTTGATGATCTAGTTCCTGGAAACTGCGATAGTTATCTTCTAGTCCTGTCTGGGCTATCTTCACCAGCAATCCCTGGTATCTCGTAATCTGCACCGCCCCAACCCCCCAGTTCCCCGCACCCAGGAGAAGAAGTAGAAACCCCGCCACTAAAACATTGCTAGAATATATATCGCGCCATTTCATGGGCCTGGCACTCAGATAACAAATCCCACAGCTTAGATCAAATCCTATCCTAAAGATCAGAAATGTATCTTGCGCTGCATGCCAGAGTAGCTTAGGATAAGACCATTGTGAAATCCTACGTCATTGGAGATATCCACGGCTGCTTGGATGAGTTAGCATATCTCCTGGAGGCACTGCCTCTCGAGCCGGCGGATCGTCTGATTTTTCTCGGTGATTACGTGGATCGAGGCCCTGATCCGAAGGGGGTCATCTCCCATCTGATTCAGTGGCAAAAAGAAGGTGAACAAGAGCTGACCTTTCTCAAAGGCAATCACGAAAGCATGTTTCTCTCTTACCTCGGGCTGTCCGGCAAGTACGGAGAAATGTTTCTTTTGAACGGCGGCGGAACAACCTTAGCAAGTTACGGAATCCCTTCCAATATGACCTCTCCCGAGGAATTTCGATCCTGCATTCCGCAAAGCCACGTCGAGTTCCTGAACGGCCTTAGAAACTATTGCCTGATGGAGCCTTTTCTCTGTGTTCACGCGGGCATTCATCCGTTGAAGCCTCTTAAAGAACAAAGCGAAAGGGAGTTCCTCTGGATCCGTGACGAATTCATTTTCAGCCCTCATCCCCTTCCTTACACTATCCTTTTCGGCCACACGCCCCAAAAGGAGGTTTTCTTCGACCTTCCCTATAAAATCGGATTGGATACGGGCCTAGTCTATGGAAATCAACTTAGCTGTTTGGAGGTGCACGAGCAAGTGCTCTTTCAGATAAGAAGACGCCAGAAGAAAGTGACGCATAGAAACATCGGCGATCAATGGAAGCAAAAACCCCGCTTCTTCAATTCTACGGCTTGACTTTCCGCCACACGTGCCAATAATAGCACTTCAGTCTGCCCGGCATATTAAAATTGGAGCCCACTTCAAAATAAATTGCGTGGCGGTGTAGCTCAGTTGGTCAGAGCACGCGGCTCATATCCGCGGAGTCGACAGTTCGAGTCTGTCCACCGCCACCAAATTTACTTGGACTTCACGTAGTCACTCTGTTACTTTAGCCCGTCTACGATTTATGACGACCGCACCTTCTTGCATCTATCTCATAGACGGCAGTTCTTACATTTTTCGTGCTTATTTCGCACTCCCTCCCCTCACTAACTCTTCGGGTGTCCCCACGCAGGCCACCTATGGTTTTACCACGATGACCCTGAAGTTCCTCAAGGAATATCAACCTGAATACCTCGCGGTTGTTCTAGATGCCGGTAGGGAGACTTTTCGTAACCAGATCTATCAAGACTACAAGGCAAATAGGCCGGCGGCCCCGCCCGACCTTATTCCCCAATTTGCCCATATTCGGACGGTCATCCAAGCTATGAACATCGCTCTCTTAGAACTCGAGGGATTTGAGGCTGATGATTTGATCGCGACGCTAGCCAAAACTTTATCCGTCCAGGATGGCCAAGTTGTAGTCGTTTCGAGTGACAAAGATCTCATGCAACTTGTAGGTGAAAAAGTGAAACTGCTCGATACCGCAAAGGATCGGTGGATTGGAATCAACGAAGTCAAAGAAAAATTCGGCGTGGAGCCGGAGAAAGTAGTGGAAGTCATGGGCCTTATGGGTGACCCCATCGACAACATACCCGGGGTGAAGGGAATCGGTGAGAAGACAGCGGCTGCCCTGATTCAAAGGTTCCACTCTCTCGAGAACCTCTTTGACCATTTGGATGAATTAGAAAAATCAGAGATTAAAGGAGCCGCTCGCATTCGTAATACGCTGCTGGAGGGAAAAAAGGCGGCATTTCTTAGCCGAGCTTTGGCAACCGTGAAGAGCGATGTTCCCCTTTCCGTAGCATTGGACCAGCTTCGCCGCCGCTCTTTTGACAAAGAGAAGCTAAAAGAGATTTTTTCTGAGCTTGGTTTTGCCAAGCTATTCAAAGATCTCGACGCGGAGGAGTCTACGGAAACCTAGGGATATATGCAGACAAGAATGAAGCTGGGAGACTTCCTGGTGAGCTATCTTAAAAAGATAGGTGTCTCCCACCTTTTTGGCATTCCAGGGGATTTAGTCATCAATCTATTTCTAAAGTTTGGCCGGCCAAGAGGACTTAAGATCATTACTCTCTCCCATGAACCTGGAGTGGGATTCGCGGCTGATGGATATGCCCGCAGCACAGGCCGAATTGGAACTATCTGCGTTACCTACGGTGCCGGCGGCCATAACATGGTCAACCCGGTGGCAGGCTCGTTCTCAGAAAGGGTCCCTATCCTCGTCATCAGTGGCGGGCCAGGAGAGGAAGAACGCAAACTTGGTGTTTTAATCCATCATCAAGCTAAAGAGATCGAATCCCAGTTTCATATCTACAGGGAGGTCACCTGTGCAGCGAAGATCATAGATGATCCCCAGCGGGCGGCAACGGACATCGATGAGGTCATCCGTTCGATTTGGATAAACCAACAACCAGGCTACCTGGAAATCCACCGTGATATGGTCGAACAGGAAATCCGCGTGCCCAAGCCGATCGTGGAGTGGAATGGGGAACTCCCTCATCCCCAATCGGACCGACATAAGCTTAACGAGGCGATACGAGACACCGTGGAACGCTTTAATCACGCCAAACATCCAGTCGTGATCGTCGGCATCGAGGCTTACCGCTTTAAGCTCGTAAAGGAGATCGTAAAGCTGATAGAGAAAATGGGAGCCCCTTGCTGCACTACGGTCCTAGCCAAAGGCGCGTTTCCCATGAACCATCCGCTCTATATGGGCGTTTACGTCGGGAGAACCAGTCCTCGGCGGATCCGCGAGACGGTAGAAAAGGCGGATTTGATCGTCAGCCTGGGGATGTTTCTCACGGATATTGAAATGGGCGGACACCATCCGCCTGAGGTTCTACGCTACCGTTCGATCTGGGCAGTGGATAACAGGGTTAACGTGAGCTTCCATACTTATACGGACGTGACGCTCCGGGATTTTGTCCATGGACTATTGAAGGCAGAGTTACGGCTGCATCGGGAAAAGGTCATCTACAGCGATAACCTCGGCAAACCTCGACCAAACTTGGACCGGCGTCTTCGTGTTGCTGACATTTTACGCGAAGTCAATCGCTTCCTTTCGTCTCACAGGAAGTTCATGGTGGTCGCAGAATCCGGAGATGCCTTGTTCGGCGGTATCGATATCAAGGTAGGAGATGACGGTCTCTACTTAGCGCAGGGTTTCTATGCCTCAATGGGTTTTGCTATGCCAGGCGCACTAGGTGCACAAATAGGCACAGGGCTGCGTCCCTTGGTCGTCACTGGAGACGGGGGATTTCAGATGACAGGGGCTGAAATCGTTCATGCTCCTCGCTACCGGCTTAACCCGATAGTGGTTCTGCTCAACAACGGGGGCTGGGGGATTTTCAGACCAATCGCCAAGCGTCATGACTTACTGGCCCTTCCTTCCTGGAGATATGCAGAGTTGGCAAACCTTTGGGGCGGAGTTGGATACAGGGTTGAAACTGTGGCAGAGTTACGGCATGCGTTAGGGGAGGCTGCCGAATCAACTTCTTTTGTTATCATCGAAGCCATGATCGGTTATCGAGATCTTTCTCCCATCACTATCAAATATATTCGTGCGTCGGCTAAGCAAGCTAAGATTTTATCCCCGTCTTGAGTCTCACTCTTTCTTACTGATCCTCTGACTCTATAAGAAAGGGATACCCACTTGATCGAAAAGGACCGGCTGAAAAACCTGCTTATTGAGCTGATTCAGATCGACAGCCTCTCCCGAAAGGAACACACCATCGCTATGCGTCTCAAAAGAGAGATGGAAGCGTTGGGCGGAGAGGCGCGGGTTGACGATGCGGGCGCAAAAGTCGGAGGCGACGTGGGCAATCTGATCGCTCATTTTCGCGGCAACTCACCAGACGCCGCGCCCTTTCTGCTATCTGCCCACATGGACACAGTCGTACCTGGCGAGGGTGTTGTGCCGGTCCTGGAGGGTACTATCCTGCGGAGCGACGGTCGCACTGTGCTGGGCGGGGACGACAAGAGCGGGGTTGCTATCATCTGTGAAGTGCTGCGCGTCGTGCGCGAGGACCACCTTCCCTGCAGCGACATTGATGTGGTATTTACCATCTGCGAGGAAGCCGGTCTTCTCGGCGCAAAATGGCTGGAGGTATCCCGGCTGAAGGCGCAGAGGGGACTAGTCCTGGACAGCGACTCTGTGGGATTCCTTTTCACCAAAGCTCCGGCGGCCAATCGCATGGAATTCCGCATTGCGGGACTGGAGGCTCATGCCGGGGTTTGTCCGGAAAAGGGAGTGAGTGCGATCCAAGTAGCGGCCGAAGGAATTCGTCGAATGAAACTAGGCAGGATTGACGAAGAGACAACCGCCAACATCGGCGTCATACACGGCGGAACCGCCGTAAACGTTATCCCCAACTCGGTCACCCTGAAAGGCGAGGCAAGAAGCCACAGCGAGGAAAAATTGGCTTGGCAGACGCGCCACATGCGCGTCTGCCTTGAAGAGGCGGCCGCGCACTATGCGCGGGAAATCGACGGCAAGCGGTTTCTGCCTCTTGTCGAAGCGCAAATCGATAGAGACTACGACCGGATGAACATCCCTGACGACTCTGTTATCGTGCGGCTTGTCCAGGCGGCCGCGAACAATCTCGGCATGCAACTTCGAACGATGGCTACCGGAGGCGGATGTGACGCGAATGTCCTGAATCGAAAGGGCCTCGAGGTAGCCAATCTGTCCACCGGGATGAGAGACATTCACACGGTGAAAGAGTGGCTAGATTTGAACGATCTCTACACGTCGGCTGAAATGGTCTTGGAGATTGTAAAATTAAACGCGCTGGGGCGTTATTAGCCGTTTTTCAGACCGAGGGTGATGCGCCAGCGCCCAGTCATGCCATGCAAGGGGAGGAATTAGGTCTTCTACTGAAGCAAGAGCGAGGGCAATTTCTAGAGTTTATCACCGCGTATGAGTACAAAAAGGGAGGCTCTCAGAAAAAGAGAAGTGAGGATCTGGGCCGCGAGACCGCCCGCCTGTTGGCGGGGATGGCCAACGCCGATGGGGGAATTCTGCTGGTCGGAGTCGAAGCAGACAAAAGCGTGACCGGCATTCCCTTTCCGTCCGAGGAGATTCAAGCCCTCATCCAAGCGCCGCAAATCCTCTTGAGCCCCTCTCTCAATCCCTACTGTCAAAGATTGCATCTAGGAAATCTCATGCTGCTTAAGTTCGACGTAGCTCCTGGCCTCGAGGTCCATCGAGTGTCTGGCGGCCGGACCTTCTATCGTATCGGGACGGAGAATCCAGCCCTCCCTTTAGAGCAAATACAAAGCCTAAGAGAATCCAAAAAGAGTTTCTTTTACGAGCGTCAACATGTCACGAACGCGACCTGGGACGATCTGGATCAAGACGCCTTAGCCGCTTTTGCTCAACGGATTAACGACCCGCGCCATACCAAGGCTATCCTCGGCCGCACCTATCACCTCATCGATTCATCTGAAGAACAACCTGCCTTGACTATGGCGGCTCTTCTTTTATTCGCCAAAGATCCCACGCGGTGGCATCCCCGTTGCGGCATCGATTTCGTCAAGTATGAGGGCACAGAAAGGCGCCATGGAGCTTCGCTCAACGTCGTCAAGCGGATCCGTTTGGAAGCTCCGTTATTCTGCTTGATCGACGAGGCCGTGGGGCGAATCAAGGAACATATCAAGGAAAAAACAATACTTCACGATCTTTTTTTTCGTGAACGCTTAGAGTATCCCACATTCGCCTGGCAGGAGGCCTTAGTCAATGCAGTCGCGCACCGGGATTATGCACTTACAGGAACATCCACAGAGGTCTGGATGTTCGATGATCATATTGAAGTCCGCAGCCCGGGTCTGCCCCCCCATCCGGTTACGATTGAGCAGTTGCGCGAGCAAAAGAGAGTTCATTTTTCACGCAACCCATTGCTGGTGCGGACTCTGGCGGATTTGGGCTACTTACGGGAGATGGGAGAGGGAATCCCGCGAATGTTTCAAGAGATGGAGCATCATGGTCTGAGGCCTCCGGAGTTTTCCACCGAAGGGTTTTTCTTCTCCGTAACTCTGCGCAACACCCCTATTTATGACGAGGTCACTCTTCGATGGCTGCATCAATTTGAGACATTGAGGATCACCTTCCGCCAACGCAGGGTGCTAGCCTACGCTTACTCCCACGGCAAATCATTCAACACAGCCGATTACCAACGCGTAGCGGAGATTGACCGCGATACGGCCTATCGCGAGATCCGCGCCATGATCAAGCTGGGAATCGTGGCCCCGCTTAAGCCCAAGAGTCGAAGCTACCGGATCGTCGAGCGGCTCTAACAAAGATGGACTTTCCCGATTTGGCACGACTTGCCGGCGGTCACGCTGAGGCCAGGATCCTACAGAGCGCAGTGAGCCTCGGCATATTTGACGCCCTCGAAAACAGATTTCTTGATGCCCCAGCGATCGCCTCATCCCTGCGGATCGATCCCAGAGCCACCGAACTGCTTCTCAACGCTCTGGTTGCCATCGGCCTGCTCGAAAAGAAAGAGCGCCTCTTCTCACTCAACCCGATCGCCTCGACCTACTTGGTCCGCTCCTCGCCCAAATACTTCGGTGGGATGGTTCTTTTCGAATCCTCTCTTTGGGACTGTTGGGCGAATCTGGAAAAGGCTATCCGCTTCGGCAAGCCCGTCCGAACACCCAACATGTATCAAGAGGATCCCGAGGAGACGGAGCGTTTTATCTACGCCATGCATTCGCTCGTGGCGGCGCGGGGAGACGCAGAGATTCTAGCAGAGAAACTGGATTTGACCGGAGTTACAGATCTACTCGATATCGGCTCTGGCCCAGCCACCTATCCCATCCATTTTTGCCGTAAATACCCGCGCCTTCGGGTTACCATCCTTGATCTTCCTGGCACTATCGAGATTACAAAGAGATTTGTCCGAGATTCCGGACTCGAGGATCGGATAAGACTGATCGCGGGAGATTATCGCGCCCATGCCATACCAGGGAGATATCAAGCTGTTTTCCTCTCTAACATCATCCATGCAGAGAGCGACGAAGAGAATTTCGCTCTCATGGCGAAGATTTATCCGTGTCTGGAAAAGGGCGGGAGAATAGTGATTAAAGACCATATCCTTGACGATCCATTGACCCATCCACACGTCGGAGCCATTTTTTCCCTGCTGATGCTTCTGACAACCCAGCATGGAAGATGCTACTCTTTCAACGAGGTGAAACGTTGGCTTGAAGCGGCCTCATTTAAGCGAGTCTTCGAGGTTCCTCTCCCCCACCCCCTAATCTCATCTCTGGTCATCGGCGTCAAAGATTAGGTATCGCGCGCCTCGAAACCGCGAGCTGCTGGAAAAACAGGGAGTTCTCATAACTCCCTGTTTTTTTGCGCTTCGCTCGGTCCCAACATTCCGCATATTCCCGCATATTGCGGATGTAGCCTGCAATTCGGGGCTAAATTTTCAAAAATCTTTTAAAAATGGGAGCTGTCAAGCAGCCGATCCGTCGCCCTTGACGGTCCGTTTCACTGGCGCTATCGTCAGCCGGTGATTAGGGCTGCAGTATGACAGACGAGAAGCAAGCGCCGAAAGAACAGGAGGCCCCGAAGATACAGCGAGTTCCTTGGAAGGAATTCCTAGAATCATACCCGCTAAACACAGGGCAATTTGTAGGCGGGTACTATCGGAAAACAGAGGACCGATACAATCCCTACGAAAGGTTAGCACCTCGCCTGCGCTTGTATTGCTCTGGCTGCAAAGGAGAAAGAAATTTTGACGGCACGTGGCGATACCAGCGCGACTTTAGCGATAACACCAGGGTATGGGACTTTCTCATCTATACCTGCAAGGATTGCGAGCAAGGGAACAAGACGTTTTGCGTGAACTCCTTTGCAACAGATAATGAGGGCAATGGGTGGGCGCTCAAGATCGGGGAGTTCCCCGAAGCGCACGTTGACGTACCGGAAAGCTTAAGCACCCTATTGGACACGCACTACCCTCTATTCCTAAAAGGACTCGGATGCGAGAAAAGAGGTTTCGGCATAGGCGCGTTCACATACTACCGACGTGTAGTCGACTCACAAAAGAGCAAACTCATTGCCGAGATGCTGCGCGTTGCCGAGAAGCTGAATGCGCCCAGCGAAATGCGAGAGCGATTACGCCGCGCGGCGTCGGAGAACCAGTTCTCACGAGCGATAGAGACCATAAAGGGTGCAATACCGGAGTCCTTAATGGTCAATGGTAGGAACCCTCTGCAACTACTCCATAGCGCTCTTTCTATAGGCGTCCATGCAGAGACCGACGAGAACTGTCTGAAATTTGCCCATGACGTGCGTCTTGTATTGGCCGACTTCTCAGAGAGACTTGTACTTGCTCTACGGGAGCAAAGTGACCTGCAAGCCGCCGTTTCTGATCTTTTGAAGTTCAATGCAAGCGCGAAAGAGAAAGCCAAAGAGCCATCACAGTGATCATTTGCCACCCTTGACGCCCTTGACCCGTCACTGCCTCGGCGATATAGCTCCCCCGTCAGTTTAAGGAGCAGGATATGGATGCAAAGCAAGCGCTGGCAATGATTCAGGACGATATAGTTGAGGCTAAGAAAAAAACTTTGAGTCCGTAACGATTCAAAGCTTAGAAACCGCCTTAAAAGAAATCGGAGCCCTCGCGGAGCTAAGCGGAAAAGAATTGACGAGGGAAATGGAACATTACAAGGCACAGAATGCCGCCAATCTCGCTCAGTATGAGGCCGAAAGATCTCGTAGCCTTGAATCCTTTCGTTCCGTTATCTTGACAGGTCAAGCCGCGCTGAAAAGTGCTATCCTCATCAACGGCGGAGCATCCGTGGCGCTCTTGGCCTTCCTCGGTCACATATGGAATACAGAACCACCCGCACCGGTGGTGGCTGGCCTTACACAATCATTACTGTTCTTTTTGATAGGAGTCCTTCTTAGTGCCATGGCAGCAGGCACAACATATTTGACTCAGGCATTCTACGATGGAGGATGGGACAAGACAGGCATGGGGATTAATTTTATAAACATCCTTTTAGTAGTTTCCGCCTATTATCTGTACCTGAAGGGTGGCCTTGCGGCATATTCAACGTTTGTTCTTCATCTCGGGAACTGACCATGAAGGAAAAGGTCCGAGGCTACGACACGCCGCATCTTTATCGCGAGGACATGCTTGAGCGCATCCGCCACGCTGAGCGCGAGCCGAACGAGTCAGCTTGAAAGATTAACCGCATCATCGAAGAAGGAAACCTGCCCGAGATGCCGGTCGAGCTACCGTTCCCCGAAGATGATGACCCCGAGTGCGAGTGACTGGAGACTAAAGCAAGGAGGATTGAAACATGCAGCTTAAGCCAAGCACGGAAAAGGCTCTCGATGGTTGGGCTGGACCGACCACGTGGCATACCGATCATACGCTCGACATGGAACGTTTCTACCGCTTTGTTGACCAGTATCACCGAGACCACGGATTTACGATCGACGAAGCAGGCTTGCGGGACCTCATTGAAACTAAGACAAAGTCCAAAGGAAATGATGCGTTGTGCGACATCATATTTGAACGTGTGAGCCTTGCTTATAAGATCCTGGACTTTCTTAAAGCCACCGGTCGTTAACAGGAACGAGTCAAGTTTGGCCGTAAGCTCTAGATCAAGAGCTTTCTTTTCTCTGAGGTCGAGCCCGACACGCCGATGCGGCGGCCCCACTCGTCGGCTGAACGGCCAGAAAACCTGGGGTTCCGGGAACCCTGGGTTTTCTTCTTGCCTCTACCACCCGCTAGGCCACTAGCGTCTTTGCCGGATCGTTCTCTCTTTGCTGCCCTCTGTTTTATCTCGGTATCGACCGCCGCCAGCTCCGGGTCTGCCTCTATCGCCTTCTTTACGGCGGCGAGCTTTTCGCTACCACCATGGCAGAGGAAGAAGCAGATACCGTCGGCGACAGCTTTAAAATTTCTTAAAACAGGAACCGACGGAGTTGCGGCATGAGGAAAGACGTCGCATAAGTCTTTGAATTCATTGTGCGCTAAAAGGGAGAGGTTGGCGCACGCGTTTTTAAATAGCTATAATAAGAGCTAAAGGGAGTTATCGTATTTTTGGCGTTACCGGAGGAAATTAGAAAGGCCAGAGAGCAAGCGATCGTTGACGCCTACCGGCCTATCTGCCTGTGTAACAAGATCCGTAAAGGAATCATCGTCAAGGCGATTCAGGCCGGCGCCAAATCCTTCGAGACGGTAAGCCGCCGCACCGGCGCCGGCACGGGTCCTTGCGGCGCAGCCAGATGTGGACCGATGATCCGCAGGATGCTTGGAGAAGAAGTAGAGACTTGCGCTGTTTGCGGCTGGTCTATCCTTAAAGGCCCGCCACCTCTGACCTGTCCTAGGTGCGGTGTAAGTCACGGGACATAAGCGCCTTGTGTTCCGAAAAGACAAATCAATCTGATATTAGAGCCCCTTCTCCGCTACTCAGGCAGCCATAGTCACTTGAGGAATACTAAGCGGCAGAAGCAAACTGAAGGTGCTCCCCTTTCCAACCTCGCTTGCAACCTTGATTTTACCTCCAAGGGATTCGGCGATCTTTTTACACAGATTCAACCCCAGCCCCGTTCCCCCATATTGCCGACTGGACGATCCATCCAACTGGCGAAACTCCTCGAAGATAATCTCCTGATCGCGCTTATCGATTCCGATCCCCGTATCCGAGACAGCTATTTCAACAAAGGAGCCGCCCTCCTCAGAAACCGTCTGGACTTCCAGCCTAATCTCACCCGTTTCTGTGAATTTGACCGCATTGGTTAAAAGTTGCATCAGGATCTGCTGCAATTTGTTTGGATCGGTATAAATGATCCCTACCGACGATGCGATATCAACCCTAAAACCGATGGGTCTTGTCCTGATCAGCCTCTGGGCCATCATATTCATAGACTGCATGATCTCCCGAACATCGACCGACTGAAAGGTTGTTGGCGTGGTATCGGCTTCAAGGCGCGAGAAGTTCATAAGACTGTCCATAAGATGGGATAGATCCTGGCCATTGGTCACCAGGCGATCCAGAATGGCGCGGGAATCCCCAGTGAAGCTCGGATCCAAAAGAATCTCGCCGTACCCTAGAATCGTACTGACAGGAGTCCTCAGCTCGTGGCAAATGTTCGACACAAACTGCTTTTTCAGCCGATCCCCCTCGATAAGTCTCTGGTTCATGATCTCGGACCGATCGTACAGATTACGGTAGCTTTCCTTGGCCTGCTCGGACTCCTCAAAAAGCATCCCATTCTCAAGGGACAACGCCAGTTGATCGGCGAGATTACAAAGTAGCCTCAAATCGTCGGCGTTGTAGCTCTTACCCGAACGCTTCCTGCCAAAAGAGACAAACCCAAGGATGCTCTCTTCGAAGGATATGGGAATCAATAGCTCCGAATTTAAAGCCTCTAAGACCCCCATAAGCGCGCCACGATTCTCCTGATGGAGGGGATCGAATCTCACCTCTTCTTTGGAGATCCCCCTCTTCTCCACTCCCCAGTGATGACTCCAAAACGCGCCCAGACCGTCCAGAGTCTCTTGGAATCCGTGGCTATTTCCGCCGAGAAACACCCCGAGATATTTCTCCTCGCCTTTGGGGCGGAAAAAAATTGAGGCGTTCTCTACCTTGAGTTGATTTGCGACCGACCTAAGATACCTCTCGGCCACAGCCTGAGGTCTGGCGAGTGAACGAAGCAACAGGCTGACTTCGTTCTGCAGTTTTATGGGATCATATTCCCTGTGATAGAGATAATAATCCACCAGCCCATCGATCCACCGTAAGAGCGGGTTAAAGACGAGCACGACCAGTATGGAAAAAAGGAGCGGAACCAAGGCGCCATGCTCGTAAAACCCAACAGAGAATCCTAGAACAGAGACAACTACGACATAGATCAACAGCAAGACGCCCGTCAAAGCCGCTCGGGTAAGACCCAGCTTAAGGACCACGTCCAAATCGAACAGACTGTATTTAAGCAAGGCGTAGGCTACCGATAGAGGGAAAAAAACCGTAGGGATTAACAACAGATTGTAAGGCACCTTCCAATAAAAGAAGCTTGTCAGCACCGTACCCAGAGTGGGAATTAAAAAACCAAGGATGGCGCCGACCCACACCACTCGGAGCCGTGAACGCTCTAAAGCGGAACCGGACCGCTTCAGCCCATTCCAAAGAAGGACAAGAAAAACAACCGCGCCCAAGCAGGTATAACCGTACGCCATCCGCAACGCGGTGTGCCAAACCTCCGAAGGACCATAGAAGCTCAGGCTGTAGAAAAGACCTAGCAAAATCGATACGCCGTAAATTAAGCAGACGTAAGCGAGATGCTTTTTCCTTCTGCTAACGGATCCCGTAAGCAAGAGCCCCAAGTGCATTGCGGCGCTGGGAGTCAACGTGATGGCGAAAACCCGAACCTCTTTTGGTAAAATCCCCGCGGTTAAAAAATCGAAGGTAGATATAAACCACAAGAAGATGACGCTCACCATGAAAAAGAGAACTCTAGCGGCGGGCAGCGCGGGGCGAAGATAGGCCGGTGTCAATCCTATGACCAGAAACCCCAGACCCGTAAGAACATAGCTCCCGAAGCTGAGAAGCCAGTCATGAAGGGTAAACTTCATTGACGCAATCGGAACGCGAACGAGCTTACCCTCCCGCTCAAGTGTGTATTGGAATAAAGTTCCTGGAGGACGGCTGCGGACTAATTCATAGACGGCCTGGCGCTCGGCAACAGGCACGTCCTGGATCGTCAACACGCGATCCAGAAATCTGAGACCCTGCTGTTCTCCAGTCCAGTGAGGCAAGAAATATGGCGCAACATTCAGATTGCTATAGAGAAAAAACCCGGGGAAAGGTTGGCCGTTCCACCGTAAAGATGAGACCAAGGCGCCCCCCAAGACTGCAAAGGCAAGTAACCCAGCGGTCGCAAATAGCCCCCTTCGTTGCCAGGTTTGAATGTCCATCTTCCCTCCCCAGCTAAAAAAGGCCTTCTGGTATCGTTTGAACCAGATGGCCTTTACCAGGGCAAAAGAGTCCCTGTCAAGTAAATTAAATGCAGCCGCGAATCGAAGACGTGGCCAGGAGGGCGGACGGTGGGTGATTCTCCGCTAGAGCCGGCCGATCATGTCGCTGGAAAGAACGACTCGAGTTTGGCGTCCTAAAAACTCCAGGAGAACGGCCACCCGTTGGTTTCCCTTCATCTCGCTTTCAAAGACAGCCTCAAGACCGGATAGGGGCCCCTCTTTTATGGTGATCGGCTCACCGGCTCGATACGTCACCGGCTGAACCTGGGCAATGCCGTCGGGACAGCGCTCTCGCAAAGTTCCAATCACCCCTTCTGCGACTTCCGCAAAGCGATCGCCGAACTTTACGAAATCCTTTACTCCCCGGGTGTAGCGAACCGCCTTGCCGGAAAGAACCAGGTCCAGACGACAGAAAACATAACCAGGAAAGAGTGGCACAAGGCTCCACTTATGGCGCGTCCCAACACGGCGCCGGGCGCGTAGCCAAGGGAGAAATACCTCGAATTTCAGCTCTGCAAGTTTCTTTTGAACGGAGGTCTCCTTCCTTGCTCTTGTAGTGATGGGATACCACGGAGCCCGCCTTCCAATTCAAGGGACTGCGATTCCATAATTAATCTAATACAAACGCATTAAGTAATGTTACACTCTCGGGGAAGAAAGCCTTCGGGCCGTGGGCAATGGGCCTCTGCCTCGAGGGCCACTCACGCCAACCCCTTAGGCTGCTTACTCCCAGGGTCTGGGCCTGCCATCGTCTTCACGTCCCTGCGCCCCCGGGCCCTCAGTCTTCTTCCCCTCGATGAAATCCACAGGTAACACTATTAAAGACGTTTGTATTAGTTCCCGCATGATCAAGCTTCTGCTGGGGATAATCGCCAAAAAGAAATGCATGGACAGCAAGCAGAATCGGGAAAGAATGGATACAAGCTCGTTATCTCGACGATGGACAAAAAATTTGTAACCCAATGCCGACTCACCGCCAAGAAGTTAAAACTCGGAATTCACTCCAGTCACTTAGGAAGCACTTCAAAAGTAGGTTTGAAAAACTAAAAATAGAAAATTCATCAATCATGAAATATTAATTTCCTTGACTTTAAGCTGAAATAGCGGTTCAATAGGGACTGTCTAGAGATGAGTTGAAGGTTTCTCCCTTACTCTTCGTCAAAAGAGAGGGAGAACGAATGAAGTGAGTCGGCCGGGATTCCTAGGGAAGGAGGTCGCGTGCAGGCCACAAAGAGCCTTTGGTCCTTTTTCAATAAGACTCGACACTATTCCTACCTCTTCTCCTTTACTGCCAAAAGCGACGAGCAGAACCCAAGGACGGCCATTGATGTCTCCTATGGGTAAGAAAACCATCCTATACCCGTTAAAACTCAAGCAGCTCTCAAACACTGCAGAAAATTTTTTAGAGGCACGACTAACTCCGAGAGGGGGGAACCGTTGGAATGGACCATAACGGGGAATTTGAATCTCTGATCCGCAAGGATCGCGACCTCGGCCAGGTGAAGCCCTGGAAGGGAAACCTTCTGGGTTATCTGGAAAAGGTCAAGGACGACCCCTCGATCCCAAAACTGTCGCATGCCCGCATCTACGATATCATCATCAAGTCCGGCGTTCGAGATATTCAACAAACCAACGAGCCTCGGATCAAGAGGCTTTATAAAGACGAATCGACAAAGGTTTACAACTTCTTTTCCGATGAATTCTTCGGCATCGAAAAGACCATCGCTCAGATTGTTCGTTACCTCCACGCCGCTTCGCTCAAAGGCGAGGAGAGCCGCCAAGTCCTGTATCTCATGGGTCCGGTCGGATCAGGGAAAAGCTCTCTCATCGAAAAGCTGCACAGGGGCTTAGAGGAGAGCGAACCCTTTTACGCCATCGAGGGGTGCCCGATGTTTGAGGAACCCCTGCACCTGATTCCCCGCCACCTGCGCAAAGAATTTGAAAAGATGCTGGGAGTCCACATCGAGGGAGAGCTCTGCCCGGTCTGCCGTTGTCGGTTGAAGGGAGAGTTCAATGGAAAGTACGAGGAGTTCCCCGTCTGCACCATCGAGTTCTCGAAGCGCGCACGCGTGGGAATCGGCGTCGTCCCTCCGGTCGATCCCAACAACCAAGATACCTCAGTGCTGATCGGCAGCGAAGACATCTCCAAGCTCGATCTCTATTCCGAAGGTGACCCCCGGGTCCTGGAGTTGAACGGGGCCCTCAACGTCGGCAACCGCGGCATGGTGGAGTTCATTGAAGTCTTTAAAAACGAAATCGAGTATCTCCATTGCATGATCACTGCGACCCAGGAGAAGGTGATTCCGGCGCCGGGGAGACACGGTTTGGTGTATGTCGATACAGTCATTGTAGCCCACTCCAATGAAGCCGAATGGCAAAAGTTCAAGGCCGATCACACCAACGAGGCGATTCTCGACCGGATTGTGGTCGTCAGAGTTCCCTACAATCTCCGGCTTTCCGAAGAGGTCAAGATCTATCAGAAAATCATTCGGACTTCGGACTTTCACGCCCATGTCGCTCCCCACACCTTGGAAATCGCTTCCATGTTCGCCATTCTTTCCCGCTTGGAGCCGACGAACAAATGCGACCTGATGACGAAGCTCAAGATCTACAACGGCGAAGAGGTCGTGGAAAAAGGGAGGACCAAGAAGGTCGATATCCAAGAGCTGCGCGAGGCTGTGAAGCGCGAGGGCATGACGGGAATCTCGACCCGGTTTATCACGAAGGCTCTCGACAACGCCCTGTCCGATAATACGGCGGGGAGATGCATTAATCCGATCAACGTTCGCGAGGCCCTCATCAATATGGTCAAGGAGTCCGATCTCTCTGACGACAGCCGCAAACAGCACCTCGAATTTCTCCAGGACAGCCTGCACAAGGAATACCTCGAGGTTTTGGAAAAGGAGATTACCCGAGCGTTTGTCTATTCCTACCAGGAACAGGCGGAAGCTCTTTTTCAGAATTACCTCGATCACGCCGAGGCCTATGTCAACAAGAGCAAGGTCAAAGACCGCAACACCAAAGAAGAGCTGTCCGCGGACGAGGGCTTCATGAAATCCATCGAGGAGCAGATCGCCATCATCGGCTCGGCGGCCGATGGCTTTCGCCAAGAGGTGATCGCCTACCTTTGGGCCGCAAACCGGCGCGGAGAGAAAATCGACTATCACAGTTACGAACCCCTGAAGGAGGCGATCGAAAAAAAGCTGATGACTTCCGTGCGCGACCTAAGCCGGATCATCACGAAGGCCAGGACGCGCGATGAGGAACAGAGCGAGAAGTATAACGCCATGGTCAAAAATCTCCTGGACAATGGCTATTGCACAAGCTGCGTCGATGTCGTTCTGAAATATGCCGCGAATAACCTGTGGAAGGACTAGACCCGCTCCTTCTCGCGACTGCGCACGACAATCCTTGCTTGCCTTCCCATGCCTCTGACGGCGAACCGATGGAAACGATTTTTCGTTCCTACCCTTCCTCTTCAGGCCAACGCAGCGACCGCAGCGCCGGCGACCGGTTGCGCCACCGGCAAAAGGTCCGCGAGGCGATCCGCCAAAACATAGCGGACATCGTCGCCGAAGAATCGATCATCGGCAAAGACAGAGACCGGATCATCAAAGTCCCCATCCGTGGAGTCAAGGAATACCGCTTCGTTTACGGCGAGAACGTTCCGGGAGTCGGCGAAGGCGCTGGCGAGGGGGCCCAACCCGGTCAAGTCATCGGCAAGGGTCAGCAAGCCGGCCAAGACCAACAGGCCGGCGACCGGCCCGGAGTGGACTACTACGAAACGGACGTCACCTTGGATGAGCTCATCGACATTATGTTCGAGGATCTCGAACTGCCCTACCTTGAGAGGAAGCATCTCCGCGAGATTGAGATCGAGCAGCTGTACCGGCGCAAGGGATTCCGCAGGAAAGGCATCCGAGTCCGACTCGACAAACGGCGCACAGCCCGCTCGCGGATCAAGCGCAAGAAGGCCAGCCAGCACAACAGAATCCGCGAAATCGAGCCGGAGCGTTTCCCTTTCCACAAAGACGATCTGACTTACCGACACACGGTGAGCGAGATCCGCCGGGAATCCAACGCAGTGGTCATCTGCATTATGGACACTTCCGGCTCGATGGACACGATGAAAAAATACTTGGCCCGGAGCTTCTTCTTTCTCCTTTATCGCTTCCTCTGCACCAAATACCAAAATGTCGAGATCGTCTTCATCGCACACCACACAGAAGCGCGCGAGGTCACCGAGGAGGAATTCTTCCACAAGGGGGAATCGGGCGGAACCTTTATCTCCTCCGGCTATTACAAGGCACTCGAGATCATTCAGCAGAGGTATCACCCATCGCTTTGGAATATTTATGTCTTCCACTGCTCCGATGGCGACAATTTCGAATCGGATAATCCCGCCGCCCTTCAAGCCGCCAAGCAGATGGCTCAACTGGCCAATTTATTTGGCTACGGCGAGATCAAACCCCTGGGCTCCGGATATTACGGCGGCAGCATGATTCCCTTCTTCTCCCAACTCCAGGCCGACAATTTTCAAACCGTCCAAATCCAACGCAAGGAAGAGATCTGGCCCGCCTTCAAGGTATTTCTGAATAAGGACCGCGCGCGCGAAGACGCGGCCTAGTTTTGCCGACTCATGTCACCCTCTCACACCCTCAAGGAGCTGGAGGATTGGAATGAGCGCATCCTGCCGCTCGCACAAGAGCTCGGTCTGAATCCTTATCCTCAGGAATTCGAGCTCTGCGACCACGAGCAGATGCTCGCCTATATGGCCTACTCCGGCATGCCTTCACACTACCCGCATTGGTCCTACGGCAAGAGTTTCGAGAAATTAAAAACCCTCTATGATTACGGCGTGAGCGGACTGCCCTATGAGATGGTCATCAATTCCAATCCCTGCATTGCCTACCTGATGCAGGACAATACGCTTCTGCTCCAGATGCTCACGATAGCCCACGTTTACGGTCACAACGACTTCTTCAGGAATAACTTTACCTTCAAGTCGACGCGGGCTGAATTTATGATTGAAACCTTTAAGGCCCATGCGGATCGCGTCCGCCGATACATCGAGGACCCCAGCATCGGTCTGGATAAGGTCGAACATCTTTTGGATGCCGCGCACGCGGTTTCGATGCAGTGTCGGAGGAATCTGGCCATACGAAAACAGACTCCTCAGGAGGAAGAAGCTCAACTCCTGGAAGAATCTCAGCCATCCGAGGATCCCTTTCGCTCCATTCACCGCCGCCAGGAATACTCCGCTCCTGATCTCAGCCGCGTCCCTTTGCATCCGGATGAGGACCTCCTCCTCTTTATCCGCGACCACAACCCCCTTCTCACCGATTGGGAAAAAGATCTGCTCACCATCGTCCATGAAGAGACGCAATATTTTATCCTTCAGATCGAGACAAAGATCATGAATGAGGGCTGGGCCAGTTTCTGGCACAAGCGCATCTTAGAGGCGTTGGATCTGCCGCAAGCGATGAAGCTCGAATTCCTAGTCCGTCACACTCAGGTCCTCTCCCCGATTCCGGGCGGCATCAACCCCTACCATTTGGGATTTAAGGTGTGGGAGGACATCGAAAGGCGCTGGGACCATCCACCGCCCGATGAGGAGAAGGAATACGGGCCACGGACAAAGAGCGGGAGAGAAAAAATCTTCGAGGCGCGGGAGGTTGAGAGAGACGCCTCGTTTCTTCGCCGCTATCTCACCGAGGATTTGATCCGGGAGCTCGATCTCTTCGAATTTCAGTCTCGGGGAAACGAAAAGATCATCAGCCGGGTTGCCGATAAAGAGAATTGGCAGCAGATCAAGGAGACCCTCATTCGCAGCGTCGGTATGGGAAACGTGCCGACCATCAAAATCGAAAATGCCGACTATAACAACAACCGGACGCTCTTCTTAAAACACGACCATGATGGGAGGGATCTCCAACTCGAATACGCGGAGAAAACCCTTCTCTACCTCCATCAGTTGTGGAGCCGAGAGGTTGTTTTGGAAACCACCATCAATGAGAGAAAATCTCTGCTCTGTTTCTCCGAAGAAAAGATGGTCCTCAAACCCCTGCATTGACGCCCATTCAAGATTACCCTATACCTGATCCAGATTCCCAGGAAGAAATCTCACGTGGCTGCAGCGGATGATATCGCGCCGATCCAATCCTGCATCGTCAACCGACTGGACCGCAAAGTCATAGGCAGGAAAAGGATTGCGGGGATTATCGGGGATTCCCCTTCGCGCTACTCTAAGAGCCCTTCCATCTGGAATACCACGTTTCAGGCTCTCAAAATGGACGCACTCTACTTTCCCTTCGACGTGGAGGAAGCGCGCCTTGCCGATTTGGTCCGGGCGCTGAAGAAATCACGGCGGGTTATGGGCGCCAACGTCACCGTTCCCTACAAGATGAAAATCATGGAATACCTGGACAGTGTCGACGAAAATGCCAGGCAGATCGGCGCGGTGAATACCATCGTCCGCGCCGAAGACGGCTCTCTCATAGGATACAACACCGACGGCTCCGGATTTCTTGAGAGCATCTCGGCGCCACTCCCCGGACAGGAAAAACCCTTCCTCGAGTCACTCAGGGACACGAATGCTTTGATTATTGGAGCGGGCGGCTCCGCCAGGGCAGTCGCCTTCCACCTGGTCAAGTCTATGGGAGACGGGCAGCTCTTCATCTGCAATCGGACGCAGGAGAGCGCTCGTTCTTTAGCCTCGGATCTGAAAGAGGTTTCCAAGCGGGTTAAGACGGTCCCTGAAAAAGAGCTGCCACACGTCGCACCCAGGGTTGGACTGATCGTCAATTGCTCCACGAAAGGACAAGGAGGAATTCGAACCAGCCGGGACGGAAAGATTACCCTTCTAGAACCCTATTCCGCGCTGGCGCCGGCCAACCCCACCCTCCGCCCACAGTCCGAGGATGGAAAGCCTGAGTTCTTCCGTGACTGGCTGAAAGATTCCTTGGCGGATATCGAGGCGAACAACCGAGCCTCTTGGGAGCTCGCCCTTTCCATTCCGCTCAGCGTGGCCTTCTATGACCTCATCTACTTTCCCGCGGAGACGGTTTTTCTTCGCCACGGTCGGCTGACCGGCCACCGGACCTCAAACGGCAGAAGCATGATCATCGCCCAGGCCGCGCAGGCATTCTTTCACAATGTTTGCCGGGAATACCTCCAAAAGCGAGGAATGTACAAGAAACAAACCTACGAACGCATTCTCCGGCTCATGGAGGAGGCATGGCGGTAACTTGTTTAACCTTGCTAGGCCTTTTCACTTTTCGGGCGGCTCGCTGCCAGGTCAGGGGCGATTTCACGGAATTGTTCGAGGGCGGCTTACAGGTCATCGACGAGTTACTCCGCAAGAAGGATATCGGGATGAGATATATCATGCCTGACACCTCAGGCTCTTACCCATCCGGCCTCCACCCTTTTTTCTGAAAAAACCAGCCTGTCCCCTCTTTCCTTTTCAGGCATAGATGGGAGCTAGCCAAATTTTATGTATCTTCCGTATATCCGCCTCAGTGAACCGATGTTGTTGGTCATAGGTCCGGATCAGCTCTTCCAGCGCTCGCCGTAGCTCCCGCGCCTCAACCTGGTCCATCTCCCGCTTACGCTTAATGCCGAGCAAATTCCTAAGTACCCGACCGTGGGAGCCCGGCTCAGATTGAGCTTCCACCAACTTGGACACATCGTACCGCCCACTCTTTCTCAAACTATGTCCTCATTGGTAAGCTCTTCAACGGCGAAGTTAATAGCTCCTCCGGCAACTCCAAAATCAGGGGACACAATACTGATTTTTTGAGATTTCTCTTTTCGCCGGTCATCCTCGCTGGGAGTCAAGCAGAAATTGGTATTATGTCTCCGGAATTTGGGAGTCGAGATTGAACCGCTTGAAGAGATCGTTCGGGTCTTTAAATTGTGAAAATCGGCCGCACATAGAAGTTACCTAGCGCCGTCGGCTCAAATGTTGGCGGACTAGTGGTTCTTGCCTCCTATATTGCTACCAATTTCGGATATTATCGCACTTTCGGAATTGCGAAAACGTGCAAGTTGGAGTGATAGATGAAATTCAAGATCCAAGACCCGACCCCGGAACCGGGTTTGCCGGACGAGTGCAAGATAGTCGAGATATAGAAATCAGATCCCAAAGTTCGCACACGAGCGATGACGCGTCCTGGTCACAGTAACCAACACGATCACGTCTCACCCTCACGATTCTAAGCGAAGCCGCTACGGCACTACGCTTTCCGTAACGGGAATTTTATCGAAACTTTCTCCTGCGCTTTTTTGGCAGATTGCTCTTGCTTCATGATCTTCTGTTTCCGAGTCTTGTCTTTATCCTTCTTCCCTTTGTCGCCCATCGCACACCTCCTCTCCGGGTCCCTGTCGTCGGGTCACCGTACTGAGTCCTCACTAGAACTGCGCCCCCGCAGAGCGATTAGCTCTTCTTCGACAGCTGCTTGGCGCAGGCATCGGCAACCCCGCTCTCGGGCTTCTCGTCGCCCGGCATGATCGCCCAACTCTGCTGGTCAATATAGTGGCCCTTTTCCCAAGTATCTTTGTCCTTCATTTCGATGAGTTTCTGGCTCTTCCCCGTGTCTCGGTTGTACTGCGCCACGCAAATCCTTCCCAAACGCTCGGCCACCGCAGTGGCAGCGGTCTCCTTCGCCATCGCCTCGGCGGCACCGTTGGTCATCCATCCGCCAAAGTTGAAACCGACATAGATGGTTACGAGCGCGCCGCCGACGCCGCTCCACAAACCGAGTTTAATCTTCTCCGAGTTCATCAGGCCACCCCCTTTACGTCCAAGTTGCGCACACGCCGATTCAACTCTCCGCAGCAGTGGCAGATCCAGAAGTCCGAATACTGTTTTGCTACGGAACATTCTTCACAAACCTGACAAGGGCGATGGCGGCAGTCGTCGCAAGGGACGCTCCCCATCCGTACCGGAGCCAACTTATCCTTTGGCCGTATTGCTTCCGCCGAACTCGGTTCGATCAGAGCAAAACGTTTGTGGGCCCCCGGTTTGTATACCTGTGTCATCCGCTGGATCTTGCCGTCGAGCACATCGACAGCCTCAGGTGCAAGTCGCCGGACGCTCATGCGGTCATCATGGACCCATTGGAGCGCAATAGCTATCTAACTCTGAACAAATATTGAAAAGGTTCATCGCGCGGGATCTCATCAAGCGGCAAAGTGCGATCTCGATTGGCATATTCTACAATGCTCCTATTAAATGTTTCTTCTTGGTTTACGTCTTATCGACTTCAGGCCCATTCCCACCTAAGTCGGTGGCGATTTCGCGGAATTGTTCGAGGGCGGCTTCGAAGTCGTCGACGATTTCCTGGGCGAGGATGTCAAAATATCAAATATCACGCCCGACCCCCTGACTGTTTTATAAAGCCCTTAGCTTTTCCTTTTACCCGTGTTACTATAAGCCATGACTCAAAAGCCGCTGATCGAAACTAACCCTTATCTGAAGGACCCTGTTCAGCGGAAGTCCTGGCTGGACACGTCGGTATCATCCTCGACAGCCATTGAGGGTGTCCGTATTGTTTTCTCCCAACCGCCTGAAACCCAGGCGTCTAACGAACTGCCTGCCGTGCACGAGCGCCGAGGGTCCTACCGATCACATCGCTGAAAACTTTCTCCATCGGCTCATAGCTACTATTCACACGCGCCACGGCTCCAAAGTCTCCGGAGTCGTTGCCCTGGGATTTTCACGGTCGAATGCCCAGCGCGCAGGATTGTCGGCAACGTATTGTCGGATGCGATTCAATGATTCTTCGTCGCGGACGACGTGTTCGTAATAGTTGCGTTGCCAGGCAAAACCCGGGTTCACGGTCCTCCGAATCGCCCGCGTCGATACGGCCTTATACGTGCGGACGATCTCTCCCAATGTAGGGGCGCGATTTATCGCGCCCTTCCGGAACCTATCCGATGGGATTACCTGGGGCGCAATGAATTGCGCCCCCTACCACGATGATACCGTGCACGTGATTGGGCATGACGATGAACGCATCCAGGCGAATCGATGAAAACCGCCCCGGCAATTCCTCCCACGCCCCCGTCGCCATCTGACCGACATTGTTTAATTGCATCTCTCCGTCCACAACCTCGCCGAACAGACATTCTCGATCCCGTGTGCAGATAGTGACAAAATACACTCCCCCCTGCGAATAATCGTACGCGCGAATCCGGATGGACCGTCGATGGTGTTTCTCAGGGTCGTATTTCATGAACCCCTACCTCATTCGCTATTTCGCGGAATTGTTCGAGGGCGGCTTCGAGGTCTTATGCTATTTCCTCGCCCACGACGACGGGTCCGGAAGATTGTCGGATTCTTTCAGGCTTTAGTCCTTGAGCCAGAAGATGTCGAGGCTGGCTTTGTCGCGGCTGATGAGTTCTTCACCGTCATATAAGAGCCGACGGGTTGTAAAAAGACTCGCGACCCTTTATTTCGCCCCTATGGTTTAACACCCCACGTATTCAACAGTACTGTCAACGAAGCG
>WNFH01000135.1_pt1 | contig 38986 bp, 45 predicted proteins | sample 5400411 | NCBI WGS metagenome assembly WNFH01 (sample SAMN13153347, study PRJNA577476) | soil metagenome | isolation source: 200 cm saprolite under Douglas fir tree site 2 hole 3 | place: USA:California | collected 2015-04-18 | reverse complement strand
CGTCCACTTTGACGCGCAAGGGTTTACCCGGACTTATTGGGACTTCTTCAGCGCGTTCGGGCTTTTTTTCTCCGTGTTTCTTTTGTTCGCGGCGGTATTAGCGTGGCTGCTGGGCGGACTTCCGGCAGAGACTTTGCCACGCGTGCGCAGCATTGCGTGGGCGCTCGCCATTTGCTTTGTAGCAGCGCTATCCCCATTCGCCACTTCACTCTGCTTCACTCTTTTCCACTCTTGCAGAAATAAGTCCTGCCTGCCCCGAGTTATCCGAGGGGTTCCTAGAAAAAGACCCACTCTCTTTAAGGTTTTTCGTTTCAATTCGGGAAGCATTCGCTCTGGTAACTCCTTCATTTTCCGTCACACGATTTCACTCTCTTCACTCTTTCACACTCTGAAAACCGCAAGTCCTTTGTTTGTTATTCTTACTCAAAGTATCCGGGGGGTAGTACACCCATCCCTCGCCACCAAACAGGCACTATAGTTCCTGTCGAAAGCTGCGCAGGCGGGAGCGCACGCAAAAAAAAACCGGAGCGGTGGGCGCTCCGGTCAAAGCGTCGAGTGAAGTACCGAAGGGACTACTTCTTGCAGGATTCGCTGACCATCTCAACCTTGGTTGCCTTCAGGTGTCCATGCTCCTTGGCATTGGCGTCAACCGTCTCTTTGGCCTTTTCTTTGGCTCCGTGCATGTCCGGATGCCAGACTTTGCCGCTCACCGTTACGGTGTGTCCCAGGTGCGGAGAAAGCTTAACCGTGGCACTGGTCACTTCCCACGTGCTTCCGTCCTCCCCAGTGATCTTGAATTCTCTTGCACTATCGCCTTTTGATAGACAGCCTGTGATGCTTCGCACATCGTCACTCTTATCCTGGCTCGGCGCCGCCTGCGCCGCAAAGACCGGTGAAAGAACCAGGCCGGATGCTACAAGAAGCTGCAACGACCATTTCGCTTTCATAAGTGCCTCCTTTGCGAGAGCAGACAGACCAACACGCAGCCCTCAGTATCTCTCGCCTTTGCAACCAGCATGCGCTAGGGACGAATGGAAGGCCATGCAGTGAAATACCGGGGAAGGCAGGTATTTTTAGTTAGGGCCGGGCGCCACTTTTGCGACGTGACTTGGGGCCAGGGCGTCGTTCGCCACAAGACAGGAACTTGATGCCGCGCGAGTCAGCAGCAGCGCACGTTCGCGGTTTCTGGTGGGGGAGGAGGCGTGGCGCGAGATGTTGTTAGGCCGGGCGATAGGCAAGAACCGTGTTATGGCGTCAGTTGTATGTCGAACTGGATTTTGACTTCGTCTTTGGCCCTGACGCCTGCTTTTCCGGGAGGCTTGATGCCGAAATCAGTCTGCTTGACCGCGGCTTCGCCAGTGTAATGGCCGTCCTTCAGCGTGACTTGCGCGGTGACCGGCCGTGTCTGCCCAAGTAGCGTGAGATTTCCACGCAGCGTCCAGCGATCTTGACCGGCGGACTCGGCGGCCGTGGATCTGAAGACGATTTCTTGATGCTGCTCGCTATCGAGGACTTCCGGGCCGAGCATCGTCCTCTGCACTTCGGCGCGCTCTTTTTCGGAAGCATCCTTGTCAATCACGCGGAGCTGCCGCGCATCCACGTGAATTTCGACCGCGGGATGAGCGCCGGTTTCCGCAGTACCGTTGTGAATCGGAGCACGCACTTCGTGCTCATGACCGAACCCGGAGAACGCGCCAGTCTTGCCGACGTGGATCGTCAACGTGGACTTTTGCCTGTCAATGTTGTGCTGTTGCGCGCTCCCGTTCAGTGCGCACATCAAACTCGCCGCCAGGAACATAGTTCGCTTCATGGTTCGCTCCGTGACTGGAAATTCGATTTTAGCTCCAAGGCAAACCGTGAGACTACGGGGGCTGTCACCGGGCTAGGATGGCGAGGCGTCGGCAGCACAGGCGGCCGCGCGAGTTAGCAACAGCGTGCGTTCACGCGAATTGTGCGCAAGCGAAGCAGCGCGACTGAATTCGGCTTGCGCTTCGGACAAGCGGCCTAATTTTTTCAGTAAGTCGGCGCGGACGGCAGGAAGCAAATGGTAGGACTTAAGCGCGGGATCGGACGTAAGCAAATCCACGATGTCGAGGCCCGCTTGTGGTCCGAACGCCATCGACACCGCGACCGCGCGATTCAGCTCAATGATTGGACTCGGCGTAAGTTCCGCCAACGCATCGTACAGCGTCGCGATACGCGGCCAATCAGTTTGTGCAGAGGAGCCAGCGCGGGCGTGGCACGCAGCGATGGCGGCTTGCATCGCGTAAGGACTTCGCGCCCCGTTGAGTCCTTCGGCCTGCTGAAGTTCGGCGAGCCCATGGCGGATCAAGGCGCGATCCCAGCGCGTGCGGTCCTGATCGGCAAGCAGGATCGGTTCGCCAGCAGAGTTGGTGCGCGCGTGAGTACGCGAAGCCTGGATTTCCATCAGCGCAACCAGGCCGTGGACTTCCGGTTCGTCAGGGGCGAGTCCCGCAAGAATGCGCCCAAGTCGCAGAGCGTCTTCAATCAGCGCAGGACGCATCCAGTCTTCACCGGCAGTGGCGGAGTAGCCCTCGTTGAAAATTAAATACAAAACTTCGAGAACGGAAGAAAGTCGCGCGGCCAGCTCGGCGCCGCGAGGAACTTCAAACGGGACGCGTGCTTCGGCGAGTGTGCGTTTCGCACGCACGATGCGTTGCGCAATCGTCGGCTCGGGCACCAGAAAAGCTCGCGCGATTTCTTGTGTGGTAAGTCCGCCGAGAAGGCGCAGCGTAAGGGCCACGCGAGCTTCGGTGGAAAGTACCGGATGGCACGAAATGAAAAGCAGGCGGAGCAGATCGTCGCCGAAATTTTGTTCGTTGGCAGCGTCGAATTCGGCTTCAAAATTTGCCACGGCGGATTCCTGCTGGGAGTTGAGTTCGCGGCCGAGCTCTTCGTGTTTGCGCTCGAGAAGTTTGCTGCGGCGAAAATGATCGAGCGCTCGATGCTTGGCGGTAGCCATCAGCCAGGCGCCGGGATTGTCCGGTACGCCGGAGCCCGGCCATTGTTCGAGCGCGGCGACCAGAGCGTCCTGCGCAAGTTCTTCCGCCAGGCCAACGTCGCGAACGATTCGTGCAAGCGCCCCAATAATTCGCGCGGACTCGATGCGCCACACAGCGTCAATGGCGCGATGCGTGGCCGCAGTAGTTTCGATCTGGGTTGTCACGGCGGCCCTTTCAACTGGTGAAACACTCAGCTTACGAGAAACATTTCACCAGTGAAAGAGGCGCCGCGCCCGAGCGCCCGAGCTGCAAAGCCAGAGTTGCAGACCGAGCTTGCAGACCGCTTGCGGAATAAGGTTGCGAAGTGAGTCGCGGTCAGGACGTCCGAGTCAGGACCGCGACTCACGAACCCGCATCAGGAAGCGGAAGCTGCTTTGTCGGCGCAGCTCTGCTCGCCTGCTTCGTAAACTTGGCGAAGCTCGCATTCACCCTCGCCGACGACTTGGAGGAACTGCTTGGCCAGTTGGATGGCCTCCTCCTTCGAGTTGGTGCGAAGAATTGCAAACCCACCGACCAACTCCTTGGCTTCGGTGAAAGGGCCGTCAGTCACAGTGGTCTTCTCCCCGGTCCGCCGTACGCGTGCGCCGAGGGCGCTTGGCAGGCAGCCTTCCGTGGCGACCAACCAACCCGCCTTGAAGCCATCCTCGATGAGCTGGCCCATCCTGGACATTTCTTCTTGCGCTGGTGGCGTATTTCTTTCCACTGACTTGTACAAGCTTAGAAATTTCATCTGTGTATCTCCTTTTTGTTTGGAACTTTTGATGCGATGACTAAACAGAAATTATTTGCAGGGAGAAAAATCTTCAGGGCCGAGAATTTGCCGGACTTCGGTTTCGCCTTCCCAACCGGGCCAATATTTTTTATGCAACCCCATGAACTCGATCGCGGATTTCACCGCTTCTTCTCGCGATGGAAATTCCAAGATCCCGAAGCCTCCGACAATCTCCTTGGCTTCGGTGAACGGCCCATCGATCGCTTTGATTTCTCCGCCGGAAAGCCGCACGCGCGCCCCAGCTGCAGTCGGTTTCAGTGCTCCACCGCCACGAAATGCGCCGGATTTAGTGGCTTCTTCGTTGAGCTTATTCATCGCGTCGAGGAATTCCTTGGGCGGTTGCATCGAGGTTTCGGCGTGTTTGACCAACATCATGAATCGCATGTTTCATTCTCCTTTTTGTTTTTACTGCCACTACCCATACGTCGAATGAGAAGGTTCAAAATCGACATGCTCCAGGAATTATTTTTTGGCGCCAAGTTGTTTGCCGAGTTCCTTGTGGCGATCGATGGCTTCGCTGGGAGCGAAATCGTCCATTTCGAAGAACTGGCGCAGTTCAATTTCGCAATCCTGAGTTTCGTGCGGAGCCGGAGCGCGCTTGGCCCATTCCAGCGCTTCTTCACGGGATTTTACCTGGATGATCCAGTAGCCGGCGATGAGTTCCTTGGTTTCCGCGAATGGCCCATCAACTACGGCGACGCGCTTGCCGTTCGAATACTTAATGCGCGCACCTTTGGAACTGGACTGCAGGCCGCTGAGATCCAGCAAAACGCCGGCCTTCATCAACTCTTCGTTGTATTTGGCCATGGAGTTGAGCAGCGCTTCGCTGGGCATGACTCCGGCTTCGCTTTCCTTGCTGGCTTTGACAATCATCATGAATTTCATGGCTATTTCTCCTTAGATTTTTTATACGGCAAAAGTTTGTGCAAATTCTGGCTGCTACCTATGCATCGAATGAGTCGGAGCAAAATCGACAATCTTGAAAAACGTTTCCAGAAATCGTGCGGCTACTCGGCCGCTTTGGTTACGGTGTGGAGCAACGGCCAGAATAGCAACATTTGCAGGGAGCACAGAGAAAACTGGTGATGAGCTGAGGCGTACGGCTGCAGAGCTTGCGACGCGGTAAGCACCAGAGAGGGCAGGAGCGCGATGGCGTCCTGAGCGACGGTGCTGACGTAGTTGGATAGCTGGGTCGCAGATTGATCGAAGCTCGAGAGTAAAAAAACGATTGCGAGAGCGATTACGATAGCCCGCACGATTGGCTTGATCGTTTGAGGTGTTGTGTGTTGCTTTGCCATGTTCGACTCCTTGATGCTGCTTTGCTTGCCTCACTAGTTCGTCGAATGAGGGGCAGGAAAATCGACAGGCCTCGACAAGAAATTTGTCGGAATTTTTAATTTTGCTAACTTCTGTAGGTTCAGCAAGTTAAGGGCATTCCAGTCGGATAGAAGTACAGACTCGACAGCTTGGGCGAGCGATTAGCGACCCTGCTTTTGGTCCTTCTGGGCTACGCGGGCTTTTACGATCTTTTTTACGAGGCTGGCGGGAAGTGGTTTATCGATGGGAAAGCGGATGGTGCCTTTTGAGGTTTGGTAGCGCGACAGTTCGTTCTTGAACTTTTCCAGGAGTGACGAGGTGGCGAGGAACAGGCTGCAATGTTTACGATATGCGGCGTAGCCCATCAGCATCCCTTTGTACTTAAACATCGGCATGCCGTAGCTGATGACCTCGGTCGCTTCCGCAGGCGCGGCGGAGCTTATCGCCGCACGCACTTTCTTGAGGGTGGAGCGCGCTGGTTCGCGGGCGGCTGCCAGGTATTCGTTCACGGTTTTGGGAATTGCAGTGTTTTTCTTCATAGGATGTGCGCCATGGCAGCGGGCAAATTGAGTGTACACCGGGAAGCGACGTGCGAAGAAGGATTCTCGGGGGCGTTGCGGTGTTGACGCGGGCGCGCAGCGTCGGGAACAATGGTTCAGCCATGCCACTTAAACTTTCGGACAAGAAACTTGCGGTACTGGGCGCCGGCAAATTGGGCGGTATTCTGCTGCGCGCGTATTTGCGGCAAAAACTTTTCACTGCCAAGCGGGTGACCGCGACGGTGAAGCATGGCGAAAAAGCTACTTCAATAGGCAGCGAACTGAAGCTATTTGTCACTACGGACAATCGCAAGGCGGTGAAGGGCGCGGACATTGTGCTGCTGGGCGTGAAGCCGCAAGCGATCGCGGAAGTGCTGAAGGAGATTGCGCCGGAAGTCAGCGAGAAGACGCTGATTATTTCGGTAGCGGCTTCGGTGCCGACGAGTTACCTGGAGCAGCACCTAGGCGCGAAGGTTCCGGTGATCCGCGCGATGCCGAATACTCCGGCGGCGGTGGGCTGTGGAATGACGGGGATTTGCCGCGGCGCGCACGCCGGGCCGGAGCATCTGGAAATTGCGCGAGCTATGTTTGACGCGGTAGGACGCACGGTGGTGGTGGATGAAAAGAATATGGATGCGGTGACCGGACTTTCCGCGAGCGGGCCGGCGTTTGCGTACATTATTTTGGAATCGCTGGCGGAAGCTGGCGTAAAAGTGGGATTGCCGCGCGACGTGGCTACGTTGCTGGCGGCGCAAACGATGAAGGGTGCCGCGAGCGTGGTACTGGAAACGGGGGAGCATCCGGCGCAACTGAAGGACGCGGTGACGACGCCTGCTGGCTGCACTATCGATGGAATATTGGAGCTGGAAGAAGGCAAACTGCGGGTTACGTTGATCAAGGCCGTGGTGAAGGCTACCAGCCGCGCGGGCGAACTGCTGTTCGAGAAATAAGTCGACCAGATGAGCGATTCACAAAAGCAAGACGAGAACGAAACTTCGCCCATCGTGAACAAGACGAAACAAGTTGCAAACGATTCGGCGATTGCGATGGAATTGCCATTCACGTTTGCCGGCGCCATCCTTCTGGCTGGAGGAGCTGGATTTTTGTTGGATCGTTGGCTGCACACTAAGCCGATCTTTACGCTTGTGCTTGGGGCGATCGGGTTTATCGCTGGAGTGCGCGAGGTGATCCGGAGGCTTCCGGGAAAGTAGAGTTATTGCGTTCTGCGATAGTGTGATGGGATGTGTCGTGCCTACGGCGCTCGGCCCCCGTGATTTTGCTTCGTCCGCAGCGCTTAGGCGCTGGGCTACCTTATACCGCACCTACGGTGCTGGGGTTTTCCGATGTCGCGGCTATGACGCTTGCCCATGAGTAAGTGTCCACTTTTTCGGCACTCTTGAACCGCGTGCCTCCGTAGTAGATTAATGGCATGACTTCTATCGCGGGGACGGATTCGGTTGCGATCGCCGGTTCACGAACCGAGATTCGCATCTCGTGGTTGACGATTGGCTTTGGTGCGATTGCGGTGGCTGTTGCCGCACTGTCAGGCCACCGAGCGTGGGCGAGTGGATTGGCGATAGGTACGGTTTTGGGGTGGCTAAATTTTCGTTGGCTCGGGCGCGGTCTGGATGCGCTGGTTCTGGCGTCTACCGCGCAACACGGCCGAGAGAAGCCGGTAGTCCCTTGGTGGACTTACGTGTTGGCGCTGTTTCGCTACGCCTTGATAGGCCTCACCGTCTATGTTATTTTTGTTTATCGGAATATTCCCCTCGCGAGCATGATTGTGGGCTTGTGTGCGCTGGCGGCCGCGGCAATCGTGGCAAGTGTGTGGGAAATCCTAAATCCCGAACAGGGGCATCTGGATAGGTGATGGAAGAACACGTTCTCGGAATAACGCGATTCGTTAATCACATTCTGGGCCCGCTGGCGGCGGCTCTGCTGTCCAAGCTACATGTGCAGCCAGCAAATCCCGAGACGCCGATTCCCCAGCATGTGGTGATGGGCATATTGGTGGTGTTGATCGGGACGATATTCGCGCTGACCGTGCGATCGCGCTTGTCGGTGGAAAAGCCGGGAGCGCTGCAACAGGTTGCGGAATTTCTGCTGACGAATCCGCTGGAATTCGGGATTCGCGATTTACTGGTGGAAAACGTTGGGCATGAAGGCGTAAGGTACGTGCCATTCGTTGGTGCGATTTCTGTTTTTATTCTAATTTCCAATTTGATGGCGGTCTTTCCGTTCTTCATTGCACCTACGGGTGTGGTGACCGTGCCGCTGGCTTGCGCGGTTCTCACGTTCCTTTACTTTAATTTTCACGGGGCGCGGCATCACGGAGTCGGCGGTTACTTGAAGACATTTGCTGGAAATCCGCATGGCGCGGGCGGGTGGGCGCTGGCGATTCTTTTGTTTCCGGTAGAGATTATCAGTACTACGGCGCGGCTACTTTCGCTCACGGTTCGTTTATGGGCGAATATGTTTGCCAGCGATTTGATTTATGTGATTTTTCTTGGGTTGTTGGGGGGTGGCGCGGCTTTTGGGTGGAGTAAGTCGCCGCTGCTGGGTGTGGTGCTGGGAATTTTCCCGGCTCTGATTCCGCTGGCGTTTATCGCACTACACATTTTCGTTTCCGTCGTGCAGGCCTACGTTTTTACCGTGCTACCCTCGGTTTATCTTGGCTTGGCGACTTCCGACGAACACTGATCTTGATCTTGCCGGAGAGAAATTTCCGGCGATGTGCCGCTGCAGTGTGAGGCCGGCTGCTCGGTGTCCGGTAACCACCAACTGGCGGTAGATAACGGGGAGGCAGTAATGAAGAAAGCAGCAATCGTAATGATGGTGGCATTCGTTGCCGTCATGGTCCTCGCCCCGGCAGCAATGGCGCAGGAGACTGGCGCAGCGTCGGGCGGTGGCAAAGCGTTGGGTGCGTTGGCGGTGGCCATCGGCATGGGCGCGGCGGCGTTTGGCTGCGGTCTGGGCCAGGGCAGAATCGCTTCGGCCGCGTGCGAGGGCATGGCGCGGAATCCGGGTGCGGCTGGTCCAATTCGCGCGGCGATGATCCTGGGGTTGGTGTTCGTGGAGACGCTGGTGCTGTTTACGCTGGCGATGCTTGCGCTGAAGGCATAAGTTTTTAGCGAAACAGAAAGTTTTGCGGGCCGGGAAGTCTCCGGCCCGTTTTTTGTTTTGGAGGAAGTCTAGTACCGGGAAAGCGGTGCCCGCCGCAGACGGCTGCTACAACACAGGAAAATTCGAAACAAGGAAAAAAGACAACGCAGAGACGCAGAGGGCGTAGAGGAAACGCGGAGGAATTGGGGTGTGGGTTCAAATCGAATGAATACGGCGGAGAAAAGAAAGACGGGAGAGAATGAAAGACGGCGGGATAAACCGCCGCTACATAAAAAGAAAAGAGATTCCTCGCTGCGCCTGCCTGCGGCAGGCAGGCTCGGAATGACGGCGTTCTTATGAAGCTACTTCAGGCCGCCGATTAGGGTTTTTTCCAGGAGGAGGCGGAGGACTTGGTTGGGGAAGAGGCCGAAGTAGACGGTGCCGATGGCGGTGATGGCCAAGACCATGTTGACGGTGGCGGGGAAGGCGATGGGCGCGCTGGCGGCGGAGTCTTCGCTAGGTTCGCGCATGTACATGGCGACGATGACTTTCAAATAGTAGTAGGCGCCGATGATGCTGTTGACGGCCATGAGAACGGCGAGCCAGATCAGGTTGGAATTGACGGCGGCCTTGAAGATATAGAATTTGCCGAAGAAGCCTGCGGTGACGGGCAAACCCAAAAGCGAAAGAAGAAAAAGGCTTAGCGCAGCGGCTGCGATTGGATGGCGTTGCGAGAGGCCGGCGTAATCTTCGAGCGTGACGTACTTTTCGTCCTTGCCGCCTAGTTGCGAAACGATGGTGAACGCGCCGACTTTTACCAGCGCGTAGCTCAAAAGGTAGAAGAGGACCGCGGCGTAGGCGGGAACACCGCTGAATATGCTTGCGGTGTCGCTCGAAGTCATTCCCGTCACGGCGGCGAAGGCTACGAGAATGTAGCCTGCGTGGGCGATGGAGCTGTAGGCGAGGAGGCGCTTGAGGTTGGTCTGCACCAGCGCGCCGAGATTGCCGACGAACATAGTGACCGCGGCGAGAATCCAGAAAGCCCAAAACCAGTAATGCGTGGCTGAGGGAACGCTGGCAAAAATTCTGAGTAGCAGTGCGAAAGCTGCGGCTTTGGGGCCAGCGGCGAAAAGCGCGCTGACAGGAGTAGGAGCACCTTCGTAAACGTCGGGAGTCCAGATCTGGAAGGGGGCGATGGCGACTTTGAAGCCGAGGCCGATGAGGATCAGGGCCAGGCCGAGTTTCATGAGCGGCATTTGCGCGCCTTCGATTTGGCCCATGCTGGTGAGAATGGTGGAGCCGGACGCGCCGTAAACGAGGGCGATGCCGTAAAGGAAAAAGGCCGTGGCAAACGAGCCGAGCAGAAAATACTTCAGCGAGGATTCGCTGGATTTTAGCGTGTCGCGGCGATACCCGGCGAGCACGTAGCTGGCGATAGAGCTCATTTCCAAGCCGATGAAGGCGGTGAGCAGTTCCTGCGCGGAGGCGAGAACGCCCATGCCAGCAGTTGCGAAAAGGATCAGCGCGAAGAATTCCGCGCCTTCGAGTCTTTCGCGCCTGAGATACGGTTCAGCGGCGAGAATGACCAGCGCGGCAACCGAGCCGAGCAGTAGGTGAAAGAAAAAGCTGAACGTGTCCTGCTGAATAAGACCGAAAAAGCCTGGACCGGGGTAACGCATTCCAAAAATACTGGTGGCAGTGCCTGCGGCGGCTCCGATGAACGCGACGGTGGTGAGCGCGGGGCGATTTTTGGTGAGCGACTGTAGCAGCATCAGCAGCACGCCGAATCCGCACCAGATGAGCTCCGGCATTACGCGATAGAAGTCTGCGGGGCTGGGTGTTGCGAAGTTCATTTAGCGGTTGCCGGACCTTTCGAGAGTGCTTGTAGTCTGTTCTGAAGAACCCACACGCAAAGGCGGCGTGTGGGGCACGCGCGTCATGGCTTCTTCGGGCCACTGCTGACGCTGCATGCTCTTGCGAATGGTGTCAGTGGCGGTTGCGGTGCGGCGGGTGAGGAAGGCCGAGCCGATACCCATCCAGAGAATGACGATGGACATGATGGCGAGGATGAAGCGTTCGCGCTCGGAAGCGTCAGGCAGAGTTTTGTTTTTTTCGACGGTGATTTCGCCGAAGAATACGCGCTGGTAGGACCAGAGCAGATAGCAGGCGGAGAGGATTACGCCGGTCGAGGCCCAGGCGGCCCATTGCCAATGAACGATGTAGGTGCCGAGAAGAATTAAATATTCGCCGACGAAACCGTTGAGCAGGGGAAGGCCGAGGGAGGCCAGCGCGACGAACAGGAAAAATGCCGAGAGGCGCGGCATCGGTGTGGCGAGGCCGCCGTACTGCTTGATTTCAAAAGTGTGACGGCGGTCGTAGAGCATACCGACGAGCAAGAATAATGCGCCGGTGGTGATGCCGTGCGCGAGCATTTGATAGATGGCGCCCTGCATGGCGATGGCGTTGAAGGAGAAGATGCCGAGCACGACGAAGCCGAGATGGCTGACGCTGGAATAGGCCACGAGCTTTTTCAAGTTGGGCTGAACCATGGCAACGAGCGCGCCATAAATGATGCCGATGATAGCGAGTACGGCTACGTAGGGCGCGGCTTTGCGCGATGCCAATGGAAAGAGCGGCAGGCAGAAGCGCATCATGCCGTAAGTACCCATTTTGAGGAGGACGCCAGCGAGGATTACTGAGCCTGCGGTGGGGGCCTCGACGTGGGCGTCGGGTAGCCAGGTGTGCAGCGGGAAAAGCGGGACTTTGATGGCGAAGGCTACGAAGAATGCGAGGAACAAAAGCATTTCGGTTTGCGCGGGAAGAACGAGCTTTCCGGTTTGTAACGCACGCTGGATTTCAACCAGATCGAAAGTGCCGGTGGCGTTGTAGAGCCACAGAATGCCGACGAGCATTAGAATGGAGCCGGCCATGGTGTACAAAACGAATTTGACGGCGGCATAGATGCGGCGCTCGTGGCCCCAGATGCCGATGAGCAGGGCCATGGGGATCAGCATGATTTCCCAGAAAAGGAAAAAGAGGAAAAGGTCGAGCGAGAAGAATACCCCGACGACGCCAACTTCGAGCATCAGCAAGGCGATGAAAAATTCTTTTACGCGATGCTGAATGCTATTCCAGGACGCGAGAATCGAGATGGGCGTCAGGAGCGTGGTGAGAATTACCAGGAAGATGCTGAGGCCGTCGACGCCCATGTGGAAATGAATGGGAGGGGAAGTGATCCAGGGCACGTTGAGATCGAGAGCGTAGCCGGAAGATCCGATGGGCACGCGTGGAATGAGCAGAAGCGAGAACAGGAATTCGGCGCTGGCGACTACCAGCGCCATGCCGCGAATGAACTTGAAATCGTCGGAGCGCAGAACGAGAAGGGCGATGGCCCCGATGGCGGGCAAGAAGGTCAAAATCGGCAGTATTAATTCTGGGCGGTTCATTTGGTCACCGTGCCGAGAACCGGATGAAGCGCCGGCCAGAAAACAATGATGATGATGGCGAGAGCGCCGACGACTACCCATACAGCGTAGCTGCGGGTGTTGCCGGATTGCGTGTGACGGACGGTGTCGCCGACAGCGGTGGCTCCGTGAGCGATTCCGTTGACGGTGCCGTCGATGGCTTCAACGTCGATGATTTTCCAGAGGACATTTTCGGAGAGCCAGACGAGCGGACGGACGACTGTCGCGGCGTAGAGTTCGTCCACGTAATATTTGTTGTAGAGAGTGGTGTAAATGCCGCGGAGGGATTTTGCCAGTTGTTCGGGTTTGCCAGGCTGTTTGAGATAGAGCCAGAAGGCGATGAAGAAGCCGACCGTAGCAGTAAGGACCGCGACGCCAGCCAGAGTGAGTTCGAGCGTGTGCGCGGCGGCTTCGCTAAGACCTTCGACTTCACCACGCGCGGCGAATACCGGGGCGAGGAAATTCGCGAAGGAGTCCGCGCCACCAAAGAAAGACGGCAGAGCAAACCACCCGCCGAAGATCGACAGCACCGCAAGAATCACTAACGGGCCGAGCATGGTCCACGGTGATTCGTGAACGTGGACGTGGTGCTCATCGTAGCGCTGCTTGCCGTGAAAAGTGAGAAAAATCAGCCGGAACATGTAAAAGGATGTCAGCAAGGCTGTGAGCAAGCCGATGGCGTAAAGGACATGCCCACCATTGCCGCCAACTGTGAAGGCGCTGAACAGAATGGCATCCTTCGAAAAGAATCCGGCGAAAAGCGGCGCACCGGCGATGGCGAGTGTGGCGATGAGCATGGTCCAGTAAGTGACCGTGATTTTTTTGCTGAGGCCGCCCATGTGGCGCATGTCTTGTTCGCCGCCCATGGCGTGAATGACGGAGCCGGCGGCAAGGAAGAGCAGTGCCTTAAAGAAGGCGTGAGTCATCAGATGGAAAATGCCGGCGCCGAAAGCGCCGACTCCGCAGGCGAGAAACATGTAACCGAGCTGACTGACGGTGGAATAGGCGAGAACTTTCTTGATGTCGGTCTGTACCAGTCCGATGGTGGCAGCGAAGAGTGCGGTGGCGCAGCCGATAGTGGCGACGACGACCAGTGCGGTTTCCGAGTGTTCGAACAAGATGTGCGAGCGGGCAACGACGTAGACGCCGGCAGTAACCATGGTGGCCGCGTGGATCAAGGCGCTTACGGGCGTCGGGCCTTCCATGGCGTCGGGCAGCCAGACGTAAAGCGGGAGTTGCGCGGATTTGCCGCAGGCTCCCATGAAGAGCAGCAGGCACGCGATGGTGAAGATGCGGAAAACGCCCCAGCCTTCGTGCTGCCAGGCGGGATTCGAAGCGGCGGCGAAGAGTTGCGAAAAATCGAGCGTGTGAAATGTGCGGAAGAGCAGGAACATGCCGAGCATGAAGCCAAAGTCACCGATGCGATTGACGATGAAGGCTTTTTTCCCGGCATCGGCGGCGGATTTTCTGAGGAAGGAAAAGCCGATGAGCAAGTAGCTCGAGAGGCCGACGCCTTCCCAGCCGACGAAGAGAAGAACATAGTTTGCTGCGAGGACCAGGATCAGCATGAAGAACATGAAGAGATTCAGGTACGCGAAGAAGCGGTAGTAGCCGCCTTCGTGCGCCATGTATCCGGTGGAGTAGATGTGGATCAGGAATCCGACGCCGGTGACTACCAGGACCATGACGACGGTGAGCTGGTCCATTTGGAGATCGAAGCCGGCGCGGAAATTTCCGGCGACAATCCAATCGAAAAATTCCTTGCGGAAAATTTGGCCGGTGGGGGCGACGTAGGTCAAGAATTCGCGCACGGCTTCCAGGGCGCAGGCGAAAGAGAGTCCGGTGGAGGAAAGGGCGACTGTATTGACGGCTTTATTCGGCCACTTTAGGCCGAATAGGCCGTTGATGGCCGCGCCGAGCAGCGGCAGCAGCGGAATGATCCAGAGATGATCGAGTATCAGCATGGGAAAGCAGATTCCTCGCTTCGCTCGGAATGACAAGTTTTGCCAGACGCTGGGATGGAGTTCGTGAGCATAAAGTTAGAGTTTGAGGAGGTCCACGCGCTCGATGTTGAGTGAGCGGCGATTCCGCGCGGTGAGAATGATGATGCCAAGACCGACGGCGGCTTCCGCGGCGGCCACGACGATTACAAACAGGACGAACACTTGGCCGTCGAGTTTGCCTTTGGCCTGGCTGAACGCTACGAATGCCAGATTGACGGCGTTGAGCATCAGCTCAATGGACATGAAAATGGTGATGATGTTGCGCTTCACGACGAAGGCAACTGCGCCAAGTCCGAAAAGAATTGCGCTCAAGATGAGGTAATACTGCGTCGGGACCATGTTAGGTTTTCTTCTCCCGCTGGGCGAGAACGAGGGCGCCCATGATAGCCACGAGGATGAGGAACGAAGTCAGTTCGAACGGATAGACGAAAGTCGAAAACAGCATCATCGAGATGCTGCTGGTACTCGCCAGGGCATCGGGAGTAGGGCTGTTTGGAACTGCGCCTCCGTTGCGTATCATTGCAGCGGCGAGGAGTCCGGTCAGTGCAAGAGCGAGCGGCAAGCCGCCAAATTTGGCGAGCTTGGAAAAACTGGTGTGCTCTTCGGCGCTGGCATTCAGCAGCATGATGACGAAGACGAAGAGCACCATGATCGCGCCGCCGTAGACGATGATTTGCACCGCGGCGACAAACTCCGCGCCCAGTAAGAGATAGAGGCCAGCGAGTGAGACCATGACCACGATCAGTGACAGCGCGCTGTGAATCGGATGCTTTTGCAGGATCAGGCTGAGCGCGCCGATTATGGAAAGCGCCGCAAGGACGAAAAAAACGATCAGTGCGGGGCTCATGGCGCGCTCCGGAAGAGGACGAATGCCGCGGTGATGATGACGTTGGCAATGGACACCGGCAGCAGAAGCTTCCAGCCGATGTTCATGAGCTGGTCATAGCGGAAGCGAGGCAGCGTGCCGCGGGCCCAGACATAGAAGAACAGGAAGAAGAAAATTTTGCTGAGCAGCCAAAACGGTCCTTGGATGTATTCGTTAACTTCGTGCAGCGGAGCGATCCAGACTCCCGCTAGAAGCAGTGCGCCGACTCCGGCGATAGCTGCGCCTAGGCCGGGAAGAATCACTTTGCCAAAAATGGTCTCGTATTTGACGCCGTCGAAGATCACCCACAGACCGAACGGAATGAGGATGAGGCTCGGTAGGTAGTGTGTGAAGTGTAGCCAGGGCAAATCCGGGATCGGAGAGTACCATCCGCCAAAAAAGAGAATCGCGCAAAGCGAAGATACAGTGATCATGCTGGTGTATTCGGCGATGAAAAACATAGCGAACTTAAAGCTGGAGTATTCGGTGTGAAATCCGGCAACGAGTTCCGATTCCGCTTCGGGTAAATCGAACGGCACGCGATTGGTTTCCGCAATGGCGGAGATGAAAAAGCAGAGGAAACCAACAATCTGCGGGAAGCCGCCGTGAAAGGTGAAGATGTTCCAGGAAAGCAGGCCCCATTTGGAGCTGTCTTGCTGGCTTATGATGTCCGTGAGGCTGAAACTGTTAGCCATCAGGAGCACGCCAACGACGGACATAGTCATCGACAGCTCGTAGCTGATCATCTGCGCGGAGCTGCGCAGGCCGCCGAGGAGTGGATATTTGCTGTTCGAAGCCCATCCGGCTAGCGCAACGCCGTACACGCCGAGGGCTGTGACGGAAAAGAGCACGAGCAAGCCGATGTCGGGATTAGTGATCCAAAGATCGATCTGATGGCCAAAAAATTTAAAGGGCAACGGATTCGGCCCGAAGGGAATGACGGCGAGTGAAGCGAGTGCAAGTGTGAGAGCGAGAAACGGCGCAAGAAGATAGACGAATTTGTCCACGCCGCCTGGCATGGCATCTTCTTTGAATAAAAATTTCAGTCCGTCGGCGGCGGGTTGCAAGAGTCCGTGCGGTCCGACGCGATGCGGTCCTACGCGTGATTGCATGAGCGCGACGACTTTGCGTTCGAACCAGGTGAGATAAGCGTTCACGGTAAGCACGATGAAAAGAAGCAGGGCGATTTTGACGAAGGTCAAGACCCAGAAACCGCCATCCTGCGCCAGAAATGTTGTGACGGCGTTCACGATTTCGTCTGTGCCTCCGGCACGGATTCAATGGTGTTCAGGAAGCGCGTCAAGGTACCGCTGGTGAAAAGGGTGTCTTGCGCGGAGTGAATCAGGCCGACCGGAACATCGTAGGGCGCGTTGCCGTTGCGCTTTACTTCGACATGTGCGGATTCCGCGCCGCCGGTAAGCAGGCCAGTGAGTTCGAGGTCGTAGCCGGGAACCGTTTTGCGAATTTCTTCGAACACGGCGGCAACATTCTTGTAATGGAATGCTTTGCCCAGTCCCTGCTTTTCCAGTTGATGAGACAGGATGCGCAGCAGATCGAAATCGCTGCGCGGGCCCATCACTTCGGCCGCTTTGTGGAGCAACTGCACTTCACCGGAAGTGTTGGTGACGGTGCCATCTTTTTCGTAAGCGCTGGCAGCGGGGAAAATAATGTCGGCCTGCTTGGCGGTTTCGGTCATGAAAAGTTCGTGAACGATCAGCAGTTCGCTTTTGCCGCGGCCGTAGCCGAGCGTCCCGAAATGTGCCAGTGGATTTGCACCCACGACGTAAAGGGCCCTAAGTTTCCCGTTTTGCGCGGCTTCGATCATTTGCGGAGCGGTCATGCCAGTTTTGGAAGTCTTCGCATAACCGGGGCCACGGTCGGGCAGCACTCCCATATCGGCAGCGCCGCGCGAATTCGCGTAATCACCGAGCGCCATGTAGCGGACTTTGCCGTGCAGCTTCGAACCGAATCCGACAAGATCGCCAATCGCCGTACCGGAAAGCTCCGAACCGAAAACGATGGCAACATCAGCCGCCGCATCGAGCGCGGCTTTCAATTGTGCTAGTTGCTCGACCAGCGCAGGACCAAGCGGGCTCTCGTTGTGCAACCAGCGGATAGCGGAGGCTTCCTGGCCTTCCGCAATTTGCACAAATTGTTCGGCTTTGCGTTCGAGCTTAATCTCTTTCGAATTGATGATGTACAGCTTCAAACCGTGATGGCGGACACCGCTGCGAATCTGCCAGGCGACCAGCGGATTCTGATTGGTCGGATCGTTGCCAATCAGCAGAACCGCTTGCGACTTGTAGAGTTGGTCCATCGTCAAAAGTGAATCTTTGGCGTTGTCGCCGAGCGCAGTGATTAAACCGGTGTAGTCCGCGCTGCGGTGATGATCGATATTCGAAGTGCCGAAAGTCTCGCGTGCCAATTTTTGCAAGAGATAATTTTCTTCGTTCGAAGTGCGATTCGAACCGATGACGCCGATGGCATCGGCACCGTCACGAGCATGAATCGCTTTCAGCTTGCTGGCAGCGGCCCGCGCGGCTTCTTCCCAGGACACTGGGAGCAGTTTATCGCCCTGGCGAACCAGGGGTTGCTTGATGCGGTCGGGATGCTTGGTGAAATCGAAACCGAAGCGGCCCTTGATGCAGAGGAAATCACCGTTGATGCCGCTCATATCGCGATTATTGGCGCGCAGAATTTCGTGATTACGGACGCTGAGCGTGGTCTTGCAGCCGTTCGAACAGTGCGCGCAAACGGTCGAAACATATTCCATTTCCCACGGCCGCGTTTTGTAGCGATAGGTGCCGCTAGTGAGCGCGCCGACCGGGCAAATATCGATGCACATGCCACATTCTTCACATTCGAGGTGGTCCCCGGCATTGGGGATAATGACGCTGTTTGCGCCGCGCATGCCGACGCCGAGAGCTTTGACGTCCATGCCTTCATCGCATACGCGCACACAGCGAAAACACAAAATGCAGCGAGGCGCATCGTAATAAACAATCTCCGACCACTTCTCTTCGGGGCGGTGAATTTTTTCTTCCACGAAGCGGCTGGTGTCGGCTCCGTAGCGGAAAACCATGTCTTGCAACTCGCACTCGCCGCCCTTGTCGCACACCGGACAATCGAGAGGATGGTTGGTGAGCAAAAATTCCAGAACGCCTTTGCGAGCCTGCTTGACTTGCGGAGTGTCAGTACGAACCACCATGCCGTCGGTCGCTACCAGCGTGCAGGCGGTCTGCATCTTGGGCATTTTTTCGACTTCGACCAGGCACATGCGGCAAGCAGCCTGCAGCGAAAGTCCGGGGTAGTAGCAAAACGACGGAACTTCTGTCGCGATTTGCTTGGCGGCTTCAATCACCAGTGTGCCGGCGGGAACTTGCAGTTCGCGGTCATTGATCTTAAACGTGACTAATTTCTGTTCGCTCATGATTTTCTAGCGGGCACCCAAAAGCGCTTCGGTATTTTTGTACGCGCAGCGGCCGTTCAGATGATCTTCGAATTCGCTGCGGAATTTCTGCACGATGCTGATGGTGGGCATGGCGGCAGCGTCACCGAGCGGGCAGAACGTGCGGCCGAGCATGTTCTTCGAAAGTTCTTCGATCAAATCGATGTCCTCGCTGCGGCCCAGTCCAGCGTGAAAGCGTTCCAACATTTTGCGCAGCCAGGCGGTGCCTTCGCGACAGGGAATACACCATCCGCAGGATTCGTGCGCGTAAAAATGCATGATGCGGCGCGCCATATCCACCATGCAGGTGTCTTCGTCCATCACCACCATGCCGCCGGAGCCCATCATGCTGCCTGCTTTAGCAACGGAGTCGTAGTCCATCGGGAGATCGATTTCGTCGGCAGTCATCAGCGGGCAGGAACTGCCGCCGGGAATGACGGCCTTTAACTTTTTGCCGTTGGGTATGCCGCCGGCCATTTCGTAGATGAACTTTTTCATGTTCATGCCCAGCGGAATTTCGTAAATGCCGGGCTTGTTGATGTGGCCGGCTACGCAGAGCAGGCGCGTACCGCCATTTTTCGGAGTGCCGCGATTGGCGTAAGCTTCGCCGCCTTCGCGGATGATGGCAGGAACGGCACTGAGAGTTTCAACGTTATTGATGATGGTCGGGCAGCCGTAGAGACCCACGACAGCAGGGAAGGGAGGCTTGATACGAGGATAGCCGCGTTTGCCTTCGAGCGATTCCATCAGAGCGGATTCTTCGCCACATTCATAAGCGCCGGCGCCGGTATGAATCAGCAAATCGTAATCGAAGCCGGAGTCGCGAATATTTTTGCCGAGATAACCGCGCTGGTACGCCTCTTCGAGTGCAGTTTCCACGAGATCGAGCACGTAGCGATATTCGCCGCGAATGTAGATGAAGCCGCGATTGGCTCCGATGGCGCGGCCGGCGATGACCATACCTTCGATCAACTGATGCGGATCCATTTCCATTAAGGGGCGGTCTTTGCATGTGCCCGGTTCGGATTCGTCGGCGTTGCAGATTACGTACTTCGGTTTCGGATTGTCTTTCGGCACGAAAGACCACTTCATGCCGGTCGGGAAGCCCGCTCCGCCGCGTCCGCGTAGATTGGATTTTTTGACTTCGTCGATGATGGCGGCCGGCGTCATTTCCTTCAGCGCTTTTTCGAGAGCCTGGTAGCCGCCATGTTGCAAGTACACATCGATCTTGCGGGAATCTTTTATGCCAAACAGCCTGCTGATCAGCGGAGTTTCTTGCGGATCGCGCGGGTGCAGAGCGCCGGAAATAACTTCGACCGGAGCGGGTTTTTTGCCGGCGTCGAGATCTTCAATAATTTTGTCGAAGGACAGCGGAGTGAGGTTTTCGTAGAAATCGTAATTGACTTGAATCGCAGGAGCGCCGGTGCACGCCCCGATACATTCGACTTCTTCGAGAGAGAAAACGCCGTCCTTGGTGACTTCCTTGTGGCCGATTTCCAGGCGTTTTTTTGCTTGTTCCAGAATGTCGTAGCCGCCGCGCAGCATACAGGCAACGTTGGTGCAGACCTGGACGTGGTGTTTGCCCATCGGCTTGCGATGTAGCATGGAGTAATATTCGAGAGTTTCTTCGACCTGTACAGGGCGAAGTTCCAGGCGTCCGGCAATTTCCGCGATCATTTCATCGCTGACCGATCCGAATTCGTCTTGCGCGTACATCAACATCGGAATCAGCGCGCTGCGTTTCACGGGATAAGCGTTTTGCAGCTTCTCAAAGCGCGCCGCGAGTTGTGGTGACAGTTCCATTATCTCCCTTGTTTCGTCGCCAGCTTTGCGGACACGTTAGCGATCCACGTCGCCGAGCACAATATCGATGGTTCCGATGCAGGCAATCACATCCGCCAGCAGTTGCCCTTCGATGATGCGCGGCAGCGCCTGCAAATTGATGAATGATGGCGAACGGAAATGGCAGCGCAGCGGTTTTGGCGAGCCGTCGCTCACAATGTAGCAGCCGAGTTCGCCGCGCGGCGACTCGATGGCGACGTAGGCGTCTCCTGGCGGGGGCGAAAAACCTTCCGTGAAAATTTTGAAGTGGTAGATGAGCGCTTCCATCTCCGTCTTCATCTTTTCGCGTTCCGGTGGAATGATGCCCGGGGCTTCCGCGCGAACGGCGCCCTGGTCTGTGATCTTGGCCATGGCCTGTGCGACGATTTTCAGGCTTTCGCGAATTTCTGCGACGCGAATCATGTAGCGGCCGTAGCAATCGGAATCGGTGCGCGTAGGAACGTCAAATTTGAATTCTTCGTAGCTGGAATACGGGAAAAACTTGCGGTTGTCGTGAGCCAGGCCGGCCGCGCGGAGCGTCGGCCCGGTCATGCTGTAGGCGATGGCGTCTTCGAGTTTGATTTTTCCGACGTTCTGCAAACGCGCAAGCCAGATGCGGTTTTCGGTGAGCAGCGTCTCGTAATCGTCGACGCGGCTGGGCATCATCTTTAAAAAGCGGCTGACCATTTCGCGCCAGCCGGCAGGGGGTTCGAGAGCCACTCCACCGATGCGGATGTAGCTGGTCATCATGCGCTGTCCGGCAAAGCGTTCGAAAATTTTCAGAATTTCTTCGCGCTCGCGGAAGCAGTACAAGAAAACCGACATCGCGCCCATGTCGATGGCGTGCGTCCCCAACCAGACCAGGTGGGAGGAAATGCGCTGCAGCTCCACCATCATCACGCGGATATATTGCGCGCGTTTGGGAATTTCCAGGCCGAGCAGCTTTTCGACGGCCAGGCAATAGACCAAGTTGTTGCCAAGCGGATTGAGATAATCCATGCGGTCGGTAAGCGTGATGGCCTGTGAATACGTTTTCTGCTCGCAGGATTTTTCAATGCCGGTGTGGAGATAGCCGAGGTCGGGAACGGCTTTGACTACCGTTTCGCCGTCCAGTTCAAGGGCCACGCGAAGCACGCCGTGGGTGGACGGGTGCTGCGGCCCCATGTTGAGGACCATTGTTTTCGATTCGCCAGTGGCTGTTTCTACCGTGGTCATTTATTTTTTCGTTGGCGACCGCTCGCTAAACTTTAGTTTATTGCTTTTTGAAGCCAGGTAAAAATGTTGCTGGAATATCCCTAAATCCTTCTGTCGGGTAATCGCGCCGCAGCGGATAGCCTTCCCAGTCATCGGGGAGCAAAATGCGTCGCAAATCCGGGTGGCCATTAAATCGAATCCCCATCAGGTCGAAAATTTCGCGTTCCAGCCAGCCTGCTCCCGGCCACACGGGAACCAGTGAATCGACAACCGGATCGGTCCCGCTGACGCGTGTCCGTAATCTGATTTTGCTTTTCTTGGGAATGGAAACCAAGTGGTAATTCAGTTCGAAGCGCGGCTCGACGGGGAAACGGTCGACCGATGTCGCGTCCGACAGAAAATTAAACTCCAGATTAGCGCGACAAAATTCTGCCGTGGCGCGAAGAAGTTCGCGCGGCACTACCAGCGTGGTTTCACCATGAAATTCGATGACTTCCGCAACAGACTTCGCGTTCCACGCGCGAAGCCGTTCGGCTACAACATCAGCGTTTTGACTGCCACTCTCTGCCACGATTGGTCCGATTAGCGCGGCTGGCTATGTATGCCAGTCCAGCGCACCCTTTTTCCAAAGATAGAAATAGCCGACCAGCAGGATCGCGATGTAAATCATCATTTCGTAAAAGCCATACCGCCCGAGGGTGCGGAAAACCACCGCCCACGGGTAAAGAAAAATCGCTTCCACATCGAAAAGAATAAAAATCATCGCGACCAGGTAAAACTTCACGGAAAATGGCTCACGGGCATCGCCGGTCGGCTCCATCCCGCACTCGTAAGCCTGCTGTTTGGCGCGATTTGGCCGCCGCCAGCCGATTAAAACAGAAAGGGTGCTGATCAGTCCGGCCAGGATGGCGGCGACCAGTAGATGGAGGACCAGAGGCCCGTAAGTATGCAAGCCTGAACCGCTCATAGGCGAAGCGGTATAATAACGGGGGACACGGTGTTCGGTCAAATCGCGCGAGAAAAATTTGCGCGGTGACTTTGTTACAACGATTTCATGTCGGGGCGGGCTTTTACGAATGTTGTTTGGGCACAATAGCAACGTAGATGTTGGTACGGACGTGGTTCATGTGCAGACCGAGGATCGCGGGGCGAATCACGCGTTCATCGACACCACTGTGCATTGGAAGGGGCGCGTGTTGCATCGCCGGACCAACAATTATTTGGACTTGCTGCCGTTGGACGGGGAGAAAGAGAACGCGTTGAAGGCACGGCTGGACGATCAGCATCGCGCGGTGATTGAGGACATACGGACAGGAGCATTGCAGTTGACATTTCCCGCTGCTCCAACTGCGCATCCTCCGGTGCAGACTCCTGTTGCGCGGAAAGCGCCCCCAGTGGCGCCAGTTTTGAAAGTGGAACTAACGAACGCCAAGAGTTGGCTTGCCGGCAAACGCGCGACGTTGCAACTGATGTTGCGCGACGCCGTGGGGAATCCGGTTGCGGGCGCGGAGACTAAGGCTCGTGTTGAAGGCGCTGAAAACCCCGCAGAATTTTCGACGCTAACAGGCGAGGACGGCTGCGCGCTGCTGCAATTTGAGATGCCCAAATTAGGCGGGTCGGATGTTTCTTTGGTGATCGAAGCCACGCACGGTGAGGCGAAGGGACATTTGCAATTTCAGTTACGAGTTAAGCCGCGGCTTTAAGGGTTGAGTTAATGAGTGAAAATATTTCTATCGTCGTGAATGGAGAAATTCGGGAAGCGGCTTCTGGCGCTACTGTTACGGAGCTTCTGAAAGCGTTGGGCATCCACGGCGGCCGCGTGGCCATCGAGCGCAATTGGCAGATTCTGCCGCGGGCGGCGTGGAGCGAGACCAGCGTGGCCGAAGGCGATCGTTACGAGATCGTGCAATTTGTCGGCGGCGGATAGCGGCGGCGGAAAACGAGGGTCATGTAGCAGAACGGCGCCTGCCGGCAGAAGGCGGTCGCTACAACAGCAAGACGCGTCGTTACACACCTCTCAGTAGATGCCCCATTTTTTTCTTTTTGGTTTGCAGGTAGGCGCGGGAAATTCTGGAGATTCGCGGCTGACAGGGGACTCGTTCCGCGACATGGATGCCTGCTTCTTCCAGTTGGCGGACTTTCTCTGGATTGTTGGAAAGCAGCCGGATCTGCGTCGCGCCAAGTTTTTTCAGGATTTGCGCCGGGAAATCGTAGTCGCGCGCGTCCGCCAAAAACCCCAGCGATTCGTTGGCTTCAACTGTGTCCATGCCCTGGTCTTGCAATTCGTAAGCGCGCAATTTATTCATCAGACCGATGCCGCGGCCCTCTTGTGGAAGATAAAGAAGAATCCCTGCTGGCGCTTCACCGATGGTTTTCATGGACAGTTCGAGTTGTGCGCGACAATCGCAGCGCAGCGAACTTAGAACATCGCCGGTGAGGCATTGTGAATGGACTCTCACCATGGGCAGGGATTTCTTGGACTTGAACGAGCCGCGAATCTTGCCACGGACCAGCGCAATGGCTTCATCTTGCGGTCCCAAGCCACGAAATCCGTGAATTGTGAATTGGCCGTAGCGGGTGGGAAGTTTTGCGTGCGCAACTTCTTCGACAACTTGTATTTTCGAGCGCACCGCTGTCGATTTTTTCTTTGCCATGAGAATTCATGATTATAGCCTCCTATTTGTTCTTCAACATAGAAACGAATATTTGTGGCTCGTCGAGCGTAGGACTATTCACGCCTAGCGGTCCTGTAAGGATGACGGACTTTGCCCATGAAGCCGCAAGGTACCGACCGTCGACATGCGACCGGCGCACAGCTATTTCGCGGCTGGCCGAGAATCCGAGTGCGAGCCCGAAAACGATTCATCGCTTTCGCCTGACAGGTGAGTAATTCAGCAGGGGTGATACTTACGCGCGGATGGGCCGGCTGGCTTTACAGACGTGCGACGATTGGCTAGCGTTGGATGCGTAACGCCGCGGGCGATTCGCGCTGAGGATTATGGACGTTCCTTCATTTTCTCCAAGAGATTTTCTATTTACGCTGCTGCTGAAGGTGGGAGTGGCGGCGTCGATTGGCGCGCTGCTGGCGCGCTGGAACACCTTTCGCCGCGTGCTGTTCACAGAAGAGCGCGACGTTGATCAGAAAATTAAGCTGATGTTTTTTATGGTACCGCCGCTGATTTTAGGCGTGACCCTGCGGCTGGTCGGCACGCAATACCGCTTTGCGGATTTGTCATTGGAAGGCGCGTTTCTGATGGGACTGCTGGGAGGCCGGGTGGTCGGTCCGATCGGCGGAGCCATCATCACTATTCCTGCGCTGATTATGCATGAGTGGCTGGGAATGCCGGCCGCTTCGGCTGCAGGACTACTTGGTGGGCTGATGCGGCAGGCGATTCCCAATAAAGAAGAGTTGTGGAATTTCGGCCCGTTCACATTTTTGAACATTCCAAAAGCGGTGGTGCGATTTTTACGCAAAGTGGATATTCCGTGGGAGATGTTGCCGCTTGGAGCTTGTGTCGGACTGGAATTGGGCCGCGTGGGATTGGTGATTGCCACCAAGCCGAAGTGGTTGTTTGCCATCGATCCGCATTGGGATTGGTGGCTGGGATTGGCGGTGATCGCGACGCTGATGTCGGTGGCTGCGCCGCTGAAGATCTGGAACAACACGCGCATCGAAATGAATCTGGAGCGGCACCAGCAGTTGCTGCTGAAGGCGCGCATGGACGCGTTGTCCAGCCAGATCAATCCGCACTTTTTGTTTAACACGCTGAATACGGTTTCGGCGTTGATTCGGTTCGATCCGGACACGGCACGCGGAGTGGTGCTGCGCTTGAGCAGTATCTTGCGGCGGCTGCTGCGCAAGCACGAAACGTTTGTGCCGCTGAAGGAAGAGTTGCAATTCATCGACGACTATCTGGACATCGAAGTGGCGCGGTTTGGAAAAGACAACCTGGAAATTATTAAAGAGATTGACGACGAGACGCTGGAGGCCTTTGTGCCCAGCATGCTGCTGCAGCCCATGGTGGAAAACTGCTTGAAACACGGCTTAGCGCCAAAAATTGAAGGGGGCAGAATTCGTCTACATGCAGATCAGCGGGACGGGCGGCTGCACCTGGAGATTGAGGACAATGGCGTGGGAATTTCGGAAGAGCGCATGCCTCACGTATACGTTGAGGGAATCGGTTTGAGCAACGTGCGCGAGCGCCTGCGGGTGCTGTACGGCACGGATTTCCGTTTGGAGATTGAGAGCCGTCCAGGAGAGGGAACGACTATCCGGATTGAGGTGCCAGAGCTGGTTCCGGCGATGGCCGAGACAGCACGGCTGTGAGGCGGCCCAAAGAACCGCGATCGGACAAGCCTACCGGATCAGATGGCGGACGAAACGTCAGTTCGGGAGAAATCAGCGCCCTTGAAGAGAAGTGGCTCACCTAGTGTTCTTGCCAAGGCGTATGAGAAACAGTCGCCGAAATTGAGTTTCGCGGGGCTGCGACCCTTGCCGAAGTCCGACCAGGCTTGGCGAGCAGCGTAGGCTTGTTCCTCGGTAACGGGTTCGAGTGCGAATCCAGCACGACGGAAAAACTGATCCCATTGACGGCTGCCGCGATCGCCCGTTTGGGATTCCATGACGATCGAGATCTCTACGAATGTTGCCACTGACATTCGGCAGACGGGCGCATTGCTGATAGCACCGGCGTAACGCTCGGCATCAGGCTGGGCGAAGAGTATGGCAAGGACGGCACAGGTATCGACAATCACTTTGGTAAGCCGTTTTCGTCGTAGAGCAGGGTAGCGTGATCTACTGGCCTGCCCTTTAAGCTTGCGGCACAACGCGTGCCAATCGCCAACAATTCAGCAGCTGTCGCATCCGCCTTGCGGGCCCGGCGGAGTCTGGCGATGCGCTCTCGAAGAGCAACCGTTACGGCTTCGGTCATGGTCTCGCCGGTAGCTTTGGAGAGCTCCTGTGCCAGTTGATGCGCTTCTGGATCCTTTATATTCAGGCTCATCCCTATTCAGCCTCATTGTCTACCCATACAGAAGTAAGTCTACCTGACTACCAATCATAAATCGGGTTTTGAGGATGCCAAGCTCGGCCGGCCCCGGTTCCACTAGCAGCTTGACAAACAGACGTTATTCTCTGTATATTCTGTATATACAGAACAAACAGATATATCGGGTATAACGGTCTTTACTGAAAGAAAAGGGGGACAGCAATGAGTGCCGAGGCAAAGACGGGGTTGGCGCCCGTGCAGGAGAAATTTATTTTGCATTGGGGCGAGATGGGGACGAAGTGGGGGATCAACCGGACGGTGGCGCAGGTACATGCGCTGTTGTACCTGGCGGCGAAGCCGATGCCGGCGGATGAAATTTCTACGACGCTTTCGGTGGCGCGGTCGAATGTGAGCACCAGTTTGCGGGAGCTGCAGGGTTGGGGAATTGTGCGTGTGGTGCATGTACTGGGCGACCGGCGAGATCATTTCGAGACGTTGAAAGATGTGTGGGAGATTTTCCGGATTGTGGCTGAGGAACGGAAGAAGCGGGAGATCGATCCGACGCTTCGCGTGCTTGCGGAGTGCGTGCAGGAAGCGAAGAGCGGGCAGGGCGACGCGCACACGAAAGAGCGTTTGGAAGCGATGCTGGAATTTCTGGTGGCCATATCGGGATTGTTCGAAGAGATTTTGCGAATGCCTACGGGGGCGTTGAAGAGTGTCGTGAAGCTGCGCGGGAAGGTGATCACTCTGCTGGGGACTGGGGCGAAGAAAGCCGGCTAAGGACGAAGTAATGAGACCACTCGCGAAGTCCGCCCTGATCGGCACGACAATCTCGTTGAGCCTTACCTTGGCGTTGCTCAGCTTGATACCGCCAGTGATAGCAGTCTTAATCTGGATCATGATTCCTGGATTCCTACTGGCTTGGGGGGCAAGCGGTATGCTTCACGGGACGTATGCCGACATTTTTGCCTTGGGAAACGCACAATTGCTCGTTTTGGTGACGATTGGGAACGCAATCTTTTATTGGTGCGTGTCGCACTTCCTGTTGAGGGCGCCTAGAGATGGCTAAGTCCAGGCGGTTGCAGATCGAAAGGAAATCATGATTACTTTGGCGGATGAATTCACGGATCGAAAAGAAAAAACGGCGCCTGGCTGGCTGTTCTTCGATGCGGAGTGCGAATTCTGCACGCGGATGGCGCGGTGGGTAGCGCCGATTTTGTTGCCGCGCGGGTTGGGTGTGGCGCCATTGCAGGACCCGCGAGTGGGCGCGCTGCTTGGACTGAAGCGTGAGGAGTTGCTGACGGAGCTGCGATTTTTGCTCAGCGATGGAAAACAGTTTGGCGGGGTGGCGGCATTAGTCGCCGTTGCGCGCGAGATTTGGTGGGCGCGACCCTTTGTGTGGTTTGCCGCGCTGCCGGGGATGATGCGCGTTTTGGATGCAGCTTACAAATGGATCGCCGAGCAGCGCGGCTGCGTCAGCCAAACTTGCGAGTCGCGAAGCAGGTCGTAGCCGGAGGCCGTTGATGCGCATAGAAAATTTCTGGCAATGGGAAGGGCGCGTGAACCGTGCCACGTATTTCTTGGTTGGAGTGTCGGCGTTTCTGTTGAAGTTTGCCGTGGACTGGGTCGTGGTTACGCGGCTATTCCACCGGCCTTGGAGTTTGTTGAATTACTGGCGGCCGTTTGGCGCGATTACCGGACTGCACTCGCTGCGCCTCGAAGACCGCCTGTTCGCGGGCACGATGATGTTTGTAGCGCTGCCTTTCATCTGGCTGGGGTTAGCGATGACGGTGAAGCGGTTGCGCGACGCGGGCGAACCGACCTGGCTTGCCGCACTGTTTTTTGCGCCGATTGCAAATTTGCTGTTTTATCTGGTGTTGAGCGTGAAGCCGTCCGTCGCTGTTACCGATTCGGAAGAGGGCGCTCCGTGGCCGGCTCGCAATGTTATCGAACGATGGATACCGCGCACACGGGCGGCCAGTGCGCTGGTCAGCATCGGGCTCACTGCTGTGATCGGCCTGGGATTTACGTTCCTCGGTACGCAAGTCATCGCGCAATATGGCTGGGGACTATTTGTCGGATTGCCATTTTGCCTGGGCTTGTTCGCCGTCTTAACGCATAGCTATCACCAGCCACGCGGTTACGGGGAGTGCGTGACGGTAGCCATTCTGCCGATTGCCATACTCGGAGCCATTCTGCTGATGGTGGCAATGGAAGGTGTGATCTGTCTTCTGATGGCGGCGCCGCTAGCGGCGATACTGGCGCTGCTCGGCGGAAGCCTGGGATTTGTAATTCAGGCGGCGCACTGGGGTAGAAGGAACGCGCCCGCGATTTTGTCGATGGCGGTGTTGCTGACGCCGGGAGTTTACGGCATTGAACATTTCACGCGGCCGCAGGCGGGAGTGTTTGAAGTAAAGAGCGCGATCGAAATCAGCGCGCCTCCCGAACAAGTCTGGCAGAAGGTTGTGGCGTTCACGGAGATACCGGCGCCACAAGAGATGCTTTTCCGTGCAGGGATTGCCTATCCGATACGCGCGGAAATTACGGGACATGGGGCGGGTGCGGTACGGCACTGCGTTTTTTCTACCGGAGCGTTTGTTGAGCCGATTGTCGTGTGGGACGAACCGCATCTATTGCGATTTAGTGTGACGGCGAATCCCGCTCCTTTGAATGAGTTGACACCCTACGGGCATATCGAGCCGCGGCATCTGCATGGATATTTCGAATCGCATCAGGGGCAATTTCTGTTGACGGAGCTGCCGGGCGGCCACACGCGGGTGGAAGGGGCGACATGGTATTCACATTCGATGTGGCCGGAGACTTACTGGCATTGCTGGTCGGACTACGTGATTCATCGGATTCACATGCGGGTGCTGGAGCATATTCGCGCAGAAGCTGAACACAGTGGTGATGGATCCAATTAAAAGAAATCTTGGATGGCAGATCGAACTGCCCGTGGGAACAGGTAACTAAACCCGCCATTGCTCGGTATTTAGACACCCTCCTCGCTCAATGTCGCATATGTTTGAAATTGACGATCTGAGGTGCGCGACATGTCGAAGCGAAAACGAATCCTGATCTGGGCAGCAGGACTTGTTCTCGTCCTATTTGCATATGGATGGCTCTTCGGAGTGGCGTCACTGATTGCCGTTGAAGCGCGTTATATCGGGTGGAAAGTTCCGGTGGTCAGAAAAACTCCGGTGGAATTGGCTGACACATCGATTTCACCACTGCCAGGTTTTGAGCACGCTTTCTCAGGGTTCGCCTTTGAGCTCCCCTGGAGCGACATAGATGAGTCACGATCGAAAACCGTCGGGAAAATGCAAGTGGTGGCGTTTCGTTCAGGCAATGCAATATTGCTTGGTGCCCCGGGTCCCCGAGAATTTGCGAGCGCAGTTCTAGAACACGGCTGGGATCGCGAAACGTTCACCGAGCTTTACGGCGCTGAGCCACTAGAGTCTGACTACAAAATGTACGACCTCATGTTGAGAACTTCCCCTAGCAGCGTATCGATTTTCAGCGGACGAAAAACGGCAGTCGCGAATACGATGATGTTGACAATAAAGGCGATCGCGGAGCCGTCTGGCGCCGCGACCGGAGTTTTCACGACACATACGCCACATTTCAAAGGTTTTCAATATGGCGACCCGAGCGCGGGCGCAAAACGGATCACGCTCGACCTTCTTGACGATGCCGGCGGATTGGAACTTAGTATCAGCCCCAAAAACAATGGACCGGACGCACACATCTCACAGTCACAAATCAATCGAATCATTCAGTCAGTTCGCCGCATTTCGTCGTCCGATCTAAGCTGAAGCGGCGCGGGTTTCTGAAAGGATGCGCCCTTCGTCAAACTCGACTAGGAAGCAGCTGCCTTAGATTTGCTCAGGATAAACTGATAGTAGCGTTCGTAGGAAGGGATGACGTCGTTGGCGCAAAAGTTTTTCTTGGCGTGAATGCGGGCGCGCTGGCCCATTTCGCGACCGCGATCGGCACGCGAGAGAAGATCGATTGCGTACTTAGCGGCGGTGGAGACATCGCCGGGTTCTACCAAGTAGCCGCCCACTCCGTGCTCGATCACTTCGGGGACGCCACCAACGTTGGTGGCAATCACGGGAACCTCGCAGGCCATGGCTTCGAGAGCCGCGAGTCCAAACGATTCCAACTGAGAAGGCAATAAGAAGAGATCGGCGTCGGAAAGCAGGCGATAGACCTGGTCCTGCTTGCCGAGGAAGTGTACGTCTTTCTGCAACTTTTTCTTGCGGACCAGGTATTCGGCGGCGCCGCGGTCGGGTCCGTCTCCGATGAGCACGAGTTTTGCGGGCATCTTGGCGCGGGCTTGCGCGAAGATTTCGATGGTGTCGGTAATGCGCTTTACGGGACGGAAATTCGAGAGATGCATGAGGATGGGCTCGCCGGCTGGCGCCCACTTGGCGCGCTGCGCCGGACTTGGCTGGCGCGTGTACAGATCGCAATTGACGAAATTCGGAATGACTTCGATGGGCCGCTTGATGTCAAACTCGCGGATGGTTTGCTCCTGCAAATAACGTGAAATGGCGGTGACGCCGTCGCTTTGTTCGATGGAAAATTTGGTGATGGGAAGATAGGAGCGGTTGCTGCCTACGAGCGTGATGTCCGTTCCGTGCAGCGTAGTAATGAACGGCAAACGACGCGGAGCGGCCATCGAGCGGGCCAGCATGGCGCTGACCGAATGTGGAATGGCGTAGTGAACGTGCAGCAAATCCAATTGCTCGGCTTCGAAAACCTCGAGCATTTTGGTGGCGAGCGCCAGGGCGTAAGGCGGGTGGTCGAAGAGTGGGTAGGAAGCTACCTCGACTTCGTGGAAAAAAATGTGCGGGTCGTTCAGGTTCATGCGGATCGGCGGGGCGTAGCTGATGAAATGGACGTCGTGACCGCGGGCAGCCAGCTCCTGGCCGAGCTCGGTGGCGACGACGCCGGAGCCGCCGTAAGTGGGGTAGCAGGTTATGCCAATGCGCATGATTTCGAGGTTCCCAGGCCGCCGCGAGGCTAACACACCCGTGCTGCGGGTTGCTGCTAGAATGGCGGCCTTCGCCCGACGTGCCGCTGGTGCGATCGGGTGCTGTATTAGACGCCAGCCGGGGCAATCCGTGACATCTTACGAGAGGCGGGATTGACAGGGTCCGAGACGGTACTAGGGGGAATCTTGGGTAATGAGCTTAAGCACGAGCTGAACGCGGAGCTTTTGGCGTACGCCCAGAGCCGGCTGAAATTGAGTAATTTCAGCGTATTGGTAGGTCTTGAGGTGGCGAAGCTGTATGAGGGTGGCGCGGTCTTGGAACTGACAGTAAAGGACGACCATCGCCAGATTCACAACGTTGTCCACGGAGGAGTAATTGCGACTCTGGCCGATACGGCCGGAGCCATCGCAGCCTATACGGTGTCGCCTGTAGGGGCGGAACTGGCGACCATCGAGCTGAAGATCAACTACCTGTTGCCCATCGCGGAGGGCAAGGTGGAGGCAGAAGGCCAGGTTTTGCGGGCTGGAAGGAATTTTATCGTTGTGGAATGCGATGTTAGGAACGCGCAGGGCCAATTGGCTGCAAAAGCGCTGATGACATTTGGCGGGTCTGGAACTCGAACACCGCAGACCGCTTCTGAGTGAAACCCGCAGTTTGAACGGAGTTAGCGTTACAGTAAGACCAAGACGACGCACAACTCCTTACCGCTTTCCTATTCGTCGCCGTTTTCGCCGCCTTCTTTGTGGACGTATTTGATGGTGCGTTTGAAGATCATCAGGTTTGGGCTGCCCTGGCGCGTAAGCTTGATGCAATCGCGGTCATACCACTCCACGATGCCGTGCAGGGTTTCGCCGTTTTCCAGCGCCACCACCATCGGAGTGCGGGATTGCATCTGTTTGATCCAATAGAAATTTTCGGCATGCGTGATTTCTGGCGGAGCGGGCTTCTTGCTGGGGGCCGGGCCGGCGTTGTGGTTCTGATGCACGATGCGGGGCGGGAGAGATTCCTTTACGTCAGGAAAACCGGGGCGAAACATACGGCGATTCACCATAAACACTCCTTATTTTTGGCCCAAAGGTGGGAAATTAGCACCAATATGGGTGAGATGCGCTTTGCGGGCACGTGGTTACAGCTGAGAAAAAAAAGTTGGCGGGAATAGATGGGGAACTTTGCCGGCTATTTGCGGGAAGCAAGCGCGGGAGAAAGTTCAGCGGCGAATGCATCGAGGCTCAGCTGCCGATTGAGATTGCGGCGCGCTCCAGCAGCAACTTGATCCAGGGCGCGAAGAGCGCGCATCACCCAGCGGATGTCGATTTGTCTTGCTATGGCGTCCAAGTCTTTGCGCAGCGGCAAGTTGCGCAGTTGCGGTGACGGGATGCCGGAGCTGAGTTCGAGCAGGTCGCAAAGCAAACTATAAAAAACAGAAAGTTGTTCTTCGAAGGAAACTTCGCGGTCTTTCGAAATGGCGTTGGTGAGCGCGAAAAGCTGAGCGAATTCTTCGCCACGCGCGGCGCGTGCCAGGATTTTGAGTCCGTTGCTGCGGCGCTCGCTCTCTTTTAGGGCATCCATTTCCAATGCGTAGCCTGGGCGGCCCTCGGAAAGCTGTGCCGCAAGGCGGGCAGCGTTGGGCGACAGTTGCGATTTTTCCTTGAGGATGGCTCCGACTTCGCTGGCAGGCAGCGGAGCGAAATGGAATTGCAAGCATCTTGACACGATGGTGGGCAGCAGCGAATAGGGCGACGGCGCGGTGAGGATGAGAGTGGCGGAGCCGGGCGGCTCTTCGAGAATTTTCAGGAACACGCTGGCTACGTCCCAGCGCATGGTATCTGCAGCGTCGAGAATGAAAACTCGCCGTCGTCTCATCGGCTGAAAATAGGCGGCGCGCTGTACGGCGCGGAGCTGGCCGATACGCAGTACTGGCCGCACAACCGGGGATTTCAGGCGAACGGGATCGGGAACCAGCGCCCAGACGTCGGGATGGGTTTGCAGGATGAGCGGGGTGCGCTCGACCATGGCGGCGTCGGCGCTTTCGCCGCGCTCGGCGAGGCCTTGTTCGATGAGCCGTTGCGGTTCGGCGAGCAGCGCGATGCGCTGGCAGGTGTAACACTCGCCGCAGGCATCGTCGGTGAGGCGTTCGCAGTTTGCAGCTTGCGCAAAGATGCGCGCAAGAGTGTATTTGCCAAGGCCCTGTGGTCCGGTAAAAAGCAGCGCATGTGGCACGCGCCCGGCGCGTAACGCGCCGCGTAGCGCAGTAACGATTTGTGGATTGCCGCGAAATTCAGAGAAGGTCACGGCTAGACCTTTTCCTTTTGCTGCTGAGCGATGCTGGGAAGCACCGCAGCGAGAACTTCCGCGGAAATTTCATCGGCGGGCCGAATCATTTGCTTCGTGGAGTCGAAACACTCGATGGTTTTCCAGTTCGAAGCGCGCGCGAGGTCATCATACATATCCGCGGCAGCCTGCAGGTGGCGAACGTTGGATTCCAAAATGTCGTGCGCGGAATCGGTGTAGGCGCGCGCTGATTTTTTCGCGATCAGCGTTTGTGCTTCACGCGGCGGAAGGCGTAAGTACAGCACCAAATCTTCTTTGGGCAGGCCGTAGATGTTGTATTCCAGGTGCTCGATCCAGGCGCGGAATTCTGCGCGCTTTTCCGGAACAGCGCGTGCGGCCTGGTGAGCTAAACTCGATGCAACATAACGATCTGCGAGGACCACGGCGCCGCTTTCGAGAGCCGTGACGATGGGTTGTTTACACTCGAAGCGGTCCCCCGCATACAGCAATGCGGCAAAATGCGGGTCCACGGAACTCAATGGTCCGAGCTCGCCATTGAGAAATTGCCCAACCATTTTTCCGAACCACGAACCGTACTGCGGAAAGCCAGTGGACAAGACTTGGTAGCCGCGCGATTCCAGTTCGCGCGCCAGCAGGCGCACTTGCGTTTGTTTGCCGCTGCCGTCGATACCTTCAACGGCGATGAATGTTCCTCGATCGTTCATGAGCTCAACGTGTACCGAGCGTTAGTCTAACCGGAGCCGCAGCAAGCCGCAAAGGCGCGCGTGGTAGGATTTTAGTTTGCGTATGAACGAAGCAAATTTACAGGAACGGCTGGCGGCAATTCGTGAACGCATCGCGGCCGCAGCAGAGAGGGCGGGCCGCGTCGCCGATGACATCACGCTGATGGCAGTGTCGAAGACGCATTCGGCGGATACGATTCGTGCCGCGTTCGAGCTCGGCGTAAGGCATTTCGGGGAAAACCGTGTACAGGAGTGGGAAGGGAAGCGAACTGCGTTGCAAGATTTGCAGGCAGAGTGGCATTTAGTCGGGCACTTGCAAGGTAACAAGGCTGCGAAAGCCGCGAGACTCTTTCACAGCGTTGATTCGGTGGATGATTTTGCCCTGGCACAGCGGCTGGATCGCGCGCGCGCCGAGCTTGGCGAATCGCGGAAATTGCGTGTGCTGATCGAAGTTCGCATCGCGCCGGAAGAGGCGAAGAGCGGCGTTGTGCGGGAGGGACTCGCTCCGCTCGCCGAACAGCTTCCGGCATTGAGCGGCCTCGATTTGCAAGGGCTGATGTGCATTCCGCCGTTTCTCGATGAGCCGGAAAGAGTGCGGCCGTATTTCAGCGAGCTTCGTGAACTGAAAGAGAATATCGAGCGACGGCTGGGAAAAAGGCTGCCCGTATTGTCTATGGGCATGTCTCACGACTTCGAAGTGGCCATCGAGGAAGGCGCAACCGAAGTGCGCATTGGTACCGCACTATTTGGAACGCGCGCGCTCCCGCCGCATCCAACAGCCTAGAGGAAAACAGAGAATGAATCTTTTCAGTTCGATCCGGTTGCGGGAACTGCAATTGAAGAACCGCATTGTGGTTTCGCCCATGTGCGAATATTCCGCTGTGGAAGGGCATCCGCAGCCCTGGCATCTGGTGCATCTCGGCAGCCGCGCTATAGGTGGCGCAGGATTGGTTTTCACTGAAGCTACTGCAGTCGAGGAGCGGGGAAGAATTTCCCCTGCCGACACTGGTATTTATCTGGACGCACACGTTGATTCCTGGCGGCCAATTGCGAAGTTTGTTCGCGAGCATGGTGCCGTAGCGGGGATGCAACTGGCGCATGCGGGACGCAAAGGAAGCACGAACGTGCCTTGGCGTGGCGGCAAGGCTCTGCCCGCGGCGGACGGCGCGTGGGAGCCGGTCGCGCCGAGCGCAATTCGCTTCGCTGAGGATTACCCCGCGCCACGCGCTTTGACGCTTGCCGAAATCGAGTTTGTGGTTAAAAGCTTCGCGCGGGCAGCCGAACGCGCGCTGGCCGCTGGATTCGAAGTAGTCGAGATTCATTCCGCACATGGCTATCTCCTGCACGAATTTCTGTCCCCGCTTTCGAATCAACGCACCGACGAATATGGCGGCCGCTTCGAAAATCGCGTCCGGCTGGTGGTGCGTGTAGCAGAAGCGATTCGCAAAGTGTGGCCAGAACGACTGCCACTTGTTTGCCGAATATCTGCGACGGATTGGAAGGAAGGAGGCTGGGATTTGCCGCAATCCATCGAGCTGGCGAAACTATTGAGGACGGCGGGCGTGGATTTGATTGATACCTCGAGCGGCGGGTTGGTGCCGGATGTGAAAATTCCCGTCCGGCCCGGCTACCAAGCGCCGTTCGCTGAGGCAATTCGCAAGAAAGCCAGCATCGCCACTGGAGCGGTCGGTATGATCACGGAACCCGCACAAGCGGAGGCTATTCTGGCAAGCGGTCAGGCCGATCTCATTTTTCTCGCGCGTGAACTGCTCCGCGATCCGTACTGGCCGATGCGCGCCGCGAAACGATTCGGCGCCGCTGTCCATGCCCCGGTGCAATACGAAAGAGCCTGGTAAAAAATGAACCAGCTGGAGTTGCAAACGCATGCGGACCGAGGATCGGTATCGTTCGCAGTGCGTGTACAGCCGCGAGCCAGCAAGAACGAAGTGTCTGGCGTGCTGGATGGCGCGCTGAAAATCAGATTGCAGGCGCCCGCGGTGGAGAACCGAGCGAACGAAGCCCTGTGCGCATTTTTGGCGGAACTTTTGAAAAGGCCGAAGTCGGCTGTTAGACTTTTGTCCGGCGAACGCAGCCGCAGCAAACGCGTGGAAATCTTTGGCGTTAGCTCGCTGGAAATCGAAGCACTCGCGCTACACGAAGTCTAAGATTCACGCCGACAAGGGAGTACGCCGCACCGATGAGCTTCCAACTCCACGAAATCCAAAGTGATTTGCGGGCCGCCAAGCTGGATGGCTGGCTGTTTTACGATTTTCGCGGCCGCGATCCGATTGCGCATCGCATCCTGCACCTGCCGAATGCCATGCGCACGCGCCGCTGGTTTTATTTTGTTCCGGCAAAGGGCACACCAAGAAAGCTCGCGCACAAGATTGAAACTGAGTCGCTGGTCACGTTGCCTGGTGAAACGCTTTATTATTCGGGCCAGGAAGAACTGCGGAAAAACCTGAAGAAAATGTTGCGCCGCGCGAAAAACGTTGCCATGCAGTATTCGCCGAAGAATGCGATTCCCTATGTGGCGATGGTGGACGCCGGTACGGTGGAACTGGTCAAGAGTTGCGGCGTGAAGGTGGTCACGTCCGCCGATCTGGTGCAGAAATACGAAGCGTGCTGGACGCCGGAACAACTGCAATCGCATCTGCTGGCCGGAAAAACCATCGACCGCATTGTCCACGATGCATTTGCCCTTGCCGCGAAAGGCGTGCGCGATAAAAAGCCACTGACCGAAGTGGCGCTGCAGCAATGGATCCTGACGGAATTTGAGAAAGCCGATATCACCACCGATGAAGGCCCGGACGTTGCGGTAAATGCTCACGCCAGCGATCCGCACTACGCGCCATCGAATGAGAGGCCAACCGAGATCACGGAAGGCGATTTGCTGCTCTTGGACGTCTGGGGAAAGTTGAAGACCCCCGACAGCGTTTACTACGACGTTGCGTGGGTTGGCTATCTGGGGGCAAACGTTCCGGAAAAGTACGCGAAGATTTTCAAAGTATTGGTCGAGGCGCGAGACCGGGCTGTCAGCTTGATCCGATCTTCGGTCGCGGCGGGCAAGCCGCTGCAAGGCTGGCAAGTCGACAAGGCGGCGCGCAGCGTGGTGGAAAAAGCCGGCTACGGAAAATATTTTATTCATCGCACCGGCCACAGCATCGGCCAAACCGTGCACGGAAACGGCGTGAACATGGACGGACTCGAAACGCACGATACTCGCCGGTTGATCGCCAAAACGTGCAATTCCGTCGAGCCGGGGGTCTATCTTCCGGAATTTGGCATGCGCAGCGAAGTGAACGTGTACGTTGATGAAAACCAGGCGAGCGTTACCGGCGCTGTACAAAAGGAGATTCTCGCGCTGCTAGCCTAGTTGCTGACCCATTTTCAGCGAAGAAGAAAAATGTTCGACGACACCATCGAGAACAAGGCAGCAAATGACGCAGCCACTGCGGCGGGCGCGGAAAACATTGATCCCGCCGCGTCGGTTCACGAAGTTCAGGCGCCGAAGGAGCATCCCAGTCATACGACCGCTTACGATTTTCGCGCCATTGCAATCGCCATTACCGGCTGGATTTTGCCGGGCTTCGGCCACGCCTTGCTGCGAATGTGGGGCCGCGCCGTAACGGTTTTTCTCGCAGTGGGATTTCTGGTCTATCTCGGCGCCGGAATGCGAGGGAATCTGTTTGCGCCGGGCGGTGAAGATGCTTTTGCGCGGCTTGGTTACGCAGCGGACCTGGGAACCGGCAGTTTTTATTTTATTGCGCATAGCCTGGAGACATCTGGTGCCGATGTTTCTCATGCCGACGGCGATTACGGTACGCGTTTCCTGGCTACGGCTGGAGTCCTGAACCTGCTGGCCGCATTGCACGCTTATGAAGCGGCGCGCCGGCGCAAAGCATGATAGCTATGGTGCCGTTGCATTTGTCGCACTTTCAATCGCTGCTGCTTTTTGCGGTGATCATTTCGCTGGCGTTTGGCACGCTCGGCCGCCGCGATCCTCTCGAACGCCTCAAGTACGCTGCATGGTCCTTCGCCATGTTTGTGCTGGTAGCGGTGGCGCTGGGGTGGCTGATGTATCCCGTTTCGCGCTAAAGATGCTTGAGTCTTCTTGATCTCAAATTTCAGCAAGTACAACTTCTTCAACTGTAAGACAAGCCTGGAAACCATGAAACCTTCTTAAACTCAGGGTTTGCAAGTACAAACCCTGAAACCTGCGCCATAATTGCGGAAACGAATCGCCAATGTTATCGTAAATAAATCGCGCCGAGGTAGCTCAGTGGTAGAGCAGCCGATTCGTAATCGGCAGGTCGCGAGTTCAACTCTCGCCCTCGGCTCCAGTTTTCATTCGTCCTAACGCGGGTTCTCCGGGGTTTTCACTCTTTCAGTTGATTCAGCACTGCAATTCGCTTCTCGACCACTTTTGCGAAGCC
>WNFH01000134.1_pt1 | contig 39083 bp, 33 predicted proteins | sample 5400411 | NCBI WGS metagenome assembly WNFH01 (sample SAMN13153347, study PRJNA577476) | soil metagenome | isolation source: 200 cm saprolite under Douglas fir tree site 2 hole 3 | place: USA:California | collected 2015-04-18 | reverse complement strand
CATCTGCTTGGCGCGGCGGCGGTTGGTTTCTTCGATGGCTTGATTCATCGAGCCCGTGCGGCGGTCGGCGTACAAAATCGCGCGGCCCTCGACATGCCGAGCGCAGCGCCCCATCGACTGGATCAGCGACGTCGCGCTTCTAAGATAACCCTCTTTGTCGGCGTCCAGAATGGCGACGAGTGAAACTTCCGGAAGGTCTAATCCTTCACGCAACAAATTGATCCCAATGAGGACATCGAATTCGCCGCGGCGCAAGTCGCGGAGAATCTTGATGCGATCCAAGGTCTCCACTTCCGAGTGCAGGTAGCGGCACCGGACGCCGACTTCCGTGAAATACTCAGCCAGATCCTCGGCCATGCGCTTGGTCAACGTGGTGACGAGCACGCGCTCGCACTTCTCCGCCCGGAGACGGATTTCTTCCAGAAGATCGTCCACCTGGCCTTTCACGGGCCGAATCTCGACTTGCGGATCGACAAGCCCGGTGGGGCGGATGACCTGCTCCACGACCACGCCGCCGGCTTTGGTCAATTCGTACGGGCCGGGCGTAGCCGAAACGTAAATCACAAGATTCATGCGGTTCTCGAATTCCTCAAAGGTGAGCGGCCGGTTATCCAGCGCCGAGGGCAGGCGAAATCCATAATCCACGAGCGTCTGTTTCCGGGCGCGGTCGCCATTGAACATCCCGCGCACTTGCCCGACAGTCTGGTGCGATTCGTCGATGAACAAGAGGTAGTCGTTCGGCACGTAGTCGAGCAGCGTCGGCGGCGCCTCTCCCGGCAACCGCCCGCTCAAGTGGCGTGAATAATTCTCAACGCCGTGACAGTAGCCGATGGTCCGCATCATCTCGATGTCGAACATCGTCCGCTGCACCACGCGCTGAGCTTCGACGAACTTTCCCTGCTTCTCCAGCTCTTTTTTCCACCACCACAACTCTTCCTGAATGCCGATGATCGCGCGGTCTCTTTGCTCCTGGGGCATCACGTAGTGCGTCTTAGGATAGATCGGAACGCGCGCCAAATCTTCCTGCCCGGCGCGCACTTCTCCCGTGAGAGGATCGATCTGGCGCAGGGAATCGATCTGGTTGCCCCACATCTCGATACGATAAGCGTAGTCTTCGTAGGTCGGGTAAATCTCGATCATGTCTCCGCGGACGCGAAACGTTCCGCGGCGCAAATCCTCCCCGCGTTCAAACTGAATATCCACCAGGCGCCGGAGCAAGGCCTCGCGGGAAGTCTGCTGCCCTTTTTCCAGCATAACGAGCATGCCGTAGTAGGCTTCGGGAGAGCCCAGGCCGTAAATGCAGGAAACTGAGGCCACGATGATCACATCGCGGCGCTCAAAGAGCGAGCGGGTCGCGCTCATGCGTAATTTGTCCAATTCATCGTTGATGGTCGCTTCTTTATCGATGTAAATGTCGGCCGACGGAACGTAGGCTTCCGGCTGGTAAAAATCGTAGTAGCTCACGAAATATTCGACCGCGTTTTCCGGGAAGAATCCTTTGAACTCGTGATAGAGCTGCGCCGCGAGCGTCTTGTTGTGCGCCAGCACCAGGGCCGGACGGCCCGCCCCTTCGATCAGCTTAGCCATCGTGAAAGTTTTTCCGGAGCCGGTGACGCCAAGAAGGACCTGGTGTTTTTCGCCGCCGTCGACGCCGCGGGAAAGCTGCTCAATCGCGGCGGGCTGGTCCCCGCGTGGCTGATAGTTGCTGCGCAGTTTGAAATTCACGGAAGGGTTCTCCTGGAGCTTTCCCGGGCTCCGCCGAAACCTCCATTATACTCCTCCGCGCAAATCCAAACGGCGAGAGAGGCATTCTTGCCCGCGAAAAACCGCCGAGCCTTCTGAGTGTGAGGTGAATTCACCGGAGGATTATTTGGATGGCTGCGGAGGCTGAAGCGGAGTTTCCGACACCAGGAACACCGACCCATGGCTTTCCGCATCCACGTTGTAGTGCACGCGGTTGGAGCTGTCCGCCTTCGCCACGATCAGGTCCATGGATTGCCTGGCTTCTTCAGTGGCGCGCACCATCAAACCGGACTTCAGCGAAACGTAGGAAATAATTTCATTCGTTCCCCGCGCAGTCCCCATCGTGCGCAGATCATGCAGCTTGTATTCTTCCGGGGTGGCATCCTTCGGCGAAGATTTCTGCTTGAGCGTTGCGGTGGTCAAGATTACCGCGCAGGTCTCCGCGGGCTGGTTTGACTGGACGATGTCGCCGGCGACGGTCAACATCATCGTGCGGCATGGCTCATCGCGCACATAGGTTGCCCGGTGAACCCACACGAGACCAGCGATCGGCGCCGGAGAAGTCTCCGGCTCTTCCGTCTCCCATTTGTCCCCGCGTTTTGGTCCGCCCTTGGGAAAAACAGCCGTGGCAGCGAATCTCGCCACCCACTCCGACCATAACTGCTGCTGTTCTGGAAAAAGAGCGTCGAGACCTTTCACGGTGTCGATGCGGCCATCGGGGAGAAGCGTGAATTCCACAAACTTCCCTTGCGGGTCGAGGAGCACGACCTGGCTTTGACCGGGTTTTTCATTCGGCATCCGGAGGTGCGTGTCTGAATTCAATGTTTCGAATTGAGTGCGTAAGTGCATCAGCGGCCGGCCGTCAGGGGCGGCGACATCAAGGACCTCGACGCGCAGCAGCCCGTGAGCATTGACCCTTGCTCCATTTGGGGCCATGGGAGCGGCAACCGCGCTTTCCGTCTTTACTTTTCTGTCGCTGGCGTAGCTGACTTCGTAGAAGATCGTTGCGCCGGCCTGCAATTGAGGAAAGAGATTGGCGCGATCGTTGCGGCTCCCAGCCCTCGCCGGCAAACAAATGGCGAGGATGAAGGACAGGAGCGCGCGCGGATATGGCTGCATTAGCCGCAAGACGTTATTTCTCCGGGGTCTTGAAATGCTTGTCGAAGAAATCGCCCGCCGCGTGATAGGCCGCGAGCCAGTCGCGGTGCAGGAGGAAGTCGTGTACTTCATCAGGAAAAACGAGCTGTTCGATCTCCACGCCGCGCTCGCGAAGACGCGCCACGAGGTCGACGGTCTGGGAAAAATAGACGTTGCGGTCATCATCACCGTGGATGAACAAAACGGGCGAGCGCCAGGTATTCACTGAAGCGACGGGGGAAGATTCATGCGCCAGGCGATTCAATTCGGGCGAAATATTTTTGCCATTCCAATTATCGGTCGGCCAGTCATGCACGCCGTGCAGATCGACGCCAGCCGCAAAGAGATCAGAATTGCGGCCGAGCCCGAGCGCCGTGAGATAACCTCCGTAGCTTCCGCCCCAAAGTCCGATGCGGCGGGAATCCACGTCGGCGCGGCTGCGCAAATAGAGGCCTGCTGCAACCACATCTTGATATTCGGCTGCGCCGCGTCCGGCGCGCCCGGGCGCTTCGCGGAAGGCACGCCCGTAGCCGACCCCGCTGCGATAATTGAGCGCAAGAACGACGTACCCCCGGCTCGCCAGGTACTGATTCATGGAATACGTATTAGTATAGTAGTACATATAGTGCCAGCCGAGAAGCATCTGGCGCATCGAGCCGCCATGCAAAAAAATGACCGCGGGGCGCTTATCGCCCGGCTTCAATCCCGCGGGCACAAAGACTTGCGCGTGAATTTCCAGCCCATCGGCGGATTTGAAGACAGCTTGCTGCGGCGCGACCAGGCGATCGGCGGGAAAATCTTTTGGGAACGTCTCTGCCGCCAGCGGAGTGGTGCGCGAGTCCGGCGCAAAGTCAGCCAGGAAAGGCCGGGCGGGATGCTTGGCATCCGATCCAAGAAAGACAAACTTCTGTCCATCGCTGAGAATTTCTGCGCTCCATTCAACGCCTTCGCCTCTCGTCAGCCGCTCGGGCTGTCCGCCCGCGGCATTCACGCGCCACAAGTGCCGCCGGTCAATGTCCTGGCAATTCGAATTGAACACTACCGTTTTCTTGTCCGGTGAAAAGGACCATTGCTCGACCTCGCAATTCCCCGGCGTGAGCAACTGCGGCGTACCTCCCGCCACGGAAAGCGTGTAGAGATGCTGCCAGCCGTCTTTTTCGCTCGCGATCACCAACCGGTTGTCCGCGGCCCAGCGAATGACGCCGCCGCCGGTGTCCCGCGCCATGTAAGGAAAGGAGTCGGCGATGTCGCTGCCGCTGCGCCAGACTTCGCGAGAAGCCGGCGCGGCAGGGTCGGCGATTCGAATGGTCCATAGATGAGGCCTGTCCGGCGCGATGAAGAAACCGTCCGGCGCGTCGCGCTCCTCAGCGGGTCGCCGCACAAAGGCGATCTGTTTTCCATCGGGCGACCACTGCGGATCGGAATCTCTATCGACGGAGGGTGAAAGAAAACGAACCGATTTTGTCGCGACCTCATACACGCCGATGAATGCGTGGTCGCCTCGCCCGGAGACGAACGCCAGCCGGCCGCCATCGGGCGACCACTGCGGATCGAAATTCTGCCCGCGCACGGCAAGCTGTTGCGGCTTCTCTGCGCCGTCGACAGGCGCGAGCCAAACCTGGCCGTCCTTCACGTACGCGAGTATCCCGCGCGAGGAGATCGCCGCTGAGTTACCTGCATCCACGCGTCTCGCTTCGCCGCCGGTCCACGCGATCAACCACACCGCCTGCTCCGTCCCGGCGGGATTGCTTGCCGGATTCGGGAACTGCCCCGCAGTATTCTTTCCCTCGCCGCGCACATAGACGATCGTGTTTCCATCCGTGGAAAAACCCAAATCGCCGAGCGCTTGCCCATCGTCCTCGTTGTATTGCGTGAGCTGCCGCGCCGCAAACGCCGACCCTTCCGCCACCCAGATGTTTCGCCGGCCTTCCTGATTGAGAGTCCACGCCACGCGATTGCCGGTCTTTGCCGCCGTCAGGTTTTCCGGAAACGGCGCGCGCATCACTTCTTCCAGCGCGACGGGCTTCTGGGCATTTGCCTGCGGCGCACAAATCAGCGCCGCAAAAATCAACAGCATTGCGTGGCGTCTCATCAACGGCCTCCGGCCTTCGTCATTGTCAGTTGCGAAATTTGTGTCCCGGGAAAGTCAATCGGCCGGCTGGGGCATGGCCGCCCTTTCCACCGACACGCGTGGCCCGTCCAAGGGACCGGAGATTTTCAGCACATGCGGTGAGCCGCTGGATTCGCCTCGTGGTCTGGCCCCGATTTTCCGCTCTTCACGTTTCCCGGCGCTGGCGTTTCGAATCGTCAAGTCCGCTTCGCGGCCGAAGCTCACCGTTCCTTGCACGGAAGTCTGCTCGCGCCCGGACTCCAGCGTCAGCGCCTCGAGCAGAACATTGCGATTGCGCATGGTAAACGAACCTTTTCCCGATTCCCAGCGCGACACTCCCGTGTGCGGCGCGCCATCGGCCACGCTGGCGTTCACATCCCAGCCGCGAAATTCCACGTTCTTCAAGCGCACCTCGCCGCCGCCTGCCAGTTTCTGCAGCAATTCCTCGCGGCCCACCCCTTCCGTCGCGAGATGCAATGTGCCGGACGCTAATCCTGCCAAGCGTTCCGCGGCCGGAATCTCCAAAAGCTTCACCTTGTCAAGCTTCGCGGTCACGTCGTATTTCGGGTGTGGCGCGAATGTCGCGTGCAACTCCGCCTGCAGCTTTCCGCCTGCCCACTCCGCCTCCGCTTCGCGCACATCAAGCTGCAGATCATGAAGTGATCCTTGTGCGCGCACTTGTTCCAGCTTCAATTTCTCCACCGTAAATTCGTCGATGCTCAATTTGCCTTCCGCGTTCACGCGCCGAACGAGCTCGCTTGCAGCCGGACCGGGAGATGCTCCCCCTAGCAGCGAGGGCAGCAAGCGCTGAAGCCAGCCCGGCCGTGCTCGAGGTCCGACCCAGCGGTCGAGTTCCGTCGCGTCCAATTGATCGGCGTGCAGAAGGAATTTCCATTTCGCCTCGCCCAGATCTCCCGGCGCGCGCTCCTCGGCAATACTCCCCGACCATGTGGCGCCGAAACCCTCGGCCTTCGCGATCTCCGCGGTGCGTTTTCCGTCCATCCAGATGAGCTTCGCCGCGTCAAAACTGAGCGGCCGATTCAATCCCGCGGCCTGGAGTCTCGCTTTCGAAACGTCAAGTTGGCCATCCCATCTTCCACGCAGAGGCGCGCCGTTCCAGCTCCAGCGCAAGGCCGCGCTTGCTGCCCCGGTCAGCTCCCAGCCATGATTTCGTGGCCGGCCGAAGGCTGCCGCCACCTTCAACACGTCCTCCACCTGTTCCACGCGTCCATCCAGACTCACCGCGCCCGCGCCGCTCTCAAAATCGTGGGTGAATCCGAGATCCAAAGAGTTCTGTATGTCCCCGGCGGCGCGCTGTCTGGACGCCGCTACGGTTGCCTTTGCGGGGGCCGATTGCAGGCCACGATCCCCTGGAAATGAAATCCGCACGGCCTCGACTTCAAGTTTCGCGTTCACGCTCCCGCCGCGGACTGCACCAATCCGCAGAGGTTCGTTCAGTCCAGGAACCGTGATGCTTCCTCCCTTGCTCGAAAACGCCGCTTCCTCCAGTTGCAATGGCCAGCCCCTAAGCGTCATGGCGCCGGTGAAAAATTGCCGAACGGAAATTCCCTCTGCCACCTCCGGATTGAATGCGCGGTACCACGCCAGCAGGTCCGCCGCTTGGATCCCGGCCGAATCCAGATCCAGCTCGAAGCCTGGATCGGGATGGCTCGCAAAACTCGCCGTGCCGCGCACATTGGAAAGCGGCGCCTCGATGGACACCTCTTCAGCCCCGACGCTTCCGGCGGCCACGTCCCAATGGCCTGTTATTTTCACTCCTAACTGTGGATTATCTCTGCGCTCGGCCAGGTCCCAGCGATGGATCTGTTCTGCTCGTGCGCGCAACGCGAAAGTCCATTGCCTCGCGGTCAGCTCAGCAGCGGCTTTCGCCTCGGCGTCCAAACCGTGACCGTCTGGGGCATTCGATGGAGAGGCTCCGCTCTTTGCCGTTCCATCCAGCGAAAACGCGCCTCGTACGCCGTAATCCTGACCGCGCAGAAGCCGGAAGAGATCCGCAAGCGACACCTCCCCCCAGTGCACGGTGATTTCCGCGGGCTGCAGGCGCGCCGACGTTCCGGCAATATCCCCTTGCACGAAGAGCGTGCCCGTTGATTGCAGGGTCACTCCGCTCCGCCACGGCTGGGCTTCCAGCCGCAATTGCCATCGGCCGCGCGAAACCTGCTCGACACTCCCGGAAACGCCGATAAGAGCAAAAGGCAATTTGTCTGCCGCATTCTTAAAATTGATCCGCCCATCGTCGAACTCGATCCTTTGCAGACGGTTGACGGGCGCAATCGCCGCGGGTGGTCCGTAAATTCGTGAATTCGTAGCCTCGCCGCTTTTCGACGGGGGCAGCCAGCGTTCCAGGTTCCATCTGCCCTCGCCATCTCGTACGAGGATCAAACTTGGCCGGCCCAGTGATAATGTGCCGAACTCGAAGTGCCCGCGCAGCAATCCGATCCAGCGCAAGCCCGCAGACAGATGTTCGGAGCGCAGAAAATACTCATTCCCAAATGCCGGGTCTTCTCCCACGGTCACTTCTTCGGCATCCAAACGGGGGCTGGGAAAAAGTTGCACGGCAAAGTGCCCGACCTCGACTGGCCGGCCAAAGGCTCTCTCGAGATGCGTGCTGAGGTATTGGTGCATCCGGCGTGTTCGGACCAGGAAAGATACGCCAATCTGGACTGCGGCCAACAGCGCGGCAATCACCAGCGCCAGCTTCCACCATTTGCGCAGCATTTTCATGACGTGAGGAAGTTTCGCAGACTGGCCGGAAAATGGAAAGCATGGCCCTGCCGGACAAACTCAAGAGCGGTTCAGTGCACGGTGTGGAGCATCCTGCTCCAGCGCGTCCGCGCCGGCAGGTGCGCCAGCGTGTCAAAAATCCCTATCAAGCGCTGCCAGAATGTCGTTTGCGCGTAGTCGCTGCTGGTGGCGTCCACGGACCAATAAATCAAAAACGGACGCCCCATGATGGCGTCGCGGTCGACGAATCCCCAGTAGCGGCTGTCGGAGCTGTGGTCGCGGTTGTCGCCCATCGCGAAGTACTTTCCCACAGGCACGACGATTTCGTCGCCGCTCACATGCTTGCGGAACTCGCTTCTCCAATCCGGAAGAACCCCCGAAGGTATCAACTGCTCTTTTGACGGAGGGAACGTATAATTAAAGGAATCATAGCTGCTGATGCCGGAATCGTGCACGACGTACGGTTCGTTCAACAGCTTGCCATTGACGTATACCTGCTGGTCCGCGAGCTTCAGGTGGTCGCCCGGCAGACCAATCACCCGCTTAACAAAATGCTGATGATCCGCATAGGGATACTTGAAGACAATAATGTCCCCTCGCGCCAGCGGCCGGTAAGGCAGCACCTTCTCATACCACGCGCCGCTCCCGCCAAAAATGAATTTGTTCACGAGAAGGTGATCGCCAATCTGCAACGTGCTTTCCATCGAAGCCGACGGAATCTTGAACGCTTGCACGACAAAGCTCGTTCCGAACAAGGCGAGTATCACTGTGACCAGCAGCGATTCCAGATATTCGGAGACCGTCGTGTGGTCTCCTTGGTGCTCCTGCGATGCCGCCGCTGGCGCCGATTTGTCTACCCGCTCTTCTACTTGAACCCCTGTTCCTTCGGTCATACCGGCTCAGCCTTTCGTTCCCGCCCGCTCCAATAGCTCCAAGGCGTTCCGCGCGGCTAGCTGCTCCGCTTCTTTCTTTGTGCTCCCCTCGCCGCCTGCCATGCGTTCGCCGTTCACCCAGACCTCCACCTGGAAGAGTTTCCGATGGTCCGGCCCGCTTTCTCCGGCCAAGCGGTATTCCGCCGGCGGGTCCCCGCGCCCTTGCAAGAATTCCTGGAGCGCGGACTTGCGGTCCGGATCCGCGATTCGCTCGCCACGCTCTTCCAGCGCCTGCTCAAATAACACGCGCTTCAGCAGCTCGCGCACGGAGAGCAGCCCGGAGTCCAGGTACACCGCCGCCACAACCGCCTCAAACGCATCCGCGAGCAGCGCCCGCTTGTCTCTGCCCTGCGTCTTCTCTTCTCCACGCCCCAGCCGCAAATGCTCGCCAAGGCCCAGCCTTCGCGCCGCCGCTTCAAGAGCATGCGCATTCACCAGCCTGGCCCGGCTTTTCGAAAGCTGCCCTTCGCTCCAATCCGGAAATGTCGAAAACAAGTATTCGCTCGCCACCAGCTCCAATACGGCATCTCCCAGGAATTCGAGTTGCTCGTTGTTTTCAAGCACCGAGTCTCGAGAAGTCTCGGAGGCGCTGCCAGACCTCAACTCCTGCGCCGCAGAGCTGTGTGTCAGCGCCCGTTCCAGAAGAGTCTGGTCTAAGAATCGGTACCCCAGACGCTCTTCAAGCTGCTTATCTTCCCTGCGGGTCATTATCCTTCGACAGCTTCGGCCTCAGCGGCAGCGGCGTCTACTTCGGCGCGCTCAACTGCGTCGCGGCGAGTTTCTTCGCCTCTTCAATTCCATTCTTACAGGTTGGCTGCATGCTGCTCTGAATCGCTGCGCACTTCGTGAAGGCCCCGATGGCGTCATCGAAATGGGAAGTCTTCTCATTCGCAAGGGCCAGCAAGTAGTAGTTAACCGGGTCGGGATTCGGATCGACCTTTACCGATTGTTCCAGCTCCGGAATCGCGTCGCCGTACTTGCCCCGCCGGATGTAGACGAGGCCAAGGCCGCTATGCGCCATCGCCAAAGCCTGATTCTTAGCGCTCACGAAGGTTTCTTCCGAGGCGTTGGGCGGTTTCGGGAGCGTCGGGGTTACCTCGATGGCTCGTTTTGAATACTGCTCGGCTTTTTCGAGCTGCTTCGCGGCGTCCGGCGAACTCCCATTGAATGCGCGTGTCAGCGTCTGCCCGAGGATTGCCAGAACTTGCACGTCGTTGGGGTTCAATTCCAATTCTTTTTCTCCGCTCTCGATCATCTTTGGCACTTGCCCTGACTGCATGTAGGCCATTGTGAGAGTCGAAAACAATAGCGGCCGATACCTGCTCTGCGGGTACTTTTGCAAAAAGGCTTCGCCGAGCTGAATCTTCTTGGCTGGATCCGTCATTGGTACGTCTTGAAACGCCTTGAGCGCGGCATCTTCTTCCGCATTCACCGGTGGCGCGGGCATATCGAGACTCAGCGAGTTCGAGGCTGGAGGCTTGTCCTTATCAGCCGGCGCTGGGGGCGGCTGGCTCTGACCGCTCTGGCCGCCCCCATATCCTTGCGCCGAAGCCAACCCGCACCCCAGCAACAACAATCCCGCCAATCCTCCCGCCCCCATGAGCATTTTCCATGTCGCCTTCATATTCATCCTCCTGTTCGATCCGTGACTCGAGTCCCCGGCCTCGAGTTTTGCTCCCAACCACTGCGCCAAGTTTCCTGTACTCCCGTAATCTTTCTTTACGGCCGCTCGGTGGGCTTCTCTAGCATAACCGCCTCGAGCCCTTTTTGCGCCGCATGGCGCGCCTGCTCCGGCCCGCCCTGAACGGAGAGCGCCGCCTGGAACTCGGTCCTGGCGAGATCCACCTGGCCCTCATCATCATAAATCCGGGCGAGGTAGATGTGCGACCACGTAAGGACCATGGGGTCCTGGGCCGCCGCGTGCTCCCCGGCGGTCAACCGTCCGAATATCTGCTTCGCTCGCGGTCCGTCTCGTTCCAGCAGCGCTGCCAGTCCGAGGCCGTACCACGCCCGGATCTGGTCCGGATACTTCGCCAACACCTTCTGAAACGACGCCTCCGCGGCCCGCGGATTCTTTTCCGCGATCCGCCGCTCGCCTTCTGTCAGCGCAGCAATGGCTTCCGCATCGTTCGGCACCGTCGTCGGCTGCGCCGCTCTCCGCCGCGTCACTTCTTCACTTGCCGGGTCATCCGCGTTCTGGGCGACTTCCGCCGGCGCAAATTGTATAGCCGCGATTCGTTTGAGCTCCGCCGCGGCATTGATGGCCCTGACCATCTCCGGAAAATACAGCGCCATGGAAGGCTCAGACTTTTCGTAATCCCCGAGCGCCCGGAACAGCGGCCGCACCAGCACGTAGCCGCCGGCATCGTCGCGGTCCATGGCCGCTTCCCGCTCGCCGGGCGACATCCTTTTCAGCTTCAGCTCCACGGCCCGAACGGTGCACTCCGCGAAATACGCGGCAAAATCATCCTTCAAGTCCGGCGCCAGCCGCGGCGCAAGCGCCGCTTTTTCGAAAAGGGGCCGCTTGACTGCCACCACGTGCGGATACCTCAGCGGTAGCGGGTCCAGTAAAAAGTGCAGAAAAGCGTGCCGCACCACATCCGCCGGAATCGCATCTGCGCCGCTCAGCACGATGGAGTAGTGATCTCCGGAATTCCTGACATTCGTGATTCGCCCCACCAGCGGCTCCACGATAATCGTAAACGTCCGCGAGCTCCAGATCTCCTGCAGTTGCCGCAGATATCCCGTGGCCACAAACACGATTTGCGAAACGGGCTCATGCAGCCGCTCGACTTCGCGATTGTAGAGCGGTTGTAACTGCCGCCAGAGCTGCCCGATTTTCTGCTCCTGGTAATAATTCGAGAGGATTTCGCTTAAGCCTTCGAGCGCCAGCACTTCCGGCGGCAATTCGTCCCGCCGCAGAGCAGATTGAAACTTGGGCGCCGGCCCCGCCACCAGGCCAAACCAGATGTAGCGCGATAGCGTCGCGCCAGGATCGCGCAAGACATGCTGCTGGTAGAACTCCCGCACCGCGTCCACCGCCGGCCCTTCCTGATGCTGTAACTGCTCGCGGAGCCTGGCGCGCAACGGGTGCCAGTTTTCCGCGCTCACGTTGGATTCGAATCCTGCGGCCAGCAGCGCGCACATCGTCGTGAACATCGCCTCGTTGCCATCCACCGTCACGCTCGTGACCGGCGCGGACCTTGGCAGCGGCTTCGGCGCCGGCACCTGAGTATGTGCACACATGGCCGATGAAAACACGAGCAGCGCGCACAAAACTCCCGGCACGATTCGTTCCAGCACTTTGGTCATGTTTTTTTGCCGTAATTCTCGCAAATCGCACTTCTTTTGGCGGCTGATTCACGAGGCGGAACAGAGATTCCCGTCTGTCCGCTTCTTCTATTAACTTCTCAACCCGGCAGGAGCGTTCGTTCCTGATTCGCTATCCCACAGCATCATCACAATTTATCTTCGTGCATCGCATCCGTCAAGGAATCACAGACGCATTTTCCGCCTGGATCGGCCAACGCTTGTGTCTCCCGGCAGCATCTGTTAACTGTGAGGATGCGCTCATACCCAAAAGAGGATGGCTCGCCCGCATGCGCAAGGCTCGCTTGAAGACAATCGTTCTCGCGTGTGGTTCCCTCCTCGCGCATTCTGTCGCCCCTTCAAACCTCGCCGCTCAACTTGTACGCGAGGGCGCCTCGGCCCCCACGCAGCAGGCCGCGCCCAAACAGGATTCTTCCACCGCGCAATCTCTTCCCGGCAAGCTCCGGTTCTCTCAGGAAATCCAGCTTACCGGCGAGCAATATTGGTCGGACACCGGTATCGACGTGCAGGCCGGCGAACACCTCCTCATCACTGCCAGCGGGAAGCTCCGCTACGCCGACGCAAGAGCTGATAACGGCCCTGAGGGCCTTGCCCGGGGCTTCAAGGATCTTCTCAGCATCTTGACTCTCAACAGCGCCGGCCGCGGCGCGCTTATTGGCCGCATTGGAGACGCGGACTCCGCCCAGCCTTTCCTCATCGGGGCGCATCGCGACATTGCCGCACCCGTCAGCGGCCGCCTCTCCGTCGGCATCAATCAGACCAAAGACGACCCCGGCGACGGCACCTATGTCGTGCGCATAGAAATCTATGTCCCCGAAGCTGGCACGACTCCCGCCCGCGTGATCGCACGCCAGGTACGTTCGCTGCCGGGCATCGACAACAATCTCTTCTCCAGGATTTCCCGCCGCGTTTCCGACAAGGACGGCAATCCCGGCGACATGGTCAATTTCCTTCTCCTCGGCTCCGAAGACGCCATGAAGCAGGCCTTCACCAACGCCGGTTGGGTCAAGGTTGACAGTACGGTCGCAGACACCATCCTCCACGGCATCCTCGAAAGCATCTCCAAGGAATCTTATGTAACCATGCCGATGAGCCAGCTGTATCTCTTTGGCCGCCCGCAAGACTACGGCTGGGCCCATGCCGAACCTATCTCCGTGGTCTCCTCGCGCAATCACCTGCGCATCTGGAAAGCTCCCTTCCTGGTCAAGGGCGAGACTCTCTGGGTCGGCGCCGCTACACACGACATTGGATTCGAACGCGACCAGCGCAACAATGGCGTCACTCACAAGATCGATCCGGACATCGACCTCGAACGCGATTATGTCGAGAAAACCCTGGCCGCCACCGGACTCGTCGCAGAAGTCACTCACTTTCTCCCGGACGGCCCCATGAAAGAAGCCAGGACCGCCACCGGCGGCAGTTTTCATTCCAATGGTCAAGTCCTCGTGATGAAACTCACTACTGAGCCGCAACCTGAGCCCGCTGGCTCCAAACCGTAGCGCGCCTCCTAAAGCATCAGAACAAAGCAGCTCAACGCTGCTCTGCACATGGAATGAACAAGTCCAGATTCAGGCCGGCAAATCTCCTGCCCGTGGGCCCGGGCAAGAGGCGACTTTCACCCGGTTGGAGTATGATGGCGCACACCCCGGGACCCCATCGGCGAACCCGCCGCGATTCGTGGGAGGTTCATGATGCCAATCAACAAGCCAGGCAACGAAGCGGCCCGCCTCGCTGCTCTTGAGAAGTACGCGATTCTCGACACCGACCCCGAACAATCCTTCGACGACCTCACACTGTTGGCGTCCTTCATCTGCAAGACTCCCATCGCGCTTATCTCCCTCATCGACGAAGAGCGCCAGTGGTTCAAATCGCGCGTCGGTCTCAGCGTTTCGGAAACGCCGCGCGAAGTCGCATTCTGCTCCAGCGCGATTCTGCAGTCGGAACTTTTCATTGTGCCCGACGCTCTCGAAGACGAAAGATTTCGCAACAATCCCCTGGTCGTCTCCGAACCTCACATCCGGTTTTACGCCGGGGCCCCCCTCATCACCGAGGAAGGATTCGCCCTTGGCACGCTCTGCGTCGTGGATCAGATGCCGCGCCAATTGGCCCCCGAACAGAAAGAGGCCCTCAAGGCGCTCAGCCGCCTGGTTCTCGCACAGCTCGAATTCCGCCGAAACTTGATCCTCTTGAAAGAAGCCCTGAATGACCGCACAAAAGAAGAGCATGAGCGTCAAAGAGAGCTGCTGAAATTGCAGGAAACCCTCATGCGTGTCCTGGGATTACGCCGGTCCGCATCGGCTACGGCAAATCGATGAAACTCTGCTGGCCGGGCAGAAGTCTATGCGTCCGACAACCCGGCCTTCTATGCGTTTTTCTTCTGCACCGTGGCCGCAAATAGAATTGTTCCGAGCACTCCAATAATTCCCGCGGCGAGGAAAGGCACCCGCGGATGAATCCTCCAGAGCAAACCGCCGATCGCCGACGCCGGCGTAATCGATAGGCTTCGCACCAGGTAATACAGCCCCACTGTGCGTGCACGTATCCCGCCCTCCGCAAAATCCACAATCATCGCCTTGCGGGACGGTTCTCCGACCTCCCGCAAGCCTCCGATCACGAAAGCGAATACCAGCTCACCGAAATTGTGCGCCAGCGCCACCGCGACCGGGAAAAACGCAAAAAACAGGAACGTCACAATGACCGATATCTTCCGCCCTACACGATCCGCGAATCGCGCGCCCGGCAAATACGCAAGAATAGATGTTGTCAGTTGCACCGCGACAAGGATTCCGTACTCGGGGATGGAAACTCCGATCACGTTCGTGGCGTACAAAACCGTGAAAATATCCGCCATTCCCTCGCACGTTCGAATGGTGATGTCGGAGAGCAGCAATCGCTTTAGCGTCGGATGAAAAGAGTTCCACACACCCCGCATCTTCACTGCGTCTCGATGCGCAACCGGCAAATTAACGCAAAGCAACAACGGCACAGTGATCGCCGCCAGCACCAGCGTAATCAGCAACCCGCGCCGGATGCCCTGCTGCAAACCAAGCGCGCCGATCATCGCCCCGCCAATCAGCGGCGAAATCACCATCGGGATGCGCTTCAGCATGGATTGAATCGTAAAGCCCATCGCGCGGCGTTCCGCGGGCAGCGTGTCGCCGATCGTCGCGAACATCGCCGGCGATCCCATCGATTGCCACGCCATCACAAAAGCCAGCCCCGCGAAGAAATATGGCCAGGCAGAGCTGGACAGATAAATCAGGTAGCCTGCTGCCGCCGCCGCGAGAAAAATCAGAAAAGCTCGCCGGCGCCCCCAGTGATCTGCCAGCCAGCCCCCGGGATATTGATAGATGGCGTCGAAGAAATCTTCCGCCGTGCCGAACAATCCGACAATCGCGGCGCTCGCACCGAGTGACTCCAGGTATTTCGGCAAAAACTTCTTCCATAGCTCTTCTCCGAGCCCCACGAAAAACACTGCGCCCGAAGCGGCCGCAACATTCCGCTCGATCCCAAGTGAAGCTGCAGTTTCCTTCGGAATCTTTGCCCCCGTATTCGCCGCTCCCGCCTCGTTCGGTTCCTTCAAGGCAGCTTCAACGAAACGCTCCGTCTGGCTTTCCCCGCCTCACCATCTCCTGACAGTACGCATAGAGTGCGTCATACACAATCCACTCCGCGGCGTTGACATCATGATCATTCTTGAATCCCAGGTGACGAAATCCCTCGGCGACCGCGTTCAGCCCAGCTCCCTCCGGTTGTTGCCACAGCGTGTTGTCCGTATCCGCCCCATTCACGATCTTCCCCAAGAGCACCAGCGCCGGATCTCCCGTCAGTTTGTATTTCTTCAAGATTGCTTCGAACGAACATTCTTTCCCGTGATGTCCAAGTTCCACTTCAGGGACATCAAACGGCGCCGCTTGCAATTGCCGCGCCTCGCTCATCACCTGCTCCGCGGGCACAAAGTAAAACTCCGCTTCGCGGTCCACAAATTTCTTGATCAGCCAGGGGCACGCCACCCGGTCCACCTTTACGCGTTCCCGTGTAATCCATCTCATGACCTCTCCCTCCAGTTCTCCGAGAGGATAACTCATCCCCTCGGGCGCCGTGAGCGAAGACAGTCAGCTCCTCAATTTGCGATTAGTCCAGCGGTGGGAAAAGTGATTTCAGCCCGGGGCAAAGAACTGGAGTGAACTTTATTCGAATCGCTAACTTCCAGGCGGGGATGTTACTTTTTCTCCAGAAGAGCGCTGAGCAAGCTGGCAAGCTGTCCTTCTTGGCGCAAGACATTGTCCTGGTGTTGCGCCGCGCCGTCGCTCTCCGTCAGACGCGCGAGTTGCTGTGCGAGAACGCGCACTGCCACATCGTGGGGCACGTACCTGCGATCTACTGGCGTCACCGCTTCCCAGCCCGACTCCGTGCGTTTCAGCTCCCAGAGCACCTTCTCGCGCTTCGCCTTCACCACGGCCCCTGCACTCCCGATCGTCGCTCTCGAATCGACTTGCAGATGCGCCCAGCCGCGGTCGCGCTTGAATTCCACTCGCTCGACACTCAGATGGTCGAAAATCACCACCGGCAACCCGGGCTTCAAGGGCTCATCGCTGCCCAGGACACTCCCCGCCGTGTCGTTCACTTCCAAAATTGCTTCGGCGACTTCTTGCCGCGTGGGCTTCTGCTGACCTTCTCCAATCACGATGCTCGCCGGAATCTCGACCACCGTCTTCGCTGCCGCGGCAGGAACAGGCGCTGGCGGCCCATAAATCACCGCTGTCCGTTCGGAAGCCGCTGTCGGACTCCGCTTCGCCGGTGAGGACGCGTCCTCTTCACGCTCTTCGGCGACGGTTGCAGCGCTTGACGGCCTTGTCCTGGCGGCGCCTCGAGTCGGCGCGATAGTCTTCGCAGCAACTAGATTCGCCGGGCCTCCCACGACGTAGCGGTAGAACCGCGGTCTGCCTCGCGATCTCCAGTACGGCCCATCGTAATCCTGTGCATCCAGTCCCGAACGCACCAAACTGTAGAAGCTGTGCCCGGCCGGATCCACAACTATGCCTACGTGTCCCCGCCAAGCGATCACGTCGCCGGACTGCGGCGTTTTCACGCGCTCGAAATTCTCGCTTCCCGCGTAGATATCGAACGAGCTGGCATACGGGTACTCAAATCCTGCGGAGGCGTATATCTTGTGCACAAGATGCGAGCAGTCCTGCGTCCCGCGCGCTGGTAATGCTTCTTCCCACGCGGCATTAACGATCGCGCGCCCTTCTTCTGCATTCAGCAGCCTCGTCCTCGCATTCGGTTCCTGCGGCGAAGCGGTTTCCTGCGCCGCGGCCTGCGGCGCCGAGAGGCCGCAAGCGCACGCCAAACAAAAAGTAAGCACGAACCTACATGCCCCATTTCCGCGGAATCGTCCGTAGGAATTCCTCATCAACCAGTTATCCCCTGGGCTTTCAAGGAGAAATAGCCCCTTCTCTTAGAGAGCATTTTGGGCTGCGACTGGCAATGGAACTTGCCGTGAACGTAAAGGGCAAATTCCTGACCTTTTGGAGAGTTCCAAAATCGCTTTGTTGTCAGGCTGGATCAGGGAGGAGGGCCGGGGGGCTCCGAAGGTACCTTCAGTTCACGGTCAATTTGAATGATGCGGAGTGGCTGAGGTTGCCCGAAGTTCCTGTCACGGTGACGGTAAAAGTCCCCGCAGGTGTGCCCGAAGGTGGCGCGGGCGTCACCGTGAGCGAAGCCGTTTGGTTCGCGCCAGCATAGGACGCGGAGACGGTAACCGGGGTGGAGGCCGTCACGGGGCTCGTGCTCACCGTGAAGGTCGCGCTGGCCGATCCGGCCGGAACCGTCACGTTGGCTGGTACCGTGGCGGCAGCCGTGTTACCGCTGGACAGGGAAACGGCCGCGCCGCCGCTGGGAGCTGGCCCGTTGAGGGTCACAGTGGCGGTTGAGGAAGACCCTCCATTGACGCTGGTCGGGCTGAGCGCCAGGGAGTAGAGCGTTGGGGACCCCGGCGGCCCCGTTGTGTTGGCGTAGCCGCCAGCGCCGCAGGAATACGTGCAAAGCGCGACAGCGATGAGCCCGGCTGCCGCAGCCAGGCCAGGCCGCTGGCGCGATCCGCGGCTCAAGTTCCAAAGCATGAGTGAAACTGCCAGCCAGGCCAGGCAGGCTGTCAGCTCCTCCCAAACATGCATTGTCGGCACAAGTGGTGGTGAAAGCACCGGCGGTAAGACTGCGCGCGCGGTAGTAGTCAATGTAACGGTTGCAGTCGCGGGGTTTGTGCCGTTGAGCATTATGGAGGGTGGCGAAACTGTGCATGTGGTTTGCGCCGGCGCGCCTGTGCAAGTCCAAGCCACAGTCTGAGTAGAACCATGGAGGGGCGCAGCGGAAACCGTGAAGCTCACCTGCTGTCCCGCCGTTATGGTCGCCGCTGACGGCGCCGCGGAAACGCTGTAGTCCGCCGAACAACTCGCTCCTGCCAGCGACCCAAGAGCCAGGCACAGATCCAGGCGCCCGTTGCCCATCCCCGTATCGGTAAGCGGGACTGCATGGGACGCCGCGGCAGCGGCCCCAGACTCACCGATGGTGCTCTTTAGGTTGTACAACAACGCCGCCCCACCCGAAACAAACGGCGCGCTAAACGAAGTTCCCCATCCCGCCGCGTAGGTGCTGAACGGATACGTGGTCACAATCGCTTCACCTGGAGCCGCCACCCACACGATCGTGTTCCCATAGTTCGAAAACGAGGAGCGCGTATCCTGGTCGGTCGTCGACGCCACTCCCATCACATCGTTTTGCAGCGCCGCGGGATAAACAATCTCCTGCATACCGTCATTGCCCGCCGACGCCGCGCAAATCAGGCCGTTCTGGTTCGCGTAGTCGAGGGCTTTCTGCAGTTCCGTCGATGCTGTCGTGGTATCGAAACTCATGTTGATCACGTTGGCGCCGTTCTGCACGGCGTAGTAGATCGCGCGCAGAATGTCGGATAGCGAAGCTGTCCCATCCGAGTGAAAAGCCTTCAGAGGCAGAAGCTGCGCTGTGGGAGCCACCAGGTGGATGATGCCCATCACCATCGTCCCATGCCCGAACGCCGCGTATGGGCTACCGTCAAGAATGGCCGCCGAAGACTGATCCAAAATCGCGGCGCTCGATTGATTCACTTTTGTCGGCACCGGGCAAGTCGTGGAGTTACAGTCATGATTAGTCGGGAAATTGGGAGGCAAATCGTTCAACTCAGAACCACCCGCCTGATTCCGCGTGAAGTCGTAACCGTAACCCGGCACCAATACAGGTTGCAGTACCGGGTGGGTGGGATCCACTCCCGTGTCAATGTCCGCGACAATCCCCGTTCCCGTCACGTTAAACGAGTTTTGCGCATTCTGTACTTCCACAATCCCGGACGCCGTTTGATTGGCGTAGCTATTCCATACATTCGTCCCGCCATAGGACACCGAGCTTCTGTCGGACATGAGCGTGCTGGGAATTGACGCGGGAACCAGGTTTGGGCCGACCAAGTTGAGCACCTGGTTCAGCTCGGCATCCACGATCCCTGGCGTGGCCCGCAGCAGCGTCAAGAAAGTGTTTGCATCGATGGTGCTTGGGGTCGTTAGCAAAAATACCTGGTTCAGCGTGCCGTCCAAGTTGCCGACAACCGTGCAGCCCTGCAGAACGCAAAACTGCGCCAGCGCGCCGGAGCCCAAGCTCGATCTCACGATAAACCCGTTATCTGCCAGCGCGGGCGTTCCCCACAGCAGCGCCACCAGCAAGCCGGCAAACCATTTTCCGCGTCTCATAAATTGCCAGTCTTCCCGGCTAGGTCACTGCGTCTAGGCAAATGGCCTCGCCATGTTCCGCGTTCCTGGCCCAAACCTTTCCATTAGTTTTTCCCTAGAACAGGCCCCTCACCTATCCCCAAATCTGAGAATGAGCCAAGCAAGTTCTGCCCATGTAATAGGGATGAAAATGCGCCAAAAAAATATCGGGAGAACTACGGAAAGTTCGGTAGGGTAAATACCCGCCTAGGCCGTTCCAAGGGACCGAGTGGCCCTCACGCACCCCGCCCCGTCCAAATAGAATCCGCAAAATCTGATGCCTATTAACTCGCTGTAATCACAAGGCTTAGCGAACCGCTATTTCTTCGCCTGTTGCTTCCCCTTATACGTAAGGAGCCGATGACTATGGTATCCGCAGACCATGGAGTGGAGGCCCGAACTAATACGAATCACTGCTCGCGGTTCTTAATTTCCCGCGCTCTTGTGCTTGTCTATGACGCCGTTCAATTCGCCGCAGTGGCCACGGCCTTCCGGTCCTTCCGCGATTCCCCCCACAACTCGACATACGGCCTCAGCTCCAGCATCATTTTCTGAAACTGCGCCAAATCCAGCGACTGCGCCCCGTCGCTGATGGCCTTTTCCGGCGCGGGATGCACTTCCACGATCAATCCATCCGCGCCAATCGCCACGCCTGCGCGCGCCACGGCAGCCACCAGGCTTCTCTTTCCCGTCGCATGGCTCGGATCGAGAATCACCGGCAAATGCGTCAACTCATTCAGCACGGGAATCGCCGCGATGTCGCACGTGTTCCGCGTGGCCGTTTCAAACGTCCTGATTCCCCTCTCGCACAGAATCACCTCCGGGTTCCCGTGCCCCACGATGTATTCCGCTGACATCAACAGCTCTTTGATCGTGCTGCTCATCCCGCGCTTCAAAAGCACGGGCCGCCCGCACTTCCCAAGCGCTTTCAGCAAAACAAAATTCTGCATGTTCCGTGCGCCCACCTGCATGATGTCCGCATACTGCGCGATCAAGTCCACGTCCCGGTCGCTCATTACCTCCGTGACAATCGCGAGTCCCGTCGCCTTCTTCGCCTTCCGCAGCAGCTTCAGCCCTTCTTCTTCCATCCCCTGGAAATCGTACGGTGAAGTGCGCGGCTTGAACGCGCCGCCGCGCAGAATCTTCGCCCCCGCCGCCGCGACTCCCTCCGCAGCGCGCATGATCTGCTCTTCCGACTCCACCGAGCACGGCCCCGCCATCACCACAAATTCGTCCCCGCCAATTTCCGTCCCGTTCACCCGTACGCGCGTCTTGCCCGGGCGAAATTCCCTGCTCACAAATTTGTACGGCGCGGAAATCCGTACTACTTTTTCCACCTGCGGCATCGCCTCGACGGATTCGAGGCACGCCGTCACGTCTCCCACGCCCACCACGCCGATCACCACCCGCTCTTCTCCTTCGATCGAGTGCACCTTGTAGCCGAAGTGTTCCACGCGGCTGCGCACCTCATCGATCTCCTGCCGTGTCGCGTGCAGCTTCATTGAAATAATCATGGCCCTTCCCCTTCCCTTCTTGTCCGTGTTCTCTGTGCTGTAACCTCTGCGCTCTCTGCGTTAGGTTTTTTTCTCTTCCCAAAACAAAAAACCCACTCACTGCGAGTGGGTCGAATCTTTTTTCCGCTGGTTCTAATTACAGAATCGCCCCTCGCCCCTATGTGGGTGGAACCGAAAATCGAAACCAATACGAGTGGGCGCTGTGATTCATGGGCCTAGTGTATTTCGTGTTCGCCCCGGAAACAATAGTTTTTTTCTGCTCCCACCAAATCTCAATCCTCATCGTGTGTAAATACAGCGCATCCATCGGGAGGATCGCTCAAACGCTTAATAAAGCAGCACGGCGATGCAATACCGCGTGAAACCCGCAGTATCGCCATACCGGCACGCGCCCACGGCCGCTTTTCCATACTTCCGGCTCTTGACCTTCCGCAAAAGGTCGTCGGGAAGCTTGCTGAGATCCGTCACCTCAAACTTAATAACATACAACGCTGAAGCACCAGTGAAGCCGCGATCCATCCCGCATGTCTTGCGAGCATCCTCTGTTGCATTCGCCGCTAGCAAACCAGTTCCCGTCAGTAGCGAAATCACATTCTCTTCCTGTTGCTCTAAACTCAAATCCGCGACCGGCCGGGAAAAGTCCTGCACGGCGAAGAGCCCCCTACTTCCCCTCGTCGTTGCCATGCCCACGGCAGTGGCCTCGGCGTTGAGGATGTTCTTCCGGTGCCCCGGAGAATGCATCCATCCTTCATGAATCCTCTCAGGGCTGGGACCCACGGCGACGTTCTCCGCGATCATGGCGAATCTCGCGCCAGCCTGAGCGGCGCGTTGGTCCAAGGGAGGCTCACCCGGGCACTGATGCGAGAGCAGATTCTCACGCGCCATGACGCGGGCGTGTTGCCGGGCAGCCAAGGCGAGCATGGGATCCCACTGCAGGGGCTGCAGGCCTTGCGAAGTGCGCTCGCGGTTGGTGGCGTCGAAGAGAGCTTGCTCGTCGGCGGACCGCTGCGTCGTGGGCCGGGCGGCCGCCCTAGGCGGACGGTTCTGCGAACACGCGGAGCAAACGAAAAATAGTCCAGAAAGCGCGCACGCCACAGCTGACACGCGGAGACGACGCGCTTTCATCGAAAGTTAGCCGCGGACGCGGACGGCGCTGAAGCTCAGGATGACGTGGCCGCCGGAAGTGGGACGGCCAAAGCTCATCATCGGACGGAAGCGTGAGAAAAGAAGAATGTCGTCAAGATGGTGGCGCAGATCGGCGCTATTGGGCCCGGAAATAATCTGGTAGCCGGCCATCTGGCCATGCGCGTCCACGGTCACGTCCACAAGCAGGCCGTGGGGCGAGGAAAGCTCGCGATCGTGCTGCTCCGGCGCCCAGGACTGCGGGTAATCCGAAAGCCAAATCAACTCCGCCGGACGAAGAATATTGAGCGGCACGTCGTTGGGCCCGGCGCGCAAGGTGATTCCCGGCACCATCACGTGCAGGACGAGCACGAAGACGACTATCGCGGAGAACAATCCGCCCGTCGCGGGCACGGTCAGGGGGCGGAAAACGTTGTCCATCACAATTTCCGCGTGGTCGCGCATTCTCCGCAGCCGAGCCCGCCAATCATCAACTTGCTGCGCCTGGGCTGCGGCGACTCTGATGCGGACCGACAGGCCGGCGGGCGGATTATTTTTCGGCACGCGAGAGAGCAGAACGGCCAGCTTGCGGAAGCGTTCCAACTCTTCACGGCAAACGCCGCAACCATTCAGGTGCTCGCCAATCTGTGCGCGTTCCTCCGAACGGGCCGCACCCGTCAGCGCGTCATCCAGATACCCTGCCAGTTTGGTTCGTACCGCCGTGCACTTCATGGGAGAACCTCGCCTGCGGAACCTTCCCGCAGGGACGTACTTTGCGTAGAAACCGAAACTCGCCGCGCCGCCGTGTACGCGTCGCCAAAAGGCGATGGCTGCAGCTCGGCAACCGCCCCGTGCGAGGAGGTGTGCGCGGCTTCTTGACGGCTGTGCCATTCCGGTCGGCCGAGCAACGGCTCAAGAATTTCTTTTAAGGCGCGGCGGCCGCGCAGGATACGCGACTTCACCGTGCCGACGCCGCATTCCAGCACTTCGGCGACTTCTTCGTAGGTCAGGCCTTCGAGGTCGCGCAGAATCACCGCGCTGCGAAACACTTCGGGAACCTGCTGCAGTGCGCCCTGCACTGCCGCTTGAATCTCGCGCGAAGCAAGCTGCTCGAAGGGCGTTGCGCCGAGGTCTTCAATTTCGATCGAGGCGTGACCTTCTTGCGGCTGCGCGTCGATGGAAACGTTTTTCAGCAAGTGGCGCTTGAACCAGCGCTTGTGATTCAGCGCTTCGCGGACGGCGATGCGGTAGAGCCAGGTTTTCAAAGAGCTGCCCCGGCGGAAACTGCGAATCCCGCGGAAGGCCTTCAAGAAAACTTCCTGCGTTCCGTCGGCCGCGTCGGAGGTGTCCCCGAGCATGCTCAGGATCAGGTTGTAGACCGGCGCGTGGTAATGGGTGACCAGCCAGTCGAATGCCGTTTCCGAGCCAGCTTGCAGCTCAGAGACGAGTTCGGCTTCCTCGCGACCCCATGAAAGGGCGCTGGCCCACTCGGACATTGCCGGCCTTTCCGGCCCGACCTTACTCGGCATCCTTACCGGATGCGAAGCTCGAGCCTTCTTGCCTTACCGGGTGCTTGGCCTGGCTCTGCCGCGCTTACGGCGCGGCCACCCGATGTCCGCTCTCACTCCATTAGACACCGGGAGGAGCGCAGTTGTTTCCCGGCAGCAGGTAAATCCTGTGCTTCGATTCATTTTCGCACCATGCGTGGGGAGGCGCAACAGTACGCGGGGGCAGTGACTGTTGATCCGTGACTCAAGGCCTGTGATCCGTGGTTCGCGAGCGGAGCGGTGACTTGGGAATGAGCACGGATTCCCACAGGACCTAGAGTCGAGTGCGATTGCGTGGAGCAGCATATGGAGCGTGTATTTCTGTAAGGCATTGTGGATAAAGGGGTTGCAGGGTTGAAGATGGAAGGCACGAACGACGACGAAAAGAAGACTTCCTACAGAAGACAGCGCGGGTTCCTCGGGATGCCAACGGTGAAGGGTGGTTTGAGGCTCCGACCAAGACCTAGTAGGCATAAAGACTGCGGGCCCCAGCCAGCACGACTTGGCTGGGGCCCGCAGTCAAAAACTACTTGTTTATCCTTTCACAGGAATGGTTACAGATTTGGCGAGCTTAAACGACAGGTGACTCTGGGCAGGGAGCGTGGTTATGTCCTTTTTATCCTTTGCATCCGTTTTGCCCTTCGCCTGAGCACTGTCTTTGGGATTGTTTTTGGCTTGGTTTTTCGCGGATTGAGCCACCGAGTTGGTTTCCAACTCGTAGGATTTTCCGCGGAGTTCGACCGAAGCGAGAGTTACCTTCAATTCTTTCTTCTTGACGGTAACGACGCGGCCGACCACTTTCGCGCCCTTGGGAATCACGGTCTTTCCCTCTACCGTGACGGGCGTGGAGAGGCTCGCGGCAAAGGTATCACCAACGTGGTTCTTGTTGCTGGTGAGGGTTTGGCCTACCGTCGCGCTGATGGCTGTGCCTTTCGGCACGGTGACCAGCGTGGTTGTCTGTGGTGCCTTGCTTGAGACGCCGGCCGCCTTCGGTGTCTCGGCTTTCTTGGCAGTGGCAGCAGCCTCATTGGTGGCCTGGTTCGAGCAGCCTGCTACAGTCAAGAGGCCTGCAGCTGCCACAGCAAGCCAAAGTTTGCGATGGACCCGAGAGTCGAACATTTCGTACCTCCAAAGGGATACCCTGGGAGTGAATCGAAGGAGGTTGCTGGTTTGTCCCCTTCGCCAGGTAAAACTACAAAACCTGCGAACCGTGGATATTCCCTGCTTGTATAAATCGTACAAGATTCAGCAGACGCATTTGCGCTGCGTGCCCTTCCCGGCACCGGCCTATCGGCCAGTAGAGGAGCAACTCACTCTTCGGCTGGACGCGGATGTGCGATTTGGCAAAAGGCTATGTCCGTCTGCGGACAAACTTGGGTTCACGTTCTGGATGGAGTAGGGACGGGAAATCCTTCTATGCATAATGGTTCGACCCGCCGAGTGTATCAATTTCAACAAGGGGGCGCGCCAATGGCTCAGTCGCGGCTACAGCCCTGTTCCCGACATTGTCCCAAAGTGAGCAGTTTTCCGGCTTATTCTATCGCACCCTATCCAAATGAGGACGAGCGACCTGACGGTAAAACAGTTGTTCTCTGTCCCCTGTCCTACGTGCGGTGTCGCTCCTCGGGAGCGCTGTTTGCTGCATTCAGGTGGCCCGCGCTCAGAACCACACCTAGAGCGGAAGCTTTCGGCGGCTAAGGCGATTGAGGCGAAAAGAATTCCCCGTGGTCGTGGACGTCGATAAATCCCCCTCCGACCAACAATCCGAGATATGCCGTGGCAAGCCGTGCTACTAACAATGATTTGGAAGGATGCCGCTTTCCGATAAGCACAAAAGTTGGTGCTTACTCGTGCAGGACGACACTTAGAAGGGATCTGTGAACCTGAAGTCCGCCATTGTAATGAATGAAGCCTAGTTTCCTGAATTTGTTCATGAAAAAATTGACTCGCGTGCGCGTTGTGCCAATCATTTCCGCCAGCATCTCCTGAGATACTCTGGGAAGCATCTCTTGCGGCTGGGGTTCCTTGCCGTAGCGAGCGAGCAGCAAAAGAGTCCGAGCCAATCGTTTCTCGCTCGAATTGAAAAGCTGATCGATCAAATCTTCCTCGATTCGGATATTCCGAGAAAGCATATAAGAGACGAAGCGGTCGGAGAAAGCATGTTCAGCGTGGAGCACGCGAATCATCTCGTTTTTTTCAATAACGAGTAAAGTCGTGGGTGTAATCGCGGTCGCTGTCCCCATTCGAACAGACTGACCTGCCATGCCCCCCTCACCAAAAAAGTCATCTGGTCCCAGAATCGCCAGGACTGCTTCTTTGCCGACCTCATTAACAACGGAGAGCTTTACACCGCCTTTTTGGATGTACATCACACTCGCAGCGGGATCACCTTGAGAGTAGATCTTCTGTGATCTTCGATATTCCACAACTCTTCTGGCTATACCGGCCGAATTGAGAAAAGCTTGAGCATCGAAGGCGTGTTTTCGCGTGGATTTTCTTTTGGATTTGATGTCGCTTGAACTCGCGATTTTTTGCATAACACTACCGCTTGATAGCAAGTCTACCATAATCATGAGGCTCAAACCAAGATGAATGATTGGCGGGTGGAGGCGCGGTTTGAATCGGCGGCTCCACGGATAGCGTTCCAAAATGGTGGTACTACTTCTTTGAAAGCTCGCCCTTGAAATGGCTTTCAACATCTTCACGACTAAGCGGGTTTCTTGCTTTGGTCAATACTACCGAATAGACGACCTCATTACCTGCAAGCTGCGCGGTGATAAACGCCCCGTCTTCCGGCAGTTCTTGGTAGATGAATTTCACTTTCCTGCCGTCTTCAAGTTTCTTGATCCACTCTTCGTCTGGCATGTTCGTAGCCCCTCAGGCGAGGTCAGTGTGTGTCGCAAGTATACGCTGTTCGGTGCAAGAAATTGCGGATCGGGAATGAGGAGCCGGCATTTCGTAGCTTGATTCATAGGCTACTCTGTACTAATTTACGGGCGAAGACGGGCTGACTATTTCTGTCGAAGAATGTTACGGCGAATATCCGGCCAAAACTCCCGGATGAGGTTATTGAGGGCGGCAGCTTCCAGCTGTGCTGCCCAGTTCACCGCGGTATTGTGCAAGCCGCGCTCCTCTGGCGGGTAATAAAAGTTGGACAAACCCGCTTCCATTCCATTCCCCAGAATCTCAGAGGAGTTAAAGCTTGTGCCTCCGGAATCGGTCTTGGTAAGGACGACACGGGATAACGCGTACCGTGTTCGGCGGAGAAAACCTCCATGGCCGAGGGTATAGTAACGGGGGTCTTCGTGCGTCAGCGCCGGAACAATTGCTTCCGTGAAAAAAGATCCAGACGCTTGATCCGCAAAGGCCCGCCAATAATAGCGGCTATACCCAGCGGGTCCGTGGCGGAACTCCGGATACGAATTCAAAGCCATGCTTTGGCCAGCGAGGAGCCCCGCCCAAATGAACGACGAATAATCCCCGCTATCCTGCGACGCAAGCACGAATTTCCCCCGAACGGTTAGCGGAGCAACCTCTGTGTGGGCGCTGACGGCCGCAAAATTTGGAATGACCCAAAACATGCGCTTGGTCTGCTTGCCCTCGGAATTATCTATCTTCTGGACGGCTGGGGCTTGCACCAGCGCCGCAGTAGGTACCGGCGTATCGGGCTTTGACTGGTTACCCGCGCCCGATTGCGATGTGGAAGCTGCAGTGCTTCCGGATTGCTGGGTCTGCTGCTCGCGCGCTGGGCCGCTCGGCTTGTCTGGAGCCGCTGTCTGGGGCCGGACGAGCGCCGGAGACAGAAGAAGAAATAAACCCGCAGCGACGCTTCTAATTCTAGGCGTAGCGTACTCCGATTGAACCCTATGTAGGGGCACATCGATGCTGCCCTAAAGCCGAAAGTAATGATGTCCTGTACCGCACAGGTCATTGCTACCAAATGAAGGAAACCAGCACCGTGGATTTTGACTTCGATTTGCCTGCGACCGGATAGATCTTGGTGGAGCCGCTTATCACCAGCAACCGGAAGACAATCTCTGCGCAAACAGACTGCGAAGCTGTGTACAAGTGAACAGACACGCGTCTGGACGGCGTCTAGGATTGTCTTGCAGAAAAGGAACTTTTGTGTTGGCCAGTTCTTCCCTCTCAGCCGGATATCCATGGCCCACACAAGCGTTGAGGACGTCGAACAGGACGTTAGTCGCACGGCCCGTATGGATAGAGACTCTCTCCTGAGGATCAGTTGTCATCCAGCGAGAACGGCCGAAAGTACTCGATCTGAAGAGTAGTGCAACCTGAGCCCCCTTTCTTAATTGGGCCCACCGATGAAGGCCGTCCGGTCAGAGATTCGGACGGACCTCAACGATTGCAAGAGCATTTCTGGCAATGGAGGTGAGTGATGAAGAGATATTTCGTGATTGCGGTGTGTCTCTCGTTTGCCGCGAGCGCGGTTTACGCAGCAACTAAAGAACAAAAGCGCCTCGAAAATTGCGGGGTTGTCATGCAGGAAGTCTTGAACATCCCGGATAATCTACCGCAGCAGGTTTTGGCAAAAGCTGAGTGTGTCATCGTGTTCCCCTCGGTATTGAAGGTGGCCTTCGGAATTGGCAAAGACTACGGCCGCGGAGCGATGGTTTGCCGCACGGGCAAGGAATTCAATGGACCTTGGGGTGCGCCGGCAATGTACGCGCTCGAAGGCGATAGCATCGGAATGCAACTTGGCGGTGAATCCACCGATCTGATTCTTCTGGTCATGAACCAGAAAGGTGCGGCTTCCATTCTCAGCAGCAAGATCAAGCTGGGTGGAGACGCATCGGCCGCTGCAGGTCCCAAAGGGCGCGATGCTTCCGCAAACACCGATGCCTGGATGCGCGCAGAGATCCTCAGCTATTCGCGCTCCCGCGGACTATTTGCTGACATTTCCTTCGAGGGTTCCGCCCTTCGCCCAGACAACAAAGCAAACGCGCGGATTTACGGCCGCAAAATTACAGCAAGAGCAATCTTGCTGGACAACAAAGTAGCCATTCCCGCAACTGGCCGCCATCTCGTTCGCGTATTGCAAACGAATGCACCGCGGAATGAATCGAAGCAGGTTGCCTCAAGGTAGTCAATGTTTTAGGCCCCGCTTTGCTCTAGGGGAACCGCGATGAGGAGTGCGAGCAGGCTCCAACCGCGAACGCGAAGATGGCCAATCCAATTTCTTTTCATAGGCAGGTTGTTCCTACCTTCCGGGGAGAGGACGGGACTTGATCAAGTCCGGAGAAGTGGGGTTACCGGAGAAGTGGATCTACCCAGACTAACCATCCCGCCTTTGTAAGCAACGCCCTACACCTGAAGCGCTGGAGCGGGCGCGCTCCGCTCCGGACTCTTGACCACGGCTCCAGTGAGGAGGTAGCCTCATGCGCGGAAAATCTTAGCGTTCAACCTCGCAACCGAAGGAGGCTGCGCATGGTCCCTCTCACTGCACTTTGGCTCCCGATTGTTCTGTCAGCCGTCATCGTGTTCGTCGCCAGCTCCATCATGTACATGCTGCTGCCTTACCACCGCAGCGACTACAAGCAGCTTCCCGAAGAGGACAAGCTTCTTGCCGGCTTGCGAACCGCTGGTTTGAAGCCGGGTCTCTATCATTTCCCCCATTGCACCCACAAGGACATGAAGTCCCCCGCCACGATGGAAAAAATGAAGCAAGGCCCAGTGGGGATGCTGACCGTGTTTCCCAGCGGCCCACCCGCCATGCCGAAGTTTCTGGGGATGTGGTTTGGCTATTGCCTGCTCATCGGCGTCTTCGTCGCCTATCTCACGGGGCGCACGGTTGCGCCTGGCGCTCAATACTCGGCCGTGTTCCGCGTTGCCGGCACAGCGGCGTTCCTCGCCTACGGACTGGGACACCTGAGCAACGGCATCTGGAAAGGCCAGCCCTGGGGGGCGACCCTGAAGGAAGTCATCGATGGGCTCGTCTACGGCTTGCTGACTGCGGGCACATTTGGGTGGCTTTGGCCGCGGTAGCACCTTCAGTAGATTCAATCGAAGCCACCGCTCTCACGAAGTGTTGTTTCAGATCATGTAAGACGGCGGCTTGATGCCTTTATCGCGGAGATAGACTTCCGCCTGGCCGCGATGATGTGCCACGTGCACGTACATAGCAAGCAGCACTTCTCGTCCGGGCAGCCGTCCGTCAGGAGAACTGTGCACTTTTCTGAGTTGCTCTTCCGTGAGGTTGGGGATCACGCTGGAGCAATACTCGAAGGAACTGCTGAGGAATTTGACGACAGCGTCCTTGTCCTTATCGCTGGGTGAAGGCATCGAGGGGACAGCGGAATCGTTCAGACCGGCACAGAAGGCGTAGTTGGGTGCCGCGATGTGCGAGATCACTTCACCGAAGCTCATGGAGCCGGGATCGGGACGGAAGGCATATTGCTCAGTCGGCATGGCTTCGGCGACGGCGACTGAAAGTTTGCGCAGAGTGCCGAAGTGCTGGGAATATTCCGTGGCGGTTCCCGCACGCGCGCCGACGGCACACACAGGCGAGAGCGCAAACCCCATCGCAAGAGCGACAGCGATACCGGGTCCGGATTTCATACGATCTCCTTTGAAGCGGTGCTTGGCCTTTAAGACTTATCCAGACTTATTCGACGCGCTGCGGAGCCGTTCGTTTCGCGCCGTGTCATCCCTGAGCTTCCGGAGGGCCGGTCAATCGAGAGCCTGCCCCAGATTCACGGACCGGACGCGGACGCGGCGCGACAAAAAGTTACTGAATGGAAGAGGCAGGCAAGAAAGTTGCGCCTAGGGAGGCCAGCGGAGAGATGATGCAGGTATAGGAGCAAAGGGGGAGAGGAAGAAAGGCGGGGACGAATATGGAGGACACGAAACTGGCAGGGGTTACGGGGCTGAACGAGCCGGCTCAAGGCGCGGCGACTAATAAGACGGCGAGGACTACGCAGCCCGCAGTGCCCGCGGCACGCGCGCAGAGCATGGAGCCCGGCAGGTCCCCGGGGACTGCGAAGACCACAAAGCCTGCGGACAGGTCGTGGCGCTACGCCGGCGGGGCGTTTTTGGGGCTGGTTGGGCTATGGCTACTTATTCAGGCGCCGGGATGGGTTACGGGAATACGGGAAACGCGTATCCAGAAGGCCGTGGACACGGTGACACCGGAGAGACTGATTGCGCGGTGTGGACAGCCGATGGACGATGTGACGAAAGAAGTGTTTCCGGTCATTGGGCGGACCATGAGCTACAAACCCTGGGGTCAGGGGAAGGTGGTGTTCTCGTTCAGCCGGACCGCGGAGGAAAAGAGCGACTGGGTGTTTTTATTCATGAAGGATGAGAGCGGGGACAAAACGTACAGCACGCCGGACGAGCAGATTGCCGCGCTGCCGTGTCTGGATTCGCGGAAGTGAGCGGACAGCTCGCAGAGCGATCCCGGCTTAGCCTAATTGGAGCGATAAACTTCCTGCCATCCGCCGGACGGCAGGAGGGCCCCGATGCCGGCGCCGATGAGGCCAAAGACGGGCGTAAGTATGGCCTTTCCCTTGTTGCCGGTGCAGACGATGGACTGCGGAGAGCAGTCATTATCGATAGCCGCGCCAGTTCCGAGGCCGGCGCTCGCTCCGATGGCGGCGCCAATAAGCGCATGGCGGCCGCGATGTCCTGGGCGGCGAGAAGATACGCGCTGGATGTTTTGCCGCGAGTGAGTTTGGTCGCCGCCTTTGGCGTGGATGATGATCACTTCGTCGCTGACGGACTGAAATTCACCTTTGTAGGATTTCTTGTCGCTGAGCACAACCTGAACCTGCTGGCCCGGCGTTAGTTGCTTGAGAGTGCCCCAGGCAGTGTTTTGAGCGGCGAGAAGCGAGGGACCAAGCAGCAAGCCGAAAAGGGACAGAGCCACTCTGAAACAAAACGCATGCTTTCGCTGAGGCATGTGCCACCTCTCACAAAATGGGTCGAAAACTGATGGCCTTACCAGGATAGCTACGCTACACAGCAGGTTAACACTCCCCAGAATTTCGGCGCGCTAGCGGTGCGGTAAGTGATACTGCCGTGGCAACTTGAAGGTAGCGGGTGCTGAGCGGGCAGGGGTTAACTGACATGGCAGTTACACTCGCCCGTGCCACCCATTGGGAGAAGATTTCGAGTAAAATAGGGTTTCATGCAGCTGACCCTCTGGGGTTTGCCGACTGAACAGCCGGACCAGAGTTAAGAAGCTTGTTTCATCGACCACTGGTGCTTCCCACCCGCGCGGACAGCCCTCAGCGTCGAAGCGGGGACTACTCCATGGACCGTTCGCAGCTTCTGAAGAACTTGGAAAAGGCAGCGATCTTGGCGGCGATTTACTTCGTCGCGGGGAAGCTGGGCCTCAAGCTGGCCTTTGTGCATGCGAGTGCGACGACGATATGGCCGTGCACGGGGATCGCGCTGGCGTCATTCCTTGTGTACGGCTATGGCGTGTGGCCGGGAGTGATGGTAGGGGCTTTCTTGGTGAATTTGACGACGGCGGGTTCGGCGGCGACGTCGATCGGCATCGCGATTGGGAATACGCTGGAAGGTGTGGTGGGCTGCTATCTGGTGAACCGGTTTGCACGAGGCCAGGACCTGTTTGCGAGGGCGCAGGATATTTTCAAGTTTGCGCTCCTGGCGGGAATGGTGAGCACCGCGGTGAGCGCCACGATGGGCGTGACGATCCTGGTGGCGGGCGGATTCGCCAGTTGGGCGAGCTATGGACCGATTTGGTGCACGTGGTGGCTGGGGGACGCGGTAGGAGCGGTGGTGGTCACACCACTGTTGCTTGTTTGGAGAGAGAATCCCCGGTTGAAATGGACGCGGGAGCAGGCTACGGAGCTGGCATTGTTGTTCCTGGGGCTGTTTTTGACGGGCTGGGTTGTATTCGGCGGCCACTTCCATTCCGCATTGAAGAATTATCCGTTGGAGTACCTATGTATTCCGTTCCTGATCTGGGCGGCATTTCGATTCGGGAGGCGCAAGGCAGCGACCGCAGTTACGGCGTTGGCAGGGATTGCCGCGTGGGGCACATTGCACGGGTACGGGCCGTTCGCAAGAGAATCGCAAAATACGTCTCTGCTGCTTTTGCAGTCGTTCATGGGCATCATGGCCATCACAACGTTGGTGCTGGCCGCCGAAGTTGCCGAACACCGGCGGGCGGACGAACATGTAAGGCATTTGGCTGTAAGCGACCCGCTGACGGGGCTTGCCAATTACCGGCAACTTCTGGAGGCGCTGGACATGGAGATCCGGCGGTACGGGCGAACGGAACGTCCGTTTGCAGTTTTGGTGCTCGATCTGGACGGGCTCAAGAAGATCAATGACGCATACGGCCACCTTGCGGGCAGCCGGGCGCTTTGCCGGCTGGCCAATGTTCTTCGGCTGCACTCGCGCGAGGTGGATACTGCGGCGCGTTACGGCGGAGACGAATTTGTGCTGGTGTTGCCCGAGACAGAGCCGGATGCCGCGCGGCTGGTGGCCCAGAGAATCTCCAAGCAGGTGGCGGACGACGGCGAGGAACCAAAGATTACAGTGAGCATCGGCATGGCGATGTATCCCGAAGATGGGGAAACAATGATCCAGATTCTGAGCGCGGGGGACCGCGACTTGTACCGCGAAAAAGGCTTCCCGAAGAAGACACTCCTCCCAAGCTGACAAGAGCCTTGCCGTTGAGGCGCGGTCCAACCTTTCTAAACACTCGAGATTGTCTGCGAAAAAACTGAATGGCCTTCCAGCAGTATTGGCGCGAAACTCTTCGTGTTCTATGCCAGCGGAATGCGTGCTGAGTTCGCACCGGGTGCGGGCTTGATAGTGAAATCGGCGGTGCGGGAGATGGTTTGATTGGAGAGTTGATCGGTGGCCCGAATTTCGAAGGTGTAGCGTCCAGGTGAGAGGGAGGCCACGGGCACGTTGCGTTGGAGAGTGACCTGATCGCCGGCTTGGTGGAGTTGATCGGAGGTTTCGGCAGCTTTCCAGATTTCCTGGTGATCTCTTGTGATGCGGTAGGTTACGGAAACGCTGGTTTTATGGGAGGAGTCGTCGAGCTTCAAATTGTAGAGCTGGAGAAAGACACCCATCTTGTCTGTGGTCGAGAATTCCTGATTGACGCGGGGACGTACTTTGTAGGAGCCAAGCACGAACTGGCCGAGACTTGCTTGGCGTGTGGAAACCGGTTCGAGTTGGTCCGCGAGAATGAGCGAACTTGCGTCCAGCTTGTCGTCTTCGTAGCGCGGAACGCGAAGTGCTGTTTCGACGACACCGACGTTGCCGCTGTGTACGTCCTTGGTGACGATGTCGAGGCGGTAGAGGCCGGGGCGCAGAGGAACAGCCTTCTGGTAGATTGAAGAGAGATTCAGCGATGGCTGAAAGAGAGACTCAGGGAAATCGCGGGAGATGATGTCTTCAAAGGTTTGGACCATGCGGCCGCCGGGCGTGGTGATGCGCGCGTAGAGATTCAGAACAGCGGAATGCACTCCTTGTTTACTTTGGAAGCTGAGTTCGCGATTGGCGATCCGGACGGTAATGGGGACGAGGACGGTGTCGCTGGTGACGCGAAGGAAATCAAAGCGGTAGTCCATGTGAATCTGACTGGCAACGATGCGCGCGCTGACCTGTGCTTCGAGGTCTTTGAAGCGCGTGGGAGGATGCTGCACGCGGAAAAAGAGGTCGAGGCTATCGAATTCGTCCATGCTCGCGGACAAGCCGGCGAGGGGACGAGGGAGAAAAGTGCCGTTGGTGTTGGTGAAGCGGCTGGCTTTGGTGGATAGCCCGAGGAGCTCAGATTCGCTGAGGCCAGCGCCTGGGACATGCGCGAGCGCATCTTTTTCGGAAGGATCGCGCGTGAGGTGATACTCACCGGAGCCGCTCGGGTCGACGAATTCGAGCTCGACGTTTTCGCGAACGCCTTCGAGATGACGATAGCGCCACTTCTCCCAGGGGTATGTGCTCGTAGAGCCGCCGCCTTCTTCCGGGGGACGGTCATAAGTGCCGCCGGTGGGATGGGATTCGATTTCGTCGGGCGGGCCCCAGAGGATGTACATATGGCCGCGATCGGTTTTCCAACCGGGGATTCCTGAGGCGAAGTGTTCATTGGCGTAAGCGATGCGCCGATAGTGCTCTTCCTTGAAAGTGTTTTCCAGAGAATCAGGATCGGAATTCCGCCGTTGCCAGAATGCCTCGATGGCCTGTTCGCGCTCCTCATTTGTGGACAGGCGGAGAAAGGCCGCGCGCTCCTCGGGAGTGATGATGTAGATCGCGTCTTCGTTCAGCCAGCGGTTGTAGTGAGAACCCATTTCGTCGAGTGATTTTTTCTCGCGCTGCTTGATTTGTTTCTTGCTTGGCGCCTTCGTGGGAGCTCCCTGGTGGGCGGGCTGATCCTGGGCAATGGAGGAGGAGAGCCAAAGAAAACCGACCGAAAAAAGGAAGAAGATGATGGGACGGTAACCGAATCGTCGCATAAGGACACCTCGCCCGTGGATTGAATCATGGGTCGCGACGCACCGATCGCACAAAACCCAAGTAGTGAATTCCCAAGAACGACCGTTAGTCAACTCTGAATCGAAGAATTGCGAATGGGTTGCCTGAAGATTTCAGGAGCGAAGGTAATTGCCACGAATGAAGGATCAGAGCTGGAGTCCACCACGGGTTCGGAGCGGGAGCGAAGGCTTGGACTACATCTCGCGGTAGTTGAGGAGGAGGAGCCCAATAAGCACGAAGCAGACGGGCCAGAGCCGGGCCATCACGTGGCGGGTGCGGTTTTTGGAGGGAAGGCGAAGCTCCAGCCAGCGAGACCATCCGGCGATGACTCCGAGAGTGGCGAGCGGCGCGTGGCTCAGTTCGGCGAGGACTTCTTCTTTGATGTTGCCAAGGCTGTGTGAATGGGTGAGGAGCAAAGCGCTGGCCGCGGCGACAAGAAGAGGAAAGACGAGACGGGCTCCGCCGGAAGCGACGCGGCCGGTTTGCACCCGCCATTCGAAGATCGCAAGTGCGACAACCAGCAGAGCAAAAATGCGATGAACAAGAACTTCAGGATCGGTGAAGGTAACCCAGAAACCGTTGGGGCCTAGGGGCCAAGTCTCCGGATCGCTTCGGATAATAAGAAAGACGGAGAGCGCCAGGAAAATCAGCGGCCAGTTTCGAGCCCAAGAGGCATGGCCAGCTTGCGCGAGGAGAGCAAGGAATCCAATGGAGAGGACAATGATGCCGGCCCAGTGATGGTTGTATTCGGACCAGGACTTTTCCGCGGGAGTGTTGGGGCGCGTGCCCGCCTGGCCCGGGATAAAAGAGGCGGTGGAGAGGACTCCGGCATCGATGGACTTTTGCTGGTTGGCGTAGATGTCTTCGGGAAGATCGCGGAGACTGGGGCTGGCCAGGCGCGGGAGACGCGGTGAAATGCGCGCGACGATTTCAGCGGCGGAGACGCGGCCTTGCTGGAGATCCGCAGCGGGCGGAAGTGAGGTCAGTGAAGCGGCGGTGAGGATCACGGTGATGCCGATGCCGATTTCCGCTTCGCCGAAGCGGCGGAGGCTCGCGATAGCGGCCGCGCCTTGGGAACGATGGACGATTTGAAAATTCAGCGCGCCGAGCAACAGGAGAATGCCGAAGAGGACGACTTTGGTTGCGACCATGATGCCGTAGGAGGTGCCATAGATGGCGTTGAGCGAGCCGACGTAGGCGAGGCTCAGGGTGAGGCCGGCGGTGGCGAGGACCGCGACGCTGCAGAGCGCGAGTTTCGAGAAGCGCGCAGTAAGTTGACGGGCAAATTCGAGATCGGGCGAGCCACGGAGCCCTATTAGAAGATAGGGAAGGCCGCCAAGCCAAGTAGCCGTGGCCGCTTGATGCAGCGCGGTAAACATGGTTAGCGGAACGCGGTATTCGAGGCGGGCAACGGAGTGGCTGGTCATGACGGAGGAGACAAGGATGACGGCGGCGGGAAGCAGCATACCTGCATGGCCGCGAGAGCGCGGTGCGCCAGCGAGGGCAGCGATGGTGAGCGCAGAGGCGCTGGCCAGAACGCCGGCAATGGCAAAAGTAGCACCGCTGACTTGAGCGAAGGTCATGTCTGTGGACTGCATGAGGATGAGCGCGTTCGCCAGAACGTAGACAACTTGCATGACGGCAAGCGCGAGAGCTGCGCGGCGAATCCAGCGCAAGCACGCACTCCGCAGCGTCTCGGATTCCGCGCTGGAGCGGCCCACGACGACTAGCAGAAAAGCGATCCCGCCGATCGTGAGCGACTGGAGACTCAGAGTCGCGCCGCGGAACAAGACGGAGAAGAAGCCGAAGATCTGGAGCAGGCGGGTCATGAACAGATGGTTCCTAGGGCCCGGTAACTTGGAACGGGATTTCGCCGCGAGTGATGTGGCCGTCGGAAGCAAGCACCTGCCAACGCAGGCGGTATCCCCCGGCTTTCAGACCGCTGGCCCTGGATGTCAGGACGTCCGGCGATGTGTCCAGGCTGATTTCGAGCGGCCGCGAGGACGCGTCCGGCGCGACCAGGGTGAGCCGCGAGCGGCTGGTATCGATGCGAACATTGAAACGGAGTTTGATGGAGACGTCGGGCCCACCGACGGTCCCGTTTAACGAGGGACTTGATTCCAGCAGGATCGCGTGTGCGACGGCTGAATGGGCGAGCAGAAACAGCGCAAGTCCGGCTACGAAACTGCCCACATATAGAGCCCGGTGACCTGGCCGCATAGCTCTCCAGTATGCGAGTAACAGTAGAATACTAAACGCAGACTGCACCCAAACACGAGGAAGAAACAATCCAAGAACTGGTGCTCGATGTTATTTCAATCGGCGGATACTGCCAAGATGGAAATCTTTGCTTACCGCCATGCGTCAAGGCCTTGCGGAGTGCCGGAGGAATCGCCGGCACTCCGCTTATCACTGGCTAAGATAAGTACTTTTTGAGCGGCTCCCAATAGTGGGCTTTCCACCCGTCGGCGAGGTGCTGCCCTCCACCTTCGGGAAAGCCCGTGTGGTCGAAAACGAGTTTGGTTTCGGCGCCTTGCTCCGTGAACTCGAACTTCGCAATCGAGTAGACACCCGGATTCCAGCCGACCACACGCCAAGCCTGAACAATTCGCTCGCTGGGCGCAAGCTCGACATGTCGTCCGACGATATGCCCGCCGAATAGTGAGAAGGGGCCGCCCACTTCACGACTGATCTCCGTGGGTTTGCTTTCGAGGGACATGCCGGACTGCGCGGCCCCGCTGAGCTCCGCGACCTTGTTGAACTGTTTGGTGTCGGTGAGTGCTTCATAGACACGCTTCCGGCTCGCCTTGAAAACGACTTCCTGGTGAATGGCTTCACCGGTATGAGAAACCTCCTCGGGGGAGGCGCCCGTGGATCCGAACGCGACGCCGGCGATGCCGAGGCCCGGCAGGACTGCGGCCAGGCGCACGAAGAAATCTCTGCGTGGGACGGGATTGAGAATCATGGAGCGTTCCTCTTTTCTGCAGGGCAGGTGGAATTCGTCCTCTGCGCACCGCGACAAGTTTGCAATATTTAACAACCTTGTTTAATATTGCCCTTTTACCGGAGTTCGCCAATGATGTCAAGAGCGAAAAACAGAAAATGTTCCGCAGAGCACCGGCTCGACCTGGTTTTCCGCGCGCTTGGCGACCGGACGCGGCGCGCGCTGCTGGCGCGGCTGGCCCGAAGATCGGCGATGGTCACAGAGCTTGCCGAGCCATTTGCGATGTCACTGCCAGCTGTGTCCCGGCATATTCGGGTGCTGGAAGGCGCGGGACTGGTGGTACGAAGCGTCGACGGCCGGGTGCACCGGTGCTCGCTGGGAACCCGGCCGCTGAAATCCGTCGAAGCATGGCTCCGGACTTACCGGCATTTCTGGGAAGAAAGCCTCGACGCATTAGCCCGGTATGTCGAAAGCGACGACAAGAAGAAGCGCCGCTGAAGGACAACTAGGATGCGGGGGCTAGGGCTTTTCCTTCGGGATTTCGACCGGTGTGCCGATCTTGATGGTGGAGCCGAAGCGCTTGTAGTTTTCGTAGCGCACGGTCATGCGAATGCGAATGTCGCCGGTGCTGAAGTGCAGGGTGTCCTCGGAGTGGGTGTAGGTCGGGAACCAGAAGTGCCCTTCAATG
>WNFH01000131.1_pt1 | contig 39308 bp, 36 predicted proteins | sample 5400411 | NCBI WGS metagenome assembly WNFH01 (sample SAMN13153347, study PRJNA577476) | soil metagenome | isolation source: 200 cm saprolite under Douglas fir tree site 2 hole 3 | place: USA:California | collected 2015-04-18 | reverse complement strand
TCACCCGAGGTGAACGTGGCGTCGGTCAGAAACAAAGCTGCGTCGACGACTTCTTTGACCTCACCGATCCTGCCGACCGGGTGCAACCCTTTGAGAAAGTCATGAGTTTCCGGTTTATGCATAGGAGTATAGGAGTATTGATCACTTCCGGCGCTATGGTGTTTACACGAATGCCTTCCTTCGCGTATTCAATGGCGAGGGCGCATGTCACCGCATTCAAGGCGCCCTTCAGCATAATTTGAACGGCCGCCCCTACACCTGCGATCGGTTGGTCAACCAGGGTAGTTGACACGTTGACGATGCTGCCCGATTTCTGCCGCAACATTTGCTTTACGGCGAGCTGTGACACGTAGAGAAAGCCTGCAAGCGTCGTGGAGACTAAAGTGTTGAAGTCTTCGGTCGTGTATTCGGTGAAGGGCTTCGGAATAAAAACACCCGCATTGTTTATCAGCACATCGATCCGGCCAAATCGCGATACGGCAGTATCCACAATCGTTGCGGCCGTGCTTGGGTGGCCGATGTCTCCGTCAACCAGTGCAACATTCGCGGCCGCTGCGAATGGATTTGCTTTGGTAATGTTTCGCGAGTTTGCGACTACGCTGTAACCTCGTTTCAGGAACGCTTCGACGAGTCCCGCTCCGATCCCTCGCGAGGCACCAGTAACAATTGCTGTTTTCGCCGTATTTGCCATTTGTAAGCTCCCTTTAACGTCCATCTCTAAGGACCGTAGAACCTCGCACTCAGCCTTTTAAGGGTGTGTTTGCAAGGACTTCCACTTTTTCCACTTGCGGAGGAACCGCAAATAATTCGCTGGCCCGCGCCCCCAATGCCTTTGCAATGTCGCCACTCAAGTGAGCATTGCGGCCCGCTTCATTTGCAAAGGTGTCGAAGATGCCGAACTTCCCCGGCCCGATCTTGATCGCATACCATTTCAAGGTCCCTTTTTCATTCAGCGCGAGTGGCTGAGCTGACTTTAGAAATGCCTCGGCATCAGCCTCCTTGCCTGCGCGTGCTTCGAGCGTAACTAACAATCCGATTGCTTCCATTGGCTCACCTTCCTGTGTTGAATTAGTTCCGGCCGGTTGACCGACCTCTGCTCACAACTGTGAGTAAACTGCAGATCGGAAACGGACTTGTGCGGATTTCTGCTGGGATGGCCGGAATCTTGCTACTTTCATGCACACAGAGGCAGAACTCCAACGAATTACAACCAGTTTGCAGGCTGTCTCAGGCTGTCTTGAGTGAGATGACGGCGAGAGTTCGAATGAGCTGCGCAGGGCCAGTCAGAATTGTTGATGGACGGGACAGTGCTGAAGCGGATGCAAGGAGCGATCCGTTACGAATGATGGACCGAGCTGGATTTTAACAATGAATTAAAAGGCGATCGGTTAGAGCGACAATATGGCTGCGGACCACAATCACAGGCGTAGCGTATCTTCGGAATAGGTTTCCGAAGCGCCAATCACTTCGGAGTCCAGAAAATCCCGGCGATACTGAGTCGGACTAACTCCACAGACATCACGAAAGACTTGCGCAAAGTGCTGCTGAGTTTTGAAGCCACAGGCCACGGCCACGTCCAATACTCGCGCATCCGGAGCACGCAACATCGCTTTAGCGCGCTCGACCCTTTGGCGCAGAACAAATTGATACGGGGTCTGGCCCGTTGACTTGCGAAACATCCGGGCGAAATGAGCTGTGCTCAAGCCTATCGATTGCGCCATCTCGTCGAGACTCAAGTCGTCTTCCATCTTCGCATGGACCAACTCTTTAATCCTTCGCAAGCGCGCTGAGCCTAGTCCGCCTTTGTACATCTGCACAGGACGGTGCTTTACTGCATGACTATTGACCAGCGTTACGGCCATCGCCTGTTCAATAGAATCCAGAAACAGTCGCCCGCTCGGAAACCCAACAACCATCTCCGCATGAGCCGCCGCAACCAGCGCACCCAGGCGCGGGTCCGCAAACTTGCGCTGGGGGCGCAGTTCTACCTCGCCATAAGCTCCGTCCGAGACGGCCATCAGTGGCGCATCGGAAATACCGAGCTGCAGATGCGGTGTGTTCATGAGTCCAACCCACTCTCCCTGATGACGGTCGCACGATGCTAAATCGCCCGCTGCATAGTCGAACTTTTCCATCGCAGAACGCCGCGAGCCCCATTCAATTGAGCCGGGCCCCAACATCATCGCGAAAGCCTGGTCATGCCGCACCCAAAGACGCGGCTCTTTGACAGATTCGGGTGGAAAGAGCTCAACTCTCATTCTTTTGCTCCATGCCGTCGTGTTGTGGATATGGCCGCGGGCTTTCCAGGCACTGTTCAAAATCTTCTGATTTGATGTATCTCTGCGGCAAGGCGATACATGTATCTCGACGTGAAGGTAAGGCTTTCAAACAAGTTCTGGGCACGCCACCTGGCGGATACCGTCGCAATGTGGTCGAAGTGCAACAGCACACCACCTTTCGGAGTGGATAGCTTCGTTCTCGTCGGCTACCCGGAAGTAATCGCCACACCCATGACCTTGCAGGCTGGCTACGCTGCGAGCCGGATCAGTTCCAAGCTAAAAGGCAGCACTAAACAATTCGGATGGTTGCAGGCCCCTGCAACCAATCTAGGATTCACAGGCCGGGCACAGGCGCCCGGTCTTTTTTTTGCTGTCGCAGCATTTTAATGGATCGCTATTTGCTTGAGCTGGAGCTAGCGCCTGCGACCGGAGGCGCTGCGGGTGCCGCCACCGCGTCCTTGATCAGCATGGCCCAGCGCGGAAATGCGTAGTTCCCGGAAACGTCGTCGATAATGTTTACCTGGCAGGTGTAGAACCCCGGCTTCAGCGATTGCAGCGGCAAGTCCAGTTGGAATACGACGGCTTTGCGCTGTGGGATGGTCACTTCGGTCGCGACGATGGGCTTCGATTCATAGACCTTCAAATTATTCTGCAAAAATTCCACGCTGGTGAGCACGCGAATGGATTCGCGCTGATTTTTCACCGACGAATCCGTGCCGCCCTGATTTTTACCGGTCGGACTATCGATCGCGGGCGCGGCATCGGCCGCAGCCGGCTGAGCGTTCTTGCCTTTCGCTGCGTCGTACACTTCGAATTGCAGGTACATATGCTGGTCCTGTGTGAAAACGTGCGTCACGTTGGGAACCAGCTCGGTCTGATCGCCGACCAGTGGATTGTTGCCTTTGTTTTTTCCGGTTGCGGGAACGCGCAGGCTGCTGAGCACAACGGAACTGCTGCGCAACGGCACTTTGCGCAAATCCGGAACCTGCACGTCGGTTTCGAACGTGCCCATGCGCCCGGTACGGTTTTCGCGCACCACAAATTTCAAATGATAGCTTCCCGGAGCCAGCAGGAAGCTGGTGTTGTACTGCACATTCTTGCGGCGAACTTGTTTGGTGCTGTCGACAGCGAGTTTGACCGTGTCGCGCAAATGGCCCACCGGGAACTTGCCGCCCTCCAGCACTTGTCCGGCGATATCGAGCGTGGCGCTGTCCTTATCTTTCTCCTGAACAAACGGAATCTGCGACCCGGGCACCACCAGCGATACCGCCAGGAAATAATGTGAATCATCGCGGCGGAAATACGCGGTTCCTGCGTACACGGCCACATCGGTCGCGGGAAGATCGGACGCCAGCTCGTCCTGAATCTGCTGCTCGCGGTCAGTGCGATTCGAATGTTCGAAATCGCGGCCTGCGTAGTAGCCCGCGCGGTATTCAAGCTTGACGTCGGGGCGGTTCAGGACAACTTTGATGTGGCGGAACCGGCCGTCTTTCGCATGATTCGAACTGCTATAGCCCAGAATGTAGTACGCCGAAGTATCTTTCTGCACCTGAGAAAAAACGCCGCTGAAATCGTTTGAATCGAAGAACGCCTTCCCACCGGTGTCGGCCGCCAGCGTCGAAAGCGTTTCCTGTGAAGCGGCATTACTATTCAAATCATTCAGCACCGACGCTCCCGTATATGCCGACTGTCCATGCAAGCTCGCGTTCTGCGCTTCGCCTCCACCGGGAAGCGCCTGCAACCCGCGCACGTCGAGGGGATAAATGGCCACGTTGGCTTTTACAGCGGCCGCCGTCGCGACACGCAGCGCGGACTGATTGTCAACTCCCGATTGCGAAATTCCATTGCTGAAATAAATCAGGCTCTTTTTTTGCGGCAACTTGCCGACGGCCTGAATGATCGATTGCAGCGCTAGCAGCTTGCGGTCCGCGCTGAACGTGTTGTAGTCCGTGTCATCGGCAGTGAATGCGCCACTGGTTTCCGCCGCGCCTTCGGAACTTCCCGTAGCGCCGTTGTCGAATCCTTGTCCGGAATCCGAATTGTAAGCGCTGAGCACGGAAAGCACTTTCTTCTTGTCGTCCGTGAAATCCAGGTCCAGACGCATGTTCGTTGACAACGAAACGATGGCGATCAAATCAGCCGGCTGCATCTTCGCGTTCACATATTTTTTTGCCGAATCCACGGCGCGGTCAATCTGGTCAACCTCCATCGCGGAAAAATCGAAGAACAAAAGAATCAAGCGGCGGTCGCGCGCATCGATCGTCGCTTGTGGCTTCACGGCAGGAGCTGCAGCGGCGGCCGCGTTCTCTGTTCCGGTCGTTGTGGGCGTGGTTTGTCCGGCAAGCGCCAACTCATCTATATTTTCGAAATCAAAACTGGAAACCTGCTGTTTTTGTCCGTCCTCAAGAACGGTGAAATCTTCGCGTTTCAAATCGCGCACCAAATTGCCCTTTTTGTCGCGAGCAACAACATTCACGAGCACAAGTTCTGTAGTGGCGCGGATGGCCTGCGGCGCTTGCGCCGCCGGAGATGCTGGCGACTGCTGTACGGGTGCCTGCTGTGCCAGGCTTGCGAACGGCAGCTCCAGCATCAAAGCCACGGCGCTCGCAATAGCCAGGATTCTTCGAGCTAACATTCAACTCCCTTCCCTAAAACCGGAAACGCGCGACAAATGTGATGCGCCGCATTGTCGCGGCGGAGGTCACTTCGCCAAAGGCCAGCGAGTTTACGGTCGTATTCAGGCCGGCGAATTGCACGATGTTAAAAACATTGTTGGCCTGAATTCGCAAATCCAGTGAGCGCGATTCGTGAATTTGGATGGTCTTGTTGAGCGCCATGTTGAGCGAGAATTGGCCCGGGCCTTCGATGATAAAACGACCGGCATCGCCGAATGCGGACCCTGCCGGATTCACGCAAGTAGGGAAGGTTGTCGGCGCGCAAAACGCGGAAGTATTGAACCACTCCAGCGAAGTGGGATCGCTCAGCGAAATCGATTGCCCCGGAACGAGATTCGCGCGCTGCGAGCCGCTGACCCCGCGGCCGATATCCACGCTGCCGCCGCGAACATTCGGAGTGAAATAAAATCCCGACCCAATTGTCGCGCTGCCGCTCCACTGCCATCCATTCAAAACATGCGAAATCGTGCCTTTCGACGCCAGGCGATGATTTTCGCCAAATGGCAAGTCGTACATCCAGCTTCCTGTAAATTTGTGCTTCTGGTCGAAGCTGGAGAGACTGCGGTCTGCGGAAATGTTGAAGGCATCCTGCGCCACGATTACTCCGCCCAGTCCGATGGACGATGCATCGTCAATCGATTTGGAAAAAACGTAGCTTCCGCTGAATCCCAGTCCGGACGCCATGCGCTTGCGGACACGCACCGACAGGGCATGGAGGACCGAGTTTGCGTTGGATGACTCGTAAATGAACGGCTGCGCATTATCGGTAAGGATGGCGCGGTCTTCATCGAGATGCGTGCCCTTGGCGCCGTTGTAGCCTGCGTTCAGGAGAAAACCGTGCGGAAGGGTCTTCTGCAGATCCAGATTCCAGATTTGCACGTAGCCCAGGCGGTAATTCGGGTCGATCGCGAAATTATTCGTCACCGCGCCACTGGCTGTTCCCGGAAATCCGTTGACGAGTGTCAGGTCACTGGTTGCAGGATTCCTGGCCGAATTGGTTTGCGTTGTCGCGAACGGCGGCTGAAACGCAAAATTCTGAATTACCGTTCCGTATTGCGCGAGATTGTAATTAATCCCGTAACCCAGCCGCACCACGGTTTGCTTCATGGGATGCCACGCCAAGCCAAGACGCGGCGCAAAATTATTGCGGTCCGGCTGCACCAGCGATGCTGGAAACGTGCCAAACACCGGCCCGGTTTGTCCTGGCAGCACTGGCGTCGCAGACGTGAACTCCGGGCTCACGTCCAGATTTGCGATGCGATTGTGCGCCTCGGTGTACGGGCCGTTGTATTCGTAACGCAAGCCAAGATTCAGCGAGAAATTGGAACGCATTCGCCAATCGTCCTGGACAAACAGATCATACGAGCTGGCGCGAAAATCATACGAATCGGTTCCCGACTGCAAACTGGTTTGCTGCGGCAATCCAAGCAAGAAATCGGCGAAGTCGTATCCGGTATTCGGAGCAGCCTGCGTCGCGCCGCCGGAATAATCACCCGTCGCAAATCCAGTAAACACGAAGGAGCCATTGGCATTCCGTGCCGAACGGAAACTCTGCAAAATGCGGCGATAGTCCGCGCCAAAGCGCCAGTTGTGCTTGGCGCGATTCCACGCGACGGTGTCAGAGATGGTGTAAGTCTGGTCCAGCTCGCGGCGTGGCGTCGGATCGCTCAACCCTCCGAAACTCGTGAAACTGAGCCCCGGTAATCCAAAGTCGAATGGATCTGTCGAAATTCCGGTGATTCCTGCGTTTCCTGCCACGTCTTCGATTCCCGAATACAAGTTTGTCGTGGACACGTGATTGTGGTTGTAAGTGAAGCGCAGATTATTTGTGAGCCGGCCCTTCCCGTAGACCCACCCTGCGCTGGCGCTTAATCCTTGCGTGCTGCTTCCACCATCGAGCGACGGAAATATGCCCACCGAATTCGTCGAACTGCGCGCCCAATTCAATCCGAAGTTGATATTGTTTTGATTTCTCCGGCCGCCGCGCCCGCCACCCCCTCCCCCACCACCGCCACCCGGACCTCCAATTTGTATAGGCCCCGAGGGCGTCGCGCCGAAGTTATGAATGAGCCGTAGATTTACGGCATCGGACGTGCTCGCCCCCGATGTCACCGTATGAAAATTTTGCCCCGAAGCCGTCGTCGCGATGTTTGGCATGGGAATGAATTGCAGCAGGTTTTGCGCGGCGGAACTGATGTTCGCAGGATCGATCGTATTCCGCACACCATTAAATTGAAACTGCTGGCCGGTCGTGGGATTGAAAATTTGCACCGGGGTTCCATTGTTATAAGTTGCTGCCGAAAAATTCCCCCCACGTTCCGCAAGTGTCGGAACCGTCGAGAAGAAATCATAAGGCGTGCTGCCTCGCGTCCCATTCCATCCTGCAAAGAAAAACCATTTGTTGCCGCCATTGAAGATTTTCGGAATGTTCAACGGTCCGCCGATATTTGCTCCGAATCGGGCGGTGTTGTAACTCGCCTTGTCCGTGGCAATCCCGGTCAACGAATAAGGTCGCGCATCCAAAGAGGAATTGTCATCCTGAAAATATAAAAAGCCGTGCGGCTGATTAACGTTGAAGTTGCGACCCAAACGGCCAATCATGATCGGCCCGCCACCGCCAAAACCACCTCCGCCTCCGGCCCCTCCCGAACCACCGCCTTGCCCGCCGGCACCGCCCTGCCCACTGTCTTGCAGATTCCCCCCACCTTCTCGCTGCATGCGATCGCGAAATTCCTGAATGCGATCTTCCAGATCCTGCTCGGAACCGCCACCAAAATCTTGCGTGCGTCCTTGCGCGCCGCTAATGCTGACGGACTCCGTGGGATTATCGAGGCCCGCGCCACCCAATGGCAGACCGGAGGAATCGCTACTCCCTGCTCCTCCACCGGAGGCATTTCCCCCAATAACTCCGGCGCCCGCTTCTCCGGCTAACGCGGAAAGCGAATTACTCATCGCGAGATTTTGAAAGCCGCGACGCGCGGCCTGCGCAGCCTCAGCTTGCTGCTCTCTTTGACGCGACGCCAGAATTAACTCCGCTTCCACTTTGCCGGTGGGGTTTTCCGGATTCAGCACCACTTCTTGCGTCACCGTGGCGAAGCCCATGAATTCCACCCGCACCACATAGCGGCCGCGCGGCAATCCGGTAAATTGAAATGCTCCATTGGTCGCGGACACAACTGAATACTTTTTCCCAGTCAGCGTGTTCGCAGCAGTTACCGCCACTCCTGGCAAAAATGTTTTCCCGTTGCGCACGCTTCCGGAAATCTGAAAGGTCGCCGCCGATGATTTCGGCGGTTCTTGCGCGCTTACCAGACACATGAAGCACACCGCGCTGATCAGGGCCAGGGCAATAAGAATAATCAGTCCACGGAAAATCTTGTTCAATTGCGCTGCTCCGGTGGATTTTGCGCTGGCGGAGGCGCAGCGGGCGCGGGGGGAGTGGACAATGCCGGCGCACTTTGCGGAGTTCCGCCGCGCTTTTCTCCACCTTCGCTTATCATCTCCTGCATGCGCTTCCATTGTTCCGGAGGAATTACGTTCACGCCCTTGGGAACGAAAACGTCATTCGCCGAAACGCCGCGCGCAAAAATGTGATCGCCCGGCTGAATATCTGCCATCGTGATGCTGTCGCGACCCTTGCGCAGTGACGTGTCCTCGTTCAATTGCAGCGTTTGCGTGACGCCATCTACTCGCAGGATCGTCAGCTTAGGCGCATCAACGCTCTTCACTTCGCCGACCACATAATCTTTACCTATCGTCCCCTGCATTATTCCTTGCCCGCCACCGCCGCCTCGGCCTTCTCCCCTTCCTTCGCCGCGAGTGCCAAATCCCCCAGCAGGTGCTGCCGCGACCATCACTGCCGTTGTGCCGGAACCGACGCTCTGGTCGGTTCGCACCATCACCATATCTCCCACTTTGAAGTCCCCGAGCTTCGCAGGCTGCCGATCTTTGCGAAACTCGGTGCTGCTCGTCAGCTTGATGGAGACCTTCGTTCCATCTGGTCCGGTAACTTCAATCGAGTCGGCCTGCAACGAGGAAATTTTGCCAAACACTCCTCGTCCGCGACCCTCGCCTCCCCGCCGTGATACTTCCGGCCCGCCTTGCGTGGTGGCAGGCGGTCCTCCCGGCGCTTGATTGGTATCGCTCTGCGGAGCTTGCGCTCGGGCGAACGGCGCGTAAGCGATTGCCAGGATTGAAGCTACAGCAAAGCTGAGCAATAAAAACGGCGCTTTCATATTGATCCCCATAAATGAACGAACGTCTCTAATTGGTTTAGACGGCTGGAGGTATGCCGGAGTTACCTAAGTGGCTTGGCGACAGCGTCTTTCCTCAGTGGGATTCCCCATGAGCACGGCAAAAGTTCCCGTGCCTTCCGGCGGCCGCTTCTCTGAATAAGATTATCTTATCATCTTAGTCATTTCTATTAATTGGACTCATTGAACCTCAGCGCCCATTCTGTTACATTACATGGCGAAAAGCGGTGTTGCCCGCAGCGGCCCGTCTTTCAGGGTTTCCGGGTTTGTACTGCAAACCCTGAGAGAATTATGAGCAACTCAATGAATCGCAGCGCCATGTCGACGCAGGAACCTTTGAAGCTGACAAGGATGCAGGTTCGCGTCCTAACCGCAATTGTACGAATTAGCCACGCCGTCGGAATCGACGGCAAAGGCGGGTGATGGCGGCGTAATAGCGAAGTTCCGAGAGACTCGGGCCATCATCCAAATCAGGCTGATGGCCCAATTTTTTTGCAATCGTCATTCGGCGCGGCGTACCCGACGCTCAGTCACCAGGGAGAAGCGCAAGTGAGCAAGGACAGTCCACAGCTGCGCAGTCAAACTCTAATCAAAGGCGCCAGCCGCGCAGGTGCGCGTGCCATGCTCCGCGCTTCCGGCTTGAAGGACGAAGACTTTTCCAAGCCGCTGATCGGCGTCGCCAACACCTGGATCGAAATCGGCCCCTGCAACTATCACTTGCGCGAACTCGCGCAACACGTGAAAGACGGCATCCGCAAAGCCGGCGGCACGCCACTCGAGTTCAACACCGTTTCCATTTCCGATGGCATCACCATGGGCACCGAAGGGATGAAAACTTCGCTGATCAGCCGCGAAGTGATTGCCGACTCGATAGAACTCGTCACCCGCGGAAATCTTTTCGATGCGCTGGTAGTTCTTGTCGGCTGCGACAAAACGATTCCCGGCGGCATTATGGCGCTAACTCGCTTGAATATTCCCGGACTGATCCTCTATGGCGGCTCCATCGCTCCCGGCGAATTTGAAGGTCATCCGGTCACTATTCAAGACGTCTACGAAGCCATCGGCTCGCACTCCAGCGGAAAAATGAGCGACGCCCGTTTGCTCGCTCTGGAAAAATCCGCCTGCCCCGGTGCTGGCGCCTGCGGCGGACAATTCACCGCCAACACCATGGCCCTGGTCGCCGAATTCCTCGGCATCGCTCCTATCGGTCCCTCCGGCGTTCCCGCAACCAACTCCGGCAAAGCCGCTGCTGGTGAACGCGCCGGCGAAATGGTTCTCGATCTCCTGCGCTGCGACATCACGCCATCCAAAATCATCACCAAGACCGCTATCGAAAACGCCATTGCCGGCGTTGCGGCTACCGGCGGCTCGACCAACTCCGTCTTGCACTTATTGGCTATCGCCAACGAAGCGAAAATTTCCCTGTCCATCGACGATTTCGACCGTGTCAGTTCGAAGACTCCAATCATCGCCGACTTGAAACCCGGTGGCCGATTTGTTGCCACCGATTTGTACGCCGCGGGCGGCACCGCGCTTATCGCCAAACGCATGATCGAGGCAGGATTACTGAAGGGCGAAGCCATCACCGTTACAGGAAAAACGCTCGCCCAGGAAGCCGCCGCCGCAAAAGAAAAACCCAAACAGGAAGTTGTGCGCGACGCAGCAAATCCCCTCAAGCCCACCGGCGGCCTCGTCATTCTCAGAGGCAATCTGGCGCCCGAAGGCTGCGTCATTAAGGTTGCGGGACACAACACCACGAATTTCCGTGGCCCCGCTCGCGTCTTCGACAGCGAAGAGGCAGCCTTCGCTGAAATCGACAAAAATAAAATCAAGGCGGGCGACGTCATCGTCATTCGTTATGAAGGACCAAAAGGCGGCCCGGGCATGCGTGAAATGCTGGCCGTCACCGCCGCTCTTGTCGGCGCAGGACTCGGCGACTCCGTCGCTCTGCTCACTGACGGCCGTTTCAGTGGCGCGACGCACGGCTTGATGGCGGGGCACGTGGCACCCGAAGCAGCGCACGGCGGACCGATTGCCGCTATCGCCGACGGCGACATCATTGTCTTTGACATTCCCAATCGCACTCTCAACGCGGAATTAACCGCCGAGCAAATCAAACAGCGTCTCGCCAACTGGAAACCGCCTGCTCCGCGTTTCACCAGCGGTGTCATGGCCAAATACGCATTTCTCGTTTCGTCCGCTTCCCGCGGTGCGGTCACCGTCTTGCCGCAAACATATTCGCAGCCAGTGCAATCAGGAAGGACGCTATGAAACTTACCGGCGCAGAAATCCTCTGCCAATCGCTGGAGCATCTCGGCGTAAAACACATTTTTGGCTATCCGGGCGGCGCCATTCTTCCCGTCTATGACGCGCTCGGTAAATCTAAACTCCACCACATCTTGGTGCGCCACGAACAAGGTGCAACACACATGGCTGACGGCTATGCGCGCGCCACCGGCGGAGTTGGCGTCGCTATGGCTACCAGCGGTCCCGGCGCAACCAACATGGTCACCGGCATTGCCACTGCCATGCTCGATTCTTCACCGGTCGTCTGCATCACCGGACAAGTCGGCAGCAAACTCCTCGGTTCCGATGCTTTTCAGGAAGTCGATATCACCGGCATTACTATGCCGATCACCAAGCACAACGTCGTCGTCACGCGCGCGGAAGACATCGCTCGCACGATGCGCGAAGCTTTTGTCATCGCCAAATCCGGACGCCCTGGCCCAGTTCTGGTCGACATCACCAAAGACGCGCAACAAACTTCGACTGAATTCGATTGGAACGCCGCAACACCGAAGCTTCCGCCAAAGCGCGTTCGCGCCGGTATCGACAAAGCGGAACTCGCTCGCGCCGTCGAGCTCTTGAATTCCGCCAAGCGTCCCCTGATTCTTGCCGGACACGGCATCATGATTTCCGGCGCCATGAAGGCCTTCGATCAGTTCGTTCGCGCTGGCGACTTTTATGTTTCCATGACCCTTCTCGGCATCGGCTGCTTCCCTGCCAACGATCCCCTGAATCTCGGGATGATGGGCATGCATGGCGAAGCCTGGGTCAATCACGCCATTCAGGAAGCCGATCTCCTCATCGCCGTGGGCATGCGGTTCGACGATCGCGTGACCGGCGATCTGCGCACCTACGCCAAGAGCGCCCGCAAAATTCATATCGAAATCGACCGCGCCGAAATAAACAAAAACGTTCCGGTCGACGCCGCGCTGGTCGGCGATGCACGTGAAGTTCTAGAACAGCTTCTCCCGCACATCGAAAAGAAAGACCGCACCCCCTGGCAAAATCGCATTGCCGAAATGAAAGGCGACTCCGCCGTTCGCGACATTCAAAGCCTCCCCGACACCGGCCATCTCTACGCCGCGCACGTCATCAACGATCTGTGGAAAGAAACCAACGGCGACGCGGTCGTTGTCACCGATGTCGGCCAGCATCAGATGTGGGAAGCGCAGTATTACCACCACAATAGTCCGCGCACGCTGATCACTTCCGGCGGTCTGGGCACCATGGGCTTCGCACTACCCGCAGCCATCGGCGCAAAATTCGCCAAACCTGACGCCGACGTCTGGGTGGTAGTCGGCGACGGCGGCTTTCAAATGACCATGTGCGAGCTCGCGACCATCGTTCAGGAAAAAATTAAGGTCAACATCGCCATCATCAACAACGGCTTCCTCGGCATGGTTCGCCAGTGGCAGGAATTTTTCTACGACAAGCGCTACGTAGCCACTCCGCTAGTGGCTCCGGATTTCGCGGCTCTCGCCAACGCTTTCGGCATTCGCGGCGAACGCGTCACCGCGCGCGGTGATGTAACTTCCACCATTCGCGCAGCTCGCGCCTGCAAAGAATCCGTGCTGATCGATTTCCGTGTCGAGCAGGAAGATTCTGTCTACCCGATGGTTCCAGCAGGCGCGTCCCTGCACGAAATGATTCGCCGCCCGCACAACCCGCTGGTAGAAACCGCGGCCGAACCCTAGAAGCCTGTAGCGTAGCCAATCTTGGCTGCGCAGAATTTGAAGGAGCGACTTTACGTCGCAGTCGGTGTAACGAACAACGGATTACTGAGGATCATATGCAAACACTGATCGCCTATGTCGAAAACAAACCCGGTGTGTTGAACCGCGTCTCTTCCCTGGCGCGCCGCCTGGCCATCAACATCGATTCCCTTACTGTAGGCCCCACCGAAAACGAGGAGGTCGCGCGCATGACCATCGTCGCGCACACCGACGAAAAAGGCGCGCACCGGCTGGAAGCCAGCCTGGAAAAATTGGTAGACGTCCTGCTCGCCGAAAATATTTCCGAACGCTCCGTCCTCGAACGCGATCTCGCGCTACTTAAAGTCGCCGCCGATCAGCAATCCCGTCCGCACCTTATGGAACTCATCAAAGTTTTCCGCGGCCGCGTAGTCGACGTAGCTCCCGAATCCCTGATCGTAGAAGTCTCTGGCACGGTGGATAAAATCGATGGCTTACTAGAAGTGTTGCGCCCCTTCGGCGTACTGGAAATGGCCCGCACCGGACGCATCGCCATGACCCGCGGCGGCGACCTGCTTCAACCGCCGGGAGTTCCCGGCTCAAGCAAACTCGAGTCCGTCGTTGCGCCAAAGTAGGTTGCCCGCTCGGATCCACGCGGTTTTTTTTGCTTTGTTTTCGGCCGTCATTCCGAGTGAAGCGAGGAATCTCTCTTGCGGTCTAGGCGTTAAGGACGACTCAACATTGCGCTAAAAGTTTCAATTTGTTTAACGGCCGCAAACCGGCCCACGAAAGGAAGCACATGGCAAAGCTCTACTACGATAAAGACGCCGACCTCTCCCTAATCCAATCCAAAAAAGTCGCTATCCTCGGCTACGGCTCACAAGGCCACGCCCACGCGCTCAATCTGCGCGACAGCGGCTGCAACGTCTGTGTCGGCCTGCCGGAAACCAGCGCCTCGCGCTCCAAAGCCGAAAAAGACGGCCTCATCGTAAAATCTGGGTCCGACGCAGCCGCCTGGGCTGATGTCATCATGGTCCTGGTGCCAGACACCAAGCAGCAAAAACTTTATAACGATTCCATCGCGCCAAGTCTCAAGCCGGGCAAAACTTTGATGTTCGCTCATGGCTTCAACATTCGCTTCGGCACTATCAAACCTCCCACCACGATCGACGTGAGCATGGTCGCGCCGAAAGCTCCCGGCCATCGCGTACGCGAAGTTTTCACGGAAGGCGGCGGCACACCCGGCCTTCTCGCCATTGAGCAGGACGCCAGTGGCAAAGCCAAATCGCTCGCTCTTTCTTATGCTCGCGGCATCGGCTGCACTCGCGCCGGGGTTCTCGAAACAACTTTCACCGAAGAGACCGAAACCGACCTCTTCGGCGAACAAGCCGTCCTTTGCGGCGGCGTCAGCGCCTTAATCAAAGCCGGATTCGAAACGCTCACCGAAGCTGGCTATCAACCCGAAGTCGCCTACTTCGAATGTCTACACGAACTCAAACTCATCGTGGACCTGATCTATCGCGGCGGACTCAGCTACATGCGTTATTCCATCAGCGACACCGCCGAGCATGGCGACTACAGCGCAGGCCCGCGCATCGTCACCGACGACACTCGCAAAGCGATGAAGCAGCTCCTCGCCGAAATCAAGGACGGCAGCTTCGCCAAAAAATGGATCGCAGAAAACGAAAACGGCTGCGTGAATTTCCTGGCCAAACGCAAAGCGGAACAACAAAACGCCATCGAGCAACTCGGCCCCGGCCTGCGTGCCATGATGCCTTTCCTTCAACCCATCGTCGCACCAGGCCTCACGGCCAAAACTGCAACTTCTGATAAGTAGCCAAGTGGGTGCTGCCTGCTGTCGCGCTTAGTGCAGCCAAAGCGTGCGTTAAAGCCGCTTCTGTGCCATTATCTTGCCCGTTGCTCTTCGACCAACGGGCTAATCACTATCCATGAAGCGGGAAATTGCCTCGGCACCTCCGCAACCCATAAATCTGCAGGAACGCATCGCCACTCTCACCGCCAAGCGGCAGGAAATTCTGCGTCCAGTACTCGAGCATCCGCGCGGCTTCGTGCTGCTCAGTGTTCGCGCCATGGCCAAACGTCTCGGCACCGATCCCGCTACCATCGTTCGGATCGTTCGCGTGCTCGGCTTCGCAAGTTTTCGCGAATTTCAAAAATATCTGCACGATCTTTCCATCGCCTTCGCCACTTCCGCCGATACCATGCAGACCGCGCCGTCCGAGCACGGCCGCCACGCCTACGTTGCCGATTCCATTGAGCGCGACCTGAAAAATATTCATGGCCTCAAAAATAGTCTGGACGCCGCACGCCTCACGGAACTTGCCAAGCGCATGTACTCTTCACGCCGCATTGTTGTGCTGGCCGGCGATCTGGCCGCGTATCTCGCCAAATATCTGGAGTATCAAACCAGCCTGCTGGGCATGCCGGTGTTTTCCGCGACCTCTCCCGGCCGTATCGGTCACCTCACACGATCGTTGACGAAAGACGACCTGGTTGTAGCCATCTCCTTCCGCAGGGGCCTGGCACAGACAGTTGAAGGCGCTCGCAAAGCTTGCCAGCGCGAAGCCCACTGCGTGGCCATCACCGACACTTACTTGTCGCCCCTCGCGCGCATAGCCAACGAAACTTTCCTTGCAAGTATTGAAACCACTTCGTTCGGCGCTTCCTATGCGGCTCCCGTGGCTTTGGTTAATGCGCTGCTCGCTGCCTGCGGGCAAGTCCGCAGGGCCGAAACCATGGACATCGTGCGCGAAATTTCCGAAGAGCAGCGCCACGGCTCCCGCTGGTTCCAGGAATAATCGCTATGATCGGCACGCTTGCAAATTGTCATTCCGAGCCTGCCTGCGCAGGCAGGCGGAGCAACAAATCCGCTTTTTCCCTGACTGTTGCCACACCCCCAGCTTGTCATTCCGAGCGAAGCGAGGAATCTGCTTTTTCCGTTCCCCTCGCTCGAAGCCGACCCCTGCCGCTTTTTCGGCTCGCAGCCGCTCTGCTTGTTCTACTCGCGGCTTTGCTTCCATCCTCGCTCGCGCAAACGTCTCCGGCTCCCTTCCCCGGTCCCGCGCCGGCAAGCCTACCGCAAGATTTCATAGGCAAGACTGGCGATTTTGGAAACCAAGCCGAAACTGATGTGATCCTGCTTCTCGAGCTTTCGAAACACCTATACCTGCGCGACTCCGCGGGAACCGAACATCTTCTGAATGCTCTTGGTTTTTCTAAAGAAGGCGAGCAAACATCATTTACTTACGCCAGCAACGAAGCCGACGCCTGGGTGCTTGCCTTCAAGCAGCACAAGACAGATCCCATCTGGGAAATATTTTCTCAGGTCGGTCCTTATCACCGTCTTCCCTATTCAGTTCCCGGCGGCAACGTTAGCATCGTCAAGCCGACGCGATCGATCGCCGAGATTCGCAGCGAGGCTCTCGCGGCTAGGCCGCCCGAAGAAAAAGGTACGTATCGTAACAGCGATTTAGTAGAGCTCGCGAAGCTCGATCCCACCATTCATCTGGATATTCGCTACGCCACGGCCAACGATTTTTTGGGCAGGGCAGTGTACACACAAGCGCGCGCGTTTTTGCAGCGGCCAGCGGCGGAAGCGCTGGTACGCGCGTTACATCGCTTGCAGCCTTATGGTTACGGCTTGCTGATTCATGACGGCTACCGTCCTTGGTACGTCACGAAAATTTTCTGGGAGGCGACCCCCGGCGATGGAAAAATCTTTGTGGCTGACCCAGCGCAAGGCTCACGCCACAACCGCGGTTGCGCGGTGGACCTCACGCTGTATGACCTAAAAACCGACGAACCGGCCGAGATGACCGGCCTTTATGACGAGATGTCGCCGCGCTCATTCCCGGATTATCCCGGCGGCACTTCCTTGCAACGCTGGCATCGCGACCTTCTCCGCTGGGCCATGGAGTCTGAAGACTTCACCGTTTACGAATACGAGTGGTGGCACTTCGACTACAAAGACTGGCGCGAATACGCAATCGGTAACATTCCGTTCGAAAAACTCGACATGGGAAAGAAATAGAAGTAAGGCTAAACCACCTCTGTCAATCCGTCATCCCGAGCCTGCCGGCTTGCCCGCCGTGGCGGGCAGGCAGGCGAAGCGAGGGATCTCTCCTCGTTTTCGCTGTTCACAGACGAGCTCTATGCTACGGCACCGGCAACTCCGCCACTGCCTCGCCATCCTTCCGCGGATCCGACGCTCCGTAGTTCACGCCCGCCGCAAAGTCCCGCAGTACCGCCTGTCCGCCGCCCACACCGGACGAATACATCCCCAACGATTCGATCTGATGCCCCTTAGCCTTCAACTCATCCCGCATTTTCTGCGAAAAACGGTTTTCCATCTGCACATCGCATCCAGCGAAGGTTCGCTTCGTAAACCGCGGCGCTTCCACTGCCGCCTGAATGTTCATTTTGTAGTCCGCCAAATCCACCATGAACTGCGCATGCGCCTGCGACTGATTCCATCCGCCCATGATTCCAAACGCCACGCGAGAATCCCCCTTCTGCGCAAACGCCGGAATGATCGTATGCAACGGCCGCTTCCTGGCTGCCAGCGCATTCGGCGACTTCGCATCCAGCGTGAACAATCCTCCCCTGTTGTGCAGCACAAAACCGGTCCCCGGCGCCACGATTCCCGATCCAAACGAGTCATAATTGCTCTGAATCAACGACACCATGTTCCCATCGCGATCTACTACAGTCAGATAAGTCGTATCGCTGCCAATCGCCATCTCCCCGCCACTCACGTCACAATTCGCGTGCTGCTCGTCAATCTGTTTCGCGCGTGCAGCTGCCCATTCCTTCGAAAGCAATTTCTCCACTGGCAATTTCTGCCCGTGCGGCTCGCCAATATATTTCTTCAAATCCGCGTAAGCCAATTTCTTAGCCTCAATCATCAAGTGCAAAGCTTTCGCCGATCCAAATTCATAACCCTTTTGGCCTAGCGGTGTCGTCTCCAGAATATTCAGCATCTCCAGCGCCGCCAAGCCCTGCCCGTTTGGCGGCAACTCGTACACCGTCCAGTCGCGATAAGTAGTCGAAATTGGTTCAACCCACTCCGCCGAAAATTTACTCAAATCCTCTTCCGCCATCGTGCCGCCATGCGCTTTCTCCGTCGCCAAAATTTTTCGCGCGATCTCTCCTTTGTAGTACGCATCCCTTCCGTGTTCCGCGATCTGCTGCAGCGACACTGCCAAGTCCTCATTCTTAAAAATCTCGCCGGTTTTCGGCGCACGATCTCCAGGCAGATATAATTTCGCCGCTGCCTCATTCGAACGCAGCACATCCACCTTCGCCGCCCAATACGCAGCATCCATCTCTGGCACTGGAAACCCGTTTCGCGCCGTAGCAATCGCTGCGCTCAAATCCTCGGCTAGTTTCTTCCGTCCAAACTTTTCTGCCAGCGCGTGCCATCCATCGACCGCCCCCGGCACCGTCACACTATTGATTCCGGCCTGCGGCATCTCCCGCAATCCCTGCTTCTGCAAAAATTCAATCGTCAAACCCTTCGGCGCCCATCCGCTGGCATTCAGTCCATAAAGTTTGTTGGCCTTCGCATCGTAGACAATCGCAAATAAATCTCCGCCAATTCCATTCATCATCGGTTCAACCACGCCCATCATCGCGTTGGTGGCAATCGCCGCGTCCACGGCATTGCCGCCACTCTCCAGAATCCGTACGCCCGCCTGCGCCGCCAGCGGCGATTCTGCCGCCACAATTCCGTTCTTCGAAATCACCATCGACCGCGCCTGCCCGCGATCCTGCGCGCTTGTCACCTGCGCGGAAAGCCAGAAAACGCTCACAACAATGCAGCAAACCGCCATTGGACGCCGCATCCTTCCCCCTTGTGGCAAATAATCGTGGCAAATAATCTCAGGGACTATACAACGAGACCCTTTTTCGGTAGAAAATTCTTTCTTGATCCAACCAGGAGGAGCATCATGTTAGGAGGCCCGTCCCTCGCCCTTGCCTACGCTACTCTGACTGACGGAGAATTCAATCTTGCCTTCCGAAAACGCCAAGCCGGCACCCTCGGCGAAGCCGTCCGCGCAAAAACCACCGCGCTCCGACTTCGACGCCCGCGTTGACGCTCTGCTCGCCGGACAAAACGCCGATCCCTTCGGCATTCTCGGCCCCCATCCAGTTCCCACTGGCTGGGCCATCCGCTTCCTCGTCCCCTGGGCCGCCGAAGCCAGCATCGTCTTCAAAAATCCCGTTATCTCTCCCGCAAAGATTGCCGACGCCGTAAAACTTCGTCCCGAAGGCCTGTTCGAAGCGGTCTGGCCTTCCAATCAGCCCACTGCTCCTGAACCCGGCAGCTACAAAATTCAAGGCCGCACCCACGCCGGCGATCCCTTCGAACTCTTCGATCCTTACGCCTTCCCCTTTTTCCTCAGCGACTTCGATCTCCACCTCATGAGCGAAGGCCGCCATTTCGACACATACGAAAAATTAGGCGCGCATCTCCGCACCGTGGCAGGCGTAGTCGGTACCCACTTCGCGGTCTGGGCCCCGGCCGCACGCCGAGTCAGCATCGTCGGCGATATGAATCATTGGGACGGCCGCGTCCATCCCATGCGCCCTCGCGGCTCCTCCGGCATCTGGGAACTTTTCCTGCCCGAAGTCGCCGCGGGCGCCGTCTACAAATACGAAATCCTCGGCCCGGACGGAAATCTGCTCCCGCTCAAAGCCGATCCTTACGCGTTTCAAGGCGAACTTCGTCCCAACACCGGCTCGGTCGTAGCCGACCTGCATTCGCATCAATGGACCGATTCCGCATGGCTCGCGCATCGCCAGCAAAAAAACTGGCTCGAATCGGCAATCTCAATTTACGAAGTCCATCTCGGCTCCTGGCGTCGCGTTCCGGAAGACCACAATCGCTGGCTCACCTATCGCGAACTCGCCGAACAGTTAATTCCCCACGTCAAACAACTTGGCTACACCCACATCGAACTGCTCCCCATCATGGAACACCCCTTCGACGGCTCCTGGGGCTACCAAACCCTCGGCTACTACGCCGCCACCAGCCGCTTCGGCTCGCCCGCCGATTTCATGTATTTCATCGATCGCTGCCACCAGGAAGGCATCGGCGTCATTCTCGATTGGACGCCGGCGCATTTTCCGCGCGACACCCACGGTCTCTCACAATTTGACGGCACCCATCTCTTTGAGCACGCCGACCCGCGCCAGGGTTCTCATCCCGATTGGGGCACCCTCGTCTACAATTACGGCCGCAACGAAGTTCGCAACTACCTCATCTCCAACGCGCTTTTCTGGTTCGACAAATATCACATTGACGGCCTGCGCGTGGACGCCGTCGCTTCCATGCTCTACCTCGATTACTCGCGCAAGGAAGGCGAGTGGGTTCCCAATCGCTATGGCGGCCGCGAAAATCTTGAAGCCGTCGATTTCTTCAAGACCATGAACACCGTCGCCTACGAACGCTTCCCCGGCATCCTCACCATCGCCGAAGAATCCACTGCCTGGCCCAGCGTCTCCCGCCCCGTCTATCTCGGCGGCCTCGGCTTCAGCCTTAAATGGAACATGGGCTGGATGAATGACACGCTAAAATATTTTTCCTCTAATCCCATCTACCGCAAGTACGAACACAACAAAATCACGTTTTCCCTCGTCTACGCCTTCAGCGAAAATTTTGTTCTTCCCTTCTCCCACGACGAAGTCGTCCATGGCAAAAACTCTCTGCTGCACAAAATGCCCGGCGATCTTTGGCAGCAATTCGCCAACCTCCGTCTGCTTTATGCCTATCAATACGCGCACCCCGGCAAAAAACTCCTCTTCATGGGCCAGGAGTTCGGTCAGCGTGAGGAATGGAGCGAAGCCCGCAGCCTCGATTGGCATTTATTGCAATGGGATTCACATCGCGGCATTCAAAAACTCGTCACCGATCTCAATCACGTTTTCTCCGCCGAACCCGCTCTCCACGAAGTCGATTTCCACTGGCAAGGTTTCGAATGGATCGATTGCAACGACGGCGACAACAGCGTGCTCTCCTTCCTGCGCAAAGGTAAAACTGAAGACGACCTCATCGTAGTCGTCATGAATGCCACTCCCGTGGTCCGCGAAGGCTACATCGTCGGTGTCCCCCGCGCCGGCTTCTACAAAGAAATTCTCAACACCGACGCCACCCACTATGGCGGCTCCAACGTCGGCAACACCGGCGGCCAAGCCGCCGCCAACGACCCCCGCCAAGGCCGCCCCTTCTCCCTCTGCCTCACCCTCCCGCCGCTAGCCGTCATCTACCTAAAATGGACTGCCGCTCCCTAGCTTCGATCGTTCGTTTTTGCGAGAGCGCTCCCACTCCAAGGAGAATCCCTTGCCCGCATACGTGATCCTCACCCGCGAGAAAACCCGCAATGAATCCCGGTTGAACGAATACCGCCAGCTCGTCCCGGCCAGCTTTCAAAAACATCCCGCCAAATTTCGCGCCATCCATGGTCGCCACCAAGTCCTGGAAGGTTCCGCAATCGAAGAAATCGTCATCCTCGAATTCCCCTCCTTCGAAGACGCCACCGCCTGGTATCACAGCCCCGAATATCAAGCCGCCCGCGAACACCGCTTCCAGGGCGGCGATTACCGCTGCATCATCACCGAGGGCCTCCCTACTTAACCTTGATCCCGTCCGTCACCTTGGATCGCCCTCTTGAATTGAGATTGGCCAGTATTCTGCCGTCCACCGCAAGTCTCTTCCGGACCGAAACATCCTCCGACTCCGCATCTCTAATGCCTCATCAACCAGTACTCTCACCAGCCAGCTTCGAAATTCTCCCTCATATTCGAAACTCATCGAATAGCGAGAGGCCGTGTGAAAACACCGCTCCACGGCCTCCTCGATTTCGTCCGGACCGCCGAGTACACGGGACGCGACAAAGCGGAGTAATCCGCAGTACCGCAAGAGCCGTGTCTCAGATACGGTGGCTTGGTGCAGAAATTCATAAACCGCGCATTCTTCCATCATGTTTTCTTGTAGGCACGTCTTCATTGGTCCCTCTGAGAAAATTAACCAGCCTGCTTCGCAATGCTTGCCGCACTTCGGCGTTCGCTCGCCTCCTCGAGCTGCCCGTCGGCACCAACATCGGTACTTGCCGCCGGTACTCGGCATACTCGGGATGCAGCTCGACCAGATCCCGCTCCTCATATCGAATCGCTATCAGGATGTAAGCACTGGTAACGGCGGCGAACACCAGGTGCGCCGCCGTCATCACCGGCGCCGACCAGAACACCATCAGCCATCCCACATACAACGGGTGTCGCACAAATCGGTACGGCCCGGGCGTCCGGAACACCAGCCCCGTATAAGGCCGCCCCAGCAACCGCAGCCACACCTGCCGCAGCCCAAATAGATCGAAGTGGTTGATGAGAAAAGTCGTAATCAGCACCGTCAGCCAGCCAACCACGTACAGTGCATTCAGCACTAGCCGTCCGGCGCCGTTTTCAACATTCCAGATCGTTCCGCCCATGGGCTGCCATTTCCAGAACATCAGCAATACCGCCGCGCAGCTGAACAACAGATACGTGCTCCGCTCCACGGAACTCGGCACAATCCGCGTCCACGCCGCCTTGAACCCGGGCCGCGCCATCACCGTATGCTGCAACCCGAACATGCCAATCAGCAAAATATTGATAGCCAGGGCCCGCAGAAACGGTGTCTGCGTTCCCGAATCGATTGACTTCGAAAGCCAAAAGTTTCCGATGAAACAAAACATATACGCAAACGTTACCAACGAAAGCGCGTAACAACTGGCGCCATAAACGAACGCCGTGATTCGACTGAGCATTGTTTCCTCCTTCGGACCCGCTCTGGGTTACAATTTCAACCTGACCATGAGCCGCCCCGATGCTCTATTTATGCCCGGATGCGGCGTCCGAGTCCTTTTGCCGGGCTGATTTTTTTCTGGTCTTTTTCTGACATCGTGAACTCCACGCCAGCCAACGCAGTCTACGAGTTCGGTCCCTTCCGTCTGGAAGTGCGCGAGCACCGTTTGGTGCGCGAGGGCCGGCCCATCCCGCTCGCCGGTAAGGCCTTTGACACTCTTCGTGTGCTGCTCGAGCGCCATGGAACGTTGGTCTCCAAGCGCGATCTCATGAATGCCATCTGGCCGGGGACCGCCGTCGAGGAGAACAACCTGGATCGCAACATTTCCACGGTACGCAAAGCGCTCGGAGAAACCGCCACCGACTCTCAGTACATTGAAACCGTCCCGCGCGTTGGCTATCGCTTCGTCGCCCCTCTATCCGCATCCGCGTCCGAAGTCCTGCGCAGCCCTTCTTCTCAATCGCCCGACATCTCCGCCATCGCCGTTCTCCCCTTCGCCGATATGAGTCCCGCCCGCGATCAGGACTACCTCTGCGAGGGTCTTGCCGAAGAAATCATCAACGCCCTGGCCCAGGTCGACGGCCTGCGCGTGGCCTCGCGCACCGCTTCTTTTCAATTTCGGGCCGCTGGCGCTGACGTTCGCGCCGTCGGCAATCATCTCGGTGTAGGCACTCTGCTCGAAGGCAGCGTTCGCAAAGCCGACGACTGCCTGCGCGTCACCGTCCAGCTCATTGAAGTCGCTTCCGGCTTTCACCGGTGGTCGCGCCGCTTCGATCGCAAACTCGACGACGTTTTCGCCATCCAGGACGAAATCGCCGAAAGCGTGGCCACCTCCCTGCGCGGCAATGTCCTTAGCCAGCACGAAAAGCAAGCCATGCTGCGGCCGCAGACCGGCGCCGCCGCGTATGAGTATTACCTGCGCGGACGTCAATACCTGCCGCGTTTGACCGAGCCGGACCTGCAACGCAGTGGAGAAATGTTTGAGCACGCCGTCGCGCTCGACGCCGACTATGGCCCAGCCTATGCCGGTCTCGCCGTTGTGCACGCCACGCTCTACGAGTGGTACGGCGCCAGAGAACAGGATCAACTCCGCGCCGAACGTGCCAGTCAGAAAGCCCTGGAACTCGCACCTGGACTGGCCGAATCCCACGTCGCCCGAGGCTTTGCCCTCTCCCTCCGTCAGCAATATGACCAGGCGGTCTGCGAATTCGAGCAGGCCATTCGCATTAATCCCAATTTCTTTGACGCCTATTACTATTTCGCGCGCACTTGTTTTGCTCACGGCGACATTCAGCGCTCCGCCGATCTCTTCCGCATGGCCGGCAAAATTCGCCATGAAGACTTTCAGAGCCCCATGCTCCTCTCGCAATCCTTGCGCATGCTTGGCCGAATGGAAGAATCGCGCGACGCCGCACGAGAAGGCATCCAACGCGCCGAAAGCGCGCTCGCTCTAAATCCTCGCGATGTTCGAGCGCTGTCGCTCGGCTCCGGCGCGCTTTACGAAGACGGCCAGAAAGAGCGGGCCATTGAGTGGTCGAAACGTTCTCTTGAACTACATCCCGACGACGTCGGCGCTTTGGTCAACGCGGCCTGCCTGCATGCCAAAGCCGGCCAGAAAGAAGCTGCTCTCGAATTTCTCGAACGCGTCTTCGCCTGCGGCTGGGGCAAACGCGACTGGGTCGAACACGATCCCGACTACGACGTCCTCCGCGACGACCCCCGTTTCCAGCAGCTCCTGGCCAAACTGAAGTAGTCACTCGATTACCGGAAACATTGAGAGAGCAGAGGTGATCTGTTTGGATTTTTTTCTGGACATTGCGGCGCGGTGTTCGCCGCCGATCTCGTTGCTGCTTCGCTTACGGGGAAATTCATCCCGATTGGACGTGGGGGAGGGAAAAGCAAAAACCCCTTGGTTCGCCTGGCCCTCGCGGTCACAGCTCTGGGTATTCTCGTCCTTGTGGCGATAGCCGTACAACACAAGCTGGGGAGGTAGGCCGAGGTCTTTCAACCAGCGAACTCCCTAATCGCGACAGTTCTACCGATTGTCACGCGCTGTAGTTCGCCACCACCCGCGCCACTTGCCCATTCGCTGACAGCTCCATAAACTCCGCCGTGCGTGTCCCCTTTTGATTTGTGTAGTAAAGCACCACGCTGTTTATTCCCCACAGCGCATCCTCAAGCTGAAAGTGCAGTTCCGGATAAGCTTCCAGTCCGCGCTCAAAGTACGCTCGCAAGTTTGCCTTTCCTACCACCTTACCGTCAGCCGTGCCCAATAGCTGCGCTGCAACCGGCGAAGTCAATTCAATCGCATCCGCATAGTGCGTCATGATCAAGTCCAGATCATGAGCGTTCCAAGCCGCGACCCAATCGTTAGCCAGCTTCCGAGCCTCGTCTTTCGTCATGGCCGTCTCCCCGTCATCATTCTCAAGTTCCCCCCTACAGATTACTCTCCCGCAACCAACCACTTCTCTCCCCCTACCACCGTCCGGCTGCCCGCGTAACATAGACGTTAGGAAATCTTCATGCTCTCCGGCGCCTCCAAAACCTATTCCCTTCGCATTCGCTGTCCCTACGGTGACTACGACGACTGGATCACCCTGCACGCTCGCTCCGAAACTCTCGAGCAACTTTCCTCTCAACCCTGCACTTTTGAATGTCCCACCCACGGCGCACAGCAGGCCTTTCCACTGGAAGGGATGGAAAAGCAGCCATCCTCACTCGCATCACAAAAAAGTTCGCCGATCTTTTCCCCTCCGCAGACAAAAAAGTCCCGCCGGGCAAGCGAACGCAAACCTTTCCATGTCCCCGTCGTTGTCTACGGCTGGAGCAAAGTCATTGGCTCGTTCCATGAGACCACCACCACGCTCATGTTCAACGCCAGCGGCACTCTGGTCAGGCTCAACACTCCTGTAAATCTCGGCGACAAGCTCTTTATCGTCAGCAAATTCACGCAGGAAGAGCAGGAAGTTCGCGTGGTGTTCGGCCAGCCGCATCCGCAAGGCGGCTGTGAAGTAGGCCTGGCGTTTCAAAAACCAGCTCCGTCCTTCTGGCGTAAAACACGCCGCAGTTCGCGCGCCGCGCAAACCTTTCGCGTTTTCGTTCGCGGCAATGATCGCAATGGCAATCCCTTTTCGCAAAGTTCCTACACCACGGACATCAGCGAAGACGGCGCACGCCTCGATGGCGTTGCTTATCTCACAGCGCCCGGGCAAGTAATAGAAGTGAAGCGCCGCTGGCACGGCAAAGCCCGTTTTCGCGTAGCCTGGGTCGGCCAAATTGGAACCTCCGAATCCAATCAGATCGGCATTTATAACGTAGATCCAGTCCGCCTTCCCTGGCGTGTCCAAGCCGCCGAGCCGCCACCCGCCAAATCCTCCAAAAAATCTTAGCCTCACGAATTCGAGAACCAATTGGACGCAAATTTCGAACTTCGCTACACTCGATTTCTGTGCCTGAACAAATCGCCAGTGCGGAGAATTCCGCCCGCAAAGAAGTTCCGCGTGACTCCGCGGATTCACTTCTCTCGCGCCTCCAACTATTAGGCTGGTCCGGAATTCTCTTCGCCATTCTGCAAAGTGCCTGCACCGCCGTCATAGCCATCAGCGGCGTCCGCGTAGCCATCGGCCTCAGCGCACTCGCCGCGGCGGCGGGCATTCACGCACGCGCAAAAGGCTTTCACCAGGACGCCATCCGCATCCCCATGATGCTCTTGGCGCTTTTCGGCTCGCTGATCAATCTGTTCGTAATTTGGAAAATTCGCCGCCTGCGCAGCACCCCCGCCTCGCAATGGCGTAAACAACCCCTCACGCGAAGCAAGCTAAACTCCGAACGCCTGCAAATCGCTCTGTCCATCCTCACGCTGATCCTGTTAACCGCCGAATGGATCACCCACCCCATGATCCACCGCGTTCCGTAAGTCCAGGCGGCCAACTAGCTCTCACTTATCCTTTGTACTCTTACACTCTTGTACGGTTTTCGCCTCTCAGTTCGCCGCCATTTCTCTCTCGAGCCGCTCATGCAATCTCTTGCTGAATCCCATCGGCAACTCAAACGTCCGGTCATCCGCGGTCAGCACCAGAATGTTCCTCGTCGAATCCAGAATGGCCGAACAAATCTCGCAATGCTCCAGATGCCGCTCGATATCCGCGCGCAATTCGGCCGTCACCGTATCATCAATGTAGTCGGAGATGTGTGCCCACACGTGCTTGCAGTTCAGCTCCATGGCATCCTCCCCCAGAATCCTTTTCGTGCCGGTGCGGTGGTTTTCAAAAACGGTACCAGCCGCTTCTGTAGCATCATCCGCGCGCGGTGTAGCCTCACCTTCACCATGTTTTCGTTGATTCCCAGTGCCGCCGCCGTCTCCGCGACATTCATTCCGTCCAGATCGCGAAACGTGAAGATCTGCCGATAGATTCCCGGCAACTCCGCCACTGCGTTGCGCAGCGCTTCCCGCAACTCCTTGCGCTCCAGCGCCTCCAGCGGAATTTCCCGCCAGTCCGTCAGCGGCGCCGGAGCAATCTCCTGCTCTTCGCCTTCGATTGGCTCGTCCAGCGAATCTTCCTTGGCTCGCTTCGCTCTGCGCAGCTTCTGCCGGCCCTCGTTCATCGCAATCGTCGCCAACCAGGTGCTAAATTTCGATTCGCCGCGAAACTTCCCCAGATGCCGGTAAGCATTCACCATAGCGTCCTGTGCGCCGTCTTCCGCGTCGGTCTCATTCCGCACGATCGCGAACACCGTCATGTACACCATTCTCTCGTACGGTCGAATCAGCTCGTGAAACAGCTCCTTCTCGCCCGCCAGGATGCGTGCGATCAGGCCGGCTTCGTCTCTTCCCACCGCTGCTGTAGCTTCGCCGCTCTTCACTGTTTCCCCAGCGCCCGTATCGTTCAAACGTGCGATTTGATTCAGTTTTCGGGCGGACTGATCGCTGTCCCTTATGCGAGTTCGTCAACTCCTAAAGGTTACTGGAACTTTTCCCAAGTGCCCCGCGTATCTCTACCAGACGCAGCCAGTCCGGCCATCAGCCCGGTCTGCTTCGCAAGCCGTCCTCGAGGAGGAATCTTCACATGAGCCAGCTTTCGCAACGTCCGATTTCAAAAAATTTGGCCCGCCGAGCTTCGGTCGCTCTCGCCGCTGCTTTGCTGTTCGCGCCAGTCGCGCTATACGCCCAATCGGTCAGCATAACCTCCGATTCCTCAAAGACTTCCGACCGTTGGCTGCATGTTCGCGTGGTCAGCACCGAATCCAAGAACGAGACTGTCCGCGTCAATGTGCCCCTGGACATGGCCGAAAAAGTTCTCCCCGCCATTAACAAAGACCGCCTCCATAACGGCAAAGTCCGGTTCAACGACACGGACATGAATGGTGTGGACATGAAAACTCTCCTCGACGCGGTTCGTACCGCCAAGGACGGAGAATTCGTCACCGTCCAGAGTAACGACTCTGATGTTCGGGTCGCCAAGCAGAACGGCTACATGCTGGTTCACGTCACCGAAAAGCATCTCGGCTCCGGCAAGGATGCCAAGTCCACGGAGAAGTCTCGCGTCGATGTCAAAATTCCCATGAAAGTAGTGGATGCCCTCTTCTCCGCCGGCAAAGATGAACTGGATCTCGTCGCGGCCCTGCGGGCCCTTTCCGCTCATGGCGACACCGAACTCGTCTCCGTCAAGAGCGACGAGAACACAGTTCGCGTCTGGCTCGACTCCAAAAATATCTCAGACTAAGGACTCGGAGACCAACCATGATCATCCTCGCTAAATGTGCGCTCGCTCTCACCAGCACCATTGTGGTCGCCGGTGTTTACACCTTCCGCGAAGGCGTCATCAAAGTGGACGTGGATGAGCACCGCGATGGCGGCTCGCACGTTCATTTCTGGGTTCCCGCTGCCGCCGTGCCCATGGCCATGCATTTCGTTCCCAAACGCCACTTCCGCGAGATGCCAGCCGAAGCTTCCGAATGTCTGCCGCTACTGAGAATTGTCACCTCGGAGCTTCGCCGCTACCCGAACACCACCTTCGTTGACGTACAAGACGGTCGCGACCACGTTCGAGTCGCCACCGTCGGTTCAAAGATCCAGATCGATGTCGTAAATGACGAAGAAAACGTCCACGTCGCCGTCCCCCTTTCCACCGTCAACGACGTCGCCAATCAACTAGCCGCCGACGCTCCCGGCGTTTAGTGCAACAGTTCATCCCACTTTTTCAATAAAAAAGTCGGCATTTCGCCCACCCTTTTCGTTTTTCGCAAACAGAGGCACAACCCACACCGCCTATTCATAACGCAGCGCCACCATCGGGTGCACACGCGCCGCCCGTCGGGCCGGGATCAAGCAAGCCGCTACGGCGACGACCAGAAGCAGCAGAGTGACTGTCACGTAGGTGAGTGGGTCACTGGCAGACACACCGAACAGTAGGCTGCTCATGAAGCGAGTGAGAGCCAATCCGATGACGATTCCGATGAAAATTCCGGACAGAGTGAGCTTTAGGCCCTGCACGATAACCGAATAGAGAATCCGACCACGATCCGCACCGAGCGCCAATCGAATCCCGATTTCACGCGTCTGCAGCCCGACCAGATACGACATGACGCCGTACACACCGATGAGCGCGAGAAGTAGGCCCAGCGCGGCGAAGATCCCGAGCAAGAGAGTTTGTGAGCGAGGCAAAGCATTCACCTCCGCGATGCGCTGATCGAGTGTGGCAATCGCAGTGACGGGCTGGTTTTTGTCGACGGACCAGATGCGCTCCTGTAGTGCCGGCACGAGCGCAGAGGGATCCGCCGCGGATCGAACCATCAGATAGACTCCGAAAATACGCGGCGTCTGGTAAAACGGCGCGTAAATCTGGGGCTTGAAATCATCTTGAGGGTCGAAATGATTCGTTTCGCGAACATTTCCAGCGACGCCGACGATTTGTCCCCACACCGGATGGCTCGAAGAAAAATCGGCGGAGAATCGTTTGCCAACCGCATCCGTGCTGCCGAAATATTTCTTGGCGAGAGTCGCATTCACGACGAAAACTGGTGAGTTTCCTTTTATATCGGCGTCAGTAAAATCGCGCCCGGCCAGAAGAGGGATGCCAAGCGTGCGGAAGAAGTCCGGCGCAACGCGATTGGTCAGTGCAGATTGCTGTGCATGCTTGGGATCAGCGGCCATCGCTTCGGTTTCGAACGTCGTTTCCGCAACTTCGTCGGACATTGGGAATACCAGTCCGGCGGAAGCAGCGGTTACGCCAGGAGTGGCGCGAGTGGATTCCAAAACCTGCTGAACAAAGACGATGGCCGGTTCAGGAGACGCGAAGCGAAACTTGGGAAAATCGAGGCGCAGCGTCAGGAGATGCTCTGGTTGAAAGCCGAGGTCGAGGCGAAGAAGTTGGTCGAAGCTGCGAATGGCTAGCGCCGCGCCGATCAAAAGAATGCACGCGAGCGCAACTTCGCCTACGACGAGGAGTTGACGCAGGAAGTTGTGACCGGAACCTCCGCCCGGTCCGCTGGTGGACGTTTCTCTGACGGCGAGGCTGAGATCACCGCCTGTGCTGAGCAACGCGGGGGCCAGCCCGGAGAGTAAAGCGGCAAGCAGCGAGGTGCCAACCGTGAACCACGCTACAGAACCGTCGATGCGAATCACCTGCAGCCGCGAAATTTCCGGTGGGAGTATGGAGCGGAGCGTTTGCACAGTCCACACGGCGAACGCGAAAGCGCACGCTCCCCCGGCGGCCGCCACCACGAGAGATTCTACCGCGACTTGGCGAATCAGAACGTACCGCGAGGCTCCCATGGCCGCGCGAATGGTGAATTCGCGCCGGCGCGCCCACCCACGGCCCAGGAACAGATTACTCACATTAGCGCAGGCGATCAGCAGAAGGAAACCCACGGCGCAGAGGAGAATGGCGAGTGGAGTACGCGCGTCGCCGAGCAAATATTGTTTAAGAGGATTGGCGTGGATGCTCCAGCCATGATCGACATCCGGGTAAGCGGAAGCGAGCCGAGCGGAAATCGTGTCGAGTTCGGATTGCACTCGGGCGACGGTGGTGTGTGGGCGCAGACGAGCGATGACCGAATACGCGTGACTCCCGCGATCGGCAAGTTGTTCTTCGGTCGGAATGAGCGGAGTGAAAAGTTTAGAATCCGTCGCGAAACCAAGGGCCGGCTCCGCCGCCATTACCCCGATGATGGTACGCGGTGTGGCATCAAGCGTAATGGTTCTGCCGAGAACAGCAGCATCGGCGCCGAACGTGTCTCGCCACAGGGAATAGCTGAGAATCACCGAACGGCTGCCGGACCGCATGTCCTCTGACGTGAATGTGCGCCCATAGATCGGGCCAAAACCGAGCAGCTCGAAAAAATCTTTAGAGACGGCGGTCGCCTCCAGGCGCTGCGGCTTGTCCACTGCGAGTTCCTTCGGCGAATCCTGATACACCGCGAGGGCGGCGAGCAACTTGGAGGAGTTCCGCAGGTCGGCAATATCCGGAAGCGAGAGTCCGAGACTAGTGAAATCGAAATACGTGCTCCGCGCGGAAATGTCCAGGAGTTCCGACGGACGCGAAAACGGGAGCGACCGCAGAAGTACGGAATTCACGACAGAGAAAATGGCGGTATTAGCGCCTATGCCGAGCGCCAACGTTAAGACGGTCACCGCCGTGAATCCCGGGGATTTGCGAAGTTGCCGCAGCGCGAACCGGAAATCGACGATCACAGATTGCAGCCAGCTGCCGATGCGTTCTGACCGCACCTGTTCCTTCACCTGCTCAATTCCGCCAAGCTCGATTCGCGCCGCCCGCTGCGCTTCCGCCGCAGCCATCCCGGCGCGCACACTCTCTTCGGTGAGCATCTCCAGATGCGATCGCACTTCCGCGTCGAGATCCGCCTCCACACGCTGCGAGAACAACAAATTCCGGAAAAAGCTTCGCGCCTTCACAAACAATGGCATAACGACCACCTCTACGGCGCTTCTAAAGCTTGAGCAATCGCCCAAGAAATGCGGCCCCATCGCTGGGTTTCGACTTCGAGTTGCTTCCGTCCGGGCTTGGTCAAACGGTAGTATTTCGCGCGGCGGTTGTTTTCGGAGTCTCCCCAAAAAGAGGATATCCAACCCTCTTCTTCGATTCGGTGCAAAGCGGGAAAGAGCGAGCCTGGCTTAACGGCAAAAGTGCCACCGGTGATCTGCTGGATTCTCCGCGAGATTCCCAGTCCGTGCATCTCGCCAGCGACAAGCGATTTCAGAATCAGCATGTCCAAAGTCCCTTGCAAAAGGGTCGTTGGTTCGGAGTTCAAGATGTATCTCCTATCGAGGCTCTATAGGAATAATATCGACCTACATATCGAGTGTCAACAGGAGGCGTCTGCCAATTCGAGCGACACACCCACTTAACCCTAACTGAGGACCAGACGAATGTCAGTCGAACGTAAGCGGCGGACCTACTGATGGTCGTAATGGTGTTGGTTGTTCACCCACCGGCAGTTGCACGAAGTACCAGCCCGTAAGTTACCGAGGAGTCGGTGCTGCTGGCGCTGGGGTGAGCCTTTCGTCTTCTTTCGCTGGCTGAAAATAAACTTCTTCAAACATCGAGCCTTTTTGCCACCCGGCTCGCTGCATGATCCCGCGTCCGTTTTCCACCATGCTCGGATGTCCGCACAGGTACACCGTTGTGTCGACCGGCTTCAAGCCCCACAAATCCGTGTATTTGCGGATCAAATCATCCACGCGCCCGGTCTCTCCTTGCCAAGTCGAATCTTCCCACGGACGGCTCACCGTCGTAACATACTTCAGCCAGGGAGCTTCCGCTGCATACTTTTCCATTTCATCGCGATACCCGAATTCCCAAGAGCGGCTTCCGCCCTGCAAACAGTAAAGCTTATGATTCCCCGGCATCGGCGAATTCCCGGACTTCCAGTCGCGATACAACGTTCTTGCGTAGCTCACAAACGGCGCAAGCCCCGTCACCGTCGCCAGCAGCAGGTGATTTGTGCGCCCACTTTTCAAATCCAGCGTGAATCGTCCTTTGGCAATTTTCCGGCAATACAGCTTGTCGCCTGGATACAGTTTGTACAGGTGAGGAGTAAGCTCGCCTTGCGGCACCAGCTCCAAGAAAAATTCCAGCAGTCCCTCTTCATACGGCGAAGATACGATCGAGTACGCCCGCTCAATGCGTCTGCCCTCGAAATCGAAACCCAGCGTCGCGTACTGTCCGGCCTTGAATTGGAATGGTCCCCCCGGATCAACTTTCACTAGCCACAAATCTTCCGACAACTCCCGCCTTTCTAAAATCGTGGCCTCATAGTGCTTGTCGCTAACCGGCGCCATGCGAATTTCGCTCATCCATTCCCTCTCTCACTAGTGATACCAGACTTTGCGCGAAGCATCTGGCAATTCGCACGCTCGCGGCGCAAGATTCATTCGTACGCCAGCGCTACCACGGGATCGAAACTCGCCGCTCGCAATGCCGGGTACACCGCTCCCGCCGCAGCTCCCGCCAACGCCAGCAACAGCGCCGCTCCCAGCCACCCCGGTGTAAGCAAAATCTGCAGCGACGGCGTGGTCTCCTTCAAAATCACTTCTACCAGAAAGGTCATCGCGATTCCGGTTATTCCTCCCAGCAGCGCCAGCACCAGCGTCTCCCCAAGCAACAATTTCACAATGTCCAGCCGCGAACTTCCCAGCGCCTTCAAAATGCCGATCTCGCGCGTTCTTTCCAGCACCATGGTGTGCATGTTCAAAAGCACCACCAGAAAGCTAATCACCATCCCCAGTCCCACCATGGTTCGAATGAATGGCTTCAATTCCGGCAAATTCGAAGAATTCATCAACGTCGTATACTCGGCCATGGACTTCACGCCATCGCCCGGCGCCACACTCAAAATCTGCTCACGCGTCGCCTCCACGTCGCCTTTGCTCCTCACATACAGCATCGAAACCCGCTGGTCCGCGCCAGTCATATCCTGCGCAGTTTTCAGCGGAATAAAATAACGTGCGCCCTTCCCGTGCGCCACGATTCCGCATATCGTAAAACCGTGATTCAGCAACGTGATCGTGTCGCCTACCTTCAAATGCTTCGACTGCGCAACGATATCGTCGGCGATTGCTTCATTTGCCGCTTCGAACGGCCTTCCGGAGCGAAACAAGAATCCTCGGCTCAGTGCGTTAAACCTTCGGTAGTCGATTCCGTACACCAACACAAAATTTTTCTGGTCCATCAACGTCAACGTCGGCGCCACTTCATCCACTCCCGGCAATTTCGCCACTTTGTCGGCTAGCGACTCCGGTAGCACCGCTCGCGAAAATGCTAAAAACATTGACGAATTCGGTGGCTGCACTAAAATATCCGCGCCCACCCCTTCCACCCGCTTGCCCCATTCTGAAACGACCCCGGTCGTCAGCCCGACAATCATCAGCACCAGAAAAACCTGAATGGTAATTGCCACAATGTTCAAGAAAGCCCGCATCGGACGAGCCGCAATATTTCCCCACAGCAATTGCGCCTGCGCAAACCGTCCTTCGAACGTTTCATCCATTCGTAAAACCCTTCATCGCGCTAAGTTCTGAGTTTTCAGCAGGCCGTAATTTCTTCCCATGAGCACAATCGTTGCCGAACTTCGCAAAAAATATTTCTCTTCCGTTAAAGTTTTGAACAGAAGTGTGAATAACTCTGTGCAAAAACCTGCGTCGCTTATACCTAACTTCCCGTATTCCAACAAGCTGATGCGGTTTGCACTGTTTCAGGGCAATCCCGCAAAATTATTTCCTGCGCTAGCTCTTAGTACCATTTCCTCGGACGGTCCAGATGTATTTTGATCACCGTTCCGGCGTCGCCCAGATCATAATATTCTCCGAACGTTTTCCAACCCTCGGCCACCACCTGGATCAAGACTTTCCCCAGCGGCGGATCGGGAATGTGCGCCGTTCCATCCCGGTTAGTCTTCACGTTCAGCGCATACTTTTTATCCTTGCGAAGTTTTCTCTCTTCCGCGTACTTCAAATAAACGCTGGCGTTCTCTACCGCAACGTTTTTTTCTCCGCCGCTCACTTCAATCGTCAATTTCTTGACAGTTGCCGCCGTAGGCGCGCCGCCTTCACTCTGCACTGGCTGTGCAGCTTTGTCCTGCGCCACGACACAGTCCATCACGCTGAGGCCAAAGCCCAACAGCATCGCCGCGCCTAAGATAGTTCGCCGCATACTCTTTGTCTTCCCAATCGTCCACGGACCCAATCATCGTCAAGGAAAGTACGCGCCTCGTCAAGACCGCCTGCTTTAGCAGGCCTCGGCCAGTTTCCCATCAACCGCTGCCGAAAATCGGCATAGGGGGAGCAGTCGCCTGCTCACCCCTGCCACAGTCGCGGTAGGGACGCGAGTTAACCTCGCGCCCCCCGCACAGATCCGTACGGGCAGGATTGCTGCATACGGCTCTTACCTCAGATATCTGGCGTTGAAGCGCATGGCAGGACGCGGGTGCAAAATCACAGCACTCGGGATCCACCGAGCGACAAGCGGACCGAAACGTTCCCAAGGCATCCGACTTTTCTGGCTCCGTCGTTGCAGTGCGCGGGACCAGTGCCAGACAACTTGGGCCCGAAAGCTCTGCAGACTATCGATGTTGCCGGGCACCGCATGGTAGTTGAAGTAGCCTTGTACCACGGACCTCAACCACTTCCCGACTTCGGCCACTGGCTCGTGCCAGCGCCGCCGAAGCTCCTCTCGTACGGCTTTGAGTTTTGCGGAGAGTCGCTTACGGATAGTCTTGCGATCAACCGAGAAGCCACCGGTTTTCCGGTTTTTCGCACAGATGTGCGTGAACCCCAGAAAATTAAACGTCTCCGGTTTGCCCTGGCCTCGCCGCTTTCGGTCTTCGGCTGCGAAGCGCCCGAACTCAATCAGGCGTGTTTTGTCCGGATGTAGTTCCAACCCGAACTTTCGCAGGCGTTCCTTCCATTCCTGAAGGAAGCGCTCGGCATCGGCTCGTTGCTCGAACCCCATGACGATATCATCCGCGTAGCGCACGATTATGACCTCGCCAGTAGCGCGGTGCTCTCGCCAGTGCTGTGCCCAAAGGTCGAAAGCGTAATGCAGGTACACATTCGCGAGCAGCGGTGATACTACTCCTCGGACGCAAAAGATAACTTCAGTTTTGAGCGCGTGCTGAGGTACCGATAGATGTGCCCAAAGAGGTACTTGCGGCGTGTCACATACGGTTGTGTAGTTGTGACTCATGGGACGAGCAACTACCCCGGAAAAAGCCGAGCGCCTCAATTACGCGCGCAAACTGCTGCAACGATTCGATTATTTGCCGGATGCTGTTGCCCGGATGGTGAAACGCTCTGGCATCTCTCCGCGACAAGCGTATCGCTATTTGCAGCGGGCCCAGCTCCTGGCCAAGCCGGTTCCCGTCGGCGATCTCAAGGTTGCTTTCACTGTAAAACTTTCTCGAGAACTAGTTCAGCGCCTTCGCGCTTTTGCGAACCGCACAGATTTGTCATTGAGCGAGATCGTGAGTCGGGCATTACATGCCGCTTTGCCGCAGAGAAGAAGGCGTGGCTAGGCGGCCTGCACTCGACGACCGCGCGCTTCAATTCGAATATCGCTTTGATCGTTTGCTCCCTCAAAAACTCGAGCAAGTCTACGAAGTCCTCGTGCCTCCCGTACGTCGATCGATTGGATCTGTGGAATTTGATTCGCTGCAGGAGACAGTAAATGAACAAACCAGCTGCAATTTATGCGCGGGTTTCCTCCGACCGTCAGAAGGAGGACCACACTATCGCCAGTCAGACAACAGCCCTGGTCGAATATGCGAAGACAAACGGATATGTGGTGCCGCCGGAATGGGTCTTCCAAGATGAAGGGTATAGTGGCGCGAGTCTACAGCGGCCGGGTCTGGAAACGCTTCGTGACCTGGCGGCACAAGGGCAAGTGGCCACGGTATTGATCTACTCGCCCGATCGGCTCAGCCGCAAATACGCTTACCAAGTGCTGTTGGCGGAAGAACTAGCCCGATGTGGAGTCGACATTGTTTTTCTGAAGTCGCCCTCCGGTGGCAGCCCGGAGGATCAATTGGTCGTGCAGTTTCAAGGAATGATTGCAGAATACGAACGGGCGCAGATCGCGGAACGGAGCAGAAGAGGAAAGCGGCACAAAGCGCAGCAGGGAGTGGTGAATATACTTTCCGGAGCTCCGTACGGCTACCGCTATGTGAAGAAGACGGACACTTCTGCCGCTTACTATGAAGTGCTGGAAAGCCAAGCCGGCGTGGTTCGCATGGTGTTCGAGATGTATACCAAACAACAGCTCAATATCCGAGCGATTGCGCGTTAGTTGAACCAGCGTGGAATTCCGACAAGAACAGGAAAAACGCGATGGGAGCGATCGACGGTATGGGGCATCTTGCGCAATCCGGCGTACCAAGGCACGGCCTGTTATGGAAAAACCGAACAGCGGCCGCGGCAACGCATCACGCGGTTGTTGCGTCAGGGGAATAGCATACCGAAACGTAATAGCGCAAATCACGAGCGTCCTCGATCGGAGTGGATTACCGTGCCCGTTCCGGCGTTGGTGAGTGAACAGACCTTTGCCTTGGCGCAAGAACAGTTGGAAAGAAACAAGCATCATGCACAGCGTAGAACGGTAGAGCCGACGTTGTTGCAGGGGATGCTGGTCTGTCAGCGGTGTGGCTATGCTTTGTATCGGTGTTCTGCACGCACATCTAGACGGAGGCTGTACTACTATCGGTGTATCGGCTCCGATGCTCACCGTCAACTCAAAGGCGCGTTGTGCACGAACCGACCGATCCGGCAAGATTACCTGGATCCCTTTGTATGGAATCAGATCATCCGTTTGCTAGAGGATGACACGCTGCTGCAAGCCGAAATCGATCGACGAAAAGAGGCCATAAGAAACACAGATCCTCGACGACAACGTCACGAAACTCTACGACGCGAACAAGTGCGACTCGGAAAAAACATCGAACGACTGATTACGGCTTATCAGGAAGGCTTGCTCAGCTTGTCGCAATTACGCGAAAGAATGCCAGAGTTGAATAAGAGAGCAAAAACGGTGGAAGCAGAGATTCAATCATTCAAGATCGGCGCAATGGACGGAGTGAAATACTTGCAGCTTGCTGAAAATCTAAGCGCATTTCGGGAAAAACTGCGCGAAGACGTTGGATGTTCGTGAGCGTCAACAAATTCTGCGACTACTGGTTAAAGAAATTCTGGTCGATACGCAAAGCATTACCATTCGCCACTCCATCCCGATCTCTCAAACAGAAAACAGTCCCACTCCGAGCGGATCGCCAACGTCCCAACTCATTCCCCCTGGCACCGCTCAACCAAGTTATCTTTTGCGTCCGAGGAGTAACCACCGCCCCTTGCGGAGTCCCCACTTCCGTTTTCGCCCAAGCCCCTTCCTCAGATACTCCAGCCCTTAGCCACTTTCGAATTAAGCGGAGTATTCTTCGGTCGGCGATTCGGTGCTCGATGAATTTGCCCAACCATTCGTGTGAAATGGATCCAAAGAAATCACGAATGTCGGCATCCAGCACCCAGTTCACTTTCTTCCGTATGAGTCCTACCCAGAGCGCATCCCAGCGCTTGATGCTGGCTTCGCCGGGGACGGAACCCATAGGAGAACCCCAAGAAGTCCTCTTCATAAATTTGGTTGAGGACCGTGACCACCGCGTGCTGAACGATCTTGTCCTCCAGGGCTGCTATGCCCAGGGGTCGCTTTCGTCCGTCCGCTTTGGGAATGTAGGTTCTCTTGGAAGGCTGCGCTCGATACGTTCCCTGGTGTACTCGACCGTGTAGATCCTCCAGTCGTTTATCCAGATCTGTTTCGTATTCCTTCCACGTGACTCCGTCCACTCCCGGTGCAGCATCTCGCTTCAACGCGTAGAAGCTGTCCAGTAGCAGCGGAACAGTCACATGGTGGAGTAACGCAGTGAACCGCGTCTTCCCTTCCCGTTTAGTTAGTACCGAGAAAAGCGCATCTCGTCAGTGCTTGATTTCCTGAAGAGATGCGGACTTTTCGGTACAAATCTCGCCGTTTCGCCAAACGCTTCCTCTCCTCAGCCTTGCACTCAAGATCGGGCATGGCGACACTGAAGAACGCCGGGCTGTCTCTTCTTGCCGAATTGAGACGAGCAGGGCGAAAATTCCCGGAATGTGATAGGTGCGGGTAGTGGAGATTTGTTCTCCGGGCTCACAATGATGAGCCGCGCCTGCTGGTCCTGATAAATCGCTCGGTTATGTGGTGAACCGTTTCGCGTCCCAAGTTTTCCGC
>WNFH01000126.1_pt1 | contig 39634 bp, 31 predicted proteins | sample 5400411 | NCBI WGS metagenome assembly WNFH01 (sample SAMN13153347, study PRJNA577476) | soil metagenome | isolation source: 200 cm saprolite under Douglas fir tree site 2 hole 3 | place: USA:California | collected 2015-04-18 | reverse complement strand
GTCGTCTTGCCATAGAAACGGTCGCGGATGTGCTGGTACCTCTCTTAACAGCTCCATCGCGTTCCACAGCGTTCAGGACAGCGGGCAGTGGCTTGTCGTTTAGCGGCGGCAACAAATCGGCTTCCCATATTTCCCGGCAGTTGCCGACGCCAGATATCATGGTGGAGCAGTGGTTGAGGGAAAGTGCGCAGCAGGCGAATCAAGTAATCTACCACTGCAATGCTGACTACGAAACCACTATGGCCAGCACGCTCACAGTGGCGATGATGTACAAACGCCACCTCTATGTAGCAAGCGTCGGAGATAGCCGTGCCTACCACTACAACGCCAACAAAGGCCTGCGCCGCGTAACCACAGATCACACTTTAGCAGAAAATCTGGTACATGCCGGTCTCTTTCAACCTGAAGAGGTGAATACCAGTCCAAAACGCGATCTGCACTATCGCTACCTGGGCCATGCCAGCCAGGTACCCGTTGACTTCTATCAATGCGATGTCGCCGTGGGTGATCTCGTCTTACTCTGTACCGACGGTCTCTGGCATATGCTGCCAGATGCCCGTTTAGGAGAACTATTAGAACAGGGCAAGGGCAGCGATCCACAGAAACTGGCTCGTTCCCTGGTAGATGCCGCGAATCTGGCTGGCGGCGATGGCAATATTAGCGCAATTGTGATACGAGTTCAGTAGACTACCAGTAACAGAAGGGAGTATCTATGCCCAAACATAATACGTCGCAGAATGTCCCCAAAGAAATGCAGGCGCGTTTCGATGAAATCACCCGGCTCACTGATGCCTTCAGCCAGGCCTATTTGAATGACGAGTACGCGCAGCTCTGCCGTCAGTTGACGGCGACTCTCTGTCGGAAACGTCCTTCGCCGCTGATCGGGGGCAAGGCCGCCACGTGGGCGTGCGCTATCATTCATGCGCTGGGCATGGTGAACTTTCTCTTCGACTCCTCGCAGACACCTCATGTCCCGGCGAGCCAGATATGGGGCTACTTCGGTCTCAGTTCGAGTACGATGCAGGCGAAATCCAAGCAGATCCGCGATCTCATGGATATGTATCCGATGGCACCGGATTGGACGATCCCCTCAATGGTCGACAAGAACCCACTGATCTGGATGCTTAACGTCAATGGGCTGATTATGGATGTGCGCCATGCGCCGCGAGAGGTTCAGGAGGAAGCGTTGCGCAAAGGGTTGATCCCGTATATCCCCGACAGGTGATGATCCATCTAGAAAAGAGGAGCAGTTGGAAAAACATCTGGTGGCTCTAATTACCGGAGGTTCACGCGGTATTGGAGCTGGGACTGCGCTGGCACTGGCAGATCACGGTTATGATGTGGCTCTTACCTACCGCAACAAAGCGGCACGAGCAAACGAGGTGGTTACAGCAGTGACGCAGCGCGGAGTGCGTGGTCTCGCCCTGGCCTGTGATATGACACGCTCTAGCGATGTCGAGCAGCTTTTTCATCACCTGAAGCAGTGGACAGATCACCTGGACGTGGTCATTCTCAATGCCTCGGGAGGAATGGAGCGAGACCTGGTCGAGATCGACCCGGATTACGCCATGCATATCAATCGAGATGCACAACTTCTGCTCATCGATGCAGCTCTTCCGCTCCTGGCCAGTGGAGGCGTGATTGTCTTTGTGACCAGTCATCGGGCTCATCTCTACGGGCAGATGAAGCAATTGCCTGCCTGTCAGGAACCCGTCGCCGAGAGCAAACATGCTGGCGAGCAGGCACTCCGCACACGGCAGGAGGAGTTCGCAGCCAGAGGCATTCGCCTGCTCGTGGTCACAGGAGATCTCGTCGAGGGCACGATCACTCCCAAATTGCTCGAACGAACTACTCCTGGCCTCATCGATCAGCGAAGGACTAGAATGGGAGCTCTCCCGACTGCAACAGAGATGGGGAAGGAAATTGCCTTGACGGTGATGGATACCAGCTTGCCAACTGGCTCTACCGTGGTGGTGGGCGCACCACTCCAGTCGATGCTTTCCCTGCAATTGGATGAACCTTGACAGCTTTCAGGTGTAGGTTTTTTAGGTGAAACCGCTTGGGACGGGAGATCATCGCGTAAGGGTGGGTGGATTCCGTAGGGGCGGGGGAGGTGTGGATGGGTGGTAGGGACGCTTGCGTCGCCCTGGAGGTGGGTGGGCTCAAGGGGAACAGGACGAGGGCGACGCAAGCGTCCCCACTCCTCATCCACTCTTCCCCCGCCCCTACGGGAAAACGCCCGTCCCTACCCCAGGGTGCTCTCAGGGGTAATAGCGATGCACTCTATGACTTTTCAGATGCGGACTTATTCTTCTGCCAGGAGCAGCCAGCATCGCAATACCTCAGCAACACTCCAGGCCTGGGCAAAGCAGCCTCCAGGTTTGTAGGGAGGCTCTGGCTCTGCCACTTCGCTGATCGTTCCCAGGCATGTATCCCATAGGTGCTGCACCAGGGGTTGCAGTAGCTTGCGTAACGCCGCCCGGTCGTTATGGACGCGCAAATGCACATCGATATATGGGCCAATCAGCCATTGCCAGACCGTTCCCTGGTGGTATGCTCCGTCGCGCTCCATGCGACCTCCATTGAAATGGTTGCGGTAGGCTGGATCGTGAGGACTCAGTGAACGCAAACCGAGAGGCGTGAGCAAATCCTTGGTCACTTTTTGTAACATACTGCTCATCTGAGCGTCGGAAAGCAGGTCGCGGGTCAGTGATGCCGCGAATAACTGATTGGGGCGCAGCGAGGCGTCATTCTTCCCCGCTATTCCTTCCACATCGATAACGTCATAAAGATAGCCCCCGTCCTCGTACCAGTAGCGCAAAGCAAAGCTCTGCCGCACCTGGGAGCGCAATTGACTATATTGTGTTGCATCGATGGAGAGTCTCACTGCCCAACTCTCCATATTGGTGAGCGCGCAGTACCAGAGCGCATTGACCTCGACAGGCTTGCCCCGGCGCGGCGTGACTACCCAATCGTCAACCTTGGCATCCATCCACGTCAACTGCACACCTGCCTCGCCCGCGTGAAGCAAACCGTCTTTAGGATCAATGCCAATGTTATACATCGTACCTCGCACATGCCAGGCTATACTGTCGCTGAGTACCGGGAAGAGTTCTTTCAGCAGTGACCAATCTCCCGTAATCGCCAGATACGAATCAAGGGCATGGAACATCCATAGCGTTGCATCGACTGTGTTATACTCAGGGGTCTCACCACTATCAGGGAAGCGATTGGGGATAAGGCCATCCTTTGTGAAGGATGCAAATGCTTTGAGCAGGCCGCGCGCCTCACTGTATCGCCCGGTATTCAGCAGTAGCCCTGGCAGAGAGATCATGCTATCTCGCCCCCAGTCCGTGAACCAGGGATAGCCCGCGATGATGGTTTTTCTATCGGGCGACAGGCGGACGCTTGAACTTCCTATAGCCGTATCTGCTACTTGCTCAGGTCGGGCTACGATGAACTGATCGGCGGCGACAACCAGGCGAGAGAGTACCGGGTCTTGCTGCGGGAGGTTCTCTATGCTGCGGTTGGCTGCCGTAAGAAGTTGTTTGGTACGCCGGTTGTGCCGCAGCAAGGCCAGGGCGACGTTTTCCTCATGCTGTTCTCCACCAAACCCGCCGTAGGGGCCCAGTTCATTGCGCCCCCGATTACTGCCTTTCGACCTGGCTGACCGGGAGGTAGATGCACCAGCCGCATTCGGAGAATGAAGCGAGGCCGCGTCGCTGCCAGAACGCATTTCAGAGTGTGTTGCGCCCGCCCAATTGATTGCGTCCGCACTGAGTACCAGCGTTACACGCATACCCGGGGTGATTTGCATTGTAAAATGCCCTGGTTGGTAGACATCCTCGTGGTCGGGCAGTCCGCGCTCTCGCTCGCGGCGATGTTCTACATTCCAATACCACACACCGGCGGATGTGAAAGAGGCTGCTGGGCCTGCTAACATTGAGATAGGAGCGGCATCCGTGTAGGCACGCACGCGACAACCATTGCCCTCGTTTTCCACCAGAAAATGCCAATCGGCTGATCCATGCGTGGTACTGTGGTAGTCGCGAAAGAGACAAAATGGGAACAGCCTCAGCTTCAATGTATGTGAACTCTTTTCGCCCTCCTCATCAAAGGCTCCGTGCAACATATACTGCACATAGGTCGTATTCTGCCCATATTCCATCCAGATGCGCTTCTCTAGCGTGAGTGTGTTCTCCAAATCATAGGTAAAGCAGGGTATATCCCCTTCCAGGGCGACGGTGTCAAGAAAGGTGTATCCCTGGGGGTCGATGGTGCCGTCGAGGTACTCATTCACCCCCAGTTTGAGGATATGCCCGTCGGGAAATTCAATCTCTTCATCGATCTTTGTTACCAGCACTGTGCGTTCAACCGGGGGACGGAGTGCCGCCACCAGCAGACCATGATAGCTGCGGGTCGTCGCTCCCACAAGCGAGCCGCTGGCGTAACCGCCCAATCCGTTCGTGACCAACCATTCATGATTGAGACCTGCCTGCACATCCGCACAAACATCCCGTCCCATATACAGGTTCCAGGCATTTGTGGGTGTACGATCTATCGTGCCAGTATCTTGTTCGCTGATCATGGCTGTCACTCCCCTGTGTTATGCGCCCTAACCTTCCAGTGCCTCTTTCATACGCTTAAGAGCCGTCTCGATGCGCTCATCGGGTGCGGTAAGAGAGATACGTACATAGCCTTCACCGGCATTGCCAAAATTCGTGCCGGGAGTGATAAAGACGCCTGTTTTGTCAAAGAGCCAGTTGGCGAAATCGCGTGACGTGTATCCCTGCGGTATAGCTGCCCAGATGTAGAGACCTGCCTGTGGCGTTCGTGTGTGCATACCTATAGCATTGCACCCTTCCACCAGCATGCTTCGCCGTCGGCGGTAGATGGCGTTGCGCTGCTCCAGCCATGACACGGGCAATTTGAGCGCCTCTATCGCCGCGTACTGCACGGGCCGGAACATGCCGCTATCGATATTGCTCTTCAGACGGCCAACTGCATCAACCAGGTCAGCATTACCAACCAGCATCCCTACGCGAAACCCTGCCATATTATACGTCTTACTCAGCGAATGTAGCTCAACTGCCACCTCGCTGGCCCCAGGAATTTGCAGGATGCTCATGGGGCGGAAATCGTCGAAATAGACCTCGGCATAGGCCATATCGTGGATAATCACCAGGTTATGGCGATGGGCAAAGGCGACGGCCTGCTCAAAAAAGCGGCTGCCGGCGCAGGCGGCAGTCGGGTTATTCGGATAGTTCAGCCAGAGCAGTCTCGACTTCGCCAGCACTTCGGCTGGAATACTCTCCAGGTCGGGAAGATAAGCATTCTGCTCCACTAACGGCAGCATGTAGGGCTGTGCGCCAACCGTCGTACTCGCGGTGACGTACACCGGATAATAGGGGTCGGGGATAAGCGAAATATCTCCAGCATTGAGCACGGCCGCCGCCGCATACGCCAGCCCCTCTTTTGAACCGAGCAGTGGGAGAATATCGCGTTCAGGCGTCAGGCGCACGTCGAAACGCCGCTTGAACCATGCCGCGATAGCCGCGTGCAGCGCACGCATCCCCCAATACTCCGGGTAGCGCGTGTTTTCAGGATTCTGCAACGTCGAACACAGCCGGTCAAGCACAACCTGTGGTGCGGGCAAGTCGGGATCGCCCATCGAGAGGTTGATCACATCGACACCGGCGGCCTGTCGTTCGGCTATTTTCTTCTTCGCGCTCGCGAAGTGATATGGCGGCAGGTTGGTAATTAAGTTGGATAGTTGCACAAAATACTCCTTATCATTTTCATTCGTCTATTATTATATCTTAGACATCCATCATTCGCATTTGTTACCATCCCTCCATGGCGGACCACCACCCCATGGCGGACGCAAGGGCCGCCACTACTATACTACGGCTGGGGCCGTCGTTCGCATATAGTAGTGGCGGCCCTTGCGTCCGCCATAGGGTGGTGCTTAATCCATCGTCTCGGCTTCGTACCAGTTCTTCCCCACTTTCATCTCAATCTTGATGGGCACATCCAGCTCGGCCACTCCCTCCATCAAAGCTTTCGTCAATCGTTTGACTTGCTCAAGCTCCTCGACTGCTACCTCGAAGACCAGCTCATCATGCACCTGTAAGATCATGCGTGCCTTCAATCGTTTCTCCTCAAGGGCGTGCTGAATGCGAATCATGGCGATCTTGATCAAATCGGCATTGCCGCCTTGAATTGGCATATTGATGGCTTCACGTTCGATGGCTTGCCGTTCATTGAAGGGCAAGGTGTGCATATCTGGAAAGAAGCGTTTGCGCCCATAGAGTGTGTTGACATAGCCCTGGATACGGGCCTGGTTGAGCGTACTATCGACATAGCCCTTGATGTTTGGAAAGGTCTCGTGATAGCGTTTAATGAAGTCTGAGGCCTCACTATTGCTCATGCCGGTAATTTGTGCCAATCCAAAAGCTGATTGCCCGTAGAGTACAGCATACACGACTGTCTTTGCCAGCCGGCGCTGATCCTTCGTCACCTCTGCGACAGGAATATTGAAGAGCGAAGCTGCTGTGATTGTATGAATATCTTCTCCCTGGTTGAAGGCCTCGATCAGGCGCGGCTCATGCGTAATATGCGCCAGGATGCGCAACTCAAACTGGGAATAGTCAGCGGTGAGCAGAACGTAGCTGGGATCAGCAATAAAGGCACGTCGAATCTGTCGTCCCACCTCTGTACGCACAGGTATATTTTGCAGGTTGGGGTTGCTCGATGACAGGCGCCCACTGGAAGCCACCGTCTGATTAAACGAGGTATGCACCCGACCGGTTACCGGGTCTAGCAGTGCCAGCAAGCCATCAACATAGGTTGATTTGAGCTTGGCCAGTTGGCGATATTCCAGCAGGTAATCGACCATGGCGTGTTTTCCCCGCAGGCTCTCGATGACATCGGCACTGACAGAGTAGCCCGTCTTGGTCTTCTTGCCTGAAGGCAGTTTGAGTTCTGAGAAGAGGATATCGCCGAGCTGCTTATTCGAGTTGATGTTGAACTGATGGCCCACGGAGTCATAAATCTCTTTTTCGAGCGCACGAATTTGCTCACCCAGTCTCGCCTCCAGCTCGACGAGAAAGCCAGCGTCAAGTGCGACTCCATACATCTCCATCTGTAACAGGACGGGCAAGAGTGGCAACTCGATACTGTTGTAAAGGCCTAACAGGTTGTGGCGTCGCAGCTCGTTTCTAATTGGCTCAACCAGCCGCAGCGTCATATCGGCATCGGCCCCCGCGTAGTCTGCCGCCATGCGAATGGGTACCTGCCCCATGCTGATCATTTTGCTGCCTGTGCCGATCAACTGCGAGATGGGCGTCATCACGATCCCCAATCGCTGAAAAACCTGGTCTTTTAGCCCCAGCCCGCGTCTCCCAGGGTCCGTTAAGTAGGCTCCAACCATCGTATCAAAGGCCAGCCCGCGCAGCGTGATACCGTTGCGGGCCAGCATCAGCATATCGTACTTGGCATTGTGCATATATTTCTGTATCGTGGCGTCTTCAAGGAGAGGCTTCAACTTCTCCAGCACATATTTTAGTGGTAACTGCACGCCGGGATCCGTAGGGGCCCGATTGATCGCGCCCGCGTCCTCCGTAGGGGCCCGATTGATCGCGCCCGCGAGCTCGATCGTCGAGATGTGTCCAACAGGGATGTAGTATGCCTCGCCTGCCGCCATGCTGCACGATATGCCCACCAGTTCCGCGTGCCATGCATCATCGGAAGTTGTCTCTGTGTCAAAGGCAAAGGCCCCCGCGTCATACATGCTTTTGATCAGCACCTGCAGTGCCTCTTCGCTATTCACGATCAGCGTATTGGTCGCTTTCCCTGCTTTCCCCGTTTCCTCATCCATAAAATGAAGGGGAGCCTCTGGCGGTTGTCCGGGAATGCTCGCAATGCTTGCAATGCCTGGCAGGCGCAATCTGAACGTTCTCCCGATCTCTTGTGCTGGTTCAGTCGCCCCAAAGAGATTCAACTGGTAAGAGTCATCCGGCCTGGATGCCCTATCGATCACATCTCCATCCGTACCTGCGCCGCTATTGTCCCGCTCAGCCTTACTGGATGGAATGAAATGCATCGTGGCAGCCGAAGTTGGAGGCGCAGGTGGTGCCATAATGGGCACCACGCCAACCGGTTGGGCCAGCAACAAGTCTTCTTCCTGCTCCGGTATCGGCTCCGCTTTCTTGCGCGTGGTTGCCCCCGGTGTACTATCTCTATCGAGGCCAGTGGCCTGGCCTGCTGTCTCTTCATCTGGTGAGGATACTCCCAGTTGGCGGAAGAGCAAGAGTACTCTCTCCACCATGGTGCGAAATTCCAGTTCACGAAAGACTGCCAGTACCTTATCGCGGTTCACCTGCTCGGTGCGGCAGGCCTCCAGGTCCAGTTGCACAGGCACATTTAGCACGATGGTGGCCAGAAATTTAGACTGTCTGGCTTGTGTACTATGTTCAAGCAGCAACTTCTGCTCTTTGGGCTTTAACTCATCAACATGTTCCAGCACACCTTCCAGGCTACCATAGTCAGTAATCAGCTTGCTTGCCGTTTTCTCTCCAATGCCGGGTACCCCAGGGATATTATCTGATTTGTCGCCGACCAGCCCCTTGAAATCGGGCAACTTCGCGGGCACTAAGCCGTAGCGTGCCTTCACGGCTTCCTCATCATATTCCGTGATCTCGCTGATGCCCCGTTTGGCGACCTTAACGATGACATGCTCGTTGACAAGCTGCAGGGTGTCCATATCTCCGGTGTAGATGATAGTGTCAACTCCCTGTTGGGCCGCCTGTACCGAAAGCGTGCCCAGCACATCGTCGGCTTCAAAGCCATCTTTCTCGTAAATGGGAATACCAAAGGCCAGCACTACCTCGCGGATACGTCCAAACTGAGGCCTCATATTATCCGGCAACGAGGGCCGGTGGGCTTTATATTCGACAAATTGCTCATGTCGAAATGTTGGGGAAGGCCGGTCAAAGGTCATGGCGATATATTCGGGTTTCTCTTCTAACAGTGCTTTCATCAGCATGGAAGTGAAGCCAAAGGTAGCATTGACATGCTCTCCACTGCTGTTTGTCAGCGTTTCTGGCACGGCATGAAAGGCGCGGTGAACCATCGCATGTCCATCAACCAATACCAGCTTCTTGCGCCTCGTAGGGGCCCGATTTATCGCGCCCGCTGACTCCTGGTCTCCAATGTGTTGTGTTGTCATAACATATTTCCTTTTAACGCTCCTCAGGGTATCCCATCCTACGCCAATACGCGGTAGCTTCCCCTGGTGCCGCCCTCCCATACACACAGGCTGGCACTCGACGGCCCATCTGTGGTGGAGTTGATCATAGCAAAAATGAGTTGCGTCACATCTCGCAGGGGAACCCGATCCCAGTCGGGGTGACGTAGCCACTCCACCAGCGCAGCATTCACCTCACCGGGGGCAGGTAACGCCAGGCGCGTCGTCCAGCTCGCCGTATTCAGATAGCTCTGTGCCCCATTGCCTACCGTCTCAATGCGCACCATATGCGTATGTCCCGCGATAGCATAGCGCAGCTGCGGATCATTGTTCAGAACTCCACGCATTCCGGCAGCCACTCCTTCTCCCATTTGATAGATCGTTGGAGTACAGATCGCCGCCACCGCTTCAACCAGTGGCAGGTTCAGAGCCTCTGGCAGCATAGCAAACTCCATCAGATGGTTCGCCTCAACCTCGCTCCCTTTTCCCTCTCCTGCTTCATCCCAACTTTCACCCTTGCGTGCCGCCATCTCCTGCTGAAAAGCCACAAAATCCATCATGGTATGTTCAAACAGCTTTGTCAGCACCTGTTCTTCGCCCTCTGCCAGGCCCGTCAACGCCCGCCGTGGCTCAGAGAACAGATCCATCGTCAGCTTTGCCGTCTCAATGACGATCTCAGGGTTCAGCAGGCAAAGCAGAGCTAGCTGCCGCATCGTATTCATCGACGGCTCAAATCGATCGAAATAGGCGTACCTGATACTGATCGGATGGGCCGCATGTTGGAAATAATGTGAGCCAACCGGTAACATAATCGTCTTGGGATCAAGCTCCACAGGCTGTCCATGTTCATCCCATAGTCCACCCATAGGCGAATTCCAGAAATCGTAAGCATTGCCGTGTTCAATATACACATCCCGCATCGGGCGATAGAAGCGCGCCGGGCAAAAGAACACCTTCCCTTCCACCTGCTCTCCAACAATCGCCCTCCCAAGCTCCCCGCGCACCTCCTTAAACCGCAACTCCAGATCGTGATTCCCTGTTATGAAAGTCACCTGGTGTCCCGTTGGACCAATAAATTGGCGCAGTGCCTCAAGGAATGGGCCATGAGCTGCCATAATCTTGTGCAGTTTTGCCATAGCTGTAGAAACATCACTGACTCCCTCCGTGTCATAGGGGGCGGTTGCCAGGAAATCAAAGCAGTCACCATTGATAATCAGTTCAATATCGTCGGCCCGTCCCAATGGCCCGCCAATGCGAGTCGCCGCTAGAAGCCCCTCTAATGCCGCCTGTTGAACGTCACCAAAACTATCCAGAATAGCATGACCATCGGCCAGGTGGAGATCACTAATAATGAGTTTTATACTGGACATCTGAACCCTTTCTGATGCCTATTCTAATCGTATGATAGCAAATAGGTTGTGTAGCGTACGCTCTTTGTGAATTGTCAGGCAATGTTCGCCACTTTCCTGTATATTGCATTTTAATATGTTTGTGCCGAGATGTATAGTATAGTTAACTGGCAAGCAGTGTTGTAACTTTTTTCTGTTGTACCGTCTTATGACTACAGGGAGTTATCATCGCTGCAAAAAATGCGCAAAACACTGCCGTTTTCATAATGCTAGTGTAACACCTCTCGGCACATTCCGAGAGAGATAATCATCGTAGTTTCTTTTGGAAGAGCGCGTATCTCTCTATTGAAGTTTCGCTTCCATGGTGCGAGGTACATGCTCACATACACATAGGAAAAGGTGTATACATTATGGCTCGTCGTAGTGCCACTATGATCGGCGTAGGAGATACTGCTATGGTAGAAGATATGGAAGAACTGTTGACTGTGCGTGAGGTCGCCCGTCGTTTACGTGTAGACGACACCACGGTGCGGCGCTGGATTAAGAGTGGTGCCCTGGAGGCAATCACGCTTCCTCACCGGGGTCGCCGGCAGGCGTACCGCGTTAAGAAGTCAACCCTGGATGCCCTGCTCAAAGGTCCACAACTGCCTGGGTAATAAATTTTCAATCGCTGATGTTTAACAAGCCAGTGCAACAATTGCGCAATTGTTGCACTGGCTTGTTAAACATCAGCGATTGAAGGCTTTCAATACCGCTTGTTGCTCTTTAAGATGTGTGGTGATGGCCTCTTGGGCCATATCTATATACTGAAAACGAGACCACTCCTCTGAAATGGTGATTTTATGATTCGTACCTTTCTTTCAAAGAAGATAGAGAGAGGATAAGTTATCCGATGAAAATAGCAATTACTGGCGGCGCAGGGTTTATCGGTTCCCATCTGGCAAGGGCGTATCTGGATGCCGGTCACGATGTGCTGGTGATTGACACATTAGTGAATGGGTCGCGCAGCGCAATTGATGCCCGTGCTCGTTTCTATCAAATAGATATTCGCGATGGAAAACTCCAGAAACTTTTACAGCAAGAGCGTCCCGACATTTTGAGTCATCATGCCCTGCAGCGCGAACACGCTGCTTTAGCTCTGGAAGAGCTATCAATGGCTGATGCTGATGTTCATGTCCGTGGCCTATTGAATGTGCTTGATAGCTGCGTCGGAGCATCGGTCGCTAAAATTATTTTTGCCTCTGGTGGCAACAGCCTCTACAATCAACTCGACCCCGTAAGGGTCGCACATGCGGAGGATCATCAAGCACCTCTTGCTGATTCCCCGGGCCTGGTACCTATCAAAGAAGATGCGCCGCTCTGTCCCCAGCGACCTTACGACATCAGTAAGGTCGCCGGCGAATGGTATGTCCGTTACTACACCCGCCAGTATGGCCTGGCACACACCATTTTACGTTATGCCGATGTGTATGGTGGCCCGTCAGGTGGCCCAGATAGCCACTTTGCTCAGCATCCCCTGAACTATTTTGTACATATGCTGCTAGAGGGGCAGCGTCCCACCATTCGCGGTGCGGCAGACGAAGTACGTGACCATATCTATATTGATGACGTGATTAGTGCCAACATCTGTTCGCTAGAGCGAGGCAAAAATCAGACCCTGCACATTAGCTCAGGGCAGGGCTATACCTTAAAGGATCTCTATGCTGTGGTCGCGCACGCGCTCCAAAGCCAGATCGAACCGGTCTTCATCTCCAACTCCCTGGTAGAAGCAGCGTCATGTGTGCTAGATAACACACTCGCCCGCCAAATCCTGGGATGGCGTCCCGCAATCGACCTCACCACAGGGGTACAGCGAACCATTGTAGGGGCCGCACCTGGTGCCCAATTTATTGCGCCTTCCGTCGTTGCCCCTTCCGTGATTGCGCCTTTGCTCGTCGGAGCTCGATAGTATAGTAGGGATGCGATTGATCGTGTTCCAGGAGTCGAGGAATGCCATTCCTCGACTCCTGGAACACGATCAATCGCATCCCTACTACTGTTGCAGTCCACTCACCACGCGGGCGTATTTCTCGGCCAATGCCTGCGCCTGGTCATCGGAAACAGACTCCGCAACTACATGGAACAGCGGGCGATCGGCATCGGGCAAGACCAGCACCCACTCTTTGCCGAGATCGATTTTGATCCCGTCAATTGGTTTTGAACGCCGCTCGCGGTACTGTTCGCTCAGAATACGCATCACCTTCCCCTTATGCTCCCATGGACAGGTCACCCGCGTACTGCTCAAATAGTAGGCAGGCAGGTCATCCACCACTTCTGAAAGGCGCATCTGGAAGGTTGCCAGCAGTTCTAGCAGTTTCGCGATCGCCAGCATGCCATCGAAGGCTGGATGCAGGATAGGGAACACGAAGCCTCCCTGACCATCGCCAACCAGTCCGACGCCATCGCGCCCGGCAGCCGTCATCATCGCATGTCGTAACACCTTGGTGTGTTGAATGTTGCCATCGTAGCGTTTGGCAATATGCTGTAGTGCGCTGGGAGCCGTCACAGGAGCCGCCACCGTACTGTTGCGATGCTGCCGCAAGAACAGGCTCGTCATCACCGCCAGCATCTTCATGCCATCGAGTACGCGGCCTCGATCATCCACTACTGAGATGCTTTCTCCTCCCTGGTCTATGCGTATGCCCATGTCGGAGTTTACACCTGCAGTAATAGTTGCCAGGCGTTGCATATCTTTGTCAAGCTCGTCTAATGTGCGTGAAGGGCGTGTTTCCTCCGAACCTTCATTTAGCACAATCACTTCGCAGCCCAGGCGGTTGAATATATCCGGCAACAGCTGCGGTGTGCTTCCATGTGAGTAATCTATCACCAGTTGAAATTTGCGCCGACGGATCAGATCGTAATCTACTACCCTGGAAAATCCAGCGAGATAGCGGTTGAGCACATCTGTATTTTTCAGCACCTCAATAGCGCCAACCTCATCCAGGTAGACACGGCGGAAATCTTCACGGAAATACAAATTCTCGATCTTGCGCTCTGTGGTCTTGTTAATATCCAGCCCGTGCTGATCGAAGAATTTGATATCCACCACACGCTTATCAAAGGGCGAGAGCCGTACATGTACGCCGCCCACCGCGTCGGTATTGCGAATGTAGTATCTCGCCACCGGTATCGGTACCTGGTTGATATCATTGACGTTCACGCCAGCCGAGGGCAGACCGGCATTCACGCCGCGCTTAATCATGCGCGATGTGCGATGCGAGTCACGATTGAGGCAGACATTCGACCCTTTTGGCAGGATGGCACCATAGGCAGCACCCAGGCGGGCGGCAAATTCGGGGGTCAGATCGACATTGACCAGCCCGGTGACACCGAAACGGCTGAACAGTCCGCGGCGTCCCTGCGAGCCCCAGATGATACTGGTGTTGACTACCGCCCCCGACTCGATCTCTTTATCTGGCCATATCTTGACATTTGGTTGGACAATCGCCCCTTCTTGAATGATGGAGTTATCGCCGATCACCGACCCCTCAAACATGACCGCTTTGCTCTTGATGCTGGTGGATGACCCCACCAGGGCACCGCGCAATTCGGCACGCTCTCCTATGTACGAATTGTTCCAGACGATGCTGCGATCAACCTGCGCGCGCTCATCCACAACGGTGTAGTGACCAATGGTGCTTGGCCCATGAATGATGGCTCCCGCTTTGACCTTGCAGTCGTGAGCCAGGTAGATCGGCCCGTAGAGTTGTGCCTCATCCGCGATCTCCACCCCCTCTTCGCACCAGATGTTCCCACCAATGTTCTTTGCCGGAATCTCAGCTTCGACTCGTCCCTGCAAAACATCGGCGTTCGCACGCATATATTCAGGGAGGTTTCCCACATCACACCAATAGCCGCTGTTGGCAATATAACCATAAAGAGGATCGCCATTTTTCAGCATCATGGGGAAAAGTTCCTGGCTGAAATCAAATTGCTTGTTTTTCTCGAAATATGAGAAAACCTTGGGGTCGAGCACATAGATACCTGTATTGATGGTATCGCTAAAGACTTCACCCCAGCTCGGTTTCTCCAGGAACTGCGTGATGTGGCCTTGCTCATCGGTAATGATCACGCCGTATTCCAGGGGATTAGGGACGTGCGCGAGCATGAGGGTAGCCATCGAGCGCTTTTCCTGGTGATATTTGATGATGTCTGTTAAATTGTAGTCCGTCAGCGCGTCACCACTGATCACCAGAAATGGCTCGGTAAGCTGGTCTTCCGCGTTCTTCACGCTCCCCGCTGTCCCCAGCGGCACATCTTCGCGTGAATAGGTAATACGCATACCGAACTGCGAACCGTTGCCAAAATAATCTTCGATGTTGCTCGCCAGATACTGAACAGTAATTACAACTTCCGTGATGCCGTGGCGTTTGAGAAGGTTGAGGATATGTTCCATCACTGGTTTGCCAGCGATAGGAACCATCGGCTTCGGGCGCCTGATCGTCAATGGTCGTAGCCTCGACCCTTCCCCACCGGCCATAACAACCGCTTTCATATGAGGCCTCCTTGTTGCACGAGCCTTTCCGGGCTTCTCTTCTATGAGAAGCCTGGATAGCTTCCGATAATGAAATAATGAGAGATGTCGAAACGGCGTAGCACGCCATGCCACGCCGTCCAAACTGCTATGCTTGCCTGCTTACCTGGCGACCGCCAGGAATTCACTTCTCCACAAGCAGTATTGTACTACATAACCTCAGGATGTCGCAAGAACTACAAGGGTGAATCTCATGCAACTTCTACCTTACAGCGGCAAGAGGGCCCCTAGCTTTAGCTGTGGGGAGTTGTCACCAATCACTTAATCGACCATGTTCGACAAGCCAGCGCATGAAACGATGATAATTCGTCTCTTCCGTCGCAAGTCTCTCATCATACTCTTCGCGTAATTGAATCAGTCTGCTGGCCTCCTCTACCGTGAAACCCTCATCTAGGAGGGCATCGATGAGCAGGTCTATGTATTGCTGCATATGCAAAGTCCTCCCTCTAGTTAACTATCCAGACAGATGAACAAAGATCAACTGAAAAGAACACATTACAAGAAGAATGTGGTTAGCCACATATACAAGTTTTCACCCCACCTTCTGCGGCGATAACTCCTGGTGAGTCTGAGATCCTTCGTTGCACTCAGGATGACAACACCGAATGCGGCTACAACACCGAATGCGGCTGCCTTCACCATTTCCCGAATGCGGCTGCCCCAGGCTGCACAGCCCGTGGCTGCGCTCCAGCACTGTCATGCTGAGCACAGCGAAGCATCATCTGGGTGGCAGATTTTGTGCTGGAAGGCTATGGTGCCGCTCCAGCACTGTCATGCTGAGCACAGTGAAGCATCTCTGTGTCCATCGGGTTTGGTTAACCAGCATATATCGCCATGTACCGTCATATGTCACCTATATTAGGTTATGATATAGGTGATGCAAACGTTGACTGAAACGAAACAGGATAGTATGCACTGTACATGGGGACGCATAGGTTACTTAGAGATTACATGGAGCGTAGTGTAGCAGTAACTCGTCTACTTCACTACCCTCAAAGATGCTACTATACAAAGTATAGCACAAAAGGGAAGGTTTTTGCTAGGGGGAAGCACAGAAAAATTATTGAAATACTTCGAAATACACAGTAAATTGGGCGAAAAATGCGCGTATTTCGGACTATCCAACCGAAAAACAGTGAGTTATTCGGACTGAATCAAATGAGCAAGTATAAACTATTGCCTTACTATCTAATGACCTTACTGTCCTCCCCATGACTCATTGCGAATGTAATGCATAATCTCTGCCTCGTTATCATAAAAATAACTGATGGCGTCATACACCTGGGCTAGAGAGATACGCTGACTATTAGCTATATCTTCAGGGTCCTGGCCCGATTGGAAGAGAAGGATGATATGGCGTACACCGGTACGGGTACCTTCAACGATGGGTTCCCCTCCGTAAATAGCGGAGTCCCGAACGATATAGGGATGTGCGGTGCGTTCAATTGTCATGGCCTTGTATTTTTTCCTTTCTTCTTTTGTTGAAGTCACGTTGTTTGTAATCTAGTGTAGTCCTAAGTAGGCTCATGCGTCAACTACTATTTTGTGAAGGAGTGTTCATCTTGCGTGGGATTAGACATCAAACTGCACAGTTTGATGTCTAATCCCACGCAAGATGAACACTCCTTCACAAAATATTCACAATCATAAACATCCACTAGCCTCGCTTGCCAGGACATTCCACAGGGTGCTGCCGCTTACCTGCTTTAAGTGAATTTTCAGAAAAGGCTTGACAGCATCTGAAATGCAATGTACAATAAGCGCAACGAAAGGAGGTGGTGTGTAATGAACGAACGTAGTCGCTGCACAGGCAGCATAGTGATTTCCCACACCTTCCAGATGAGAGGTAGCCGGCGGTAACGCCGCTTCAAGCTCACTGGTAGGTAGTATTAATGCTTCTTGCCTGTGCAGCGTCCCCCCAGAGTGATGGCGTCAGTAAGATTTGCCTTCACTCTGGGATTTTTATACATATGTTTGCTCTACAAGTTAGTTTCAGGCCCAGCAAACTGAAATTAGCGTTTTCCACGGCGCGTATTACACCGGTTCAAAACTTCTCGCTTGATTGGATCGCGAACGAAAATTCTTCTTATCTTTACTGGCTTCCGATGTGATTTGATACGTAGGTTGGATTGAATGCTGTCAGGCTTTTCCTCTGAGAAAAAAGCACTTGATGTTGAGCAGATACAACGTCAATTAGAGACCCGATTTTTCGGGATTGAGGATAAGCTAATTTACCTGCCAATTGTAGATTCAACAAACGTAATTGCTATGCAACTGGCCAGTAAACGGCCAGACGAGGGGGTGGTGGTACTTACCGACAGTCAAACTGCCGGCAAGGGCAGGCTAGGTCGGCGTTGGGTGGATGTGTTCGGCTGCAATGTACTTTCATCTACATTGCTCCGACCTCTTTTCCCGCTTCACCTCCTGGTGATGATTGCCTCGCTCGCTGTCGTTGACGCAATTGCCGAAACCTGTGGAAGTTTCGCAACTATCAAATGGCCCAATGATGTACTGATTGGGGAGCGCAAAGTTGCTGGTATTCTGATTGAAACCAGCCATGACCGGAACGGTCAACTTGTAGCTATCCTGGGTATTGGTGTGAATGTCAACGGTCACATCCAGAACTTACCTGTAGGGGCGTCCCTTGTAACCTCTCTTTCTTCTCATGATGGAGACGGACATCAGGGAGTGCCGCTACCACAACAGACAGACGAGACAGCACAGACCTCGCTGATGGCGACAGCGACAACCCTGGAAACAGAATGTGGACATGTAGTGAGTCGTGAGGCATTGATTGCCCACCTGTTGCGACACATCGAAACGGATTATCTAGCGTTGCAGCAGGAAGTCAGGGACACCTTTTCAATGGCATTGGCAGATGCGCCAGCCTCCCATTTAATGCGGGAGCGATGGCGTAGCCAATTATCAACCCTTGGCCGCTCTATTGTGGTGCGACAAGGACAGACCGTCACCGACGGTATAGCGGAAGATGTGGATGATAACGGAGAGCTGTTACTTCGTCGTCATTCCGGTGAACTAGTCAGAATTACCTGGGGAGATGTAGGATATCCAACCGGGTGATTGTCTCTTTTGCTCTCATCATTCATGAAGGGCAGGAGAGATGAACAACATCTGGCAAGAGATGCACGGAGCGTGCTATCCTGGTCAGAGTATTGAAGGGAAACAGAGATGGAGACACAAGACGTATTTCTGACGAACGACGGACGCGAACATGCCCTGAGCCAGTTGGAGCTACTGCGCACTGCTGGCCGCGCTCAAGTTGCCCAGTACCTGCATGACGCCAAAGAGTCCGGCGATGTCATCGACAACGCAGCCTATGAAGAGGCAAAGAATCAGCAGGCGCGTCTCGAAGGGCGCATCCTCGAATTAGAACAACTCGTGGCAAAAGCTAAATTGATTAGCAAGGTACGCACAGATGTCGTTTCCCTCGGCTCTGTCGTACATCTACGCAATAGTGATGACTGCGAATATCACTATACACTCGTCGGATCCTATGAGGCAAAGCCAAGTGCCGGGCTGATCTCTAACGAATCTCCCGTGGGGAAAGCACTGTTGGGCCATAAAGTAGGTGACCTGGTGTTTGTCTCTACGCCCGGTGGAGTGAAGGAGTATACCATTCTTTCTATCGCATAACTTTCCCAAGCAGTAGCAGCAATCGACCGACCTGCGGCCCAAAGAGTGAAGAGCCGCAGGTCGGTTTTTGTGTTTGTTGGGAGGGCATTCTCATGTCTATTCATGGCATCAAAACAGTGTTACAATTAGCTGGAAAATTTTGTTGGAGGAAAAAGAGGACTCATATGGTAGATGAACGGAATATGCGACTACAACGCATGCACACACTGCGGGAACAGGGTATCAACCCCTACCCAAACCGTGTGAAGCGCACACATACAATCGCGGAAGTGTTACAACACTTTGATGAGTGGCAAGGAGAGGAAGGCTCATATACGCTGACAGGACGTATTCGCCTGTTGCGCGAAATGGGCAGGGCCGCTTTTGCCCAGATCGAAGATGGCACCGGTCGCATACAGACCTACTTTCGCATTAATGAAATTGGAGAAGAGGCCTACCGGGCCATCAAGCTCTTAGATCTGGGCGATTTTATCCAGGTCACTGGTTTTCTCTTTGTCACACGTACTGGAGAGCGCACCTTGCATGTGCTGGCGTATAGTATTCTCTCCAAGGGACTGCGTCCTCTCCCGGAGAAGTATCATGGGCTGGAAGACAGAGAGATTCGCCAGCGCAAGCGGTACCTTGACTTGATTGCCAATGGGGATGAGGCCAGGAACGTCTTCGTCACGCGCAGTCGTACCATTACCGCCATGCGGCGTTACCTGGATGAATTGGGCTTCCTGGAGGTCGAGACACCCATGCTGCAACCATTGTATGGTGGCGCTACCGCTCGCCCATTTATCACGCACCATAATACCTTAGATCGCGATCTGTATCTGCGTATCGCCGTAGAACTCTATCTGAAGCGGCTGATCGTGGGTGGGTTTGAACGAGTCTACGAAATTGGGCGCGTTTTTCGGAACGAGGGCATTGATCGCAGCCACAATCCCGAATTTACCATGATGGAATGCTACCAGGCCTATGCTGACTATCAGGATATGATGACGCTGGTCGAGGAGATGATCCATTTCATCGCTTTAGAAGTGAAGGGCTCGCCCCGCATCACGTACCAGGGACATGAAATCGACCTGACACCTCCCTGGCCACGTATACGCCTGCTCGACGCCATCGCGGAGTTTACAGGTATCGATGTCAATCGCTTTCCCGACAAGGACAACCTGGCTGCTGAAATGCGTGCCAACGGCTATGAGGCAGACCCCAGGCTGGGTTGGGGTCGCCTGGTTGACGACCTCAAGGGAGCGATGTTCCGCAGGGGTATACCCGCGCTGCGCCAGGCCATCTTCCTGACCGACTATCCACGCGATATCTCTCCACTGGCAAAGGATCATGTTGAGATACCCGGCCTGGTTGATCGCTTCCAGCCATTCATTGGCGGCCTGGAGTGTGGGAACGCCTTCACGGAGCTGAACGATCCGCTGGACCAACGTGCGCGTTTCGAGGACCAGATGCGCCAACGCGCCGCGGGCGATGATGAAGCCCAGGTCTTAGACGAAGATTTCATCGAGGCTTTAGAGGTAGGTATGCCTCCTACCGGTGGCCTTGGTATCGGCGTCGACCGCCTGGTAATGTTGATGGCCAACCAGGAATCTATCCGCGATGTCATCCTCTTCCCAACCATGAGAAAGACTGCCGAGGAACAATAATAATGATTTTTTGTGGTGGTGCGTGTGGACGCAGTCCACACGCACCACCACAAAAAATCATTCGGGGCCGCAGGGGACGCGAGAAAGCAAACGGCGACTCTTAAATGGTCCTGGGGTTCTACTTCAACATACTTGACATTGCCTATCTCTAATGCTATAGTTGCTACTGTTAACAGTAGCAAGGGCGCTTAGCTCAGCGGGAGAGCGCTTCGTTCACACCGAAGAGGCCACTGGTTCGATCCCAGTAGCGCCCACCTCACCGTATTCACCTGCATCTTATTTCATATTGACTTGACGTAATTCCAACTACACCTTACACTGGTATTAAAGGATCCCCGTAGAGTATTCTCGTATGTCACATCTAACGTACTACTATCAAATGGTATACCCCATTTCCAACGAGAGACGCTCTATTAATCACTGGCTTACAAAGCGACTGGCTGAATGATTATGGCACATAATTTTGAGGCTCAACGTCAATATCTCATCTCTACTCTACGTACTGCTGGCTTGCACGATGAACGTGTGCTCTCGGCTATCGCCGCTATCCCGCGGGAACTGTTTGTGAACGAAGCGCAGCGCAGCATGGCTTATGCCGATTGTGCCCTCCCCATAGGTATGGGCCAGACCATTTCACAGCCATTGATGGTCGCCATGATGACACAGGCTTTGCAACTCAATGGACAGGAACGGGTACTCGAAATCGGCACCGGCTCTGGCTACCAGGCCGCCATTCTGGCATGTCTTGCTACCCATGTCTTTAGTATTGAACGACACCAGCAGTTAGCATACCTGGCCGCCCATCACCTCCTGGCGTTAGGACTATCCAACGTTTCGCTCTTCGTTGGCGATGGCTCGCTCGGCTGGCCAGACGCCGCCCCCTATGACCGTATACTGGTCACCGCCGCCGCACCTGAGATACCTTTGCACTTTTTAGATCAGCTTGTCACATGGGGCATGCTGGTAATACCGGTGGGAAGCCATGAACGACAGGATTTACTCGTTGTGCATCGCGCACCGTGGGGGCCGGAGATACGTTCATTAGGTGGCTGCGTCTTTGTTCCTCTCGTCGGCGAAAAGGGATGGAGCGAATAGACGGGTGAGTGAACATATAAGAAGATCAGAGAAAGTTGCCCTTTCTCCCAAAAATAATAGTATAATAGTATGAAGGTAGAATTTCTTAACTACACTACCATGCAGCAGGACTATTCAAAAGTTCCCGTTAGAGGGAAACGATGGTATAGTAGTGGCTGCGCTTGTGCTAGCAACCTCAGCCATGTGGAGGTTTCATGCCAATTGCATTGACCAGCATACACATTACGAATCTGCCAGGCCTGGTGGCATTCCTGATCTTATGGATTGTCCTGTTCGAATGTGCCCATTTGCTGGTAACGCTGCTGCGACATGGCCCGCTCATCGGGTGGGCCGTCAGTCCGTGGGGGGTGACAGTCATGTTTCTACACGAACCCTCTACATTATACATCTGGCTGAACGCAATCTTTCCCGCCCTGGTATCAGGTGTCATACTCTTTATCGGGTTTTTTACCTCCCTGGCCCCCATAGCCCTCCCGCGCTATCCCCTGATCGAGATCATCGTGATTGCGGGTGGTGTTCTCCTCACCAGTACCGTTGACTTCTTCAATGCCCTGCGCGACCTGCGTTATCCATTGTGGGGAGAAGCACGCATCCTGCTCAGCATACAATCCCTTCGTGCGAGCTGGGCTACCATCCACTTCACACCCTTCGGCCTTTCCTACTTGCGCGATCGCTTTGGCTCTAACCCCACAGACCTGTTGCAGGTAATGTGACGATGCTAGCTTGTTCTCGGTGTACGGGGAAGTGTAAATGAGAATGTACAGCCAAGGCCCTCATTATTGGAGACCCAGATTTGACCACCGTGCCCTTCAATAATTGCCTTCGTCACGTATAAACCCAGGCCAATGCCCGCATATTGGCGGCTGGCAATATTGCGCACGCGATAGAAACGCTCAAAGATGTGATCGAGGTACTCGGAGTTTATGCCTATTCCCTCGTCAACAATGCTCACAAAGTAATCGTCTTCCCGCTCCTCTAAGCGTACCGTCACCTGCCCGCCCTGTGGAGAATATTTCACAGCATTATCCAGAATATTTCCCACGATCTGGCTGATGCGGTTTTTATCAGCCACAATTTGCGTGTCCATCGCCTGGATATCCAGAGAGATAGTGTGTAGTTCCGCGCTTGTCTGTGCAGATCGTACACATGCGGCAAGTATATCGACCAGGGGAAAGCTTTCAAATTGCAGGCGCAAATTCCCCCACTGTACACGTGAGAGGTCAAGCAAATCGTTCACCAATCGCTCCAGGTGCTCAGCCTGGCTCTGCACAATATAAAGGCTACGTAAATCTAGAAGTTCAGGGAGTTCAGAGGCAGCAGGAGTGCTGCTCTTTTCCGGTTGCCGCTGCTGTACCTTACGCAATCGCCGTTCAATACGCCGCACAAGATGTTGCGTATAGCCTTTAATGGCAGTCAGGGGAGTACGCAGTTCATGCGAAACAACCGAGACAAATTCATCTTTCAGTTTTTCAATCTGCTTATTTGCCGTGATATCGTTCAGCACAGCCACTACACCAACCGGGCGCACCTGCGCCTGGCTGTCATCATGGAGCGGAGCCGCGCTAATGCTGAGGGTCAGGGGAATCGTTTCGCCACTCTCACCGGCAATCAATTCCTGGTTCATCACGGTCTGCCCGGCCAATGCCTGGTCAATAATTTCCGCGAGTTTGTAGAGCCAGTACACGTTGCTGGCAGGTGCCAGTTGGCGCAATGGAATATCCTGCTTGAGATCGACCTCAGCTTGTGCCAGCAAATGCTGTGCGGAGTAATTGAGCGATGTAATCGTCCCCTGTTCGTTGGTGATAAGTAGACCCTCAGCCATGCTGCTGATAGTCAACTCCAGGCGTTTTCGATCTGATTCAGCCTGCCGCCAGAGTGCCGTCTCGCGTTCACGCAGGCGGACGTTCTCTAACGCGACTGCTGCATAGTCGGCAATCATGGTTGTCAGTTTGAGCAGGTCGGTATCGAAGGTACCTGCACGTTCATCGAACAGGCTCAGCATGCCAACTATGCGATCCTCAACGGTGAGGGGAATATTCAGACATGCGCCTATCTCTGTTGCGCCGACCATATGCTGTTCGGGCGCATAAGAGAGTTCGTCCGGGGCATCCAGGTAAGAGGTGATCGCCAACTCCTCTGCACTCACAATGGGAATGTTCATTACTCTGGCGGCACTGGCGATACGCTGCACCATGGCCTGAAAAAAAGCTTCGCTGAGGGGATAGCAGGGGATGATGAATAACTCGTTGATGAATAACTCGTATGGATCACCCCTGAGCAGAATGGAGCAAGCCGCGAAACTATACAATTCTTGTAATGCAGCCAGCAAAGCGCGGTGTACCTGGAAGCGATCGATAGCAGCTACGAAGCTTTTCCCAATAGTATTGAGGTACTCCATTTCCTTGCGGATAGCTGCTAAGCGATCTCCATTCTGTGCATGGGAAGAGCGGAACGCGCTTTCGGCTAACTTTATCTCTGATTGCACGCTGCTCTCCATGAGTATTTCCTATTGCACCTATTGTAACTGCTCTAATTGGCGCGTCACCTCATCATAGATCGGTGGCGCAATAAGATCGCCGGTCAGTTCTTTCAGACCGGCAAAGCACTCCTGTAACAAGGCATCCAGGCCAGCAGCCAGCTCTGTCGGGGTAACTCCAGAGAATTGCTCGTGCATGAAGGCTGGGGTGACATCAGTGTAGGGCATCTTTACAAGAAAATGAAGAAATGGATAAGTGCTCATTACTTTTCTGGCGGCACCCTGTACCAGGACACGGGTTGTGACTTTCCCTAAAAACGGGGTAACTCTATCGTCAATCAACCGTATGACCTTCAGGTACGCATCTGCGACCTGCTCACGGGAGACGGAAAAGGAGTGGTCAGACATATGTGGCATATGTTTCTCCCTTCACTGTTTCGGCTTCTTCTCTCCGTAACGTATTATAGCATAGTTCTATGGTAATTTGTAAGTGGGTAGTACTAGTTTTTACATTCATATAGGTCTATAGCTGTCTCTCCCTAAAATAGAGAACGGTTACGAGGCCCATATTGTCACAAAGCATGAGATAGTCTATGTACTCACGGAAAAAACGCAGCCATGTGGCCCACATGGCTGCGTTTTTTCCGTGAGTACATAGACTATCTGGGTGCTAATCCAAAGAGGCGTGCCAGCCAGAGGCGAAAACCACGTAATGGGGGTTTCCCGCTAGCATCCATACCGCTAGCCATCTCAATCAGGCGTTGGCGACCGGCCTCTTTCCGGGCTATAGCCTCCTCGGCCACATCCTGTACAGCGTAACGTTCGCGCTGCTCATCGATGGCGCGAGCGAAATGCTCAACACGAATCAGGAAGCGCGTGGCGGGCAATGCGGGTAGAACCTCTTCCTTCACCGTCTCCCCCGGCGGGACACTGGATACTTCTTCTCCCTCGGTTGCTTCAGTGATCTGAACTCGTCCCGCGGTAAGCTTGGGGGCAATCCAATCGCGCAGAGCCAGCAAGGAGGCACGTCGACAGATGGCCTCAATATCCGCACCACTGCGTCCTGGTGTCAGGCTTGCCAATTCTTCCATGGTAATCTCTGGCACAATTGGCTTGCCGCGTGTATGTACCGCGAATATGGCCGCCCGTTCCTCCTCGTTCGGATACTCCAGTTCTACAACCAGGTCAAAGCGGCCAGGGCGCAGCAGCGCGGGATCAATCAGGTCTGACCGGTTGGTGGCTGCCAGGACGATTACCCCTTCACGCCCTTCGATGCCATCCATCTCCGTGAGCAGTTGTGCGATGACTCCATTGTTGTAATTTCTGTCCATATCACCAGAACGCCGGGGGGCAAGCGAGTCGATTTCATCAAAAAAGACCAGACACGGGGCGGCCTGCTTGGCATGTCGGAAAACTTCGCGTACACCCTTTTCAGCTTCGCCAACCCACTTGGAGAGCAACTCAGGCCCTTTAATCGAAATGAAGCTGGCCTCACACTGATTCGCCAGGGCACGCGCTATCAGCGTCTTGCCTGATCCAGGAGGGCCTGACAGCAGTACACCGCGTGGTGCCTCAACTTTGGCATTGGCATAGACCTCTGGAAAGCGTATGGGCCACTCGACGCCCTCGGTGAGCATGGCTTTGGTCTTCTCCATGCCCCCGATATCGTCCCAGGACGTTTCGCTGACCTCGACATAGACCTCGCGCGTCGTCGAAGGCTCGACCTCGCGTAAAGCGGCCTGGAAATCCGCCATCGTAATATTCAGGTTGATCAGCGTCTCGTAGGGGATGTAGCCCCGCTGGTAGTCGATATATGGCAAGACGCGGCGTAGAGCGATCATCGCCGCCTCGCGGCAGAGGGCTTCCAGGTCTGCTCCAACGAAGCCTGGTGTGAGTTGGGCCAGGCGTGGAAAGTCGATATCGTTTGCCAGGGCGGCATCTTTACTGTGGATGCGCAGTATCTCTGTACGCCCGCGCACATCTGGGACGCGCAGCCCGATCTCGCGGTCAAAGCGTCCTGGACGCCGCAACGCCGGGTCAAGTGAATTCGGCTGGTTGGTTGCGCCAATCACCATGACCTGGCCACGCGAGGCCATGCCATCCATCAAGGTCAGCAGTTGTCCAACGATACGCCGCTCCAGCTCTCCGGCGTTCTCGCGTTTCGTTGCCAGGGCATCCAGCTCGTCAATGAAGATGATACTGGGTGCCCGTCGCTGTGCCTCCTGGAAAACATCGCGGAGCAGGGCCTCGCTCTTCCCATAGACGCTATTCACGATTTCTGGGCCATTAATAATCGAGAAAAAGGCGTTGGTTTCTGCTGCCACAACGCGAGCAATCAGCGTCTTACCGGTACCCGGAGGGCCATAGAGCAGCACCCCCTTTGGCGGTTCAACGCCCAGGCGGTCAAAGACGGCGGGATATTTCAACGGCAATTCGATCATTTCCCGAATGCGCTGGAGTTCCTTGCCCAGTCCGCCAATGTCTTCGTAGCTCACCCGTCCGGGTGCGCCTCCGTGGGCCGCACCCCTCGCCTGGGCCCTGACAACGGTTCCCTGTTGTACCACCACTGCTTCTGTGTCTGTCACCGGCTGTGGCAGTACTGGCGGCATCGCCGAGTTGAGATCGCCGGTGCTGCGCTTTTTCTGGACGGCGTAGCTCGGCGTGGCGGGAGTTGTGCCAATTATCAGAAATTCGCGTGGAGCAGTACCGGGCGTTCCTACCTGTAGCAGGTCTCCGATGGTGACTGGCAAGCCTATCATATAGCGGGTGATATATTGCAGGTCGCTCTCTTGAATAGGTGCTCCCCCGCTCAATGGTAAAAGTGTGATCTTCTCAGCGGTCTTCACCTTCGCCTTCCGAACCGTAATGCGTTCGCCCAGGCCTGATGCGCTATTCTGCCGAACCTTGCTATCCATCTGGATCGTCTGCTGTCCGCGCTCCACAATGGCACTCGGCACAACTTTCGCCGCGGTAGTACGCGACCCCGTAATCAGAATGATATCGCCCGGCTGGCAGCCCAGGCGTGCCATATCGCTTGGGTCGATCCGCGCCACGCCACGCCCCACCTGAAACCCCTCGATGACCACGAGTTGCAGGCTCTCAACCGTTCGAGATGTGGTGTCCTGCCCATTATTGCTGGCATTTGCTGCCGGAAGTTTGCCGGTAATTCTCTTTGTGCCCGTTAGTGTTGCATCAGTGCTGCTGGTGCTGGGTGACTCCTCCATGTGCTCCTCTTCCTTCTCTATCTGATTGGTTGGTGAGTTAGTTAGTTGGTTAGTAAATGAAAATTGATATGTTTATGGATAACATACCACATCTACGATGGGAGTGGGGGAAAGTTGAAGTGAAGCTGAATGGATATGTGCGTCTATTGCGGCTCCTTTAGTTCTATGGTATATTCGGGTTATAACTACTGTATGTTTCCATCGACCGTGGAGTGATAGAAGACTCTCTTTCCTTGTTAAGAAAGGCAGGGCTAATATGACAACAACATCTGATAGACTGCCAGCTGTCACTTCTGCTGATAGTGTCTCAGGACCAGGGCAGGGGTACTGGACCTACAAAGAGTATGCGGCTCTACCAGATGATGGGCATCACTATGAGATTGTGAATGGAGTCCTTTATATGACCCCTTCTCCTAGTATACCGCATCAGAAAGCTGTCTTGCGGTTTTCCCTACACCTGTTTAATCATGTCGAAGCTTTAGGTTTGGGACAGGTATTTGTAGCTCCCTTTGATGTTGAACTGGCTTCTAATGTGATTATCCAGCCAGATGTAGCCGTTGTCTTGAATGCAGGCCTTGAGAAAGTCACAGAGAGTCGTATTATTGGCGCTCCTGATCTGGTAGTTGAGGTCGCTTCACCCAGTACTGCAGGATATGATCGGCGTGTCAAACAAGATGCTTATGCACGTGCGGGAGTGCCAGAATACTGGATTGCTGACCCTGTGGCTTACACTGTCGAGGTACTGGTGCTGGAAGCTGGCTCCTATCGCTCGCTTGATATCTTTCGAGGGCGGGCCAAATTACCCTCCAAGGTGATAGCAAACCTTCCAGTACGTGTTGAGCAATTCTTTGCTTCTAACTAACGCCCACCCCATTCAAAATGCGTAACATTTATGGGGGAGATCGGATGCTTGATCGCGTCTAGTAGTTGTCGGGTATACTGTCTTAGCCTTGATTGAGATGCTGGCTGAAATAGCTCTTGAAGACGTGTACACCTTCCTGGCCCATGACAGCTTATGTAGCTCTGGGCTGGTTTGGCCCGTTATCAGGTTTTTTCTTCTCTTTCCAGGGCTTCTATTAGGGTTTGCTCTAGTTCGCTCATTTATTCGTCTCCCGTCTCCTCGAGGCCTGCCACAACGACATCCCCGTGGATGCCATAACGAATGTTGTGTAACGGCACATAGCAGAAAAGCCCGGAATCCAGGCCTGGACTAAGTTTAGCACTTTCTCATTTTATATCGTTACACAACTTTCGGTACGGCATCACATTTTTCAGTGTCTCAATAAGTTGGGCTACTCCTGTAGTATATTGTGTAGCACGACAGTCGATGTATTGGGTACGTCCCATGCCTATTGGAACGCTATCCATCCACTCTTCACCTGCTATCCATATTGGATATACTGAGCGCCCACAAACCCTTGCTACATTTAGTTCGTCTGGTACTAAATTTGATTGTCTTGAATTACGAGAAGCGATCAGCACTACAGCGAAAGATCGATTAATAGCATCGCGGATGGCTTTTTCCCAATTTCCATCTCCTGGTGTTAGCCCTGTACGGTCAATCCAGGTGTGGATACCTGCTTTCTCCAAATCAGCAGCCAATTTTTTTGCGAAATTTTCATCAGCATGGGCATAAGAAATAAATATATGTTCTGGTATGGAAATGTCGGTCATGGCGGTACTCTCCTATGAGTCTGTATTCCTCTTCTCAATCACCTTCGCCACCTCATCAACTCCATACGTATGAAACAAAAACTGGATCAAGCGCATCCTCGCCGTTGGATGCCACAAAATCTTACTGAACAGCTTATCCACCACGTCTGTCAAATTGGTTGACACAACAGCCAGTCTGGATGCTTCGTCCGCATCTCGTGCCTTTGTCATCCAATTCTGCCTGACCTCTTCGGCGGTTAGATCGACCTTGATGACAGTAATTGCGCCTACGGCAAGTACAAGATACTCAACATTTAAGGAAAGCATCTTGATGCTTTCTATCTTACTGGTTGGAATAGCAAATTCTTCATCCAATCCTCGGATAGTACATGCAAAGAAATCTGCTGCGTCGGATTGTGAAGGCCTGTCTTGTCTACTAACGCCAGGAGCATTCATTGCCTCTTCAAACGAGGCTGACCAGTGGTTTGGGTAGAGTGCAACTGATAAAGAACGTTGCATCAATACGATTTGCTTGTCCTTTGTGACCACGACCCCCTGAACGTTCACGGGAGCAGGAATGAGGCAGGCCCCATGTGAGGTTGAGCTGTAAGTAAGTGCCGTATTCCCATACTTCTGTCGTACAGATACCTTTGAACCATCAAGGGCTGTCAGGAGAGGCTCGTCAAGAAACGGTGTGAGACTATAGTAGTCATAGAAGCTTAACGGGGCTAATGTGATTTCAAGATGAGTTCGGTCAGTGAACATTGGAGTGTAAGCAGCCAACCGGTAGTGAGAAGAGTTAAAAAAGTTTCTTTCAACCTCTGGCATCTTTTCCTGTCTCAACTTCTCCAGGTCATTGGGAATAGGAAGAGGAGTATTTAAAACAGTGGCTTTGATATCCTGTAGATTCCACCCTTCATAATTCTTGCTTTTGGTGAGGAGAATGCAGTCATCAACTGCAAATCGGTCAACATTAGCTTGTTCCATAAGCCAGAGAGCATTGGGTGATGCTAACGCATAGAGGTTATTAGGAGAGGAAATTGCATTTATATCTTTACCGTATTGATATCCCACTACAAGTCTTCCTTCTTGGGCCGCTATATAGTGAGCCTGCACTGCTGATGCAGTACTCAGTTCTATTGGACCCTGCTTGTTTTGCAGCTTGCTCAACCGATTCTGAATTTCTCTCAGAAAATTGGCATACTCCTGCATTTTACGCTTCAAATTTGGCAGTGAACTACTTGTACTCAATTCCACCCATTGGGCTAATTGATGAAGACGCTGCTCATAAATGCGTTCCAGTCGTTCAAGGTTGGTTGTTTCTTCTGAAGAACCAAGAGCTATAGGGGGTGTAAAACCTAGCTGGATCTCTTCAGCTTCCGTAAGTAATGATCGATCAATGCTTGCTAGTTCTAAATATCGTTCTGTCTCCCTTATGGATGTGCAGAGTATCTCAGCAAGAGCAATCACCAGTTTGCGCGCCGGTCCTTTGAATGGTTGAGGAACTTCATTATTTTCTAAGCGTGAAAGTGTACTTCTGCTGCTGTCAACAAGCTTTGCCAGTTCATCCAGAGAAAGTCCAATACTGTTACGCAGGTTTGATAGAAATGCTCCAAAATGTTTCATTTCCCACATTTCCCAATCTATCGTAATGATGCTATTGACGATATTTTAAACCTTCTCACTTCTTCTCAGAAGTTGCCTTATATTCCCAATATTCTCAGGTAAACTTCTGGAAGAAGCCAAAGTGCTTCTGGACTGCCTGTGGTGACAGACAAGCGTGATAGTGCGACTGCCATCGCAGGTAGTATAGCATGTCGTAATCAGTCTCACAAGAACGGATCGATGGCCCGGTTATTATTGTTGAGTTTAACTGCTAAGAGAGAGGCTTTTTCCATGAATCAAAGTGAAGTTGCTCGTATCCGTCGTCAGCTTGAGGAGGAGTATGAAGCGATGCAGCGGGGTATGACAGGTTTAGCCGTGGGAACAGCGCGACACAAGTTTATCCGCGCACGCATGGACCGGGTCGAAGGCTATAAACAGCAGCTTAAACAATTTGTGAGCGATGCTGAAGCCAATGAGATTGTTGGCGCAACTTATGTGAAAGTTATGCGAGATGAGTCAGAATGAATTGACCAACATACGCCGCCAGATAGAGACAGCGTATGAAGCGATGTTACAGGGTCTGGCGGAATTAGCTCCAGGAAAGGCGCGTGACGATTGCTACCGTATATATACGGAGCATGTTGGTCGCTACCAATATAAACTTACACAGTACGTGAGCGATGCTGAGGCTGCTCAAATTGTATGCGCGGCTTATGAGAAAGCTTCGCAGAACAGAAAGCGAACGGGGAGTTAATCTCATGGAGAGAGAAATTCCGGTGGAAGACGTGCTAAACAACAATATTATTTGGATACTCACGTATTTTGACGGCTTCAGATATGGGCGGTACCCCTTTGTTGCACTTACAAAAGAGGATGTAGTGCATCACACGCAGCAAATACTGGCGTTTATGTTATATGGAGTGACTGATGTAAAGCTGCGCCCCTACCCTGGAGGCTCCTCAATGCCATGCGTGCCATTACCAGAAAATCCAGAAAATGGCGAGCAAATGATGATAAAATGGTAAGCTCGTGATATTGTATCAACCCCTATTAACTGCTACAATGCGAAGTATAAACTGCTTTACGCAACGTTAATCTTGACTCTTCAGGTCGCATTTCTTGTTGAATCCTCACTGCCTGCGGCAGTTCGCAAAGGTCTTTGTGTAGTGTTGCTGGATGGTGACTCTGGGTATTGCTGCCGTAGGCAGCAATACCCAGAGTCACCATCCAGCAACACTACACGGTTGGTAAAGGGAAAAGAAAATGACAAAAATTTCGCGCCTCATCATCACCGTATTTGCTCTCCTGGCATTGCTCCTTCTGGCCACGAAGGGCGTCGATGCGCAATCTTCTCATACGCAATCTCCTAATAGTGGGACATGGAGTTTCACCGGCAGTCTGCATGTTGCCCGCTCTAATCACACGGCGACACTGCTATCCAATAGGCAGATACTCGTCGCCGGCGGTCTGGACAGTTCCGGTAATATCCTCACTTCGGCGGAACTGTACAATCCGACAACGAGGGTATGGAGTTTTACAGGCAGCCTGAAGGTTGCCCGCCAGAACTTCAGGGCGACGCCGCTCGCTAACGGTGAGGTTCTGGTCGAGGGAGGGATAGATGCTACTGGTGCTGCCCTTACCTCAGCCGAGCTCTATGATCCGGCGACGGGCACATGGAGTCTTACCGGCAGTATGAATGTTGGACGCGAGAACCACCAGGCTGTACTGTTAAACAACGGTATGGTGCTCGTTGCCGGAGGGGATACGGGCACACAGGATAATCCTTTCATCCATGCCCTCGCCTCGGCGGAGCTCTATGATCCAACGGCGGGAACGTGGAGTCTCACCGGTAGTATGCATCTTCAACGCTTTAACCAGCCGATGCTTGTGCTGCCAAACGGTAAGGTACTTGTAGCTGGCGGTGATGATGGTGCTGGTGAATGTTGTGTAAGTTCAAATTTGCCCCTCTCACCTTGCTTTTGCCCACACTCTTCCAGGCTGGCTGAACTGTATAATCCAACGACGGGAACGTGGAGTTCTACCGGAAAGATGGCGGTTTCTCGCGTTTTCCACTCGGCCTCGCTGTTGACCAACAGCAAGGTTCTGGTGGAAGGAGGCGAAAAGTGTACCAACCCCTTTGTTGACACCTGTAAGCCTCTCTCATCAGCAGAGATTTATGACATAACTATGGGCAAGTGGAGCCTTACCAACAGCCTGCATAGCACTCGGTTTGGTCACACGTCCACGAGATTGGGCAGCACAGTTGTGGTTTCTGGCGGGGGCCTCGCGTCAACAGAGGTCTACAATGCGACTACGGGGGTGTGGAGTCTCAGTGGCAATATGAATGTTGCTCGTGGTAACAACACAGCTACACGCTTTATGAGCGGGCTGATCCTCGTTACCGGTGGCACCGGCAGCTCAGGCGTCCTCAACTCATCAGAGATTTACACGCCTTAGCATCAAAGGCTTTTAACCTTCAAAACAGTTGCTCAAGTCCGAATGCCTACGTTCGGACTTGAGCAACTGTTTTGAAGGTTAATGGTCTTTCATCCTGGCCTGTTTGAGCGACTCCCAATAGTGTTCCCAGCGGATCCGCACTTCATCCCCGGTCAAACCCATATCATAGGCTGGCGAGATCAATGGGGCGGCATATTCAACTTTCATCAGCACAATAGAGCGTATTGGACTGGCAGTTCCTTGCTCCCTGTAAAAAGCCAGCATCTGCTCGAACTGCGGTCCCTCTTTCAGGACAATGGCTGTACCCTTGAAGCGATATCCCTTGCGTACAATCGGATCAACTACGTTGATCTCAAGTACAGGGTTGCGCCGCAGATTCGCTACCGTTCCTGGTGAGCGAATATCGGCGAAGACCAGGTGATCATCATCCCAGACGGTAACTGTCCCTTTGGGCGATAGATTTGGCGTCCCATCGGGGCAGGTGGTGGCGACGAAGCCAAGTCGCTGCTCCCGCACCACTCTCTGCATATCTGTTGTAAGGATACCCATGTACTACTTCCTAGCGTTTCTTGATGTACCTGGCTCTCTCCAGGTTTGACATGATTAAAGGTTAACCTCTCCTGCCCTCTTCCACAATCCTGGATAGTCGATCACCAGCCCCTGTGCATCAACGCGGAGATCTCTGGTAAAGCCGCTGGTGAGGCTTTCATACCGGTACAAGCTGCCAGTAGCATGGCTTTCTAAACAGATATAGCGTTGCGGTGCATTCTGTACTTCCATCCCAGGAACGCTCAGGTAGGCCACCTGCAAATCAACCGATTGACCGGCATGCAGCGGCACCCGGCGAATGGGAAGCGTATTGGTGAAAGGAGTTACCGAGATGTCCACGTCAATACAGCCCTCGAGGGCTGTGAGAGGGACACCGGCGGCATCTGCCCAGTGCCCTTCACCATCAGCGTGCAGGGTGATCTCCGGCGTCGTGTCTCCCAACAGACGGAGAGTACATGCCCGGACTTTCCAGTCGCTGTCCGTCTGAATCTCGTACCAGAGGCGAAAAATCTGCTCGTCCTCCACGCCAATCACGACGCTATCGATGAGCATGCTGGTGTCGTTTTGCCGCAGGCGCAGATGCTCCAGTCCAGCACCAACCCAGGGTACCCACATCACGTTCCATTCCATGAGGGAACCTCCTCCCTTCTGTCACAGGAATTCTGCCAAACCATAATCTGCGCTTTCGTTTGCCTATTCGTTGTTTCTCTTCTCTATCTGTTCCCCAGCAGGTATCTGCGGTGGCACCAGTATATAACTGAGAAGCCAACCGGCAATGCCCGCAACTACCGTTGACCCCAGCCAGAGATGGATTGTCCAGAATATTCCTGTTGTGAATATCAAAGTCAGGAAGTACAGGAGGTAAAGAACTGTTGGCACAAGAAACGCGAAGAGTCGCAAGGCATCTGGACGTGCCGTTGATGGCTTCAACCGCCAGACCAACACATCAGTAACGAAACCTGCTACTGCAGCCACCAGAATCAGCAAGTAGTGGTCTCGCATGAAGCTAAGCAAAGTGATGTTAAGTGTCAGGACCAATGTGAATGTACCGAATGGCAGCGTCCAACGCCTTACGGCCAGCAAGACAAATGCCATTAGAATAATTGATTGGAACACGATACTAATCACCGCCAGGGCCTGATAGGAGAGCGGGTCCTGCTGGCTAGCTGTTGAGGGCCAAAGAAATACGAAAGGGTGGGCCATTTGTGATATGAGCGTAATTGCTGATAAGGTGAACGCCAGCGAGATAATCATGGGAAGTAGCTGCACAAAGCCTGGTTTTGTGTTTCCGTTTGAGCGCTTCCAGGCAGCACGAAATGGTCCGGCAACGATAAGCCCTATGCAGAGTGCAAGCACCAGGTGAGTAGGACTGAGGGCTCCATCGATATTTAACTCGATGCCGAAAAGCATATGCCAGATCATATCGCCAATGCCGCCAAAGACAAAACCGGTGATGCCCAGTAGCGATAACCAGTAGCCGTCGGGTATAGAATCGCGCCAGGCATAGCCCTTTGAATGGTTCCGGATCAGCGCCCCTACATGAAAGGTTAACACCGCGAGAAGCCCAGAATAAAGAACGGCGTGCCATGGTGTGAAAAACGTTTCCAGTCGAACATGATTATGCGCCCATGCATCTAAATATCCACCACCGAGTAACCAGAAGCATGGAATGAGCATGATCCAGTCGAATCTTACGCTACCGGCAACCTGCCCTGTTTCCGTCCTACGATCTACGCTGAATTCGTGAGAAATTGCTCTGACCGTCATTGTGTGGTTCTCCCTTTGTTGTGTCCCTTGGTAACTCTTCAGATTTCACTTCTTCCTGAATCCTCACTGCCTGCGGCCGTTCGCGAAGATTTTGTTGTGTTGCTGCATTGATGCTACAACACAACAAAAATAGGCGAGCCGCTGCAGGCGGCGGAGCCTTTAATAGCTACGTTTCTTATTATACCTCTAGCGTTTGGTGTTCCACAATGTTGTACGCGCATCCCTGCTGGATGTGTGGCCGGCTTCTATCATGGTGCGGCGCAAAAAGTATCCCCCCATCAATACCAACAGGGAGATCAGTATCCCCCTGCTCCTGTTATCTCGTCCAGGACGATGACCAAACAGGGAGAATGTCTGAAGTAGCCACGGTAGAGCCAGTCCACCTCCAAAGACGGCCTTCCAGAAGGTAGAGCCATGCTCTCCTGGCCCATCTCCTACCAATGCACGAGCGGCGCGGCCAGAGCCTCTGAGAAACGCCAGTAGCCCTGTCATCTCGACGAGGAGCGCACTCCACTCAAGACGCTCTAACTTATGCAGTGTATGAGTACGTCTGTGCGTGCTGGGGATCAGGCGTAACACCAGGGAAATCAATGCTGAGCTAGTAGATATAGCCGAGGTAATAAAGATAGCTCCTAAGAGTTTACTGCGCGACCAGAGAGGTACGCTGGTTGCTGCCAGCAATACTCCCGTGTAGCCACCCAGGAATGTACTGGAAGCTATGCCGGGCAGCGCGAGCACTTTCTGGGGAAGTGCGGCTAACAGCCTTGCCCCAAACCAATGCCCTAAAATTCCGTCTCTCGCAGCTTGAATCATCGCTGTGATCCCGCTAAATAGTGAGAAGGTGAGCAGCCCCCACACGCCCATCGACATGGGTGACTTCACCTTGAACATGCGTAACATGTTCAAAAATCGTTCGGGGCGTCCTAAATCTTTGATCAGGAGGGGTGGGCAGGGCAATAGGGCCAGCAGTGAGAGGTAGTAGCCTGTGCGTGCTACTGCGCGGTCTTCATGCGAGCCAAAAAGCGAGGCGATGCTGGCAATAACATAGCTGCCGGCAGCGAGCCCCCCAAAAAAGAAATATAAGATGATCTCCCAACGCCAGAAGGGTTGTTTCAACACAGGATAATCATAATACGATGGCTGCTTCTGTTCTTCATCAAGATCAGTTGTATAGCCTGTGCTGAGCACCGCCAATCGTTCAACCAGGGTATGTTCCGTCGAAATATGTATTTCTTCCATCGAAAACCCTCCTCTGTTTAGTCTCTAAAGAAAATAATTCCTAATAATCCCAGGAATGTCGCTGCTACAATTGTCCATAAGGAGGCCGGGACGACATGATTTGAAGGACGCGAAGGATTTTCTGGCAGGTTATAGACCGCAGGCTCATCCAGCAGGAGAAAGAACGAGTTGAGGCCACCATCCAGAATGTTGTCATCCACGCCATAAAGACGAGCATCTTCGACACCTCGTTCATGCAACGTGCCGAGACGCTCACGTGCCCTGGCTTTGAGTTGCTCCACCTCGCCAAATTGAATGGAGTCGGTTGGACAGGCCTTGGCACACGCGGGCACCATGTCATCCTTCAAGCGGTCATAACAGAGCGTGCATTTGTGCGCCATGTGGTCGCCCATCTCATCACGAGCAATCACTCCAAAGGGACAGGCGACAACACAGTAGCCACAGCCATTGCAGATATCTTGTTGCACGTACACCGTGTCAAACTCTGTGCGAATAATGGCCCCCGTCGGACACGCCTCCTGGCACGGTGCATTGGCGCAGTGCTTACAGACATCGCTGTGCATCAGCCAGCGGTCGGTACTGAAGAAGGGCAGAGCCGTTCCCGGCGGCGTCTGCGCAATGGTGCCGTTGTCTCTGGCCTCAGCTATTTGTCTCTCGAACAATGGAATGGGTGGTGGGAGTGATGGTTTCCCATCTCCAATCTGCTCGATGAACTGCACATGCCTCCAGGTGATCGCACTCAACTGTTGTGTATTATCGTAGCTTGTGCCTGTCCAGGTGGGGTCGCTGGCCGGTAGCTGGTTCCATTGTTTACAGGCCACTTCGCAGGCTTTGCAGCCAATACAGAGGCTCGTATCGGTGAAAAAGCCCACAGCGGGCTGCTGCGGCAATGGTGGCTCTTTATTAAGTGGCCCCAACATGTCTCGCACCGACTCCCATAGCCCTGCTTGTGTCTTCATGCGATGAGAAGGTTGAACAGCCATGCTTACACTCACTCCTTTACGGCAGCCGTCCGGGACGCACATTACAGGTAAATGCCTTCGCCTCTTCTATGCTCACGTTTGGCTCCAACACCATATGTGCCAGGTCATTGGTAATGCTGCCAGTACTTTTCCCCTGGAAGCCCCAATGGAAGGGCATGCCGATCTGATGCACAACTCGTCCCTCGATATGCAGTGGTCGTATACGCCGCGTCACCATAGCACGCGCTTCGATCTCTCCACGCGGCGTGCTAATAAGCATCCACTCTCCATGCTTGATCTTGCGTTCCGCCGCCAGTTCGGGGCTGAGTTCGGCAAAGAGTGCTGGCTGGAGGGCATTGAGCCATGGCATCCATCTTGTCATTGGCCCGCTAACGTGATGCTCGGTCAGTCGATAAGTCGTAATCACGATAGGATAGTTCTCATCACCTACGGCGGCGAGACGATTATCGGCGCGGTTTCGGAAGTACTTCGCGGCAGGATTACTCTGCTGGTGGTACAGGGCATTGTGTACCGGCGATTCCGCGGCCTCATAGTGGGTGGGTAAAGGGCCATCCTTCAGTCCCTTGGGAGCAAAGAGCCATCCCCTGCCGTCTGGCTTCATGATGAACGGGTCGCTGCCAGAATGCGCGTCTATCCCCACTGCCCCTGGCGATGGTATGTAGTCGGGTGGTTTGTTCACCGGGAAATCTGGTATATCATAACCCGTCCATTTCTGCTGCTCCTCGTCCCACCAGACATACTTTTTACGCTCCGACCACGGGCGACCCTGCGGGTCTGCCGAGGCCCGATTGTAGAGAATACGCCGGTTGGCGGGCCAGGAGAAGCCCCATTGAAGGAACGTATAGCCCTCAGGATTGCGCGAAGCGGCGCGGTTATTGCCCGGTTCTGGGTAGACACCGCTATAAATCCAGGAACCACAGGCTGTACTGCCATCGCCTTTGAGTGCCGCAAAATTTGGTACGTGTGGGGCATCCCGCAGGCTATAGAGCCGTTGTTTGCTCTCACCTGTACCCGTTTGCTCAGTTGGGCGTACATAGTAGCCATTGATCTCTTTTAAGACCAGTAGCGCGTCTGGCTCGTCGGGAATGTGAGAACCGAGTTCGGGTTCTTCCCGCTCATAGTCCCACAGCAACCCTTGTATTGGACGATCTTGCAGAGCGTTGCTACCAGCATAGAGTTCCTTCAAACGCTTGCCGAGGTGGTAGACAAACCACAGGTCCGAACGGGCGTCTCCCGGGGGATCAACAGCCTTATCGCGCCATTGTAAAAGACGCTGTGTATTGGTGAAACTGCCCTCTTTTTCGGTGGAGGCGGCGGCAGGTAAGAGGAAGATCTCTGTCTTGATAGTACTGGGATCAACCGGTTCTACCCCCTTGTGCCAGAAGACGGCTGTCTCAACCTCGTACAGATCGCGCACCACCATCCAATCCAACTGCTTGAGTGCCTCGCGCTGCATACGCGAGTTTGTACTGCCCGCCGCCGGATTCTGGCCAAAGAGGAAATAGCCGCGCACGTTGCCATCCAGCATCGCATAGCTGGTCACCAGGTGCGAGTGATCGCCGATGATTTTGGGCAGCCAGCGATAACAGCAATTGCCATCCTCTTCGTTAGCCGCCTCCCCGTACCATGCCCGCAACAGGCTGCGAATATAGACCGGGAAATTAGACCACCAGCCTAATTTCTGTCCTGCTGAGTCGATATACTCATCGAGCGTCTGTTGTGATAGGGCATTTGCCGGTACATCCGTATTTTGACCCCAGGTGGTCACATTGGGGGAATCATGAGCGTGTGGCTGTTCTTGCACGAGCGCACTGGGCTGAGGCATATAGCCGGCCAGCAGGTCGTACAGCGTTGGGACATCGGTTGAACCCTGAATTGATGCATGGCCGCGCAGGGCCATTATTCCACCGCCGGGACGCCCGATATTGCCCAGCAGAAGCTGCATAATCGCTCCTGCGCGGATAATTTGTACGCCCTTCGACTGCTGCGTCCAGCCGACCGCGTAACAGAGGGCCGTGGTACGTTCGCGTCCGGAGTTCTCAACCAGCGTTTGCACAACTTGCATCCACTGTTCGCGAGAGACGCCGCAGACACGCTCCACCATTTCAGGTGTGTAGCGT